>Ga0207646_10001817_pt1 | contig 25795 bp, 20 predicted proteins | sample KBSK5502metaG_FD_184343 | JGI IMG/M metagenome (GOLD analysis project Ga0207646, IMG submission 184343) | Corn, switchgrass and miscanthus rhizosphere microbial communities from Kellogg Biological Station, Michigan, USA - KBS K5-50-2 metaG... | ecosystem: Host-associated > Plants > Roots >...
CCCCCGGCACCCGACGGCGCGGTCGGCGGCCCGCCCGGCGCAACTCCGCCCGGCGCAACTCCGCCCGGCGCGACCCCGCCCGGCGCGATCCCGCCCGGCGCGAACCCTCGGAGAGACGAGCCCGCGCCCGGCCTCGGCGAGCAGGTCGGTGCGACCCGCGAGGCGGCGAAGCGCCTCGTCGGCGCTCACGTGGAGCTGGCCAGGGCGGAGTTCGCCGACATCGGCGACGCGATCAAGCAGGCTGCCGTGCTCGCCGGTGTGGCCGTCGGCGCGGGCATCTTCGCCGCTCTGCTCGTCGGCGTCGGCCTACCGCTCTGGCTGGGCGAATGGCTGTTCGGCTCGATCGGCTGGGGGATCCTGCTCGGGCTGCTCCTCCTCGGCGCCGTTGCGCTTGTCGCGGTCATCGTGGCGCTGGGACCGAGCGTGAGCGGCCACGTCGGCAGGTCGTTCCTGATCGCGGCCGTGATCGGAATCGCCGTGGGCGTGATCTTCGGGCTGGACGTCACGAACCGCGGTTGGACCCTCCTCGCCGACTCGATGGCCGGCAACCTCGCTGCCGACTCGCGGCCGCTCGTCGTCGCGGTCCTGGCCCTGGCTGCGGTCGGGGCCGTGATCGGCCTCGTGGTCGGGCTTGCCGCGGGGATGGGTCCCGGCGCGATCGGCAGCCTGCTGGCCGGCGCGATCGGCGGCGTCGGGTTGGGCTTCCTGACCGCCGCGGCACCCGGGCCGCGCGTCGGCGCCGCGATCGGCGTCGCGACCGGATTGATCGCCTGGATCGCCCTCATGGGCGCATCGCTCGTGGGCGGCGGGTTCGACACCGACAAGCTCAAGGACCGGTTCTGGCCGAACCGGACGATCGAGGTCACGAAGGAGACGATCGAGTGGGCACGCGAACGGATGCCGCTGAAGCGGCCGTCGTAGCCGCCCGGGCCGACCTCGGCGACGAGGTCGATCGTCTGGAGGCGGCCGGCCGCGCAGCGGTCGACATCCCGTCCAAGGTCAAAGCCAACCCGGCCAAGGCGGCTGGTGTCGCCGCCGGCGGCGCGTTCCTCGCGCTGGGCGGCCCGAAGCGCCTGTTCCGCCGGGCCAAGCGCGTCGTGACCGGCAAGGACGAGGACCTGCCGTCCGAGCTGCTGCCGAAGGAGGTCGAGAAGACACTCCGGAAGCTCGGCACCGACGGTAAGGCGGTGCGGGGCACGCTCGAGCGCGAGTTCGCCAAGTACCTCGACGACCGCCAGAAGGAGCGCAAGAGGGAGGGCGTCGTGGCGGCCGTGACGGGCCTGGCGATCACCGCCCTGCGCCCGATCGCGATGCGAACGGGGCGCCAGATCGTCGAGCGGATGGCGGACCCGAACCAGGCGTCCTTCACCGAGCAGCTGGAACGGATCCGCGAGCGGCGCCGCGGCGGAAAGCCCGGCGCTCCGGGCGACGCGGGCCTCTAGCTCGTCCGAGCGTCCGCCGGCGCCGGAGTCCTGCGCCGCCGCTTGACCGAGGGCTCGAGACGCCCGTTGGTCGTCGCCGCCTCATCCCCGGCCGCGGCCGGATCCAGCTCGCGGAACGCCGGCGAAGCGAGGAGCTTCCGCAGCAGGCCCGCCAGCTGTTCGCGTTCCTCGGCGGAGAGGGCCGTGAGGAGTCGCTTCTCGTTCTCGAGGTGGTCGACGACCGCCGAGTCGACGAGCTCGCGACCCCGATCCGTCAACGCGACCAGTCGACCCCGCCGGTCGTCCGGGTCGGGGCGTCGCTCGACGAAGCCCATGTCTTCGAGGCGGTCGAGGCGATTCGTCATGGCGCCAGACGACAGGATCACCGAGTTGAACAAGCGGGTCGGGTTCATCTGGTAGGGCGGGCCAGCCCGCCGCAGGGCGGCGAGCACGAGGTACTCGCCGAACGAGATGCCGTAGCGTCCGAAGACCCGGCCAAAACTCGCCCCCTGGAGGAGTGACAGGCGAGTGATCCGTTGAAGGGTGTGGGTCGGCGACACGTCCAGGTCGGGTCGCACCCGATTCCATTCCTCGACGATCCGATCGACTTCATCCATGTCCGCAGTATACCTCGATGTCAAGACTCTTGACATGATGGTATTAGATCGAGTATCTTCATATCGAGATAACTCGCCAGAGACCGCGGACATGATCAGCACCCAGCAACTCCACGGACGATCCGCCCTCGAGGCCCTGACCCGCCGGCTTGCCTCCGCGGCGGGGTCCGATCGGAACCAACCCCTTCCGCGCCTGGAAGATGTCCATTCGGGGATTCCGGGCGGCGGTCGATGGCTCGGTCTGCGGACGGTCCCCACCGAGTGCATCCGCGGCACCGCGTCAACGCGGTCGTCGCGTGCTCGGGACTTCCGTCCCCTCGACGGGCGGGCGCCGGCGGACTGGCAGTCCCGCTGGTCGCGGCTTCGGTCGGCGAACATCGACCTGGCCGTCCTGCCGCCGGTTCAGCTCGTGCGGGCCGGTGGCGCCTACTGGGTCGTCGATGGCCACAACCGAGTGGCCCTGGCCAGGGAGCAAGGCCAGCTCTGGATCGACGCCGACGTCACCGAGCTCGACCTCGATCGCACCAACGTTGCGTCAACTTCGGCAAAGGAGAACTGACATGGAGTACACCCAGCTCGGCGAGCGTGGCCCGCGAGTGTCACGACTCGCCTTCGGCAACTGGTCAGCGGGCGGGGACTGGGGCAGCGTCGACCGCGACGCGGCCATCGCCGCGACCCGCGAGGCGCTCGATCTCGGGATCACGTTGTTCGACACGGCCCGCGCGTACGGGTTCGGCGCCGCGGAGCAGCTCCTTGGCGAGGCGCTGTGGCCGGAGATCCGGTCGGCCCGGGACTCGATCGTCATCGCCACCAAGGGCGGGCTCCGCGAGGACGGCGGTCGGACGGTCCGCGACAGCAGCCCGGCCGCCCTGCGTCGGGACCTCGAGGCCAGCCTCGGCTTCCTGGGCACAGACTACGTCGACATCTATCAGGTCCATTGGCCCGATCCGGCGACCCCGATCGAGACGACGGCCGAGACGCTCGACGCGTTCGTCCAGGAGGGCCTGGTTCGCTTCGTCGGCGTCTCCAACTACAACCCTCGCCAGATGACGGCGTTCCAGATGGTCCGACCGATCGACACGCTCCAACCGCCCTATCACCTGTTCCGCCGGGACATCGAGCGGACGATCCTGCCGTTCGCCCGGGAGCACGGCATCGGCGTGCTCGTGTACGGGCCGATGGCCCATGGCCTGCTCAGCGGGCGGATGACGGCGGACACCATGTTCGCGGCCGATGACTGGCGCTCGACCAGCGACCTGTTCACCGGCGAGGCGTTCCACCGGAATCTCGCGGTCGTCCGCGACTTGACCGAGTTCGCGGCTCGCCGCGAAGCGACCGTTGGTCAGCTGGCGATCGCCTGGACACTGGCGAACCCCGCGGTCGATGTCGCGATCGTCGGCGCCCGGAGCGCGGACCAGATCCGCAGGACCGCACCCGCGGCGGACCTGCGGTTGACGCCGGACGACGTGGCCCAGATCGAGCTGATCCTGCGCGGCGAGGTCGCCGTCGGCGGCCCGGCGCCCGAAGCGATGCCGAGGAGCTGATCCGATGAACACCCAACCGATCCACGACGTCGCGATCCTCGGCACCGGCAAGATGGGTTCGGCGCTCGCGACGACGCTGAACGAAGCGGGCTTCAACATCAGGCTCTGGAACCGGACCCGCGCGCGGGCCGAGGCCCTCGGCTTCGGCACGGTCGCCCCAACGCCGGCGGCGGCCGCTCGGGACGCCGACATGGTCATCAGCAGCCTCACCGGCCCGGATGCCGTGCGCGCCGCGTATCTCGGACCCAACGGCGCCTTGCGCGCCGGCTCCGGCAAGCTGTTCATCGAGATGAGCACCGCCGGGCCGGACCTCGTCGCCGAGATCGGCGCGGAGGTCGCGGCGGCGGACGGCCGCCTCGTCCATGCCCCGATCCTCGGAGCACCGCCGATCGTCCGGGCCGCTGAGGCCGCGATCCTCCTCGGCGGTACCGACCAGGACGTTGCCGCGGCCAGCCCGGTGCTGAGCGTCCTCGGGACCGTCCGCCACGTCGGACCGCTCGGCTCCGCCGCCCGGCTCAAGCTCGTCGCCAACAGCATGCTCGCCGACGTCGTCCTAGCCGCGGCCGAGCTCCAGGTCGCCGGGGAGCGCGCCGGTCTGAATCCGGACGATGTGTTCTGGGTCCTCGAACGGAACGCGCCCGGTCTCGGGCCGCGGCGAGCCGGCTACCTCGACGGCCGCTTTGAACCCATGTTCGCTCTGCGCGACCTCCGCAAGGATCTCGCCTTCGCGGAGGAACTCTTCGGCTCGTCGGGCGTGTCGACGCCGCTGACCGATTCGGCGAGCGAGCTCGTGACGGCGGCCGCCGACGCGAATCCCGACCTCGACATCAGCGCGCTGATCCGCCCGTATCGCCAGGCAGGTCCTCCGGCCCGTGCCGTCGTCAGTTGACCGGGCCGAGCAAGCCGAGGGCGGCGCGTCGGGCGTCCTGAACCGGGCCGGCGTCCCGGCGGGCCACCGAGAGGGAGATCGCGCCCGAGAGCAGCGTCTGGATGGGCCCAGCCAACCGATCCGGATCTGGATGACCGGAGCTCGCCAGGATCTCCGTCAGGAACGCCCGCTCCTCGGCCAGATAGTCGCCGACCAGCCGCCGAGCGGGATGATCCGGTCCGACCAGCTCCGCCGCCGTGTTCCGGAATCCGCATCCCTGGAAGTCCTCGGCTTCGAGCCACTCGCCGAGAGCCTGGAAGACTGCCGGGATCGTGACGCCAGACCCGCCCGTGATCTCCTCGGCTCGTCGTCGGACGCGGTCGAGCCAGCGTGTGCGCGTGTCGGCAAGCCAGGCGAGGACCAGCTGGCTCTTGGACGGGAAATGGCGATAGAAGGTCGCCTTGGCCACCGCGGCCGAGTCGATGACCGCGTCCACGCCGGTCTGGGCCACGCCCTGGCGGGAGAACAGGACCGACGCGGCGTCGAGGATCCGATCTCGCGGCGAGATCGAGGTTCCCGTCGATACCAACTCGCCTCGGATCACGCTGACGGGGTGCGTCGCCTGGGCCTCGACGACGATCCCTGCGGGTTGTCGCGAGAGGTCGTATGCGCAGATGACGACGTCGGCTCCGCCGCGCAGGACCAGGTCGAGGTCGCGCTCGTAGATCGTGAGCGCCGCCGCGCCGTCGACCAGCCCGAGCGCCCATTCCATGAACCCGATCGCGCGCGTCGCGGGGAATCCTCGCCAGCGGCTCTGGTTCAGCCGCTTCTGCAGGTGCAGGAGCATCCCCATCGGCTGGAACGCGCCGCCACGGAGGTAGGTCTCCTGCCAGCTCGCGACCTCGAACAGGCCCTTCTCCGTCGCCTTGTCGACGTCGATCCCTTCGGGAAGGAGCCGATCGATGCCGTCATGCTCGACGGGGCCGACCAGCAGCAGGATGCGCTGACCCTGCCGAAGCCCATCGGCGATGAACGGGCCGAGGACCGCGTCTGCTTCGTCCGGGCCCGCGAACAATGCGCAGACATGTCGGCGCGGTCCGAGGCTCCCACCGGCCAGGGGGATCGACGGCGTCGAGCGGCGATCCGCTGCCGCCGTCGCACTCGTGTCGACGACCGTCTCTCTCGGACGTTTCGGCATGGAATGGTTCTCCAGCTGGTAGAACTGCGTCACCGTAGCGCCGGGAGTCCTGCCTGTCTACTGTTAGACTGGTCTGTCTACTCGTGATAGCCTGACCGGAGCGAGCGACGCAAGATCTAGCAGCCGAACCCGAGCCATGACCGCATCGTCCAGCCTCCCGAAACCGCCTCGAGCGTGGCAACGCGTACCACGTCGGCCACCGCTGCGCGAGCCCGCTTCGTCGATCGAGCTCCGTGCCCGGATCGCCCGGGGCCTGCCGCGCGCACACAAGGACAGCCACGATCGACTCGCGCGGTCGGCCCGCATCCTGACAAGGCGACCCGGTGAGGTCTTCCTCCGGCAGGGCGATCCGATCCGCCTGAACCTCGTGCTCCATGGCCACGCGGCATTGCGCCGAACGACGTCCGACGGCCGGGAGCTCGTCCTTGGGATCGTGCCCCCGGGCTTCCTGTTCGGGTTCTCGAGTGTCGCCGGAAGCCCCTCCGGCGTCGATGTCGTCGCCGTTACCCCGGCCCAGGTCGCCCAGTGGTCAGGCGATGACCTGCGCCCGCTCGTGATCGGTGATCCCGGGATGGCCCTCGACGTCATCGACGGGATGGCGCGATTCCTCGTCAGGATCAGCGATCGCCTGGACGGATTCATCCACCAGGACGCCCGGCGGCGGGTCCTCCGGGTCCTTGCCGAGTACGAGGATCTCTTCTTCGGCGAGGCCCAGGTCCTGTCCAGGGTCCATCTGCCGGGTCTGGTCGGGACCAGCCGGGAAATGACCGGCCGCGTCGTGCGGGAGCTCGAACGCGAGGGAATGATCCGACGGATCGGCCGTGGCGGCCTTCGGCTCGTGTCCCCGAACCGGTTCCGACGGGCGGTCGGCGGCTCACATCGCGAACCCGCCTAGGTTCGGCCGACGGTCGACCGGGCTCCCCGCCATCCGCGGCGGTTCACGGAACTTGATCCTCGCCTGATCGGCGCGAGCGGCGAATCGTCGCCATCGTGAGCAGCGAGTGTCGCTCGGTCGTCCGGGCGATCGACCAGGCCGCCGTGGGGATCGTCATCGCCGACGCCCTCGGTCGTGTCAGCTACGCCAACGCCGCGGTGGCGGAGCTGGCCGACCTGCCCGTCGACCGGATCCGTGGACGTCACTTCAGCACGCTGATCGGGCCGGACATCGCGTTGGCCGACCTGGATGAGATCGGCGACCGGGTCTCGGGTGGAAACGCCTGGTCCGGCTCCCTGTCGAGCCGCCGCGGCGACGGATCCCGGCTCCACCTGGAGCTGACCGTCTCGCCGGTCCGCGACGACGACGGCGCCGTGACCCACTCGATCGCCCTGATCAGGGATGTCACGAAGGAGCGCGAGCTCACTGACACGCTGACCCGCGACCTCCGTCAACAGGCGGCCATCGGGGCGACCTTGTCGCGGCTCGATCCAAACGAACCGATCGCCGTCCTGGCAGGCAACGTCGCCAGCGCCTTGATCACGCTCGACGGCGTCAACTTCGCCCGCGTCGTCGCCTTCGGGCCGCGGGAAGAAGGGCAGATCCTGGCCGATCGGGCCCGGAGTGCCGCATTGCCTCGCCAGCTGGTCGTGCCGGCGGCCCGGGCCCGACGCCTCCTCGCCCGGGCAGCGGAGGGACCGTGGGCCGAGGCGTGGGTCGCACGCCGTGAGTACGGCCGGTATGGCCGCGACCTGAAGGCGGCCGGCATCCGGGCCGTCGGCTTTGCCCCCTTGCGCCACGCCGGTCGCGCCGTTGGGGTCCTCGCCATCGCGTCGCTCGAGCTGCGCGGGATCCACGTCCTCGAGCGGCACCTGTCGGCGCTGTCGCATTTCGCCGCCATCGCGAGCGGACTCCTCGGTCCCCGGCTGGCGGCCCAACAGCGCGACGCGGACATGCGGGCGGAGATCGAGCGACTGATCGATGAGCGGGCGTTCTCGTCGGTCTTCCAACCGATCGTCCGCCTGGTCGATGGCCGGCCGATCGCCTTCGAGGCCCTCACTCGCTTCGCCGACGGCAGCCCCGCAGAGCGCCGGTTTGCCGATGCCGATTCGTCGGGCCTTGGTGTCGATCTCGAGAGCGTCACGATCCGCGCAGCGCTCGAGGCGGCCTCATTGCTGCCGAGCGGCCCCAAGCTGTGCCTCAACGTCTCGCCCCGCTTCATCCTTGAGCCGGGCGCGATGGCCGATGTGCTCGGCCGATCGTCGCGACCGATCATCCTCGAGATCACGGAGCGGGAGGCGATCGACGATTACCCCGCGCTCCGCAAGGCCATCGAGGGGTTGGGCGTTGCCGTCGACTGGGCCGTTGACGACGCCGGCGCGGGCTACTCGAGCCTGCGCCACATCGTGGAGATTCGGCCCGATTACGTGAAGCTCGATCGCGGCCTGGTGAGCGGGATCTCCGGCGATCCGGTGCGTCAGGCGCTCGTCGCCGGGATGCTCCACTTCGCGGCCTCGGTTGGCCTCCGGATCGTTGCCGAGGGCATCGAGACGGAGAGCGAGCGCCAGACGCTGTCCGGTCTCGGCATCGAGTACGGGCAGGGTTATCTCTTCGGCCGGCCGGAGCCCGCCGGCCAGATCGGTCGCTAGCGTCGCGAGTCAGGCTCGGCCCGTCGCGCGCGGTGTAGGCGAGAGAGGGGTCGAACCTCCACGTCGCTTTCGCGACACCGGCTCCTAAGGCCGGCGCGTCTGCCATTCCGCCACTCGCCCGCCGGCAGTGTCCCACACCCTTCGTGGGGCGCGGGCTCCGCGGCGGGACCTTCGGCTAGACTTCCCGGCGATGCAGATCACCACCCGGCCGGCTCCGAAGAGCACGGTCGTCGTCGAGGTCGAGGTGCCGGCCGACCGCCTGACCTCCGCCGTCGACGAAGCAACCCGGGCCCTCTCCCGTCGAACCCGTGTCCCCGGCTTCCGTCCGGGAAAAGCTCCCCGGGGAGTGCTCGAAGCCGTCCTCGGCCATGGTGCGGTCCTCGACGAGGCGGTCGACCGCCTCGTGCAGTCGAGCTATCGCGACGCGCTGATCGAGAAGGAGATCCTGCCCCTCACCAACGCCGACGTCGAGATCGTCCAGGCGGTCGAGGGCAAGCCGCTGATCTTCAAGGCGACGGTCCCCATCCGTCCCGACGTCAAGCTCGGCGACTACCGGACTTTCACCTTCAAGCCGTCGATCGAGACGATCGACGACGCCCGGGTCGACAAGGTGATCGAGGAGTTGCGCGACCAGAATGCGACGCTCTCGCCGGTCGAGGACCGCGGCGCACGTGACGGCGACTACGCGGTCATCAAGTACGAGGGGACGCGCGACGGAACGTCGTTCGAGGGCGGGTCCGCCGAGCGGATGCCGCTGATCATCGGCGAGGATCGCCTGATCCCGGGGTTCGAGGACGAGCTCGTCGGCCTGAAGGTCGGCGACACCAAGGGCTTCGACATCACCTTCCCGGCCGACTACGCCGACGAGGCGCTGGCCGGGCAGAAAGCGCACTTCGAGGTGGAGCTGCGCGAGCTCCGCGAGAAGATCCCCCCGGACGCCGACGACGACTTCGCCCGGTCGATGGGCGACTTCGCGGACCTGGCCACGCTCCGGACGGAGGTCCGCAAGCGGCTCGAGCGGAACGCGCTGGACAAGGCTCGCCACGAGTTCTCCGACCGGATCATCGAGTACGCGGTCGCGAACTCGACGATCGACCTGCCCGACGTCCTCGTCGAGCAGGAGGTCGAGGTGATGCACGACGAGTTCCGCGGCGCCCTCGCCCGGCAGGGGATCAGCGACGAGGCCTACGCCAAGGTCTCCGGCAAGAGCCATGAGGAGCTCCATGCCGACTTCCGGCCGGACGCGGAGAAGCGGGTCCGTGTCCTCCTCGTGCTGAGCAAGATCGCCGAGGCCGAGGGGCTGGAGATCTCCGACGCGGACGTCAGCGCCGAGATCGGCCGAGCCCGCGAGCGATACGCCGGCGACCAGAAGCTGATCCGGTATTTCGAAAGCGAGCGCGGCCGGAACTACATCCGCTCGACGCTTCGCCGCAGCCGGATCGTCGAGCGGCTCGTCGACGAATGGCTGGCCGCCCATCCCGACCACCCGTCGATCCCGCACATCGAGGATGGGCCGGCCGAGGGGGTCGACGAGGAGCAGGCCCGTTCGGTCGCCGCGATCGACGCCACGGACCCGGGAACCATCATCGAGTCAGCCGCCACCGCTACGCCGGCCCGAGCCGGCTGACCATCAACCAGCCCCACTCAGTCGGCTGGCGAAGAGCCAGCGCCAGGCGAGAGCCGCCGCCACGCGAAGAAGCCAACGCAACCCGGGAGACCCAGATGCTCGTACCGATGGTCATCGAATCCAGCAGCCGTGGGGAGCGCGCCTACGACATCTACTCGCGACTGCTGCGGGAGCGGATCATCTTCCTCGGCGACCAGATCGAGGACCACGTCGCGAACCTGATCATCGCCCAGCTGCTGTTCCTCGACTCCGAGGACCCCGAGAAGGACATCAGCCTGTACATCAACTCTCCGGGCGGCGTCGTGACGAGCGGCCTCGCGATCTACGACACGATGCAGTACGTCCGGGCCCCGGTCGCGACGATCTGCATCGGGATGGCGGCCTCGATGTCGGCGGTCCTCCTCGCGGCCGGCGCAGAGGGCAAGCGCTATGCCCTGCCGAACAGCCGGATCATGATCCACCAGGGCTCCGGCGGGTTCCGTGGCCCGGCGCCGGACGCGGTGATCCAGATGAAGGAGTGGGAGTTCCTCGTCCAGCGCAACCACGAGATCCTCGCCAAGCACACCAAGCAGCCCCTCGACAAGGTGACGCAGGACACACAACGGGACTTTTTCATGTCTCCCGAGGCGGCGAAGGACTATGGCATCATCGATTACGTCTATACCGCCACCGGGGATTCCTTGATCGCCCGGGCACATGACCTCGGCCTGACCGGGGGAGAGGGGAGCTCCATCCCCAACCCCGCGACGGAAGAGGAAGCCGTCAAGCTGGACGACAAGAAGGCGAAGTAGGGAGCTCTCGATCTCGGTGACCACCAGCGGCACGTCAAAGGGTCCGAAGGTTCCGTATCGCTGCTCGTTCTGCGGCAAGAGCCAGGAGCAGGTCCGGAAGCTGATCGCCGGTCAGGGCGTCTACATCTGCGACGAGTGCATCAACCTCTGCCAGGAGATCATCGAGGAGGAGATGCTCGAGGCGCCGAAGGCCAAGCCGGCGGTCGCCAAGCTCCCCAACCCCCGCCAGATCAAGTTCGCCCTCGACCAGTACGTCATCAGCCAGGAACGAGCCAAGAAGGTCCTGTCGGTCGCCGTCTACAACCACTACAAGCGGGTCAACGCCGGCCACGCGGTCGACGACGTCGAGCTCCAGAAGTCGAACGTCCTGCTCGTCGGCCCGACCGGCTCCGGCAAGACGCTGCTGGCCCAGACGCTCGCTCGCGTCCTCGACGTCCCGTTCTGTATCGCCGACGCGACGTCCCTGACCGAGGCCGGCTACGTCGGCGAGGACGTCGAGAACATCCTCCTGCGGCTCATCCAGGCGGCCGACTTCGACGTCGCCCGCGCCCAGCGCGGGATCATCTACATCGACGAGATCGACAAGATCGCCCGCAAGGCCGACAACCCATCGATCACCCGTGACGTCTCCGGCGAGGGCGTCCAGCAGGCACTGCTGAAGATCCTCGAGGGGACGATCGCCAACGTCCCCCCGCAGGGCGGCCGGAAGCACCCCCACCAGGACTTCATCCAGATCGACACGACGAACGTGCTGTTCGTCTGCGGCGGCGCCTTCGACGGTCTCGAGAAGATCGTCGAGGAGCGCGTCGGCCGGCGGTCGATCGGGTTCGGGTCCGACACCGGCGTGTCGAAGACCGAGCGGTCGAAGATCCTCGGGCGGCTGATGCCGGAGGACCTCCTCAAGTTCGGGCTGATCCCGGAGTTCATCGGGCGGCTGCCGGTCATCGTGACGCTGACGGCGCTCACCTCCGAGGACCTCGTCCGGGTCCTGACCGAGCCGAAGAACGCGGTCACCCGGCAGTTCCAGAAATTCCTCGGGCTCGACAAGGTGGAGCTCGTCTTCACGAACGCGGCGCTGCAGGCTGCGGCCGAGGTCGCGCTGGAGCGGAAGACCGGCGCGCGGGCCCTGCGGTCGATCGTGGAGGAGGCGCTCCTCGAGGTGATGTACGACATCCCGGAACGAGCCGACGTCCGGAAATGCATCATCACCGAGGAGACGATCCGGGACGGCCGCCTGCCGCTCCTCCTCACGAAGTCCGAGGTCGACAAGGGCGTCGACGAGACGAACTACGAGGAGTGGCTCGCCGCCCGCGGCGAATCCGCGTAGTCGCCAGCCTCTTCGGCCAGACGCCGGCCACCTTCCGCCGCGCCGCTCACCACTTCGCCCCGCTCGTGATCGCCTCGTGTTCATTCGGGCCGTTGTCCAGGCTCAACGTTGTCGGCGCGGCCTCGGCTCGCGGCGATCACGTCGCCGGCGCACACCGGGTGTGCAACCGCCATGGCAAAGCCCGTGCCATCGCCGCTCTACGGCGAGCTCGGCCAGATAAGGGCTGGTGAAGCCCCGGAATGAACATGTGGCGATCGTGCCGGGTGTCAGACGACCTGCTCTTGCGATCGAGGCCGACCGACGGGCCCGCCAGCAGCGCGCCGAGATCGGTGGCGACATCAAGGCCCTGCGGGAACGGCGGGGCCTGACCCGGGGCCAGCTCGCGGCCCGCGCCGGGATCGGTCGGATGGTCGAGAGCCGCATCGAACGCGGCGTGGTCAACCCGGACCTCGAGGCTCTCCAACGTATCGCCACCGCCCTGGGTCGGCCCTTGATCGTGTCGTTCAGTGGACCCGATCCAGATGAACTGCCCCGTGATGCTGGCCATCTCGCCATGCAGGAGCTCGTGCTTCGTTTGGGCCGGCGCGCGGGGTATGCCGGATCGTTCGAGCTGGCAACGAGACCCGCGGAGCCGTGGCGCTCGGCGGACGTCGGGCTTGCCTCGCCGAGCGCCAAGCGGCTGATCCACGTCGAGTGCTGGAACACGATCGGTGACATCGGCGCAGCGGTCCGATCGAGCTCCCGAAAGCGCGCTGAGCTGGCCGACCTCGCCGTCGCCCGATGGGGTCCGGATGCAACGACCGGCCTCGTCTGGGTCGTGCGCGCGACCGCCCGCAACCGAGCGCTCCTCGCCCGGTATCCGGAGGTCTTCGGCCGCGCCTTCCCGGGATCCTCGCGACGCTGGGTCGACGCGCTGACCCTGGGCGCACGTCCTCCCGAGGAGCCCGGCCTGATCTGGGCCGACGTGGGCGGAACCCGCCTGTTCGCGTGGCGGCAACGCGACCGGTAGGCTCGCCTCGATGGACCATCGCGACCACGTCGGGCTCATCCGGGCCGGTGTCGAGGGCAGCGGGCCACGTTGGCTCGAGCTCGGAGCGGGGGAGGGCGCCTTCACCCTCGCCCTTGCCGACCTCCTCGGAGCCGGCGGGCAGATCCTGGCGACCGACCGCGACGGCCGGGCGCTGGGCGCGGCCGACGGCGCCGTTCGGCGCCGTTTTCCGGACGTCGATCTCGAGACGCGGGCGTTCGACTACACGGACGGCGTCCCATCCGGCCCCTTCGACGGGGTCCTTGCCGCCAACACCCTGCACTTCGTCCGGGATCGGGATCCGACCCTCCGCGAGATCCGGTCCTCGCTGGCGCCGGGCGGTCGACTCGTCGTCGTCGAGTACGACGCCGACCACGGCAATCCGTGGGTGCCGCATCCCTTCTCGTTCGAGACGTGGCGGACAGAGGCCCAGCGGGCCGGGTACGCCGAGCCCCGCCTGATCGGCCGCGTGCCCAGCCGCTTCCTCAGCGCGATCTACGCCGCCGTGGCGGACGTCCCGGCCGGGCTGGTACACTCCCGGCCTCACGGCGCCGACCGAGAAGAGTAGGTCCGGAACGGCCACGGAGCGAGCGCGGGACGGTGCGAGCCGCGCGAGACCGTCGGACCGAACGTCGCTCGCGAGCCGTGCGCGCGGCGCCCGATACTGCGCTCAAAGGCAACCCCGCCCCGGCGCCCGCGATGTGCGGTCCGCCCAGGGGCTGCGAACCAGCAGGTGGTACCACGACCCCGTTCGTCCGCTGGACGAGCGGGGTTTCGAGTCTTCAGGACCGACATGACCGACGCGACCGACACCGAGACCGCAGCGACGAAGATGACCGAGCTGTCGAAGGCCTACCGGCCGGCCGACGTCGAAGGCGCCGTCTACGAGCGCTGGCTCGGGGCCGACGTCTTCGCTCCGGACGGCGTCGGGTCGCGCGCGGACGCCGGCAAGGCGCCGTTCACGATCATCCAGCCGCCGCCCAACGTGACCGGCTCGCTCCATCTGGGCCACGCCCAGCGGGCGACCGTCGAGGACCTGATGATCCGCCACGCTCGGATGACGGGCCGGCCGACCCTCTTCCTGCCCGGCCTCGACCACGCGTCGATCGCCGCCCAGTTCGTCCTCGACAAGATCATCGCCGCCGAAGGCGAGAGCCGTCAGAGCCTGGGGCGGGAGCGCTACCTGGAGCGGATGCACCGGTTCGTCGCCGAGACCCGCGAGGTCATGCTCGGCCAGCAGCGTGGGCTCGGCGCATCGGTCGATTGGGGCCGGCTGCGCTTCACGATGGACGAGATCTCGGCCAAGGCCGTGCGCGTCGCGTTCAAGACGCTGGTCGACCGCGACCTGGCGTACCGAACGGAAGCGCTCATCAACTGGTGCCCAGGCTGCCGGACGAGCGTGAGCGACCTCGAGGTCAACGCAACGCCAGAAATCGGCACGCTGTGGTCGGTGCGCTACCACCTGATCGACGAGGCCACCGGCCGGCCCGACCCGGACGAGACGATCACCGTCGCGACCACGCGCCCGGAGACGATCCTCGGTGACACGGCCGTCGCCGTTCATCCGGGCGACCCGCGCTACGCCGCTCTCGTCGGGCGGCGGGCGCGGATCCCGTTCGTCGAGCGCGACGTGCCGATCATCGAGGACGACGCCGTCGATGCGTCGTTCGGCACGGGCGCCCTCAAGATCACGCCCGCCCACGACCACGTCGACCATGAGATCGGACTGCGCCATGGCCTGGCGATGCCGACGATCCTCGACGACGCGGCCGCGGTCGCGAACACGGGCACCGCTTACGACGGGCTCGACCGCTACGTGGCACGCGAGGCGATCCTCGCCGACCTGCGGTCCCGCGGCGACGTCGTCGGGGAGCAGCCGCACGAGATGGTCATCGGGCGCTGTCAGCGCTCGGACGACGTGATCGAGCCGCGGCTGAAGACGCAGTGGTTCATCCGGACGGAGCCGCTCGCCGCGGTGGCGCTCGAGGCGACGCGGAGCGGCCGGACGCGGATCGCGCCGGCTGTCTTCGAGAAGACCTGGGAGCACTGGCTGACGACGATCCGCGACTGGAACGTCTCGCGCCAGCTGTGGTGGGGCCATCGCATCCCGGCCTGGTACTGCCCGGACGGCCACGTCACCGTGAGTTCGGCCGAGGCCGGGCCGTCGGCCTGCGAGGTCTGCGGCCGGCCGGCGAGCGACCTCCAACAGGACCCCGACATCTTCGATACCTGGTTCAGCTCGGGGCTCTGGCCGTTCTCGACGCTGGGCTGGCCGGACGACACGCCCGACTACCGCCGGTTCTACCCGACGTCGGTCATGGAGACCGGCTACGACATCATCTTCTTCTGGGTCGCCCGGATGATGATGCTGGGGATCGAGCTGACCGGTGAGCCGCCGTTCCACACGGTCGTGCTGTCGGGGCTGATCCGCGACCCGACCGGCCAGAAGATGTCGAAGACGAAGGGCAACGTCGTCGATCCCCTCGGCGTGATGGCCGAGTCCGGCGCCGACGCGCTGCGGTTCGCCCTCATCCACGGCGCCACGTCCGGCCAGGACCAGCGGTTCGGGTCGCAGAAGCTCGACCTCGCCCGGAACTTCGCCAACAAGCTGTGGAACGCGGCCCGGTTCGTCCTCGGCGCTCGACCCGAGGCGGTAGCGGCCGACGCGACGCGGCCGGCGACGATTCCGGACTCCGATCTCGGACCGACGGAGCGCTGGATCCGCTCGCGGGCAGCGGCGACGACGGCGGGCGTCGACCGGGCCCTCGCCGACTACCTGTTCGGCGAGGTCACCCGCGCCCTGTTCGACGGGATCTGGTCGGAGTTCTGCGACTGGGGGATCGAGCTGGCAAAGGTCCGGTTGGCCGACCCGTCCGTGCCGGATCGCGAGCGCGCGGCGACGTGGTGGACGCTGGTCGACGCGCTCGACACGTATCTCCGCCTGCTGCACCCGGTCATGCCGTTCGTGACGGAGGCGATCTGGTCGAGCCTGCCGCACCGGGCTGGCGATCCCGACCTGTTGATCGTCGCCCGCTGGCCCGAAGTCGGTGTCGTCGACCGCGAGCTCGACGCGACGTTCGCGGAGATCCTCGAGACGATCGTCGCGATCCGGAACGCCCGATCGACTGCCGAGCTGCCGGCGGCGGCGTGGCTCGAAACCCACCTGGCGCCCCCGGGCGACGGCTTCGCGACGTTCGAGGCGCTCGGGCCCGCGATCGCCCGGCTGTCGCGGTCGCGGCCGCTGACGCTGCATCGACGAGGCGAGGACCTACCGCGCCCGGCGGGTGCCCTGGAGCTCGTCCTGCCGGCCGGTGACATCGAGGCGACGGTCCTCGTCGATGGCGCCGCGGACACCAGGGCCGTCGACCGGGCCCGGCTCGAGAAGGAGCTGGCGGCCGCGGAGGGCCACCTCGCCGCCGCGCGGGCGAGGCTCGCCAGCCCCGCCTTCACCGAACGGGCCCCGGCTGCGGTCGTCGCGGGTGCTCGGGCCAGCGAGGCGGAGCTCACCGCCCAGGTCGATCGACTGCGCGCGCGCCTGGGCCGCTGAGACCGGCGCGGTCGTCACTGGCCCCGCCTCAGCGGGGCCGGAGGTCGGCCACGACCGGCCAATGGTCCGACAGGTCTCCCGCCTCGCGCGCGACGCGGCACGAGATCACGTCGAACTCGCGAACCAGGATGTGGTCGATCGACCACGGCCCGCACGATCGACGGCGGTCGTCGCCCTCCGGGACGCCGACTTCGGCGAACGCGTCGTCGAATCCGGCCCGGAGCGCGGCCAGCTCACAGGCGTCGAGGGGCCCGTTGAGGTCGCCGGTGACGATCGCCGGCCCGTCGCCGTCGGCGACGGCCGAGCGGACCGCCTCCGCCTGCCGGCGCCGCTGCTCGCGGCCGACGTAGGTGAGATGCGTCGTCGCCACGGCGACGCCATCGACCGTCCCGCCGACGACGCACCTCGCTTCGCGATGGCCGGGGTCGGCGTCGGCGTAGCGGATGCCGGCCAGCTCGTGCGCGGCGCCGGCCGGTTCGACGAGATCGTCGTCCCCGGCTCGCGGCAGTTCGAGCGTGAAGCCGTCCTCGAGCGGCTTGCGGGTCAGGATCGCGTTCCCCCACATCGCCGAACCTCGGGCCAATGGGGTCGCGGGGCTCCCCCTTGGACCTCGGAGAGCGGGTGATGGGCGATCGTTCCAGGGTTCCGTCAGAGGGAAGCTGTGGACGGCCCCATACCGGGCGTGGAAGCCGGTCATCCGGGCGAGCTCGGCCGGTTGGTCCAAGACCGCGCCGTCGACGGTCATGATCGTGACCTCCTGGAGGGTCACGACATCGGCGTCCAGGTCCGTGACGAACGCGGCGAGCCGCGCGAGCCGATCAGCCTGGACGTGCCGCCACCAGGCCGGCGGGAACGGCTCGCCCGGCCCGATCGCCGCCCGGATGTTCCAGGTGGCGACCCTGAGCCGACCGGGCAGGCCGGCTCCTCGCCGATCGTTACTTGACGGAGCCTGCGAGCAGACCCTGGACGAAGTACCGCTGGAGGCTGAAGAACACCGCCAGGGGCACGAACATCAGCAGGAACGCCGACGCCGCGAGCAGGTGCCACTCAGTGCCGTACGTCCCCAGCAGCGTGGTGACCTGGATCGTCATCGGGTAGTTGGCGTTGTTGCCGACGAAGATCAGGGCCATCAGCAGGTCGTTCCAGACCCACAGGAACTGGAAGATCCCGTAGGCCGCGATCGCCGGCACCGACAGCGGGACGACGATCGTCCGGAACACGCCGAGGGTCGACGAGCCGTCGATCCGGGCCGCTTCGATCAGGTCGCGCGGCAGGGTGATGAAGAAGTTCCGCAGGAGGAAGATCCCGAACGGCAGCGCGAACGCCGTGTGAGCCAGCCAGATCCCGAAGAAGCCCTGGGTGAGCTTGAACGGGGCGAACAGCTGCTGGACCGGCAGGAACGCGACCTGGACGGGGACCATCATCAGCGCGACGATGATCAGGAAGATCGTGTCGCGGAGCGGGAACCGGAGCCACGAGAACGCGTAGGCCGCGAGGGAGCAGACCAGCAGCGGCAGCAGCGTCGACGGGACCGCGATGAAGAGGCTGTTCAGGAACGCCCGGCCCATCCCGTTGGCGTTGAGCACCGACGCGTAGTTGTCGAGGGTGAAGCGGAGGGTCCCGAGGACCTCCCACCACCCGGTCGACTGGATGTCGGTCCTCGGTCGGAACGACGTGACCAGCAGCCCGACGGTCGGCGCCAGCCAGATGACCGCGACGATCCCCAGGAAGATGTGGACCGGCGTCCGGTTGAGCGAACGCAGGATCCGCGCGCTGGCGGTCTCCCGGGCCGGTACCGCGATGCGCTCCGTTGCGACGTTCGTGCTCATGTCACACCACCGCCGAGCTGCGGAAGCGACGGACGTTGAAGGCCATCACCGGGATCAGCAGGATCAGCATCACGACCGCCACCGCGGCCGCCTTCCCGAACTGGCCCGCCGAGAAGTCCTGCTTGTACATCTCGAACGCGATCACCCGGCTGGCGTTCCCCGGACCGCCACCGGTCATGACGTACGGGATGTCGAAGAGCTTGATCACATTCACGATCAGCGTCACCGCCAGGACCGAGATCGGCAGGCTGACCATCGGGACGATGATCCGCCAGAAGATCTGGAACTCGTTCGCCCCGTCCGTCCGGGCGGCCTCCAGGACCTCGGTCGGGATGCCCTTGAGGGCCGCCGACAGGATGACGGTCGCGAACCCGGTCGATCCCCAGATCCCGACCGCGATCAGGGCTGCGTTGACGTAGCTTGGGTCGCCGAGCCAGGACACCGGTCCCACGCGGACGATCCCGAGGATGGCGTTCAGGAGCCCGATGTTGGGGTCGGTCGCGTAGACGAACGCCCAGATCACGCCGAGGGCGGTCGCCGCGATCGCCATCGGCAGGAAGACGATCGCCTTGATCGTTGCCTCGTAGCGGACCCGCATGGCGACGACCGCGATTCCGAGACCGAACAGGATGACGAAGGTCGTGTAGAAGACGATCCACAGGACGTTGTTCACGATCGATCCGACGAACGATGGGGTCTGCAACAGCGAGATGTAGTTGTCGAGGCCCACGATCCGCGTGAAGTTGCCGCCCAGGCCGCGGTCGATGCTCATCCGGAGCGTCGAGAACACGGGATAGACGAGGAAGATCGCGACGAGAATCAGGGCAGGCGCGAGGAACAGGAGGACCGTTCCCCAGCCGGTCCGCTCGTGGCGCACGCGACGTCCCCGAGGTGGCGAGACCATGACTGGCGTTGCGGTCACCGCTGGGTCCTCCTTCCGGGTCAGTGCGAGAGGCGCGGACGGGCTGGGCCCGTCCGCGCCTCGAGATGCCTAGACCGTCGAGATCACTTCTCGCCGGCCCACGCGCTCTTCACTCCGGTGTTGAACGTGTTCAGGAGCGCGGTGGTGTCCTTGCCCTGGATCACGTCCTGGAGCATGGCGCCCATGTCCGGAGCGCCGGCCGGGAGCGTGTCGGAGCCGTCGTACACGACTGCCGACGCGCCGGCGACCTGCGCGGCTTCCTTCTTGGCCAGATCGTTCGGGTAGCTGCTCGCGTCGACGGCCTTGACCGGCGAAATGATCGCGCCCGTCTTGGCCCACGTGTTGCCCGAGTCGGCCGTCGTCATGAACTGGATGAACTCCTTGACGCCCGGATTGGTCGTCAGCGCCGCGATCTCGTCGCCGCCGATCTCCGCCGCGGTGTCACCCGGGCCGCCGAACGTCGGGAAGCCGAACCAGTCGATGGTCTTGCCGATCTCGAGTGCCGTGTTGGTCTGGCCGGTCGCGATGCCGCCAACGAATCCGCCCTCGTAGTAGAGGTCGGCCTTGGCGGTCGTGCCGAAGACCTGGGCGATCCCGTCGGTGAACGCGACGCCGAGGGCGCCGGTGATGCCGCCGGGGATGTTCTTGTCGGTCAGGACTTCCTTCATCGTGTCGAGCGCCTTGCTCACGGTCGGGTCCGTCCAGTCGCCGTCGGCGCTGAACAGCTTCTTGTACGCGTCCGCGCCGTTCTGGCGGAGGTAGATCTCCTCGAACCAGTCTGTCAGCGTCCACGAGTCCTTCGCGCCGAGGGCGAGCGGCGTGGCCGAGCCCTTCGACTGCAGGGTCGTGATCAGCGCCTTGAGGTCGTCCCAGGACTTCGGGGTGTTGGCTCCGGCGGCCGTCAGCTTGTCCGGCCGGTACCAGAACGTGCTCTTGCTGTTGAACTTGACCATGAGCCCGTACAGCTGGCCGTCGACCTTGCCCGGGTCGAGGATGCCGGGCGGGTAGTTCGCCTCGAGGCTGGTGGGATCGATGCCGAGATCACTGATCTTCTTGATCCCGCCGGATCGGGCGAACTGTCGCAGGAACCCGAGGCCCGGCATGATCGCCACGTCGGGCGGGCTGCCGCTCGTGATCTTGCTCTGGAGAACGGTCGCGTAGTCGGTCCGCTGTGCCTGATACGTGGCCGTGTTTCCGGTCGCCTTGTTGAACTCGTCGAGGACCTTCTGGAACGCATCCTGCTCACTGCCGCCCCAGAGCGACGTCACGGTGATCGTCGCTCCGGTGACACCGGAGCCTGCGGGGGCTTGGCTGCCACCTGCGGCCGTGCTGCCGCCTGGGGCGGTGCTGCCGCCGGCGGGTGCCGGCGTACCCCCGCCGCCGCACGCCGAGACGATCATGACGGCCGCAATCGGCAGCGTCAGGAATCGCGGGAACTTGGCCATCGGCCTACTCCTCCTCCTGGCCGACGAGCGGGCCGGTCAACGCCGGTCCTCCGTCCGGGAAATCACCCGGTCGACTCGTCAGCTGTTTACACCCCTTCAGGTGCAATGGCCCGGCCGCGCCGGGGATGGTGGTCGACATCGCCGACGGATCGCTGGCGTGGGGTCCCGGCCACACGGCAGCGGCCGTGACGCCGGGAGCGCGTCAGCGAATGGCCGGTCGAGTCGCCGTGCGGGATCGTGTCATCCGTTCGCGAGACTAAAGGCGCGCTCTCCGCCATGTCAACGTTACATCGGTCTCGCGATCTTGCCTCGTGCTCGATCCCGGCCTTCACGGGACCTTCGAGCGCGCGATGGGCGCCAGTGCGACCCGGATCGTCCGGATCTGCCACGGCCGCAGGGGAACCACGAGCGTGCCATCCGCTGCCGGCTTCAGGTCCGCCCCGCCGCGGCCGAGCAGGTCGACGTCGCGAGCGTGCCGGATCGGCCGGGGGGCGGTCACGACCGCCCGGGTCGCACCACCGGCCTCGGCCACGATCCGGATCTCCAGCTCGTCGCCTCGGCGTCGAAGGGCCGACAGGACGACGCCCGGCCCATCGACGCGGATTCCGACGGCCTCCATTGGCGCGGCCTCGCGAGGGCCCCGGCCCACGGCCGCGACGAACGGGAGATGGAACGCCTCCGCCGCCGCGAGCACGCCGGCCTCGTCCCAATCCCCCCGGTGGGGCATCAGGGCGAACCCGAACCGCCACGGGCCGAGCAGCTGCGCGTCGGGCACGGGCACCTCCGGTCCCGCCGGATCCTCGCGGAACGGGTTGTCGTTGCGGCTGATCAGGCCCGTCGAGCGGAGGAGCGTCAAGGCCAGCTCCCGGCCGTCGACGAGCTCGTACTCGGTGACGCCCTCGAGGAGGACGCTGACGCCGGCGGCATGGGCGAACCCGTGTGCGGGCGACGTCGGCGTCGGGACCTCGCCGTGGCCGGCTTCGGCCGTCAGTCCGCGGTCGACGACGGCGAACTGGCCCTCGGCCGAGGAATGGTCGGTCGGGCCGGGCAGGGGCACGTGGTACCGGACCCGATGGTCGCGGGCCGGATTCGTGAACTCGATCGCGACGCGGACGAACGGTTCGCCGGTCCGAAGCTCGAGTCGGGTCGTGACCTCGACCGGCGTCGTCTGGGCCGCCCGGGCCCGGCCGTCGGGCCGGAGCCCGACCGGCCAGTCGTAGCGGGCGACGATTTCGAGCCGGCCGCGGATCGGCCCGCCCTCCACGGGATGGACGACGACGACCGACGGGACTTCGATGATCTGATCGTCGGCTGGCGGCCCATAGTTGTACGTGTCGCCGAAGTCGCCGCCGTCGACGAGGCGGCCGACGCCGGTCAGGCGCGATCCGCCGCCGTCGACGCCGTACGTGCCGTCCTGGGCGACCGTGATCCGGACCAGCCCGTTGTCGAGCGATCGGTGGGCGACGATCACGGCCATGGGTCCGGACGAGCTCAGGGCCGGTGCCGCAGTCGCCGCCCCCCGGGCCGCCGTCTCCGGGGCCGCCGCCGCCTCGACCGCCTGGATCGACCTCGCGCCGAGTGCCGGCACGCGGACCGCCGCGGCCAATCGCCGCCGATCGCCGCGCACCACGATGACGTCCCACGTCCCGTCGGGGTCTGCCGCCGTCTCGGCCGCCACGGCGTCCAGCAGCGCGTCGACGTCGAAGTCGCGGGGCGCCGCCGGATCGTCCATCAACAGGAGCAGCTGTGGGTCAGGTCCGTCGCGGCGGACCAGGTGGCCGTCGAGCGAGTGCCCGAACAGCTCGCGCCCGTGGAGCCGTCGCGCGAACAGCTCCGGGACCTGCCGGCCGGTCAGGCGGAGCCGTCGGAGCACGGTCTCGGGCCGGTCCACGAGCTGGGTCTCCGTTCGGCTGCCGTCAGGGAGCTCCAGCTCGACGGCGTCCCAGCCGGCCGGGACGTCGAGCTCGATCTCGACGACGTCGGTCCGCTCGATCGGCGAGGGGTTGACCATCACGACGCTGCCGGCGGGCGACGCCTCGGCGAGCGGCCGGAACGCCGTGGAGAGGATCCCCCGCCCGATCTGCTCCGCCTCGGCGTACCGGGTCAGGACCTGGTCCACGACGGCGTCTTGCGAGCAGCCGCAGATCGAGTCGTGGGCCGAGTTGTCGACGACGCGACGCCAGGCGAGCTCGAGCAGTCGTTCCGGCCACGCCTCGCCATGGAGCGCGGCCAGGGGTTCGGCGTACCGCTCGAGCGCGCGCTCCGCCCGCGCCGCCGCCATCTTGATGTCGATCCGGGCCGATGTGACGTTCATCAGCATGTTCGCCCGTGCCGCGGACCGGAGCTCGCCGGTCCAGACCGGCTGCACGGCGGGATCGGGCTGATCCGGGCCCGAAGCGGCCTGATCGAACGCCTGGATGTAGCTCGTCAGCGTCTCGATCCGGACGACGACGTCGTGGCGGCGGGAATTCGCCTCATCGACGATTCGCGCCAATGCGGGGGAGGGCACGGCGTGATCGGTCCCGTACATGGCGAGGATCGACCGGTCGCCGTAGAAGGCCCGGCTGGCGTCGACGAAGCGGCCGACCTTCTCGGCCAGCCGGTCCGGGATCGCGAGGAGGTAGGCGCCGTTGCCATACCCGCCGACGAGGTACTCGGCGCGGACCGATGAGCCATCCGGTGACCGCCAGGTGAAGGCGTGGCGATCCACCGCCGCGGGGACGCCGCGCCAGACGACCGCGTGGCGGATGCCGGCTCGCCGCAGGATCTGAGGCATCTGGGCGATGTGCCCGAACATGTCGGGCAGGTAGCCGACGGGCATCGCCCCGCCGTACGCCGTCGCGGCGCGCCAGCCGATCTCGAGGTTCCGGATCATCGTCTCGCCGGAGACGAGGAACTCGTCCATCAGGATCTGCCACGGTCCGATTGCGAGGCGACCCTCGGCGATCAGCCGCTCGATCCGCGGACGGGCCTCCGGCCGGACCTCGAGGTAGTCATCGACCGTCGCGACCTGGCCGTCGAGGGTGAATGCCAGCCGCGGGTCCGCCTCCATCGAGTCGAGGAGCTCGTCGACGAGCTCGACGAGCCGCATCCGGAACACCTGGAAGGGCTCGTACCACTCCCGGTCCCAGTGGGTGTGCGGGACGAGATGGATGACGGCCGGTGTTTCGACCGCCATCAGGTTGACGGGGCGACGAGCGTCGCCGCCTCGCCGCTGATCACGATCCCGCGGCGCTGTGCGAGCGCCACCGCCGCCCGCTGGCAGGTGACGATGTCGGTACGCCCGTCGGCGATCCCGGTTCGGGGCGTCGCGCCGTCGACGACGAGGTCGCGGAACGCGAGGAGCTCGGTCTCGAACGCCTCCTCGATCGAGTCGAAGGCGACCTCGTGGCGGACCTCGTTCCGCCCGGTCGAAACCCAGAGCCGGGTCGGTTCGTGGAGGCGGTAGGGGGCCGGGAACCGCAGCTCCACGGACCCGCCGACATGGTGGAAGCGGACGTCCTCCCGATAGGCCGGGTAGTTCGGGAGGAAGTGCCAGCCGATCGTGACGCGCGTTCCGTCGGCCAGGCGGCCGACGAGGAGGACCGAGCCCGGCGTGCCCGGCCTCGCCTCCCACGCATCCGCCCAGTCGATCGCGACGACGTCGCCCGCGACCGCCCGGATCACCGACAGCTCGTGGACGACGCTGCTCAGGAGGATCTCGCCGTAGATCTCGCCGAGGTCGGCGGCGGCCGGTCCGATGGCTGCTCGGACCAGGCCATCGGTCGACGCCCGGAGCGCGGCGACGACCTCCCGGTCGACGTCCGCGGGCGGCGGTCGGAGATGAGCGAAGGCGAGCTGCGATTTGCTGGTGGGATGGAGCACCGCGACCTCGATCGCGCGCCGCTCGCCGAGGCCCGCGCCCGGATCGGCGACGAGTCGCCCGGCTTCCATCACCGCCGGATCGAAGACCTTCATATAGCCGAGGAGCAGGCGATCCGCGTTCGGCGACGCCGCGAGCCGATCCGCCTCCGCCACCGTGTAGGCGAGCGGCTTCTCGCACAGGATCGGCATGTCGCGATCCAGCGCGGCCAGGGCCGCCGCCCCGTGGGAGCCGGAGGTCAGCAGGATCAGCGCGTCGATCGGCGCCTCGTCGAGGAGCCGCTCGACCGAGTCGTACCGGGCCGCCGGTGGGACGTTGTATCGATCGCCGAGGTCGTCGCGGAGCGCGGCCGACAGGTCGCAGATCGCCGCGATCTCGAAGACGTCCGGGAGGCGGGCGAGGAGTGGCAGGTGGACCGCCTGGGCGACGGCGCCCAGCCCGGCGATCCCAACGCGCACGCGGCCGGATGACGGTGGTCTGCTCACGGGCGGTCGAGTATAGGGTCGAGGCGGTCCTCGGGGCGGTAGCATCCCGCCATGGCCCAACCCATGCCGGCGCCCGCGCCGGAGGCGGCTGCCCACGACTGGCGCGAAGGCGTCGTCTACCAGATCTACCCGCGGAGCTTCGCCGACCACGACGGCGACGGGACGGGTGATCTGCGCGGGATCATCGATCACCTCGATCACTTCGGGCCCGACGGCCTGCCGATCGATGCCATCTGGCTATCGCCGATCTACCCGTCACCGGGTCGCGACCTCGGCTACGACGTGAGCGACCACACGACGGTCGATCCGTTGCTGGGCACCGACGGGGATTTCGACCGGCTCGTCGCCGGGTGCCATCGGCGGGGGATCAAGGTGATCCTCGACCTGGTGATGAACCACACGAGCGACGAGCACGCCTGGTTCCTCGCATCGAAGGCGTCTCGCGATGGCCCCTACGCCGACTTCTACCTGTGGCGCGATCCCTCTGGCTGGGACGCGGACGGGAAGCCACTGCCGCCGAACAACTGGGTGTCGTTCTTCGGCGGCCCGGGCTGGGAGTGGGTCGCGGAGCGCGGGCAGTTCTACTACCACACGTTTCTCGTCCAACAGCCGGAGCTGAACTGGCGCGACCCAGCGGTCGAGGCGGCCCAGTGGGACATGGTCCGCAGCTGGCTGGACCGCGGCGTCGACGGCTTCCGGCTC
>Ga0207646_10001819_pt1 | contig 25765 bp, 25 predicted proteins | sample KBSK5502metaG_FD_184343 | JGI IMG/M metagenome (GOLD analysis project Ga0207646, IMG submission 184343) | Corn, switchgrass and miscanthus rhizosphere microbial communities from Kellogg Biological Station, Michigan, USA - KBS K5-50-2 metaG... | ecosystem: Host-associated > Plants > Roots >...
CAGCTCGTCAATAAAGATGATGGAGTTCTGGCTCTCCATCAATTCCTTCATGATGGTCTTCAGGCGTTCTTCGAATTGTCCGCGATACTTTGTCCCCGCAACGATGAGAGACAGGTCGAGCGAAAGAATGCGTTTGTCTGCGAGGAACGGCGGCACGTCACCGTCGGAAATGCGCTGCGCGAGTCCTTCGACGATGGCGGTCTTACCGACTCCGGGTTCGCCGATCAGTACCGGATTATTCTTGGTTCGACGGCAGAGAATCTGGATCACGCGATCGACTTCGCCTTCGCGGCCCACCAGCGGGTCAAGCGCGCCTTCCGTCGCGGCTTGTGTTAAATCGCGACTGAATTCTGAAAGCAGCGAAGTTTCCTTAGGGCGTGTTGCCGCGGGCTTCTCGCCCGAAGTGCGCGCAAGTTCTTCGCGCAGAGCCGAAAGGCGCAGTCCGCGCTCCATCAGGATTTCCGCGCCGAAACACTTTTCTTCGCGCAAAATTCCCAGCAGCAGGTGTTCGGTGGCGACATGCTTCACGCCAAGCCGTTCAGCTTCTTCCGCAGCCATATTTAAAATTCGTTTGCATTCCGCACTCAGCGGCACTTCCACCGAAGTCGAGATGCGCTCGCGGATGGTAATCCGCGCTTCGATCTCTTTCCGGATGGATTCAATCGAGCCCTGTTGCCGCAGAAAACGATTGGCAAGCGCCTTGTCCTCGCGCATCAAGCCGAGTAAGAGGTGCTCGGTCTCGATGTACGGGCTTCCGTACTGGCTTGCTTCATACCGCGCAAAGAAGATGACGCGACGCGCCTTTTCCGTGTAGCGTTCAAACACGTTAGCTCGTTTCTCCCTCTGGGTCCCTGCTCGCTAAAAACTTCCGGGTTTTGCTCCGGCCGAGTCTTTGCGAGTCCGCAGAACGCCGTGTTCCAGCCCCAGAATCCGATCGCACCGTTCCGCAAGTGCCAGATTGTGCGTCGCGATCAGCGACGTCAGTCCGTGCGCCCGGTGCAACCGCTCCAGCAACTCGAATACGGCCCAAGCATTCCGCTCGTCCAAGTCTCCGGTAGGTTCATCCGCCAGCAGCACGCGCGGCCTGGTGACGAGGGCCCGGGCAATCGCCACGCGCTGTTGTTCCCCTCCGGAAAGCTCTCCTGCCAGGTGTCCGGCACGCTGCGCCAGACCAACTTCTCCCAGCCAAATTCGCGCCTTTTCGAGACCCCTCGAAATAGACTCTCCCCGCAGCAGCAGCGGCATCGCTACATTTTCTTCCGCCGTAAAATCCGGCAGCAACTGATGCCTTTGCCACAAAAACCCCACGACGCAGTTGCGAAAATCCGAAAGCGCCGCTTCATCATTTGTTTCAATGCGTTTCGATTCGAAGTATATAGCACCGCTTGTTGGCGTGTCTAGCGTGGCCAGCAAATGCAGAAGGGTGCTTTTGCCAGCGCCCGATGGCGCAACGATCGCAACCATCTCTCCCGCTTCGAGCGCAAGATTCACTTGTTTTAAAACGATTAAGCTGCGTTCGCCGGTGCCGTAGGTTTTTCCGAGTTCGCGAGCTTCCAGCACAATTCTATTGTCTGAATCCGCAAGCAGAGTCTGCTCGCCCGAACCCGGCATCGAATTGGAGGTACTTGCGCTCATTTGTTGAAAGGCAAACTGACGTTGCTTACTCTCTGCGGCGGCTTACTAATCGTCCACTACGTTAGATGCAAGAAACCCTTCTGAATGTGGCGTCCTCTGCGTGTGACACCTCGACAAGTGGTTTGTTCCCGTTTATGTGTGCCAGTCAACCGCCGGAATTTGCATCTTCAAAGAACCGTTTCGGGAAACTTGCAATGTTCCGAGAATCAATCACTTGCATGGCTTCCTCGAACCGTGTTTTCTGGCCGTGCCCGAGGTCGCCACTTCGCTCCTATCTCTTCAGAGTTAAGGTGCAAGCAGGGGGCCAAACGCAGGGCGATCAAGAAATTGTTAAGTCATTCAAAACGAAGGATCTCCACAGGAAGAAGCCTGGCCGCAGCCCTGGCCGGGACGAGTGTCGCAAGAAGCGAAATTCCCATCGCCACTAGGGAAATCCACACTCCGTCCATCGCACTAGGATGGAACGGGACGTAGGCTACGGCATACACTTGGGGATCGAGCGGGATGAGCTGGTATTTTCCGGCAATCCACGCGAAAAAATATCCCAGCACCAGGCCCGCGAGCGTGCCAGCCAAACCGATCGTAAATCCCTGCCACAGGAAAATATTTCTCAGTTGGCGTGATGTAGAACCCATCGAACGCAAGACCGCGATGTCCTTGGCCCGATCGGTCACCGTCATCGAGAGCACCACCAGAATGTTGAGGCCGGCTACGAGTGTGATCAGCCCTATGAAAATGGCGGTCACCAGTTTTTCAAGTCGCAGCGCCCGGAATAGGGCTCCCTGCTGCTCCATCCAGGTGGCAGCCGCAAAGCCCGGTCCAGTGTCCTGCTCGATTTCGTGCGCAATGACCGGCGCCGCTTCCGGATTTTGCAGTCGAAACTCAAGCACGTTCACAACGTCCGAGGCTCCCGCCAGTGCCTGCGCGGCATCCATCTTCACAAAGCACCAGTTGGCGTCATAATCGTAGAATCCGGAATCGAACACTCCCGCCACTCGAAATCTTCTCGTACGCGGGAGCAGCCCAAAAGGCGTGAGCCGTCCTTGCGGGCTCGTCAACGACACATAGTCGCCCGGCGAAAGTTTCCACTCGTCGGCGAGTTGTTTGCCAACTAAAAGCGCCTCGATGCCATCAGCGTCCGGTTCGAAATCAAGTTTGCCGGAAGAAAGCTTGCGTAGCGCTTCGTCCGCAGGTTCTTCGCGTACCGGATCAATTCCCTTGGCCACGACACCGCGAGATTCTCCTCCAAAGGTCATCAACACGGTCTGATAGACGGCGGGCGTCACGCTCCGAACGCCCGGAATTTTGGAAAGCTTCGTGGCCAGCGCTTCGTAATCATGGAGTCCACCTGATCCCGGCCGCGTCAAGGAAATGTGCGCCGTAACCCCCAACAAACGATCTTGCAGCGTTTCGCGGAAACCCGTATTCATCGCAAGCGCAATTACCAGCGTCGCGACACCGGCTGTAACTCCAAGAACACTGAAGGCTGTGACCAGACGCAATACGGCCGGACGGTTCGGCGAACGCAAATACCGTCTTGCGACAAAGTATTCGAATCGCATCAGGAAAACACGGGCTACGCGCCGTGCCCTTCGGATTTCGGTTCGGCTTGCTGCTGAGATTCCGGCCGCAGCTGCGGGAACAGAATGACGTCGCGAATCGAATGCGAATCGGTCAGCAGCATCGTCAAACGATCGATGCCAATGCCTTCCCCAGCAGTGGGAGGAAGTCCGTGGCAAAGTGCGCGCACATAATCCAAGTCCAGCTGCTTGGGAACTTCATCGCCGCCGCGTGCAATCTGGGCAAGGAAGCGCCGTTCCTGCTCGGCCGGATCGTTTAATTCCGAGAAACCGTTGGCAATCTCCATGCCCGCAATATAGACCTCGAACCGCTCAGTCAGTGAGGGATCATCGGGCTTCTGTTTCGAGAGTGGCGAAATGTCCGTCGGGAAGTCGTACAGAATCGTCGGTTGTACCAATTTATCTTCCGCCATCGTCTCAAAGAGCAGTCCGGTCCATTCGCCGTCGCTGAGCGTACCCTTTGCCGCTGCATATGGCGCATGAGCGCTCTTGGCCCAAGCGTTGTAGCGCTCCGTAACTGCCTTGGGGCCACCCGTCGCAGCCAGGTCTTCCACTGTAGGAGCTGCGCCCGCCGCTTCAGGCCAATACTTGCAAATCGCCTCCCGCATCGAGAGCCGTTCGATCTTTTGAAAGTCCAGCGCCAGTTCGCCATACTTCACCACGGTCGAGCCAGTAATTTTCATGGCCAACTGCGCGAGCATCTCTTCGTTCATCTTCATCAAATCTTGATAGTTGCTGTAGGCCTCATAGAACTCCAGCATTGTGAATTCAGGATTATGCTGAGTTGAGATGCCTTCATTGCGGAAGTTGCGATTGATTTCGTATACCCGATCAAGCCCTCCCACAACCAAGCGTTTCAGGTAGAGCTCAGGCGCAATCCGCAAGTACAGGTCAATGTCCAGCGTGTTGTGATGAGTTACAAACGGCCGCGCCGCAGCTCCTCCCGGAATCGGGTGCATCATCGGCGTTTCTACTTCTACATATCCGCGATCGTCGAAAAATCGCCGCAATTCCTGAACAATCTTTGCCCGGGTTAAGAACACACGCCGCGACTCTTCGTTGGCGATCAAATCCACATAGCGTTGCCGGTATCGCAACTCGACGTCGGTCAAACCATGCCACTTCTCCGGCAAAGGCAGGAGCGCCTTTGATAGAAACGTCAATTCCTCTACCCACAGCGATAGCTCACCGGTTTTCGTGCGGAACAAATGACCTCGTGCGCCAATCAGGTCGCCCAGATCCAACAAATGAAACAGTTCGAATCCTCGTTCGCCCACCACATCCTTGCGAACGTAAATCTGCAGGCGCCGTCCTCCTCCCTGCAAGTGGGCAAATCCAGCTTTGCCCATCAGGCGGTAGGAAACAATGCGTCCTGCGATCGTCGCATCGACCTTGTTGGCTTCCAGTTGCGCGGCCGTGGTCTCCGCGTACTTCGCGGCTAGTTCGGCTGGCGTGGCCGACCATCGAAACTCATGCGGAAACGCGGGATGTCCTGCCTCGACGATTTTTTCCAGCTTGCGCTGTCTTTGCTCGAACTGATCCTTAGGCTCGAATTGCAATTCCTGCGTCCTCTATTCTATGGAAATAAACGGCGAGTATAACGGCCCAAACGAGCCTGCTGCAACAAACCAGTACCATTTGAAACGCTTTTTGCTATACTGCCGCTTCTTGGGAGAGACCTTTTGAATACCCGCGCCTCTGTACGCAGGTATGACTCCGTCCAGCAAGACTGGCGAGCCATCCTTCCCTACGCGAAAGGCTCGCTCTTCGCGTATCACACTGAAAAGCTCGAAAACACCTATCGGATGTTCAGTGTATCGCTCAACGAAGCCATCGACCTGCAGCAACATGGTGATTTGGAGAAGGCGAGTCAAGGAATCGAAATTGCCGGAGAGTTCTGCGCTCGCCTGGCGCTTGGCATCAACGCCGTGCTGCACGCCATGCGGCAGCATGCCAGGCATTTCGGGATTGTCCCCAATCTGGCGCTACTCGAGGCTGCCAATTTTCATAGCGAACGAGGCCAGCGTGCCGCGCGCCACAGTAACCTGGTAAGCCATGTCCTGCTTTCCGAGCGTTCACAGTTTCTCAATAAGTTAAACACGCTCGAAGAGATCGTGGACGAATTGGGCGACGCGTTTATCGAAGCTACCGAGCAACTGGGCCACAGGATTCTGGCGCACTCCTCGCGTCTATGGAAATTTCTAGATTTGTATCATTTTGACCTCAACACCTGCCTGCGCGAAACCTGTGTTCTCCTGAAATCATTTCTCCTGGTCCTCCCGGAAGATCAACTCGATAGATTCGACTTTACTGTTTGCGGCTTGGCAAGAGCCCGCCGTAAAAACACCGCTGCCGACCCTGCCTTAATCCGCGCTAGACGAATGGCCGCTGTCGCGGGAGAATGATAGGGCCTTGCGGGCCGATGCGTGCCGGTGCATCACAGGGGTGTTCTCCACGTTCTTTCTTCCCTGCTGAGTCGACCGCCTCGCGGTCGCACTTGAATTGAGCAACCCACGCTTGCTAAGGGACAACTCTAAGGGGGATATGGTGCATCCGACGTTTTGGATGCGCCGTTATTGGACTGTTGGCCCAACGACGACCAACCGAGCCCAAACAGTCGGCTGTTTCTAAACCGGCTGCTACGCTGACTGAAGCGGAAGCCATCCGCCTCGCTCAAGCTGGGGATGCTGCGGCCTTCGAGTTTCTGTACCAGTTACATGGCCGCCGCGTTTACGCCCTTTGCTTGCGCATGGTGGGTAACCCAGCCGATGCGGAAGACTTGATGCAGGAAGCCTTCCTGCAACTGTTCCGCAAAATCGGTACCTTCCGCGGAGAATCGGCTTTTTCGACTTGGTTGCACCGTATGACGGTCAACGTGGTTCTGATGCGGTTGCGCAAGAAGTCCCTACCCGCCGCTTCTCTGGAAGAGACGACCGAACCCGATGAAGAAACGGGTGGACCGCGGAAGGACATCGGCGCACCGGATCTGGGTCTCAGCGGCGCAGTGGACCGGGTGAATCTGGAACGTGCAATTGGGCAGCTCCCTCCCGGCTACCGCGCGGTCTTTGTGCTCCACGACGTGCAGGGCTACGAGCACAACGAAATCGCGGAAATCATGGACTGCTCTGTGGGTAATTCGAAATCACAGTTGCACAAAGCAAGAACACGTTTGCGCGAGCTGCTTCAGGAGAGCGCCCGAGACCAGGCGAGGCACGAACGGCAAGAAGCAAAAGCACAAACACCCAACCGGAATTGAGCTACACTGAGCTCAATCGGGGATGTGCGAGAGCGATTGCCAAAAGAATCCGCTCAAGAACCTGAACACGGTTCGCGAGCAAAAGTTTCGGAAAAGTGCGGGAGCCCGGCAGAATTGCCTCTCGCGGAGTGAAGAGCCATGCAGTGTAAGGACATCGCGCAGGTCATAGAGCAAGAAGGTTTCTCGCCGTTGCCCGAAGCCGCTCGCGGCCATGTTCTAGGTTGCTCCGCGTGCTCATCGCTGATCGCGGATTTCGAGCGCATCTTGGCCGTGGCCAGCGAAATTCCCGCCGAAGTCGAACCTCCCTCTCGCGTCTGGGTTTCCCTTCGCGCACAACTCGAAGCAGAAAAAATTATCACGGATCCTGCGATGGTCATTCCGACCGAAGGCTCTCCGTGGTGGCAAGGTTTCGGTCAAGTGATCCGCGGCCGCATGCTCGCGACCGCAGCTGTCGCGGCGCTGATCGTTGCCGCGGGATATGTTCAGATGACTCACAAGCCCTCCGCGTCAACAGCGTCCAACACCGCGGTCGCCGACGCAGTGCCACGCGCAGTTGCAGAACCGTTCGCCGATGCCGGCACCAGTTTGGATCAGGAAGAGCAGAGCCTCGGTCCCATCCAGACCGCGAGCATGTCCAGCGTTTCGCCCGTCGACAACTCGCTGCGCGAAAATCTCGCTACCTTGAATACCTTTATCAAGGAGTGCCGCAAGCGTTTACAGGAAGATCCCAATGATCAGGTCGCGCGTGATTATCTTTCCGCCGCCTATCAGCAGAAGGCAGAGATTTTGGCCGCGATGATGGACCGCGGCAGGAGCGTGAACTAACATGACAGTCAGCCCGGCGATCCGCCAAAACTTCGTGTCCGCGCTTCTTGCCATGATCAGTGCGGGGATGCTTCTGATGCCACTCGCTTCATTCGCCGCCGGCCAAAAGGTCGAAAGACATTTTGCCGTCAAGGGTCGCCCGGTGGTCATGATTCAGAACGTTGCCAACGGCCGCATCGAAGTAAAATCCTGGAAGAATCCCGAAGTCGTCGTCTCTGCTTCGCAACCATCCAACAAAATCGGGCTCGATATGGAACAGGTCGACAATCGTATCGACGTTATGGCCAGCGTTCTTGACAGTTCCGCTCAGGAATCTGATCTCTCCGAAAACATTCAGCTCACCGTGCCGGAAGAAACAGAACTCCAGATCAAGTCTCAATCCGGTTTGATCTACGTCGAACAGGTTTTGGGCGATATGACGCTTGAAAGCATCGCAGGCGACATCCACCTGAAGGAAGTTTCCGGCTACATCATCGTAAGAACCACCGGTGGCACTCTGGTTTGCACGCTGTGCGGCGGAAAACTTAAATTCGATTCTGTCAGCGGCAGCGCGCAGATTCTCCAGCCTTCGCTCACCAACGTGACTTTGTACACTTCCTTCGGCAACATTCTCTTCGACGGTGATTTTATCCGCACTGGCATTTATTCAATGAAGAGCGGTCGCGGGCTCGTTGAGGTACGCTTCGCGAGCACGGATTCCTTTGACCTGAACGCGCAGACCACTTCCGGCACAGTGGACAATCGCGTGGAAGCCTTTCTCAAGCCTGATTCCCACGGCATTCGTCGCAGCGCCGCGAAATATGCAAAGGGCTTTGTCGGCACGATCGGCAACGGCCTCGCTAAAGTCGAGCTCTCCTCCTTCAGCGGTACTATCCGCATCCTCAGGCGCGACTAGTTTTGCGAATAGTTAATTCTCCGGGCGAACTATTTTTGCGTCACTCTTTTTTCCGCTCGGCGCATTCAACCCAGTTTCCCTGCACTTTGCGTCACACCCGTTTTCTCATCTAAACTTTTCGCGTGGCTCGTACCCCGACAACTTCCGTAGTCGCTCTCGCCGGTTTCATGGGTTCCGGCAAAACGACCGTGGGCACGCAACTTGCCCGCCAGCTCGCCTGGCGTTTCGTCGATCTCGACGACCGCATTGAAGATGCCTCCGGTCTGCGAATCACGGAATTTTTCGAACGCCACGGCGAGCCGTCGTTCCGGCTGCTCGAGGCGGCACAACTCCGCGCCGCGCTTGGCCGCGCCCTTGAACTCCACGAGCCTGCCGTGCTCGCGCTCGGCGGCGGCACTTACGCGCAGGCCGGCGCGCCTGAATTCCTAAGGACCCAGGGCGTCCCCGTCATTTGGCTCGATTCACCGATCGAAACTCTGCTGGCACGCTGTATGACAATGACCGGCAGGCCGCTCTTTCGCGACGAAACCAGTTTTCGCTCTCTCCATGCGCAGCGTCTTCCCTCTTACCAGCTCGCAGACTTTCGCGTGGACAGCGCGCGCGAGCCGGCACTGGTCGTCGCAGATATTCTGCGCCTCGGCATTTTTCCCAGTGCCGACCCCGGCTCTCATCTCCTGGTCGAAGAGCCACAGTCCTGATGTGGTGATCGAAACGAAACTCCCACGGGGCGTTTCCTTCAGGCCACACGTCTTTTCTTTTGCGTTCTCTCCATCCGCGCGGCGTGTAACTCTATTCATCGTTGGGGGACCGCATGACTAACTTCAGTTCCCGCCGCACTCACTCGGCATTCGCGGCGTTTCTTCTCTTTTTCATTTTTGGATTCGCGTACGCGCACGCCCAGAAAAGAGATTCTGGGGCCGGCGGCGTACTTCAGCCGGACAAGGGGAAATTTTCTTTGCTCCTCGAAGGTAAACAAATCGGCCACGAGGACTTTGAGATCGCTCCAGCCGGAGCAGGCTGGCTCGCTCACGGAACCACGACCATCAAATCCGACAAGGGCGAAGAAACGAAAGTCAGCGGGAATCTGACTCTCCAGCCCGACGGAATTCCCGTGGCTTACAACTGGACTGCGCAAACCGACAAAACGAACAGCGCGAAAATCCTCTTTGCGAACGGAATCGCCAAAATCACGCTGGAGATGCAGGGCGCTCGCCCGTTTGAGCAGGACCTTTCCTTCGGTTCGCCGCTCGTCGCGGTCCTCGACAACAATCTTTATCATCAGTATGCGGTGCTCGCCCGGATCTATGACTGGTCCAAACGCGGCGCGCAACAGCTTCCCGTTCTAATCCCGCAGGAACTGACTCCTGGAACGATCACGGTCGAGTCCACGGGTTCGGCCTCTTCCGGTGGAAAATCTTATGAAGGGCTGCGCGTTACCACCAGCGACCTTGAAATTCTTCTGCTGCTCGACTCAAATCACAAACTAATGCGCCTCGAAGTTCCTTCAGCCAAGGTCGCCGTCGTCCGCGAATAATCTCTTTTGTTTCGGAGCGTAGGCGCGGCAGATCCGACTTCCCACAAAAAAATCGAGGCGTGCCGAAGCACGCCCCTGCTGGTGAATTTCGTTTTGCCCCGCGTGGAACTTAGCGAGCCCGTTTAACGAGCGAGTGGCCGCTGAGCTCCGAACACCGTCCCGGGACGCCGCAGCGGATATCCTTGCGGATGCCCGTGCGCGTGCTGGTACGCCGTCGCATTCGCGTGGTTGGCCACCGGGCCAAGATGGCCCGCGCCAGACACCGCCGCGGGCTGCGGCAGCCGCGACGGATTACCGATAGGGCGGAGGTTCACCGGCGCTGCTCCCACATGGTCGCTGATCGCCTGCAACCTTTTCAATATCGATTGCCACTGCTCCCAATCCAGCTGCTGCAAAAACGGACGCAGACCCTGGATGAACGGATCCTCGAGCAGCGCTTCGCCGTCCGATTCCGGTATGAAGAACCGGTTCAGCCCGACGTTCAGCGCTTCGCTGATCTTTTCCAGCGTGCCCAGGCTCGGCGTCATCTGTCCGCTCTCGATTCGAGAGAGATAGGACCGCGACACCTTAGACCTGGACTGCAACTGGCTTTGCGTCATGGAGCGCGATTCGCGCAACTGGCGGATACGCTGCCCGATGTTCTCAACCGTCTTCTGGTTGGCGAACTTGTCGGAAACTGCTTCCTCGCCCTGTTCCTCGAGCGGTGGCGCCTCGGGAATCAGGAACTCCAGTCTCTGCGGCAATGCACGCACACAGCGGCGGCAGTTGCCCGTGCGGGTCCGATACTGCACAAGACCGCACGTCTTGCAGCGGATCACTTCCCTGTCCATCTCAAGCGAACTTAAAGACTCTTTTTCAGTATTTGCAGACACCTGTACTCCTCGCTGACTTTGTCGGCGTGCGGATAGGAGAGGAACGTCGGAACGTTCTCGGGGGAAGGCAGATACTGGCGCGTCGTGGAGTCTCGCCGATGCGCCACAAACTGTCAAGAATATTTTTGAAGAATTAGAAATTTTTGGCGTGGACTAGAACCGGATTTACGCCTGACTTTCGCCTTGTGTCGTCGGGTTTTCGCCGGCTTTCCAAAAAATTACTACATCTTGTGTTCATCTTCCGCAAAGACCACAATCCGCGAGGTGTCAGTTCTCGCCCAGCATTTCGATTGTGTCGTATCCAGCAACCCCGCGGAGTCGACGATGTCGGACGGTTCCCCGATAGTCTAATCTCTCGCCATGTGAAACTGTTTATATTGCCCGCGATTTTGAAGGTTTTGATCGCTCCTTTCATCGGGCAATCGTTGCGTCCTCTTTTTACTGTGGAATGTTCGAGAGTTCGACTAGCTGGATTTCTTGAGAGTCGCCAGTCTGGTGCTACGCTTCGTTCTCTTGCTTTCTCTTTGTTAGTCTCCTGTGCTCCAATAAACATTCGAATCTGCTCGGAGGAACTTCTCTTGCCATCCCACGAAGACGCTTGGAATCTTGTCTGCGAATACACGAAATCCGAATCCCTGCGCAAGCACATGCTCGCTGTAGAAACCTGCGTCCGCGCCTATGCCCGCAAATCCGCCGCCGATGAAGAACTCTGGGGACTCACTGCCCTGCTGCACGATTTCGATTACGAACGCTGGCCCAACGCGGACCACGCCGCGGACCGCGAACATCCCGCCGAGGGCGCAAAAATCCTTCGCGAACGCGGGTACCCTGAAGAACTCATCCGTGCCGTCATGTCTCACGCCGATTACTGCAACACGCCCCGCCAGACTCTGCTCGAACACACGCTCTTCGCCTGCGACGAACTCGCAGGATTCATCACCGCCTGTTGCTATGTCCGCCCGTCAAAAAGCGTTCTTGATCTCGAAATGGAATCGGTGAAAAAGAAATTAAAGGACAAGGCCTTCGCCAAAGGAGTCTCTCGCGATGACGTCCGCAACGGCGCCGCAGAACTCGGCGTCCCTCTCGAAGACCACATCGTGTTCTGCATCGCCGCCATGCGCGAAAACGCCGACGCCCTCGGCCTCCGCGGCAACTTACCGGTTTCCAGTGACGTTTAGCTTGTCTACGGTGTGAGTTAAATCCGAGTGGTTCAGCTTAAATAATGCATTGTCATCCTTCGCCAATCCGACAAGGATGGGCGAAGGATTTCAGCCTAGGAATCTGCGCCTTGTCGAGGGCTTACGACGGCCGGTGCGTAAAAAGCACGATTCCAATGCCAAGCAATACTCCGCACAAAAGAATCGCTGCCGCCCACCCGCTCGCAAAAAATCCTGGGAGTCTGCCTTTCAAATTTGTCGCCGCTCTTGCCACCGAAACCTCGCGCGTCTGAATTGCCTCTGTAGAAGAAACCACGCCCTTCCCATCGGAATGCTTCGTAAATTCAGTTCTGCGTTCTACCGTACCCACAAAGGAATATCCCTGCCGCGGAATCGTCTCCACGTACATCGGCTGATCCGGAGAATCTCCGAGCGCCAGCCGCAGCTTGTTCACTGTGGTGTTCACGTTCGCGTCATAGTTGACGAACGTTCCACCGGGCCACAGCCGAGCGCGCAAGTCGTCGCGCGTAACAATTTCTCCCGGCCTCTCCACAAGAGCCAGTAACACCTGATAGACCTTCGATGGAATGTGTACCCGCGCTCCATCTTTGAATAGTTCTTCACGTTGCAGATCCACTTGAAAATGGCCAAAGCTCACATAACGGCTCTGCGCCCGAACTTCGCTTGGACCATGACCTCGTGCTGCCAGCGCCGCACTCGTACTTATCGGCATCGACATGGTTCACCCCTTAGCTTCCTCCGACCATGTTTGAAATCGGCGGGGAGCTCCTAGAATTCTCCCGCCGAGAACACTCGCTTGACACCAATCTGAGATCACTTATACTTGACATGTATATGCAAGTCAAGGGCGGAGCCACCGATTCGCTCGACCTTTCCGGCACCGGCTCTTGTGCCGCTTTCAACTTTCGCCGCACTGCTCGTGCAGTGACTCGCCTTTACGACCTCGGCCTCGAACCTTCCGGCCTCCGAGCCACCCAGTTCGCTATCCTGACCGCCATCGCGAAGTTTCAGCCCGTCTCCATTTCCCGCATCGGCGAAATCCTGGTGCTGGATCAAACCACCCTCACGCGCAGCCTTGGCCTTCTGCAAAAGCAGCGCTACCTAGAAATCTCTCCCCGCTCTGTAAGGCGCCTGCGTTTTTTGACTTTGACGGATTCCGGGGTAAAAGCTCTCGCCATCGCCGTGCCTCTGTGGCGCAAAGTTCAGGCAAAGTTTCTGGCAGAAATGGGTGGGGATACCTGGCCCATGTTGCGCAACGAGCTAGAACGCTTGGCCGGAATGGCAGTCCAATTGGAAACTTTGGCGCTCACGCGTACAGCGGTTGCTGCCGCATCGAAAAAAGAAAACGGTTAGAGACAGCAGGAAAGATTGAGGCCCGCACAGCGTCAGTGCGGCGTCTGTGTCACATCCTCACGCGTTCGCTGCCTGTCCGCGAAACTCGTCCGCAAACTCCGCGAGAAATTGATCCATCGTAATCGGCGTCCGTCCGAGCAACTGCTGCAGCAAGCCATCGACGCTGCCGCCTTTGCCGCCCGTGTAATATTCCTGCAACTGCAGTAGCGCCGTTACCTGCCATTCCGGCATCCCCTGCTCCAACATCGCTTTTCTCTGCGCTCCCATAGGAATATCTACGTATTGCACTGCGCTTCCCACCCGTTTCGAGATCTTCTCCGCTACTTCGGCGTAGCTCGGCGCTTCCGGTCCGTTCAGCTCATACGTCTTTCCTGCGTGCTCACTGCCCGCCAGTACCTTCGCCGCCAGCACTGCGATGTCGCGCACATCGAGAAAGCTGACCCGCGCAGCGTCCATCGACGAGTAAAACACTCCCTGCGTCCGTATGCTCGGCGCAAAGAACGCCACGACATTTTGATGAAACGAATTCGGCCGCAAAATCGTGTATGACAGCCGGGTGCTTTTCAGTTTGTCTTCCACTTTGCGATGCCAGCTTGGAAACGATTTGTCATAATCACCCGCGCCCATTGCGGAATTCAGCACCACATGGTTCACGCCTGCCGCAACGCACGCGTCAAGCATGTTGCTTTCAAGCTCTACCAGTTGCGGGATGGGTGAGCACACCAGATACACGCTGTCCACGTTCCGCAATGCCGTCGCAAGGGTGTCCTTCTTGGCAAAATCCGCAATCACTGTCTCCGTTCCCGGAGGGGCTTTTGCCGCTTCCGCGGCCGAACGGTACATCGCGCGATGTCTTGCCCTGCTCTTCGCTACTTCCTGCAAAACAGCCTTCCCGACGTTTCCACTTGCACCGGTGACCAAAATCATAGAGTTTCTCCTCAATACCCGAATCGCTGGCGGGGCGGTCGCGAAACGCTTCTTGACGCGCGCCACTCGTCCAGCGAAATGGTATAACTCTGTTGCGCTGGCAAGAAGTACGCACATTTATGTAAGCCCGGAGCGCGTCATGAAAAAAGACTTTGGCTGTCCGGTTCAGGGCACCATCAACGTCTTAAGCGGCAAATGGAAAGTGCTTGTTGTCTGGCATCTCGGCTTCATGCCGCGTCGTTTTGCGGAACTTCGCGACCTGCTCCCCGGCGTCAGCGAAAAAGTGCTCACCGCGCAATTGCGCCAACTCGAAGAGGACGGCGTAATCCAGCGCAAGATCAAGCCATCCACGCCGCCGCAGGTCACCTACTACCTCAGCAAAGCCGGCGACGACCTCATCCCGATGCTGACCGACATGTGCCATTGGGGGAGTCGCCATCTCGGGATTCCGCCCAACCTTCCAATGATCCGCCGAGCCAAATCCCGCTCCAGAAAATCCATCGCCGCATGAGTTCTCACCTCAACTCATTAATCTTAGCTGGCCGCAAACTCGTTCTTGGGGTATCGTACCTGCACAAATCCCGTCCTAGCAGGCAGGAAAAACGAATATGGCCACCAGCCCCATGCCGTTGCAGCCCGCTTCTTGGTTGCGCCCCAAGTACTTCTTATTTGGATTTATCGGTTTGATGATGGCCTACGTTCTTGTCCATAATGAACGCTTCCTCATCGATGCCAAGCACCCAGAATGGACTCACATCAGCTCGTTCAAATGGTATCTTTTGCCTCACGGCATCATGGGAGCGTGCGCTCTCTTGCTCGGACCAACGCAATTCTCCGATCGCCTCCGCCAGCGTTTCGCAAAATTTCATCGCGTTGTCGGGCGCTTCTACGTTGCCGGTGTTTTCATCGGTGCCCCACTCGGTTTCTACATCCAATATTACGAAGAGCGCATGGGGGGCACGCGTTCCTTTAGTTTCGCCGCCTTCACCGATGCCGCGATCTGGATGCTGACCACCGCCATCGCCATCTATTTCATTTTAAAAGGCAAGGTTCAATTGCATCGCCAGTGGATGACCCGCAGCTTCGCCGTGGCCATCGTGTTTCTTGAAGTCCGCGTAGTCCTCGGCGTCACTGGACTCGAAAAATTGGGTGATTCTGTCGCCGAGACTGTGGTCTGGATGTGCGTCGCCTTTTCTCTTCTTTTCGCGGACGTCGTCCTACAATGGCAGGATCTTCGGCGCTCGCGCCCCGCTCCCGCCAGAGTTCAACCCGTCCCGGCAGTGCAAACCGCGTCGCATTAACATTCCCTAGCGGGGGCACAGCATGAGCACCGAATTACAAAACAAAGTCGCGCTCGTCACCGGCGGCACCACAGGCATCGGCCGCGATACCGCCGTTCTTTTCGCAAAAGCGGGAGCCAAAGTCGTCGTCTCCGGCCGTCGTGAAACGGAAGGCCAGGAAACCAGCAATCTCATTCGCGCCGCCGGCGGCGACGGCCTGTTCGTCAAATCCGACGTCTCGAAATCGTCCGACGTTCAATCCCTCGTTCAAAAAACCATCGAGAAATTTGGTCGCCTCGATATTGCTTTCAACAACGCAGGCGTCGAGGGCAAATGGGTACCGCTTATCGAGCAGTCCCTCGAGGACTGGGACGCCGTAATCGATATCAACCTGAAAGGAACCTGGCTCTGCCTAAAGTACGAAATTCAGCAAATGCTCAAGCAGGGCGGTGGCGGAACCATCGTCAATATGTCGTCTGTCGCGGGTCTGATGGGTGCCGCAGGAGCCGGCGTATATTGCGCGAGCAAACATGGCGTGATCGGCCTCACCAGGACTGCGGCCCTCGAATCTGCTGCCCATGGAATTCGCGTCAACGCCGTCTGCCCAGCTGTCATTGAAACCGCCATGTCCGATCGCGCCTTCGCCGACCGCGAAGCCAACAAACGTATCCTCGCGCTCCATCCCATCGGCCGTTTTGGCAAGCCGATGGAGGTAGCCGAAGCCGTCCTGTGGCTTTGCTCCAGCAAATCCTCCTTCATGACCGGTCACTACATCGTCCTCGACGGTGGCATGCTCGCGGGGCCCAATCCCAATCCTTAGCACCCCTATTTTTGCGGTAATAGCACCTGCCGTCCGCGGAGGAAGCTTTTTCTGCGATTTTCTTTCTTTGCGTTCCGCAAAATCCGCATACCATACGCCGCCGCATATCTCCCCACTGCCGGGGTTCAACAATAGGAAGCCCTCGCGTGCACACGCACAATCTCAACCTGCTCGCGATCTTGCCGGGGCAATTTCCACCGTGCTCGCAAGAATCTAGGCGTTGCTGCTTCCGCTCTATCTGCTTCCGCTGTCCTCCTACGTTTCGAGCGCAATGTTAAAGTGAAAATTCTATGGTCCCGGAACCCATCGCCTCTCCTCTGAATCCTTCCCCCAGGGAATCCGCCCGGCCAGACACCTTTTTCCCAACCAAGGTTTGGGTACAGTTCCTTATCACAGCCGCACTCTCAATCCTGCCGTACCTTCCCTCACTCTCATTTGGTTTCGTTTATGACGACGACGCTCAAATCGTGCAGAACCCTAGTCTCGGCTCCTGGCGCTTGCTTCCCAATTTTTTCACAGAGCAATCATGGCATTTTCTCAATCCTGCAGTCGCCCAGGGCTACTATCGGCCTATTTTCTTGTTGTGGCTTGGCCTCAATCATCACGTCTTTGGTTTGCGCCCGGCTGGGTGGCACCTTACTTCCGTCCTTTTGCATGGAATCATCTCCGGGCTGATTCTCGTTCTATTGCTGCGCCAAGGATTTCCTCCCTGGATTGCCACGATTGCAGCACTATTCTTCGGCTTGCATTCTGTGCACATCGAGTCCGTTGCTTGGATTTCCGGCGTCACCGATCCCCTTGCTTGCCTTTTCCTGCTGCTCAGTCTTCTTTTTTGGCTTCGAGCCCGCGAAACTGCCTCGCTTCTTCATTTCGCTGCGGCTCTGTCGTGCTTTTTCGGCGCTCTATTGGCAAAAGAAACCGCTGTCTTATTTCCCCTGGTTGTCTTGATCTATGCTTGGGCTCTACCGAGTGACCCTCGCGCTCGCGCTGAGCGCTCTCGCACTTTGTTTCGAGGCTTACTGCAAGCACTGCCCTTTTTCTTTACCGCCGGCATCTATCTAGCACTACGGCGGCTCGCCCTGGGAGCCTCCCTCTCTTACCCCAACCCGCTCTCCTTACCTTCCCTCGTCGCCGCCGTTCCTGGCCTGCTTTCTTTTTACCTGCGCCACCTGCTCTGGCCCGCGCGTCTTTCGCTTTTCTACGATTTTTCTCTTTCGCGAACGTTTGGTTTGCTTGCTTTTTGGATTCCTCTTTTACTCATCGCAGCAATTCTTTGTGCTCTCCTGTGGCTTTTTCATCGCTGGCAGGACTTCCGTGCCTTTCCCGCACTTGCTTGGCTCTTTGTGCCACTCAGTCCAGTGCTCGTGCTTTCACTCCTTCCCAAGGACGATTTCTTGCACGATCGATACTTGTACCTTCCGAGCGTGGGCGCCTCACTTCTTCTCGCCATACTCCTGCGCGGATTCTTCCCGCATCGTCGACCTCGCGCCTCATTACTTCTTCTGTTTGCCGCTGGCCTGGGCTTCATGGCGCTTTCGACTCTTGGACAGTCTCTTCCTTGGCGGGACAACAATTCTCTCTTTTCCCATGCGTACGCCATTGCCCCCTACAACGCTAGCGCGCAGATCAATCTGGCTGTTGTTCTTCTCGAGCAAAAACAATATGACCGGGCCACCAACATCCTTCTGTCCCTCCTAGAGCGCGATCCGAATCTGTGGTCCGCAAACTACAATCTTGGTCTGGCCGCTTACCGCCAATCGGACTACGCCACTGCGGAAAAATACCTCCGCCGTTCTATCGCTCTCGACCCTTCACACCCGGACCAGTTTCTCTATCTGGGGATGATTTCCTTTCACAGCAACGATCCTGCGGAAGCGAATGCGCTCTTTCGTCGCGCCATTTCGCTCGATCCACATGGCGACTCTTATCACCTCGCGCTGGGCACAGTCCTTATGGAGCAGCACAATTTTCGTGGGGCCTGTGAGGAGTTCCGTCAGGAAATTCGCTTGAACCCCGACCTACCCGGCGCCCTGGCACTCCTCACCAGTTGTGAAAAGCATCTCCAAGCCGGGCAATAGTCTGTTTCCTCTGCCCGTTTGCGAAAAAATGCCATTTAAAGGTGTCTCGATGCCGGTTCGCGCCGTTTACGTTTTGCTGGTTTATTCGATTCGCCCCTTCAACTTGATGTCAGTTTTCTGCCATTTCCTTCTTTGCGTTCAGCCGAAATCCGCATAGGATACGCCGCACCATATCTCCCCACTTCCGCCATTCAACAAGAGGAGCCCTTCATGCACATGCACAATCTCAACCTGCTCGCAATCCTGGTCGCGGCAATCTCCACCATGCTTGTCGGATTCATCTGGTATTCGCCCATTCTGTTCGCCAAACCCTGGATGCGTGAAATGGGCTACGACCCGAACGACAAGGCCAGCGCTGAGAAAGTGCGTAAAAGCGCCGGACCCGCCTACCTCGGATCCCTTATCGCCAGCTTGGTGTCTGCCTTTGTCCTGGCCTTGTTTTTGCACGAGATGCACGTGCAATCGCTCGAAATCGGTCTACTTGTCGGCTCCCACGTGTGGCTCGGCTTCGTCGCTACAGTGCAACTCACCGGCGCCCTCTTCACAAAACAGAGCATGAAGCTCTTCGCCATCAACACCGGCTACCAGCTCGTCTGCTACCTCGTCATGTCCGCCATCCTGACCGTCTGGCGATGATGCCGGCTAGGCGCCCTTCCAGTGCTTTTGGATAGTTCGAGTTCGAATTTCCCATTTCACCTTTCGCTTTTCGCGTCACTTCTCTCGCTCTTGCAGCCGCTGCGCGCCCGCCAAATTTGCTAAACTATGTACAGAATGTCCACACTCAACCAGATCGCGGGTTTTGACGCTACCGGCTCGCGCCACCCGCGCCGCAAGACGTACGGCGTAAACGTCGGACACATCCGCGTCGGCGGCAGTGCCCCTATCGTCGTCCAGTCCATGACCAATACGGACACGGCCGATGTAGCCGCAACGCTCAAGCAAACTCTGGAACTCGCTGAAGCCGGCTCCGAAATTGTTCGCTGGACCGTCAACGTTCCGGAGGCCGCAGCCGCCGTCCCCAAAATTAAGAAGGGCCTTCTCGCAGCGGGCTGCAATGTCCCGATCATCGGCGACTTTCATTACAACGGGCACGTCCTGCTCACCAAATATCCGGACTGCGCCAAGTCTCTCGATAAATACCGCATCAATCCCGGCAATGTTGGCGCAGGCCAGCGCCGCGATGAGCAGTTCTCCACCATTTGCAAAGTAGCGCGCGACAACGGCAAACCCGTGCGCATCGGCGTCAATGGCGGCTCGCTCAATCAAGAGCTGGTCATGTTGAAAATGCAGGAGAACACCGACAAGAATCTCGGCAAGGAATCTGAAGAGATCATCAACGACTGCATGGTGCTTTCCGCCGTGCAATCGACGGAACTCGCGCTCGAAACCGGGCTGCGCAACGACCAGATCATTATTTCCTGCAAAACTTCCCGCCCACGCGATCTCATCACCGTCTATCGGGATCTCGCCAGTAAAACCGAACAACCCTTGCACCTTGGCCTCACCGAAGCCGGCATGGGCACCAAAGGTCTCGTCTGGTCCGCCGCATCTCTTGGCGTGCTGCTGTACGACGGAATCGGCGACACCATTCGAATCTCGCTTACTCCCCGCCCCGGTGGCGATCGCCGCGAAGAAGTCTACGCCGCGTGCGAACTGCTCCAATCGCTCGGCCTGCGCTCTTTTTCGCCAAGCGTCACCGCCTGCCCCGGCTGCGGCCGCACCACCAGCTCCACCTTCCAGGAACTCGCCGAACGCACGCAAGATTACATCCGCGAAATGATGCCCACCTGGAAAACGCAATACGAAGGCGTAGAAACCATGACCCTCGCCGTGATGGGTTGCATTGTCAACGGCCCCGGCGAATCCAAAGCCGCCAACATCGGCATCAGCCTCCCCGGAACCGGCGAAGCCCCGCGCTGCCCCGTCTACATCGACGGCAAAAAAGACGTCACCCTCGAAGGTACCTACGACGAACTAGCCGCCGCCTTCCAAAAACTGGTAGACACCTATGTCTCCACCAAGTACCCGCGCAAAACCGCTGAAATCGTCGGTTGACTTTGTTGGTTGGCTGGATCGGAGTGACGGCGAGCGCGGCACTACCGTGGTCGTGGCTCTTCCCCTTGAGCATCTGGAGTTTTCAGCCCAGAACCAGTCGAGTCTAACTCGCTAGAGCCGAACAGTCGGTGAGTGGCGCTATGCTAAAATCGCGGACATGAAAATCAGTCGTGACGATGTGGTGCGGGTGGCCGAGCTGGCTTATCTCGATCTGAGCGAGAGCGAGCTTGAGACGTATCGCGCGCAAATTGACGAAATCCTCGAATACATCAGCAAGCTGAACGAACTCGACACTGCGAACGTCGAACCGATGGCACAGGTCCTGACCGATGACCAAACCGCCGACGCTACGCTGCGCGAGGATATTGTCGTTCCGTGCGGAATCGCCGCCGAAGTCTTGAAGCAAGCGCCCGACCCCGAGCCGCCGTTCTTCCGCATGCCCAAGGTGATTGAGAGATAGTGCCGAGTGACGAGTGAAAATGACGACGACGTGGACCATTGACGGGGTGAGAGAGGGACTCGCGGCGAAGAAAATCTCCGCCCGCGAGCTCACTGCCGATTTCTACCAACGAATCGAGACGCGCCATGCGGAGTTGAATGCCTACCTCGCTCTTTCGCCCGAACGCGCGTACGCCCAAGCCGATCAAATTGATGCCCTCGTCGCCGCCGGCAAGCCCCTGCCGGCACTCGCAGGCGTTCCTGTCGCGATCAAAGATGTCCTTAGCACGCGCGGAATCACCACCACCTGCGGTTCCAAGATCCTCGAACACTACGTTCCGCCCTACGACGCTAGTGCGGTCTCCCGCCTCGAAGAGGCAGGCGCCGTCATCCTCGGCAAAACTAATTGCGACGAATTCGCCATGGGCAGCTCCAATGAAAACTCCGCCTACGGCCCGGTGAAAAATCCTGTTGCCCCCGACCGTGTTCCCGGCGGCTCCAGCGGCGGCTCCGCAGCCGTCGTGGCCGCAGGCCTGGCCGTCGCCGCTCTCGGCACGGACACCGGGGGCTCCATCCGCCAACCCGGCGCACTCTGCGGCATTCCCGCGATGATGGGCAGCTACGGCCGCGTTTCGCGCTATGGCCTGATCGCTTTTGCTTCCTCGCTCGATCGCATCGGCCCTTTCGCCACAAACGTGAAAGATGTTGCCACTATTCTGCAAACCATTGCCGGACGCGATCCCAACGACTCCACCTCCACAACCGCGCCCGTCCCAACGTACACCGACGAAATCTCCAAACCAGTAAAAGGTCTGCGCATCGGCATCCCGCGCGACTATTTCGCCGAAGGCCTTGACAGCGGCGTCCGCGACAAGATCGAAAAAGGCATCGAGCTTCTCAAAACGCTCGGCTGCGAGCCGGTGGACATCCGCATGCCCCACACGGACTACGCCATCGCCACCTACTACATCATTGCCACCGCGGAAGCGAGCTCGAACCTGGCACGTTATGACGGTGTTCGTTACGGATTGCGCGTCGACGATCCCACGCTGCTCGGCATGTACCGCAAAACGCGCGGTGCTGGCTTCGGCGCGGAAGTAAAACGCCGCATTGTCCTTGGCACCTATGTTCTTTCCGCCGGTTACTACGACGCCTACTACCTCAAGGGCCAGAAAGTGCGTGCACTAATCGCACAGGATTTCCGCGATGCGTTCACAAAAGTGGACGCTATCGTCACGCCCACTTCGCCCGTACCCGCATTTAAACTCGGCGAACGCACCAGCGATCCACTCGAAATGTATCTGGCGGATATATACACGGTTACCGGCTCGCTCGCTGGCGTGCCTGGAATTTCCGTTCCGTGCGGCAAAATCGGCGGAAAGCTTCCCGTCGGGCTGCAGCTTTTCGGTCCGGCTTTCGGCGAGTCGCGCATTCTGCAACTCGCCCACGCCTTTGAACAGGCGGGCGGCGCCTCAATCTGAGTTTGCGTTTTCCTGAGTTTACGTTTTCGAAGATTTGCCCCATGCCGGATCTTCAATTTGCTGTTGAAAAGCTGCGTCGCGCCCAGGACGGACTCCTTCGCGCGGCTGATTCCGTTCCATCCGGCGATTGGAACATTCCCCCTGAGGCAAACGCGTGGTCCGCAGCGCAGCTGGTAGCGCATCTCTGCCAGGTAGAACGTGGCGTATTGGGCTACGCCGACCGCGTCATCCGCAAAACGCCTCGCCCAGTTCCGCTTCTCAATCGATTCCACCTTCCCTTTGTGATCGTAGAGTTGCGCCTCATCCGGCGCAAAACTCCCATCCCGCTCGACGCGGAGTTGTTCGCCGCCAGCAAAGAAGCCATGCTCGCTGAACTGCGTAGTGTACGGGAAAGGACACTGGCGTTCCTCGAAGAGACACACGACCGAAATCTAAGCGCTTACTATTGGCCCCATCCGTTTCTCGGTAAGCTCAATTTTTACAATTGGTTCACATTTATAGCCGCGCACCAGATTCGTCATACCAAGCAGATGGTAGAAATAACGAAAAATCTTCCAAAACGCGTAGTAACTTCGTAGAAGTAGTAGATTGCCCACATTTTTTCACGGGCCAGCTGGAGCCTCCAGCGGTTCAAAACGTACGAGTTCGCCGCTGGAATAAAGGCGAATTCGAAAGTCTAGCGGAAAAGTACTAGGCCGCAGGTTTCCTGGTAAACGAAACGGAACGACTATTGCAGGAGAAAAGTGCAGCGCTTAATCTGCAACCAGCATCTAATTGCTGTGTTAGATAAAGTAGAAAGAAGCGATATGCAGTGAGCGCGGTCCAGGAGCAAGGCAATGGTAACCGTCAAGTCGAGCCAGAAAATCTTCACCGATTCGGAAGTGGCAAGTCTGACCGGGATCTGCATCGAGCACATCCACAATTTCGCCAAGAGCCGCCATCTGGGGTTCATCGCGCGCGCTGCAGAAGCTGCCGGCGCTCACGCGGACCAGTGGCTGTTTAGCTTGTCGGATTTGATGGTGCTGGCGACGCTCTTCCCGAAGTGCACGCACTAAACAGCAGCGCCCGGCTGCAGTAGTTTCGCGCCCGTTCGAGTTCGTTACGGTGTGATTGAGCTCGACCAGTTCTTCCCGCCCATTTCGACTTAAATGCACGTACCGCCAGCAACGTCGTCCTTCGCCCAAAGGAGGAGCCAGAGTTCCTTTGCCGACAGGACCGGACCCTCTAAGCTAGTGCAAGTGTCTCATTTTGAGTGACATCCGTGGCTTAGAGCCTGCAATAATGCCCTTTCGGGCTTATGCTAGGTCAGCCTTTCCCAGTGACCAAACGGTGAGTTCACGACGATTTGACGCCATAGTTCTCGGAGCCGGTGCTGCTGGCCTCCTCTGCGCAGCGGAGGCCGGCAAGCGCGGGCGGCGAGTCGCCGTGCTCGAACGGGCTGAGCGCGCTGGCAAAAAGATCCTGATTTCCGGCGGCGGTCGCTGCAACTTCACGAACATTCATTGCAACTCGGAAAATTTTATTTCGGCGAATCCGCACTTTGCGAAGTCGGCGTTGGCCCGATTTACACCCGCCGATTTCATTGCCGTGGTCGAAAAGTACCGAATTCCCTACCAGGAAAAAACGCTGGGCCAGCTTTTTTGCGACCGCTCCGCTCAGGACATTACCGGGCTGCTCGAATCCGAGTGCCGCGACGCTGGAGTAAAGATTTTTCTGAATGCGCGCGTGCGCGAGGTTGCGAAGACGACGGAATTTGTGGTCAGAACAGAGTCCGAGGAATTTCGTGCGCAGGTGTTGGTGGTTGCCACTGGCGGACTTTCGATTCCGAAGATGGGCGCGACGCCGTTTGGCTACGAACTGGCCCGCCAGTTTGGATTAAAGATTCAGCCCACCCGGCCAGCACTGGTGCCTCTGGTTTTCGGCCGCCATGCGCAGAAGCAGTATTGCGATTTGGCGGGAGTTTCGGCGGAAGTGATTGCGAGCGCCGACGGAGCCGCGTTCCGCGAAAAGATGTTGATCACGCACCGAGGACTGAGCGGCCCAGCAATCTTGCAAGTCTCTTCTTACTGGGAGCGCGGAAAGCCGATCAGCCTGGACCTTGCGCCGGGACGTGAAGTCACGTTGGCAGTTCGCGAAGCGAAAACCAGGAACGCATCAGCATTGCAATCCGCATTTCAGGGAATTTTGGCGAAGCGATTTGCCGAACGCTGGGTGGAGTTGCATGAGCCAGAAGCGATGACTAACACAGACCTTGCGAAGTTCGAGCAAGAGATTCACGCCTGGAGCGTGATACCTGTCGACACAGAGGGTTACGAGAAAGCGGAAGTGACGGCGGGCGGTGTGGACACGGACGAACTATCGAGCAAGACAATGGAGAGCCGGAAGGCGCCGGGGCTGTTCTTCATTGGAGAAGTTGTGGATGTCACCGGCCATTTAGGTGGCTTCAATTTCCAGTGGGCCTGGGCGTCAGGAGCTGCCGCCGCCCGATCCTTGTAAACGACAATCGACTTCCAGACTGCCGGGTTCCAAACGGCGCTCCGCTCGAGTCCAATTTCCCTAAAGCGAGGGGCACTCGCTGAAGCTTGTACGCTGCCTCTCCCGTGTCTTCGGGTTGACGAGCAATTCATGCCGAATTTATTGCGCCCTAACACTCTCAGCCTACAATCCCGTGAATCTAGCCCGTCGGAAGACATGCGAGGATCTCTATGAAAATGCTGAGAGCAGTTGTTTGCGCCGGAATATTCCTGGCTTGTGGCACAACATTTTTGGCAACGGAAGCAGCCGCCGACGACCAGACAAAACCGGGTGGGGGCAACGCGGCAGCCATTGCTTTGGCCAAGAAATCCCCGATCGTTCAGTCCGCCTATCAGTTTCTTCTAAGTCAGGCGGCCCGTATCCAGGATGCAACGCTGCGCAAGCAAACCCTGGACGCACTCGGAGACCCCTGCATCCGCCATCGCGCTAACTTGAGCGAAGGGCAAAAGGATTCGATTGTCGCAACTCTGGTCTCGCAAGGGCTGGTCAATCCGACGAACGCAGCCACCATCACGGGTGGCGTCAAGGCCGGAATCTTTCCTCCGGTACTGAACGATAGCTCTGCCTGTCCCAAGCTTCCGCAGGCTTTTTTCTCGGCTCCTGGTAGTGCGTCCATTGTTGGCCATCACTCTTACCCCGGCGGGTTGGTTGTCCATGAGTCCAACAACGATGTGGCCGACGTCCACCTTGCCGACGAATACCGCCAAATCTACGGTCACGCCGGCGCAAAAGGACTTCCGACCATTGAACGCGAAAACCAGGGGCGCTTCTCTGCTCCTGAAGGCAACGGTGAAACTGACATCTTTATCGATGAGGATCTCATCATCGGCGCGCCTCTCTGGCATGACTGGGGAAAGCCGATCGTTTTCCAATGGAATAGAGACGGCTCCGAATTCATCGAACTGAACTTTGGCGGCTTCGGCGTGACGGACAACAACGGCCTGGCCGGAGATTCGCGGACCGGCGGCCACCACATCATCACCATCGCGGAGGAAATGGCGCGCGGACTCAGTCCGGCGTTCG
>Ga0207646_10001823_pt1 | contig 25742 bp, 15 predicted proteins | sample KBSK5502metaG_FD_184343 | JGI IMG/M metagenome (GOLD analysis project Ga0207646, IMG submission 184343) | Corn, switchgrass and miscanthus rhizosphere microbial communities from Kellogg Biological Station, Michigan, USA - KBS K5-50-2 metaG... | ecosystem: Host-associated > Plants > Roots >...
AATCCACGACGTGGCCTTTCATCGCCCGCTCGAGATCAGCCTTCGCCGCTCCGGAGGATAAGCCGGTCAACACGGTGTCGAGCGCGTAGATCTTGAAGAAGTAGCGATGTCTCCCGATCGGCGGACACGGGCCACCATACTCGGGCTTGCCCCAATCGTTCTTTCCCTGCACCGCTCCTTTCGGCATTCCGCTCTTCGAAGCGTTCTCTCCCAAGGAGCTGCCGACGGGAATGTTGTACGCCACCCAGTGGACGTAGACTCGCTGCGGCTTGGCTGGGTCTGGCGCGTCGGGATCGTCGACGATCATGGCGATACTCTTGGCGCTGCTTGGTGCGCCGGCCCAGGCCAGCGGTGGGGATACGTCCTGCCCCTCGCAAGTGTATTTGGCCGGGATCGAACTGCCCTGCTGAAAAGCGAACGATGTGACTTTGACTGTCATTGCCTTGCTCCGTGATGCTGTGTCCGTCGGTGCACTCGCACTCACAAGCGCTGGCGAGGAATCGCCGGCCGAAGGCGTTCCGCGCTTGCAGGCGAGAGTCAAGATGAACAGCACGCAGAATGCCGACGCTCTCATGTTTGACTCACTGTTCGTTGTTCATCGGGCGTCCAGGTCGGCCCTGAACTGGCGGTGACAGTTCCCGAGCCTGCAACCTATCCCAGGAACGATTCGAGCGACCGTCTCCGCGAATTGTGGCGCAGCTTGAGGAGCGCCTTCTCCTTGATCTGCCGAACTCGCTCGCGTGTGATCTGGAGCAAGGTTCCGATATCCTCGAGCGTCATCGGATCAGCCCCATCAAGACCGAAGTACAGACGCAGAATCTTCGACTCGCGCTCCTTCAGTGACGCGAGTGATTCCTCGATTGCTTCCGACAACGCCTTCTCGAACGTGATCTCGTCCGGCGTCGGGTTCATGTTGTCGGGCAGATAGTCGAGCAGGCGATTGTCCTCGCCCGGCGTCATCGGCGCGTCGAGCGACAGATGCACCTGCGAGATCATCATCGTCTTCGCGACCTCGTCCTCGCTGATGTCGAGGCCTTCCGAGATCTCGAGGTTTGTTGGCTGTCGCCCGAGCTCCTGCAACAACGTACTGGCTCGCTTGCCGATGCGATGCAGCGTGCCCGCGCGATTCAACGGGACACGGACGATACGCGACTGCTCTGCCAGAGCCTGGAGGATCGACTGCCGAATCCACCACACCGCGTACGAGATGAACTTGATGCCTTTGGTCTCGTCGAACTTGTGGGCAGCTCGAATGAGGCCGAGGTTGCCTTCGTTGATCAAATCGGACAGCGAGACGCCCTGATTCTGATACTTCTTGGCAACCGACACCACGAACCGGAGATTCGATCGAACCAGCGTGTCGAGGGCGTCCTGGTCGTTCTGGCGGATGCGCTTCGCGAGCTCCACTTCCATCTCGCGACTGATGAGGGGAAAGACGCTGATGTCCCTTAGGTACTGATCAAGCGATCCTTCGTCGACGGTCGATTTCCGATTCGTCGAAACCTTCATAGCGATAGCGTCATCCTCTCAGAAATCGAGGATCGAGCACACGTTCGAACTGCGAGCTAATTCCGAATTGCGAACTAACTACGACCTACGAACTAGTGAACGATCTCCCCGAAGCGCTTCCACCGTAGACGCGTCAACCAATCCAGTCGATCGCCGGTGTCGGGCGCGTAACTATAATAGACCACTATCGGCTGGCCACGCACAAGTGAGTCGGCCACGAAGCCCCAATACCTCGAATCGGACGAATTGTCGCGATTGTCTCCGAGGACGAAGTAGTCATGGGCAGGGACGACCAGAGGGCCCCAGTTGTTACGCGAAGGATGATAATTCTCGATTGAGGCGCCGCCTACGAGGTAGGCTTTTTGCCAGCGGAAATCGTCGTCCGATTGATCCGCGTCATCGGGCGTATGCTGGACGTAGTTTTCCTGCACCGGACGCCCATTTCTAACGAGCACTCCGTCGTGCATTGAGATCGTATCGCTGGGAATGCCGACGATCCGCTTCACATAGTTGAGGCGCGGGTCGACCGGATACGTGAACACGATGACGTCACCGCGGCGCGGAGCGTGTAGGGCCGGCAGCTTGCGGCCGCTTCCGGGAATGCCCGCGCCGTAAACCAACTTGTTGATCAGAAGAAAATCGCCCTCGAACAGCGTGTGCTCCATACTGCCGCTGGCGATCTTGAACGCCTCGACGCCGAAGGCGCGAATCACGACGAACAGGGCCAGGGACACGACGATTATCCTCGCCCAATGGGCGAGGAAGGAGAGCTTGCCACCAGTGCGGCGTCTGTTGGCCAGCTGGAGCGCGTGCGCCCGTTTCTGTTCGTAGGATTCCATGCTGCCTTCTATACCGCGTGATTAGTCCGGCGTTCCTAGATACGTGTCGATTTGCGCGCGCTGAAGCGTACCGGAAAAGTCGGCGTATCCGACCTTGGTCTCGGAGTAGAACTCGTAGACCTCCCAGCCACCTTCCCGGTGCCCGTTTCCCGTCTGTTTTACACCACCGAAAGGCAGGTGCGCCTCGGCCCCGATGGTTGGTGCGTTAACGTACGTGATCCCGTTATCGAGCTCGTTCAGCGCCCGGAAAGCGGTGTTCACATCCCGGGTGTAGATCGATGAAGAGAGCCCGTACTTCACATCGTTGTTCACGGCAAAAGCCTCCTCCGCATCCTTCACGCGAATGACCGAAAGTAGCGGCCCGAAGATCTCTTCCTGCTCGAGGCGACTTCCCGCCTTGACGTTGGTGAAGATCGTCGGTTCAAAGAAGTTGCCGCCGGACATTTTCGCCGGTCGCGCCCCTCCCGTCACGAGTTTCGCTCCTTCCGACTGGCCGATGTCGACGTAAGTCTCGACTTTCCTGACGGCGTCCTCGTTGATGAGCGGACCAACGTCGGTCCCTTTTTTCCGCCCGTCGCCAAGCTTGAGAGCCCTGGCGCGCTCCTCGAGCATGCCCAGAAATTTGTCGTGAACCTTTTTCTGGATAATAAGACGACTGGTCGCGGTACAACGTTGCCCGGTGGTGCCAAAGGCCCCCCAAAGTGCGCCTTCCAGCGCCAGGTCCAAATCCGCGTCGTCCATGACGATCTGCGCGTTTTTGCCGCCCATCTCGAGAGACAGGCGCTTGTGAAGACGGCCGCACGTCTCGCCGACAATACGCCCGGTCTCCGTCGAGCCGGTAAAGGAAATGAGGGGGATCGCGGGATGCTCGACCATTGCCGCACCAACCTGTTCGCCGCGTCCGTGCACGAGCTGAATGACTTCGTCGGGTAGCCCGGCCTCGAGTAGAATCTCGACCAGAATTGTCCCGGTGTGCGGAACGTCTTCGGCCGGCTTGAAGATCACCGCATTCCCACACACCAGGGCGGGAAACATTTTCCAGGTCGGGATCGCCATCGGGAAGTTGAACGGGCAGATGAGGCCGGCAACACCGATCGGCCGGCGATAGCTCATCGCCCATTTATTCCGCAGCTCACTCGGAACCGTCTTGCCAAAGAGTCGGCGGCCTTCACTCGACGCGTAGTAAGCTGTGTCGATCCCCTCCTGGACGTCCCCGCGGGTCTCGGTAAGTGGCTTACCCATCTCCCGTGTCATGGCGTCGGCGATTTCTTCCTTCCGCCTGGTCATGATGTCGCCGACCGTCCTCAGCACATCGCCTCGACCCGGCGCCGGAGTCCGACGCCAGCTGGCAAAGCCCCGCTTCGCGCTCTCTACGGCGCGCTCGAGGTCGTGGCGATCGGAAAGCGGGAATTTTCCGATTACATCGCCGCGATCGGCGGGATTCCTGTTGTCGAAGTATTCGCCCGATTCAGGGCCGACCCATTTGCCGCCGATGAAGTTGTTGAACTTTTTCATTTCTATTTTATCCGTAGGCGTTTGCGACCTGGCGTTTCAACTATGCTCGCGCGAAAGCGAGTATCGCTCGATCTTCTTGTAAAGGTTCGACCGCGGCATCTCCACCGCGCGCGCCGTCTCGGAAACGTTCCAGTCGAACTCGCGGAGCTTGTTGAGCAGGAAGGCGCGCTCGGCGGCGTCCTTGAACTCCTCGAAGGTCCGGCATTGGGTAAGTGTCGCCAGTCCAGCATCGTCGAGCGCGCGCTGGCCGGCCAGGCGATCTATGTCGCGCGCCGCAATCTGCGTATCCGGCGCGAGGATCAATAAACGCTCCACTGTATTTCGGAGCTCGCGGACGTTCCCGGGCCAATCGAGGGAGCTCAAACGTTCCAGGGCGTCGGCAGTGAATGAGCGCGGAGGTATGCCTTCGCGGGCCGACAAAGTCGACGCGAAATACTGAGCCAACGTCGGGATGTCCTCACGCCGCTCGCGAATGGGCGGGACGTGGATCGGCACTACGTTGAGCCTGTAGTACAGGTCCTCGCGGAATTTGCCGCCGGCAATCTCATTCTCCAGTGTCTTGTTCGTGGCGGCGATTACGCGCACGTCGACCGAGATTGGTTTGGCCCCTCCGATACGCGTGATGACGTTGTCCTGAAGAACACGTAGGACCTTCGCCTGCGCCGCCAGGCTCATGTCGCCAACTTCGTCCAGAAAGAGAGTTCCCCGATTGGCCTGCTCGAACTTCCCGGCGCGATCAGCAACCGCGCCGGTGAACGACCCCTTCATGTGTCCGAAGAGCTCGCTCTCGATCAACTCGCCCGGAATTGCCGCGCAGTTCACTTCCACAAACGGCTTGCCGGCACGCGGTGACATTCGATGCAACGCTCGCGCAACGAGCTCCTTGCCCGTTCCATTTTCTCCGGTGATCAGCACCCGTGCCGGTGATGCGGCAACCTTCTCGATCTTCTCCATCAGCGCGCGCATCACCGGCGTCTTGCCAACTATCTCGTAGGGGGCTTCAATCGATTGCTTCAGGCGAGCGTTCTCTTCCTGGAGGTCGAGATTGGAGAGCGCGTTGCGCAGCATCACCAGGATGCGATCGGTATCGAGCGGCTTCTCGAGGATCTCGTAGGCGCCCAGCTGCGTAGCTTCGACCGCGGTGCGAATGGTGGCGTGACCGCTGATCATGACAACCGTAGCGGTTGGATCGAGCTCGCGGATCTTCTTAAGCGCCTCCATACCGTCCATGCCGGCCATCTTCACGTCAAGGAAGACGAGGTGCGGACGCCACTTCTTGTATTCTTCTATTCCCTCAGCGGCATTGGCGAGGGTATGGACCTCGTACCCCTCGAACTCGAGGAGCTGTCCCAATGCGGCGCGAATCCCCTGCTCATCGTCGATGACCAGGATTCTTCGACTCACCGGACACTCTTGTAGAGAGTGATTTTGCCGTTAGAGATGCGCACGTCTGAAATGTAAGAGGGCATCACCATCGGCAAGCCGTTCTGGGAGATTCCGGGGACGGCCTTTCCGCGCTTCATCTGAGTAAGGATCCGCGGGATCAGCGCATTCGGGACCTCGACGCGTCCAAGTTTGACCTCTTGAACCAGGAATTCGCCGAGTCCCGGCTTGAGCATGTTGATCGTACCACCGAAGCGCACACTGTCGCGGTCGCCGAGCAGCACGCCGATTGGGCCAAGCGCTTTCGACCCGCCAAAATCCTTGAGCTCGACGTCGGACCGCACGTAAAGTCGGTCGCCGATGATTGCGGCCTGGGCATTCTGCGCCGATGGCGGGAGCTGTTTTGCGACGACGGTGAAGATGTAGGACGCTGCTTCGGCGGCCGATAGATTCGCGAACACCGGTCCGGATTGCCGACCGAGGGATTGCACCGCGGCGCGTCCGCGCTCTGCGTCATCTGCAGTGAGCGGCTGCCAGCCGCTGCTCACCGATGTGGCGGTCCCGATCGTTGTACTGGTGGAGCTGCTGCTGGTGTTTGGCACCCGCGCATACCAATACCACACGGCCACCGCCAGCAGAATGATTATGAAGCAGCCGAGGCTGCGAAAAAATCCTCTCATTTGACCCGGAGCGTGAAGGTTAGCGACGAGGGAGAATACCCCCGCACAAGCCGTGCACGCTAGTTGCCCGGGCCGCCTCTATCAAACCGTCCTTCCCCGCCTCCGTCACGTCGCAGACCCGGCGTTTTAATGCTGTCAGGCACCTTCGCCCATTGCGCCGAGGTCAAAATAGCTTTGGCATCGTTGATCGCCTGCGATGCCAGCTTTCTTCCCTCGGTAATCGACGGCTGAAGCTTGGCAAAGATCGTCATCGGGTCCGGGTTCTTCTCCGTCGAGTCGCCCAGAATGTTTGCGACTTTGTCGATCAACGAATCGGACTTCACCTTGAAGGCGTCGCCTGCCGCCTGGAGCTTGGTGATTTGATCTGGTGTGAGCTCGAGCTTCGCGGAATCGTTGATAGCAATGATGTCGAGAAAGGCGTTCGGAACGAGACGCGTCATGCGCGCCTTCAATGCCTCGGGATTCAGGCGCCCACCCGCCCCTCGGCCGATTACGTTGTTGAATTGCTGGCGTGCGGGATCCGTCCCGAGCGTCAGACGCCCCTGAATCGCAAGCTGGAATGGGACTCTAAATGCGTTCCGCGTTCCGTTGGTGGCGCCAAAATGCTCGTTGACCTGATACTGATAAGTATTCGTCGTAGGATCGAATCCGCGCACATAGAGAAGTGTGCGGTCGGGAAATGACGGCTGTCCCCAGCCGTGAAGATTGTTGCCGCCGTGTAATAGCTGATCGAGCCCGGTGAGCGTATTGAGCGCAATCACCGAAATCGTCAACCTGCGATCGAGGCCCAGGGATGCGGGACGGATGTTGGCCTGGAGGTCAAGACTCGGCGACCACGGACTGGAGCAGCTGCTGCGAGCAGCAACGTTACCCATCTGACTGAGCAGGCAATCGCGAGCGCGGCCAGAAGTGTTGGCGAGGAGCCGCGTCATTCCGTTGGCGACAGCAGTGTCACCCCGGGCAGCTTCTACGGCGGGATCGAACACGAAGGCGCGGTCGTTCAGGCGTCCGTCGCCGTTTATATCGCCGCCGACCAGCGGTGAGAAATAAACTCCGGAAGTTGCGCGGCCAATCGCCGTCAACTCCAGCACCGGCTTTATGGGGTAGGTGATCGTGGCAAGGAAGGCGTGGCGCCGCGAGTTATCACTGCGACCCCATTCCATGACGTTTGGATTTCCGGAAGTAGACCCCGCGGTTCCGCCGAAACCTTGCACCGACCCTTGAGAGAATCCCTGCGATTGGTCGTACGAGCTCGTCAACGTGTACGAAGCGTTCATCAGGATTCCTTTCGTCGTGATTCCGTTCAGCCCGAACGTGAGCTGCTTGGTATTCGACTTGAGGTTCGACGCGATCTGATTCAGAGTCCCGAACTGCTGGTGCAGGCGGGAGCCGAGTATCGAGACTGCGCCCGTAGTAGGTACAATTGCGCTGGCAGGGGCGTAAACGGGACGATTCCCTTCGTTTGATAGCATGAATTTGGGAACCGTGTCGAGATTGATGTCGGTCAATCCCGTTTGTGCCACGCCGAGCGCGTAACCGGCATCGATTGAGAGCGAGTAGCGGTCCCAGAAGCGACGGTTCAACCCCAATGAAGCGCGCCAGGCGCGCGGTGCCTGAAAGTCCGGATCGAACACGTAGACGTTGCGTCGCTGACTGGCAAAGAACGAAGTGCCACCATTGCACGTCGTTGGGATCGTGGATGGATCGTTGAGGTATGAAGCCCATTCGGGAGTCGGCGCTGCCGATCCAACGCAGGTGAGGAGTGCCTGCCCGTTGTTTAATCCGGTCGCATTCAGCGCCGTGGCGAAGAGCTGCGCCGGTGCGGTACCGCGAAATTCACCGAATCCGCCCCGCAAAGTCAGCGGCGGTGGGCCGAACTGTGACTCGCCGATGAAAGCCGTAAATCCCGCCCGCGGGCTGATATGGAATTCCGAAGGCAGATTATCGGTGCGTCGTCCGAAAATCGCGTCGACCTCCGGATTGTATTGCGGCTTGTCCGGATAATGTGATCCTTCGGCGCGGAGTCCGTACGTCACCTGGAATTGGGGACTGACGCGCCACGAATCGCCAAGATAGGCCCCCACATTATCGGTCGCGGATTGTTGATCGCGGGCGAAAAGAGTTCGCGTGAATTGCGTTGGCGTTCCGGCCTCGAAATCGGCGAGCGAATTGAAGGAGAAGGTCCCGAATCGATTCGGGATGAACCCAACCTGGCTCCTCTGCTCGTTCAAAAGTCCGCCGAGCTTGAAGCGGTGTCCGCCGGCGGTCGTGAGTCGGGAGATCTCGTCGCTGACTTCAAGCAGACTCGAGCGGGTTTCCTGAGGAAGCGATGGATTGCCTCCGAACTGCAGTGTAGAGATAGCGCTCGTTCCATCATCGAGGATCGAAGCGACAACTACGCGGCCGTCAGGAACCGAGAGGTAGCCATTCGTGTCGCGATTGTCGACCGATTTGTAGCCCCGCAGTTCGTTGATGAGCATCCCAAAATGGGATGTGAGCGTGAGCATTCCGCCGCCGCCCGACGCCTTGAGATCACCGCCGCTATGGGGAAGAGCGAGTGCGTTGAGTCGCGAGCCGAGCTGTGTATTGCCGCGCCAGTCACCGCGCAGCATCAACGAATGATCTTCGCCGAGATTGTAATCGACGCGTACCAGCGCCGAGGTGTTGTCGTTGAGTCGCTCGTCGGGAGCCAACGGCGACGTGAGCGGAAGTCCTTTCGCCTGCACGATATTCAAAAAGCGGGTGACGGAATCCGGATTCGTGCCGAGTCGTTGCAACGTCAGAGGGTCCGCGGCGAGCAGGGACAGGAGCGGATCAGTTCGCCGCGAGAAGCTGAGTGCGCCAAACGTGAACAGCTTGTCTTTTACGATTGGACCGCCGGCACCAAAGCTTATCTGATTCTGAGTGTACTTCTGGCCAAAGGCGGGATTCGTGTCGTCCACGAACTCGAGACTGGGATCGCGCAGTGCATAGCTGAACGCGCCCTGCATGTTGTTGGTGCCGCCGCGCGTGGTCGATGCGACCTGACCTCCCGTGAATTGACCACGCGCGACGTCGTAGGTGCTGGTCACGACGCGAGTGTTGCGAATCGCTTCTGAAGGAACGCTGCCCGCTCCAAAGCTCAATCCATCAAGTGTGATGCTATTCTGATTCGATGGTTGTCCCGCGACGTTGAATGACGACTTGGTGGTATCGGTGCCGGGAACCTGAATCACACCGGGCGCGAGTGCAGCGAGCGCGGTCAGGTCACCGGCGTCGACCGGCAATCGGTTGATCAGGTTCGGGTTAAGATTTCTTTCGGTGCTTCCCGGCTCCGGGCGCTGATCCTGGTTGCCGCGGCGACTCGCCCGCACCTGCACCGTCGCCAGCTGGGTGGCGGTTCGTCCCATCGTGAAGTCGGTAATCAGCCGATCTTCATCGCCCTGTCGCGCAATGTTGCGGGTGACCGGCTCCAGGCCAATGGCGCGCACAGTCAAGCGGTAACTGCCGCCGCCATCAGGAAAGACGATAGTGTAGCGGCCGTCGGCCCCTGTTGTCTTGGTGCGTGTGATGCCCGTCTCGAGGGAAGTTGCTTCGACACGCGCGCCGGCAACGGCTTGGCTGTCGAGCCCCGAGATCCTGCCCATCAATATGTCGGTGGTCGAGCCCACCTGGGCCAGGGCACGCCCGGTGGGTGTCAGCGCGATCAGCGCGATAAGTGCGTAGTGAGACTTCGATATCACTCAGTCCAGCTCCAGCTAACGAATTCAATTCGTTCCGGTGTCTGGATTGTTACGCGTCCTGACGTGTGAATGCTGTGATTGGTTCGGTTTCTTTACATCTCGGTTTGGGTCGAGGCAGGGTATCCTCTTCGGCGGCTAGCTCGCTTACACGCTGCGAGCCTCGCTTCTGCAAACTGCCGTGAGAGGCCGTTGTACAATCGCGAGTCTCTTGCTACGCGAGACGCCGCCTACGAGGACACCCTGCCTCTCCCATATAGATCGTCAACAGCACTCCCAACTCTTGCGCCTTGCGCGGCACTGATTTCGACCGTTTAGATACGCTTCGCCATCTTGATTGCGCGCAGGGTAGGATGTGTGATGCTCGCGGCGGTGCGGTCGGCGGCACTCGTTGGCATTGACGCGTACGACGTCACTGTCGAGGTCGACGCCGCGCAGGGGCTGCCACAGTGGACGATCGTCGGGTTGGCGGCGAGTACAGTCAAAGAGAGTCGCGAGCGCGTGGGTGCGGCGCTCGTCAATTCCGGGTTCAAAGTTCCGCCGAGGCGGATCACCGTTAACCTTGCGCCCGCGGATGTGCGCAAGGAGGGCACAGCGTTCGATCTGCCGATTGCGATCGGCATTCTCGTCGCCACCGGACAGCTCGACGCCGCGGCCGTCGCGAAGCGGATGTTCGTTGGTGAGCTCGGCCTCGACGGTGCATTGCGCACCATGCGCGGTGCTCTCTCGATCGCGCGTCACGCTCTGCGCGAGGGAGTAGCGACCCTCGTGCTGCCCGCGCCGAATGTTGCCGAAGCGGCGCGCGTGAGCTCGTTGAATCTTTCTGCTCCGTCGGCGCTTGCAGCTCTCGTGCGGGAACTGCGGCAGGGCGAGCTGACACCGGCGCGTGAGATCGGCAGCGTGTCCAAATCGAATGGCGACGCAACCGACTTCGCCGATGTAGTCGGTCAGCAGGGAGCAAAGCGAGCCTTAGAGGTGGCTGCCGCGGGCGGCCACAATGTCTTGTTGGTCGGACCACCCGGTGCAGGGAAAACGATGCTTGCGCGTCGAATGCCGACAATACTCCCGGCGCTGAGCGAAGAGGAAGCGCTCGAGGTGATCGCGATTCACTCCGTTGCCGGTGTTCTCGGGCGCAGTAGCGTCAGCGAAGGAGCGCGTCCCTTCCGAGCTCCACATCATTCGATCTCGAGCGCGGGTCTCGTAGGAGGAGGATCACTTCCCCGCCCAGGCGAGGTTAGTCTCGCTCATCACGGCGTTCTCTTTCTCGATGAGATGCTGGAATTCCCACGCCACGTACTCGACGGGCTCCGACAACCGATGGAAGATGCCAAGGTGGTAATTGCCCGTGCTGCACAGGCAGTCACGTATCCCGCCCGTTTCACACTAATCGGCGCATCGAATCCGTGCCCATGCGGAAAAGCGGGCGACGCGACGGGAGCGTGCAGCTGTAGCACCGCGGACGTAGAGCGTTACAACGCGCGCATCTCCGGCCCGCTCGCCGACAGAATCGACATGCACGTGACCGTCGGGGCAGTCGCGCTTCGCGACCTGAGCGGCAAGGTCAATTGCGATTCTTCTTCCTCGATACGTGCGCGCGTCGAGCGCGCCCGGGCAGCGCAACGAAAACGATTTGTGAAACGGCCTGGAGTATCATGCAACGCCTACGCAATCGGCCGCTGGCTCGACGCGCACACACCAGTGCACCCGGAAGCGAGAGCCCTGCTGCAAACCGCCGCCGAACGACTCGGCTTGTCAGCGCGCGGATACCATCGTGTGCTCAAAGTCGCGCGCACAATCGCCGACCTTGACGATCAAGTTGAAGTCGGGCCAGCCCACATCTCGGAGGCGCTCCGCTATCGCCCAAGGTCAGAGCCGGCGCCGGTCTTCGCAGGTGCGAAAGCAGAGGTCTCCGACTAGCTGCCGCGCGCGTCGTCGAGCGCGCAGTTCAGATCTATATAGGAGAGGCAGGGCGTCCTCGTAGGCGCCGTTACAGCGAGCGCGAGGAGGAGACGCGCGAGTGAGCGGAGCGAACGAGCGTAGTTAGCGGCTCACCCGCCCGCAAGCGGGCACCCGAAGCGAGCGTGGCGCCGAAGAGGATACCATGCCTCGACCCAAACCGAGATGCTAAGGCACACAAAAGAGAAGAGATGCAGAAAGGCGGAGCGCCCTTGCGGGACGCTCCGCCTTTTAGTCTCCGCTCCTGACCTCGGTTAAGAGGCCAGGAGGGAGAAGGTGCTTATTGCTGCGGTGGTACGACTATACGGTCGCTGCCGATCGTCACGATACGGAAGTCATCGCGACGGTTCTGCTGCCAGCAGGCTTCGTTGTGCTCGGTGCAAACCGGGCGCTCCTCGCCGTAGCTCACGAGGTCGAAGCGATCTGCCGCAATGCCGTGGTCAACGAGGTACCGCTTGGCGCTTGCCGCACGGCGCTGGCCAAGGGCCAGGTTGTACTCGTCGGAGCCACGCTCGTCAGCGTTACCCTCGATACGTATCCGCATGCCTGGGTTGGCCTGCAGGTACGGGATCTTCTTATCGAGTGTAGCAGCCGCATCCGGTCTGATCGTCGACTTGTCGAAGTCGAAGTAGATCGGGCCAGTGATCGCGGAGGTGTCGACGACCGCAACGACTGGAGCAACGCAAGCCGGATCCGTCGCCAGGATGTTCGGGTTGTACTGGCAGGTCGGCGGCGGTGGCGGCGGTGGGGGCGGCGGCGGCGGCGCGACGCAGTTCGGGCTCGAAGCAGGAATGCTCTCGAGTCCGGCATACGTGCACATAACCTCCGGACGCGCACCACCAACCAGGAAGCTCAGACCGCCACGAACGTGGAAGTTGAGGTTCGCGCTTGGCTTGTGGTTCGGCATGTAATCAACGACGCCGTCCACACGAAGCGCGGTGCGATTGGCGACGCCGAGACGAATGCCGGCGAGTCCGCTCACACCAAAGTTATAGGTGTAGGTGTCGGCAATATTACCGGCGCCAGTGCCGCCTTTGAACTTGTAGCTTGTCCGAGTGCCGCCGGCGCCGATGATGAACTGGCTCTGCCGGCCCCCGATGAAGTTGCCGATCGGGAAGTTATAATTGAGGCGCGTCGCGAACGCGTGCGCGTTCACATCGGTCGGCCGATTGGTCGCATTGAATCCGCCGCCCGTCGTAGCGCGATTGCTCAGGGGCGAATAATACCCGTCGCCTTCAATTTCCCATCTCGGATCGCTGAGGAACACGCCGAGGCGCCCGCCGTAGCCAATTCCGTTCTTCGGAATTGCACCGGCTTTACCAGCGTTGTCATCGAAGTGGCTCCACTGGACGAAACCGCCGAGCTCCACCGTGCCGGGAAGAGGCGCAGTCATCTCGTCCCACCAGACGTACGGCGCCCACATCACTGGGTTGCTAGTGGCGCCGCCGCCAAAAAGATTGCGAAGGTCCGGCGAGAGCTGGAGTCCGGCTTGAGCTCCGAAATCCCAATAGCCGCCGTTGGACGGCAGGTAGTTCACGAGTCCGTCGACGCGAAGCGAGACGCCCTCGAAGCCGAGATTGAATCCCGCGAGTCCGTTTACGCCGAACTGGTAGGTGCCCGGTGAATTGTCGTTCGGGCCGCGGAAGTTTTCCAGAACACCGCCAGCACCGATATGGATGGACGGCACATTGCCGAGCGGGAAACTGTAGACGAGACGTGCCGTGAAGGCGCTCGCCTTGACGTCGCCGCCGGCGCTGCCAGCACCAAGGAAGTAAGATCCCGCTTTTGCCTTAGCCGGCGTGTACTCGCCGTCAGCCTCAACATTCCAGTTCGGGGCGATGAACGCACCAACGCGCCCACCGTAGCCGATGGAATTTCCAAAGCCGGTGTCCAGATTCCATTTGCTATCGAAGTGCGTCCACTGGACTAACCCTCCCACCAGCAACGTACCGGGCGACTGTGCCGCCGCCGATCCGCCGAGGAGTAAGGCCGTCATCGCGCAGACGGTCCAACTTCTTCTCAACATGATTGGTTCCTCTCAAAGGGTGGAGATACTTTGCAGCAGGTTACCGCGGTCGCACGTTGGGTCGTGAGGCAGGATGCATGCCCGGTGAGCGCACTCGCACTCTCCAGACCGTCCGCCTCACAAACGGACAAACTAGCAAGTCTTTTCCGAGACGCTAGTGATACGCGTCCACAAAAAACAGCGCGACAAACATTCGTCACGCTCCGCCGATTTGCGGCAGCGGTAGCCGTACTCGTCGTGGCCAGATCGGCTTGCAAGTGCCACGCCAGCCAATGCTTGCGGCGGGAAATACGCAACTTTCGAACTAGCTGCTGGAGTTAAGGCCGAATAACGCCTTTTGCCACCAGCATTTACGAAACCACGCGCCTCCACCAGGATCCGCGCCGCCGGGAGAGCAGTTTGTCAGTCGCAGCACGCCAGGCTTTGCGCATTTCCGAGCCGTCCGCGAAACGATCTTCAGGCTTTGCCGCGAACGCGGTACGAAACCAGTTTGCAAGAGCACTGGGAAACATTCCGAGATCAGCACGCTCATCGAGCTGTCGCGCAAGAATTGTTTTCGCATCGTCTTCACCAAACGGCGGGTCGCCAGTCAATGTGAAGTACACGATCGACGCGAGCGCGAAATAATCTGCCGCTGGACCTTGCTGCTCGCCGAGCAGTTGCTCCGGCGCGGCGAACGCAGGCGTTCCAGTCGTCCCGGCCACATCCTCTCCGGTCACGTTGGCAATTCCGAAATCAGTGATGCGCCAACGCTGATAGCGATCGATCAGAATGTTCTCCGGCTTCAGGTCGCGGTGCAGGATTCCGTTGCTGTGCGCGACGATGAGTGCGGCGAGAATCTGATCGACCTGCAACGCAATCTCCGCGATCTGACGCGGGCCCGACCTCGCGACCAGGCTCGCCACGCTTCCCTCTTCGGCGAGCTCCATCGTGTACCACGACAGGTCGCCGCTCGAATCAAAGTCGTAAATAGGAACGATAGCTGGATGCGCGAGCTGCGCTGCCAGCCGTGCCTCGCGCCAGAACGCGCGTACCGCTTTGTCATCACGCGCGATGGCTGGATGCAGGGCTTTCAAAGCGACCTCACGCTCGAGCGATAAATCGCGCGCGCGCCAAACCGTTCCGAACGCGCCGGTACCAAGCATTGAGAGAATCTCGTAATCATCTCCGACTGCCCAACGCACACGTGCTTCCGCCGATTCGGCGGTATTGCGATCCGGCTCGCCGCGAACCATCACCACCGAGCGCGCCGTATCGCCGCGTTCGACCGCGCGCAACAGCACGGCCACTGACGGGAACCGGTCGGAGGCATTCGGTGACAGTGCTCGATCGAGCGCAGACGAAAGGGCTTCGGGTATCTCGGGTCTGACAAGCTTTATCGGCGGCGCGCCGCGCGGCGGTGGCGGCTCACCAGTGAGCGCAGTGAAACACATTGCCGCCAGCTGCCACTGATCGCTCGCCGGCGTTGGGATCCACTCCTTTGCCTCCCATTCCGGAGGCATCGGCAGCATCTCCGATCGTAACGTCCTTGAGTCGTGTGTCGATTGACCATCCAGCGGACCACTGCCGGGTCGAACACCGGGCGGAATTGCTTCTCGCGGAACGGCCCATTGCCACTCCAGCATCCAGAGTCGTCCCGTTGGCGTGGTCCACAGCGCGTCACCATTCAGACCACCGTGGGCGATTCCCGTCTCGTGCAGATACGCCAGCGTCGAGCAGGCGCCGCGCAGCAATTGAAATACGTAAGGGATATCGGCAAGGCCGAGTCGGGCGAGGCGGGCGCGGACTGTCTCTCCGGTCACCCAGCGGCGCAAATAGCCAGGCCCCCGACGCACATCGCGATACGCAGTCCAATAGTGATAAGTCGTGGGGATCGATGGATGACTCCGGTGCGCGAGCTGCTTCGCTTCCTCGAACAGCCACGGCGTATGCGCCGGGTCCGGAGCGGTGACCAGCGACAGCGAGCGGCCCAGCGCATCGATCACTTCCTGATAGTGTCGGTAGTCACCGACCATTCCTCCCGGACCCCACGACCAGTCCGGCGGCAGCTGCCAGTCGGCGATGTGCGGCGGGAGTATCTTCGTCGCGCGCGGAGTAACGACGCCGCGATTGGCCGAGCTCACGCCTTACTCCGCGACAACAGAATCAACACACGCGTGCCCTTCCCCTCTTCGCTGGTAATTGCGATCTCGCCGCCCCAGGCTTCGATCAACCGGCGAGTGACGGCGAGACCGAGCCCGCTGCCCGTCGTTCGCGTGGAAAAGTGTGGCTCGAATATTCGCGGCAGAACAGCGGCCGGAATTCCGGAACCGTCATCGCGTGTCTCGATCATCACTCTCCTGTCTTCCTCTCGCAATGTGATATCGACGTGGCGCGACCCCGCGAGACGCGCGTTCTCGAACACGTTGAGCAAAACATCCCTCATCTCGTCCTTCTGCGCCAACGCCCACGCGGGTCGGTCAGCGCCGCGAAGCTGCCATTTCACCTTCCGATCGCCCATCTGCTCCAGCCCAACGACATCCTTTACGACGGCGGCGACATCGACGTCGACCGCGGGCGGAAGATCGGCCGGCGCACTTCCATAACGACTGAACGAGCGCGCGATTTCGTCCAGCCGATCGATCTCGGCGAGGATCCGTCGCACATTCTCGTTCAGCACCGTGTCGAAATTCTGTCGCGGGTCGCTGCGCGCCCGACGCAAGTGCTGAACACCAAGTCTGATCGGCGTGAGAGGGTTCTTGATTTCGTGCGCCACCTGACGTGCCATCTCTCCCCACGCCAGCACGCGCTCCGCCCGCGCCACCTCGATGCGGCTGAGCTCCAAATCACGGGCGAGACGCCTGGCGGCAATTCCGCTGAGCCACAGCGCGGCCAACGCCCCTGCTGCGGTGGCAAAAAGAACGAGCATGCCGAGGTCGCGCCGGCGCCGATCGAGCACGATGTCGTCACTGCGAGCGGGCGCAGCGAGGACGTAGCGTTCCTGCGCCGGCCCAAGCGCGGCGCTATAGCCAAATAGCATCTTCGAGTCGCCGAGCGTGGATTCCCAGGCGGCCGAGAGCTCGCCGGCGGTGCCCAGTCGCAGCTCCACCGCCGGCGGCAGCGCCCGACCAGTTGGAGCGAGAGCGTCGAGCACGCTGTCGCTGGTCCGATCGAGAAGTCCGTTCGAGTAGAGGAAGAGCGGCGTCTCAAACCGACGCGCCGCTCCCGATAGCTGCGTGAGCTCGTTGTCAGCGGCCACCGCGCGCAGAGTTTCGTGCACCAGAACCTCGCGCGTTTGCAGATCATCACTGCGCAAGCGTTGATAGGACCATATGGCAAACGCCACTGCGGGAATCACGAAGAAGGCGAACAGCGCCAGCGTGAGACGCGCGTGGTAGGTGTAGATCCATTTCGCCGCGCGCAGACGCAGCCATCGGATGAATCCTTTCTCGGTGAGCGCGCCAAGCAGCCAGAGCAGACCCGCCAGCAAGAGATCGAGCAGAAGCACGATCACCCCGCGCTCACCGCGCGCCCATAGCGAGCGCAGGTCGATTTCGGCGTGCGCGCGTACGGTGCCCGCGCTCGTTGAGATCAGACGGTCGCCGTGCAGCTCGTTGCCGATCCGATGCCATCGCACTCGCGTCGTGTCGGCGCGAACGGTCGGCGACAAATCAGTCAACGCGACGGCGTACGGCGGGTCGCCTCCGGACGGCGGCGCCATTCCGAGAAGAGCAGCGTACGGATTGGGGGAGAGCAGGCGTGTGCGGGGCAACACCAGCACCGATGTCGCACCACCGGTTGGATGCGAAACTGCGGCGAGGATCTGAACGCCAGTAGACCCGAGCACACTCTTTGTCACCGGCTGCTTAGTGGCAATTGCCTCTAGCACGGCGTTGATGACCACGGCGGAGTCAGGCGTCGTCGGCGCCACTTCGAACTCGGCGATCGGCTTTGCGTTCGCATCCCACGATTCAAGGCTGGCAGGATATTCCGCCGCCGCCAGATCCGATGCCGCATACACCTTCAACAAGTCGGGGCGACTCTGTGGCGGCGGCGATTCTGAAAGCGTGGTGACGAGCCGTCGCGTAAGCTGCAGTGCGTAATCATCGACGTGACCGAGGGCGGCGACATCCTGCTCCGCGAGTTGCATCCGCTGGCGCGATGTCGTGGACCAGAGAGCAATGAGTGCGACTACCGCCGAAATGGAGCCGATGATAACCGCAGCTCTGAAGGTGACGAAGCCGGCACGACCGAGAGCCATGCGCAGCATCCAGTACGCCGCCAGCAACACGGCGAACAGAAAAAGAAAAAGCGGGATTTCCCAGGACAACCACAGGCCGGCGGTAATCCCCCACGGGGGCTGCCCAATGCCGCGGACGATATTCGACGCGAAGGGAATGCCGATGCCGAGCGTGACCACTGCGCCGACCGCCGCGTAAATTCGCGCCCAGTGCGTTTCGGGGCGCGCGCGAATCATGGCGTAGACGGCCATGAGTATCAGCGCCGCGCTGATGAAGAGCGCACCGGCGTTCGCGGTGAGTGGACCGCCCAGCCGCGCGAAATAGTAGGCTGGGTCGAAGAGCCGCGATGTATTCGAGAATGAGTTCCACGGAACGAGCGCCGTAATCGCCAGCGCTGCCGTGACCGCAAAGAGTCGCAGCGGGAGGGCGTGGCGGTCGCGCCATGCGTAAGCGAGAAATGCGATCACCAGGATGACGAGCGCGATAGTTCCCCTGGCGCGGAGCATCGACGCCCGTCGAAACCCAATCTCCTCCGCTGTCGCCAGATGCGGCATCGCGCGCAGAACTGGCGCGCCGTTAGACACGAGCACGACGGGGCCCGCCCGCAGACTTTCTGGCGGCGCAAATGAGTACGAGGCGACGCCTTGCGTGGGCGCGACTTGATCTTCCACCGACTGGGTGAGCCTGTCTGCGGGCGGGGCTGCCTGGAGCACGGTCGAAGCAACTGCGCGTCGCGCCCCATTCCATCGGGCGACGTTGAGCGTGACATAGAAAGGACTGAACGTGACACTAACCGGGGCGGTCACACTATCGACGTCCGCCCGCATCTGTCCGGACCACGCCAGGGGTCGGCCGTGATCGAAGAGAATCACGGACTCCCCATCACGTTGAGGCGACCGTTCCGACAGGAAATCAAAAGCGGCTTGCTGATCCGACGGCGCGCTGAGCGCGTTCGCCGCGCGCTCATCCAGTCGCTGGCGAGTCTCGCCGAGAGAGCGCTCCAGTCCGCGGATGCTACTCTCGGCCGCATCTATTCTTTCGCCCCTGCCCTCTGTTTGGACACCGGCAGTGCGCGGGAGAGCGGGTGTTCTCACCCACATCGCGATCAAGAAGAGCGGGACTGCCAGTCCGACGAGGATTGCGCCTCGCCGCATGCGTCCGCTTCTTACATTAGGACTACCAGCCAATGCGATGACGCTTCCCTCCCCTATTCCAGTCTCCGGGCCGCTTCGCGTAAAGGAGCTCAACCCGGCTCAGGTTACGGCGATCCTCGGCAATGATCCGCGTTTGATCATACCCATCGGCACCTGCGAACAGCACGGACCTCACCTTCCGCTCGGCTGCGACACGATCATCGTCGAGCGCATGGCGGACGACCTGTCAGCGGAATATGGCGTATTGCGGGCACCGACGGTGGAGTACGGAGTGAACGTCGACACCGAGCGCGGCTTCACGGGGAATGCGTCGCTCCGCAAGAAAACCTTGCACCGGATGCTGAACGACCTGATCGACTCGTGGGAAGCGACAGGCGTGAGGGAATTCATCCTGCTCACGGCGCACGGTCACGATCCGCATCAGGAGGCTCTCGCCACGGTCATCACCACCGCGGCTCGCGTAAGGGTGGTGGACATGTTCGGCGTCAACCTGTCTGATCTGCTCGAGGGGCAGCGCGAGGCGATGCACGGCGACGAGGTGGATACGTCGATCATGCTTTTCCTCTTCCCGGAAATGGTGAGTCTCGATCAGGCACAGGACTACATGATGTCCAGGGAACAGCTGAGGCGATACCGCCGCGGCTCGCTGACCGTGCCCAGCGGAAGTGCGGGCTCGATCGGGCGCCCGTCGTTGGCGTCGGCAGAAAAAGGAAAGCTCATTTACGACCGCATTTATTCCAAGATCAGCGACCGAATTTTCCTGGCGCCGTCCCCCTCGGAATAACGCCGCAAGGTCTCCTGCCGGCGCTGGCGCATCAATTTCCGACGCGGGACGGAAGGCTTAATTCAATCTTAAGAAAATCGGTGTGGGTCGGAGAATGAAACTCTGTTATATAGTTGCCCGTACATCTCCAAAAGCTCACCTCTCCCTACAATGATTCGACCACTGCTTCTTATAGGTCTGGCTGCAGTTGCCACACAGGCATCCGGCCAGGTTGTCCCGCGCGATTCGACCGCCCCGACGAGTTTGACGATCGAGCAGGCGATTGAGCTTGCCCGCAGGAACAACCCTGAGCTGCAGCAGACACTGAACAACCGCATTGGCGCCCAGGCCGCAGTGCGCAGCGCTTATGGCGCGCTGCTGCCGAGCGCGGATGCTGCACTAAGCGTGCAGCGCCAGCAGGGCGGGCAGCAGATTTTCAGCGGAACCAGCCTCGGTGCGAGCTCGGATGTCAGACAGTCGAGCTACCAGATCGGCCTCAATTACCGCCTCAACAGCGCGACTTTGATCACACCGAGTCTGCAGCACGCGAATCGCGATGCAGTCGAAGCGGACATCAACGGCGCAACGGAGATTCTCCGTAGCAACGTCTCCCAGCAGTATCTGACCGAACTTCGCGCTGAAGCGACCGCCGACCTGCAGGACTCGCTTGTCGTCGCGGCGCAGCAGGAGCTGGTGCTGGCGCAGGCAAGAGAGATCGTGGGATCCGGCACGCAGCTCGACGTGCAGCGAGCCGACGTCGCGCTTGGGCTGCAGAAAGTCCAGGCGCTCCAGGCCAGAAATCAGGTCGAGATCGAGAAGCTGCGACTGTTTCAATTGATGGGAACCCCACAGCCGGCGAACGTGAAGCTCGTTAGCCAGTTCACGGTCACGCCGCTGAATCTGAATCTGGAGCAGCTGATTGCGTCGGCTCACAACCAGAATCCAAGCGTGGTCGCCTTGCGATCGCGCCAGCACGTCGCCGATTTAAATGTGAGACGCGAGAAAGGCGAATACTCACCGACCTTGTCGATCTCGACAGGCTTTGGTGGTTACACCTACGGCTACACCAACTCGAATTTCCCCGTGCAGCAGGCGGCAGCGCAACTCGATGCCGCTCGCACGAGCTGCATTAGAACGGAAGAAGTGCGGGCAGCCCTCAACCTCTCCAATCAGCTCGCCGCGTGCGATGCAATGGCTTTCACCGCCACCGATGCCGCGTTAATTCGGGATAACAACTCTAAGTTCCCATTCAATTTCACGAAGTCACCCCGGTCGATCACTGCGACATTGTCGCTGCCGATATTCGATGGCTTCGCACGGGAGCAGCGGCTGCAGGAAGCAATGGCCAGCCGGTCCGATGCGCGATATGGCGTGCGGGCAAAGGAGCTGGCACTGACGGCTGACGTCACGGCAGCATATCTGATCCTTACCACCGCCGAAAAAACGGTTGCGCTGCAGGAACAGAACGCAGCAAAGGCAAAACAGGAACTGAAGCTGGTTCAAGACCGTTATAGAATCGGCGCGACGACGTTCGTCGACCTCACCGAAGCGCGAGCGACTTATGAGCGCGCCGAAAGTGATCGCATCACCGCTGTTTACGACTATCACAAAGCCTTCGCCGCTCTCGAAAGCGCCGTGGGTCATCCCCTTCGCTAATCGGAACGACAAATGAAGAAAAGAACCAAGTGGACGATAGCGGGCGCGATCGGACTCGCGATCGTGATCGTCGGCGTCACGAGCGCGATGAAGGGTCGCAATAAGGCGACCGAAGTCCGCATCGAGAAAATTCAGAGGCGGGATCTCGTCGCTTCGGTAACGGCGAGCGGTCAGGTCCAGCCGCACACCAAGGTCGACATCAGCGCCGACATCAGCGGGCGCATCGTGCGTCTGGCGGTGAAGGAAGGACAGATGGTCACCGCTGGCCAGTTCCTGCTCGAGATCGATCCATCGCAGTACCGCGCGAGCGTCGAGCGGGCGACGGCCGCGGTTGCGTCGGCGAGGTCGCAGGCGTCGCAGGCCAAGCCGGCTTTGCTCCAGGCTCAGCGAAACTTCGACCGGTTGATGGCGCTCAAGAAGGCGAATCCAACTCTCGTTTCCGATGAGCAGATCGAACAGCTTAGAACCCAGGTCGAGGTCAATCAAGCTACCCTTGAAGCAGCGAACCACGCCATCGACCAGGCGACGGCGTCCTACCGGGACGCGCAGTCGCTACTCAGCAAAACGACGATCGTAGCCCCCATGAGCGGCCGCGTGACGCGCCTCAACGTGGAGCAGGGCGAGACGGCGATTCAAGGCACCTTCAACAAGGATGCTGCGACGATGCTCACTATCAGCGACATGAGCGTCCTCGAGACGAAGGTGAAGGTCGACGAGACGGACGTGTCGCGCATCAAGATCGGCGACTCGACGGTCGTACAGCTCGATGCGTTCCCGGACACGACGTTCATTGGGCGCGTGTCGGACATCTCGAACAGCTCTGTCAAAGGCGCCAGCACTGGCGGCACCGGTGGATCGACCGACCAGGCGATCGACTACGAGGTCACCATCCAGTTGCTGAACGCTCCGCGCGAGACCCGTCCGGATTTCTCGTCGACGGCGAAGATTATCACCTCGACGCGCAACAACGTGCTGTCGATCCCGATCATTGCGCTAACTGTCCGTGAGGACAGCGTCAAGCCCGACACAGCGCTCACTCTCGCCAAGAAGGCGCCGGCGAAACAAGTCGGCAAACGCGATGTCGAAGGAGTGTTCGTGGTTGGCGCCAACAACAAAGTCACCTTCCGTCCCGTAAAGGTTGGTATCGCGGGTGAGAAGTATTTCGAGGTTCTGACCGGTCTCAAGGAAGGCGAGAACATCGTCGGCGGAACCTACCAGGCGATCCGCGAGCTCAAGGACGGCGCAACCGTGCGCGCTCAGAAGGAACAGCCGAAGAAACCCGGCGAAACCGCGAAATCATAATGTACACGGATGAAATTCCGCTCAGCACAACTGCTGAGCGGCACATCGTTACGAGCGATGCCGGCACAGCCCCGGAACAGGACTGGGTCATCGTCGCGCGCGGTTTGAAGCGCGATTACGACATTGGCGGCGAAGTAGTGCATGCGCTGCGCGGCGTCGACATCGCGATTCGCCGCAATGAGTACGTCGCGATCATGGGTCCGTCGGGGTCGGGGAAATCGACGCTGATGAATCTGATCGGCTGCCTCGACACGCCCACCGCCGGCGAGTACTGGCTCAGTGGCGCGCTGGTGTCCGACAAGGACGAGGACGAGCTGGCACGGGTACGAAATCGCGAGATCGGATTCGTTTTTCAGACGTTCAACCTGCTGCCGCGCGCGACTGCGCTGCACAACGTCGAGCTGCCGCTCGTCTATGCGGGCGTCCCGGGCGACGAAAGAAGAAAGCGCGCAATCGAGGCGCTCGAACGCGTTCAGCTTGGCGATCGCGTCCAGCACCGGCCGAACGAGTTATCTGGTGGTCAACGCCAACGTGTCGCAATCGCCAGAGCACTCGTGAACCAGCCATCAATTCTTCTCGCCGACGAGCCGACAGGTAACCTCGACTCGACAACCTCGGAAGAAATCATGCGCGTTTTCGAGGGCCTCGCCGAGCAGGGTCAAACGGTCATCATGGTGACCCACGAGTCGGACATCGCGGCCCACGCGCGTCGCGTCATCGTGCTGCGCGACGGACTTGTCTCCAGCGACGACAAGCGCGCGACCTTCATCAAATCCGCCGGCATCGCCCCACCGAATCTCTCGCCTTCGCCTAAGGCGTAGCGATGCCGTTCGTAGAGGCCATCTGGCTCGCCCTGGCGCAGATCCGCGTTCAGAAGCTCAAGAGCTTCTTCACGCTGCTGGGCGTCTGCATCGGCGTGATGTTCCTCATCGCCGTGATCTCCATCGTGCAAGGCATGAGCAGCTACATGGAGAACGACTTCGCGGCGAAGATGCTCGGCGTCAATACGTTCACTCTGCGTCGATTCCCCTGGTTCGGCGACGGTGCGAGTTCGGAAGAGGAATGGCGCAGCTGGCTGAGACGGCCACGGATCTATCACTCGGACCTGCCGCTGGTCGCGAGTGTCGTGCCGATGGGATCGCGCTACGCGGTTGAGAGCCAGGAGTACCTCCAGGCGCAATCGCAATGGGCGCGGCCGAAGCAGGTGGAAGCCCACGCGGTCGACGGCGACTACTTCACCATCAAGAAGTACGACGTGCACTCAGGAAGGTTGTTCACTCCCCAGGAGTCTGCGCTCGGCGCGCCGGTGGTCGTAATCGGCGACGAAGTGGCGAAGTACTTCTTCCGCGACCTCGATCCGCTTGGGCGTCAGCTGCGCGTCAAGGGAATGCCGTACACCGTGATCGGTGTGCTCGAGAAACAGGGCTCGGTGTTCGGGCTGTCGCTCGATCGTGTTGCGATCGCTCCCTACAACTCGCCGCTGCACCACTTCACCAATCCGCGCGGCGACGTCGATGGAATAATGGTGCAGACGCCGACCTCGCTGACCATGGCCGACGCCATGGAATCGGTGCGCGAGGTCATGCGGGGTCGTCGCAAGCTCAGACCGAGCGAGCCCGACAATTTCTTCATGGAGACCTCGGCGAGCGCGCTGGCGTTCATGGACAAGCTGAAGAGGGTGATGACCATGGCGGGGACCGCCTTTCCCGCGATTGGCCTGATCGTCGGCGGACTTGTCATCATGAACATTATGCTGGTGGCGGTGGCCGAGCGCACGCATGAGATCGGGATCAGGAAGTCGCTGGGTGCCAGACGACGCGACATCATGCGACAGTTCCTCGTCGAGGCCGCAACTCTGAGCACCCTCGGCGCGGTGATCGGAATCGTTCTCGGAATTGCCGCCGCCAAGGTCGTCGAATGGAAGACGCCGCTTCCCGCGGCTGTTGCACCCTGGTCGATTGTGATGGCAACTCTGCTCGGGACGGTCGTCGGCATCATCTCGGGCGTGTACCCGGCTCGCAAGGCGGCATCGCTCGACCCGATCGAAGCCCTGAGGAAGGAATAACAATGCGGATCGCAGACCGCATCTTCAACGCGTTCGAAGGCGTTGGCATGGCCGTCGACTCTATCCGCTCGAACAAGGTGCGAGCTGCGCTCACCATCATGGGTGTCGCCATCGGCGTGTTCGTCGTGGTGGCGATGTCTTCAGTCGTGCGCGGCATCAACGAAAGCTTCGCCCGCGACCTAGAGGCGGCGGGCCCGACGTCGTTCTACATCTATCGGCGTCCGATCAGCGGATTCCAGGCATGTGACGGATCCGACGAAACCTGCCCTGAGCGCCGCAATCCCGCGCTGACGATCGACGAGGCAACGGCGATCGAGCGTCTGCCAACCATCAAAGCCGTCACTGCGCATCTCGGCAGCGGCGCCAAGTTCACCTACAAGGACAAGCAGGTGAGCACGGGTTTGGAGATCTACACGCCGAACTGGGTCGATGTGGACGGGGGCGACATTTACCCCGGTCGCAGCTTCACCTATGCCGAGAATACGACGGCGTCACGCGTGGTCATCGTCAACGAGAAACTGGCGGAGCGGCTATTCGGCTCGTCGGACCCCATCGACAAGACTATCGGCGTCGACGGTGTCAACTATCAGGTGATCGGCGTCTACCACTACACCGCGAGTCCGATGGGCACACCCACATCAGCCGGCGGCGGCGATCAGGCCAAAGCGATAGTGCCCTTTGAGGCTGCCCGCCGCAGTCTGAATCCCTGGATGCGCGGTGTCGACTTCATCGTCAAGCCCGAGCCGGGAGTGACGACTGAAGAGGCGACCGACGACGTCACCGCGCTGATGCGCGCGCGTCGCGGACTGCGCTCGACGCAGAAGAACAACTTCGAGATCGTGACGCAGGACCGCCTGATGGGCATCTACAATCAGTTGTTCGGCACATTCTTCGTCGTCGGCCTCGCGCTGTCGTCGGTCGGACTGCTGGTGGGTGACGTCGGCGTCGTCGCTAT
>Ga0207646_10001824_pt1 | contig 25740 bp, 17 predicted proteins | sample KBSK5502metaG_FD_184343 | JGI IMG/M metagenome (GOLD analysis project Ga0207646, IMG submission 184343) | Corn, switchgrass and miscanthus rhizosphere microbial communities from Kellogg Biological Station, Michigan, USA - KBS K5-50-2 metaG... | ecosystem: Host-associated > Plants > Roots >...
TTGGGAAAAACCAGGCACTTTGGGCAGGTTGGCAACCATCGCCCATGCGAATGAAAATGTGAATATGACCCTCAATCACAAAGTCACATTCTCCTTGACTAACGATCCCGCCACAATCAAAAATGCGCACTAACACTCGTCGTGTGACCTCGCTCACAGTCAGCTTCCTGGGGAGCTCAAATGGCAAGGGAACATTTTGTGGCATACGCCTCGGTTCTGCTTGTTGTTGGCTTGTTCGCGGTCAACTGTCGACCGGCCTTCTCACAAACGATTACTGGCGATCTCTCCGGCCAGGTGACCGACAGCACGGGCGCGGTGCTCCCCAAGGTGACGGTCACCGCAGTAAACAGCGGAACGAATTTTTCCCGTTCAGCGACGACCAGCGACACCGGCAACTACCGCATTCCCGACCTCCCCATCGGCCAGTACAAAATTACGGCCACAGCCCAGGGTTTTAAGACGGCGGTGCAGGCTGCTGAGGTGCGTGCCGGAGCCATTGCGCAGGCCAGTTTCAAAATGGCGGTTGGCCAGCGCTCTGAAGTCGTGGAGGTGCAGGGGTCGGCGCCGTTGGTTGAGCTTTCCCCCAATGAAAACAATTACGTTGACAGCTTGAAGATTGAAAACGTTCCCCTCAACGGGCGCGATTTTAACTCCCTGTTGGCAATGACGCCCGGAGTGCAGCGCGCTCCCGGAGGCGGCTTTCTGGCCATCAGCATCAACGGATCGCGTACCACTTCAAACAATTACTTCATTGACGGTCTTTACAACAACGACCGTTACTACGGCGACTCCGCAATCAACCAAACCGGCATCCTGGGGATTCCCGCGGTCACGTTTCCTCCGGACGCGATCGAAGAACTGAGCGTGCAGGAGACTCCGTCGTCAGAGTTCGGAGTGCGTGGCGGCGCGCCCATTCTGATCAACATGAAGAGCGGAACCAATAGCTGGCACGGCGGGGCAACGTGGGTCAACCACAGTGGGCTGGGCGACGCCGCGAACTATTTCTCCAACCACAACACCGATAATTGTGCGTCGCCGGGAGAATGCAAGCCGACTCCGATTCACAACAATCAATTCCATGCCAACATCGGCGGTCCCGTTATTAAAGACAAAGCTTTCTTCTTCCTTTTCTATGAAGGCCAGAGAAATAAATCTCTCTCAGTCAGCAGCAGGAAGGTTCCATCGCCTGACGAAATCGCAGGCGCCGAAGCGGATATCGCAGCCAATGGCCTTAGCATTGATCCCGTGGGACAGGCGCTTCGGAATTATTTCCCGACTTCGCCAACCACGAGATTCATCCAGCAAATTCCGAGTACGGCCAGCAACAATGAGTTTGGTGTCAAGTTCGATTACAAGATTGGCAATAACCATTCGCTGGCGGCCCGCTACATTTTTGGCGACAGCTTTCAGAGCGGCCCACCCTTTGCCGGGCTTCCCGCAGGCGGAAGCAATCCGCCGAATCTTTTCAATTCCATTGCCCCTTCGCGCGCGCAAATGGCCGGCGTGAGCTGGACCTGGAATATCGGCAATAATCGTATCCTCGAAAGCCGCCTGGGTTTCACGCGCTTTTCACAGCTGATCGATGTGAATAACAAGATCGATCCCAAGAGTCTGGGCATCGATACGGGCCCTCTGACTCCTGCCGATTTCGGAGTTCCGTATGTCTACATGTATCACCTCGGCTACGGTGGCTATATCGGAGGTGTTCAAGGCTATCCTCTCACAACTCGGCCCGATGAAACCTGGGACTGGTCCGAGCATTTCTCGTGGGTCAAGGGCAACCACACGATCAAGATGGGAGGAAACTTCCAGAGAGCCTACACCAACAGTATCCGCAATGACGCTCGCACCGGTCTTACCGTTGGGTATTTCGCTTATTACACCGGCTATTTGAATGGGGACCCGGTTCAGAACGACATCGAAGAATTGTTGCTGGGCAAGGCCGACCTGGCGGATCGCAGCTTTGGTGATACGCACCGCCACATCACGCAGAACTCCGTCGGTTTTTATGCGCAAGATGATTGGAAGATCAAGCCTCGTTTCACCCTGAACTACGGCTTGCGTTATGAGATCAATGGGACGGTCCGAGACACGAATAACAATGAGGCAGTCTTTATCCCACCTCCGGGCGGGGCGGGCCTAGTAAAAGTCGGCCAGGGGATCGGGGGGATACACAACGTGGATTACCACGATTTCGGCCCCCACCTTGGGTTCTCGTGGGACATCTTCGGGAACGGAAGATCCGCTTTACGCGGTGGCTACTCTCTCTCGTTTGACGTGGCCAATTTCGGAGCATTGGCTTCGCCTTACAGTTTCGCACACTCACATACTGGGGTGTTCACGCAGGCCAATCTTGGCTTCATTAACGTGTCCAACGCATCTGACGCCGGTGCCGGCATCAACTTGGTTGCACCTACGGATCCCTCGGCCACCTGTTACGACCCGACGGCCCACTTAGGAGATTACATCTGCTTCGATCAAGCGGTGAACGGCCCGCTGTTCGGTCCCAATCCGGCGGGAACCCCGCCATTCAACGCTTTCTCCGTGGTTCAAAACTTCAAGACCCCGCGCTACCACAATTTTAACCTCAGCCTGCAGAACGAGTTGTTCCACAACAATGTTCTGACTGTCACCTATTCCGGGCAGAGGGGAAGGGATTTGATCATCTACAGCGAACCGAATCCGACGATATTACTGGAGGAATTGGCTACGAAGGACTCGCGCAGATCCAACATTTCATCGCAGATGGAGGACTGATGGTGACGCTTGGAAGCGGGACCATGTTGGCGCTGGAAGGCGGACTTGTGCGCTTCGTCCGCCGGTCTTCCGGAGGCGTTCCGCGCAGCACGGCGGGAGGCGGTCCCGCCTCGGCAGCCGCGTCGCAGCAAGCGGCTACGCGGACTCCCGGTGCCCATGTCCGGGTCACTTTCCACCGTGCCAACCATCCAATCGCGTACGGCTATCCCGTGCACACTTACGTCTTCCGACAAAACTTCCCGCTGTATGACCTCCCGCGCCGCTGGCTGCGCATGGCCTATTGCACTACGTGCCTGGACGGTCCCGAAGATCGCAGCGGAATGGTGATGGAATGGGGGGATACTAACGGGGAACCGTTCGTCGAAAGCGGCCAGTCATGGGGAGAAGAAAACCTGATCGGCCGGCCTGCAATTTTAGCCGTGCCGGTGGGAAAGGGGCACGTCGTCTGTTTCAACTTCAACCCGATGCATCGCGATTTGAACCGCGGCGATCAGCGTCTGCTTTGGAACACTCTCCTCAACTGGCAGGCAATCATCGCGGGTCAGCCGAAATCTACCGAAGCCTCAGCGTCCGCATCTCCACCCGAGGAGTGAGACACAGTTTTAGGTAGTTTCTGCAATGCTGAACCCCGTTGCCACGGACGCGGGTCTTGCGGCGCTGCTGCTGGACTGACGGAGGCGATGCCCTTACAATCAAAGCACGGATTACGTCTTCGCATCCGCTGAGAAGCACGGCAAGCAGCCGCTTTGGCCTAGCTCCGCGATGTCAAAACACATTCGGCCTGCTGCAAAGAAGGCCGGGATCGTGAAGCACGTATATAGCACGTATTCAGACACTCGTTCGCAATGCTCCTGAAGCACAGTCACGCTCGATACGCGCACTCAGGGACTCATCCCAGTGAAACGCGAAGCACAGCGAAAGATTGTCGAGATGATTGGACCGACGTGGCCCTTTTAGCAAGCACCTCAAGCTGAGGTTGTCGTGTGCCTCTCCGCCACCCTTTGATTTTCAAGCATGAAGCCGTTTGAGGACGGCGTTTGCCCAAATGTAGAAGGCTACGTGCGGACTCCAGTACTCACAGGTCCGCCAATCAATGCCGTACTCAAGATCGAGGACCGGTTCATCCGACGGGTTTCCAGCGATGCCGTTCATAATTCCCCCGGGAATCAGCCCTACAAAGCGCGAGTGCGGATAGGGATTGCGTACGCCCTCGCCCGTCATCAAGCACGCCGAAAATGGATTTGCTCCCATGATCCATTCGAGCTGCCGATAAGCGAGATTGATATGATCTTGCGAACGCGCGCTGTCCCGGCCCCCGCTAGTCTCAAATTGCGCGAGACGAGCCAGCAAGAGCGCATGTTGCGCAAGGTGGCAATTACCACCTTGCCACCAGAACTGCTTGCGAACCGGCAGGAAATAACGGTATGTGAATTCACCAGCGACAGGGCGATACGTTTCCGCGGTGGGCGCACCCCGATATAAGCCCACGGGCATGATGCGATACGCATTGTGTTCCGTCATCGGCAAAACATAATCCTCAACGTACATGCGGGCCGAATCCACACAGCGCGAGCCCAGCGCGTGTTCGGGGAAGGTGCTCGTGAATTCCAGCAGTGCTATGGGCGGCATGGCCGAGAAGACCAGATCTACGTACGGGTTCGGCATCGCCTTGCCGGCGGCGCTGTCTTCCAGCCAGAAACCACGAATGGTCCGTTGACCGCCAACATAGGACTGGACTTGATTGCCCATTAACTTTTCAACTGCGCGCACCATTTGTGCGATCACACTGGAATCGTGCGTGGCACGCCACAACTCACAGCCGGCCATAATCCACCACGCCAGCTCAAGCGTGCGGCTGCCTCGCTCCGGCCAGGCTCGCCATGCTTTTTGTGCCGCAGCAAGACATTGTGCCGAATACGCTGAATCTGATGCAGCGTAACTCTGGGCTGCAAGCGCCTCGAGTGCCACGAAAATAGCTGATACAACTTCGGGCTTGCTGGTATCAACGTAACGGTCATCGGCAGTGCCAATGATGTTGTCTGTCCAGTGATTGTCGGAATTGTCGCCATTCACACCGCCTGCGGTGTCATGCCACACCCGGCCATCACGGTCCTGCATCTTGAGAAAGTACCTATTCCCGAACCGCACCTCCTCCAGCAACGTTTCGCCGCTTACGCCCTCACGCGGTGCGACTTCAAGCCGCAGCTTCAGCAGCGCGATTCCATTGAGCATGGTGACGTCCATCCACTTCCGCACGTCACCCGCGTCATGCCAGCCGCCAACCAAATCAACGTGCTCGCCGTTGTCTCGCCGACGAGCATCATCGAGATGGCATGCAGGATGTACCCCGGGCACTTCCACTCCGCAACGCTGGTATCGGTAATAACCGACCGCCTTGGGGAGCGTACGGCGCCAAACGTCATCACGAACAAAAAAGGGTACCGAATGCTCCCACTGCTGCACGCCATTGATGATTTGGGGTTGGTCATAGCGTTCCTGACCAAGCATGACCTGATAAATACCTGGGCGATTCAGCGCACTCAAATCACCGACAAGCACAGGGCCAAAATCGGATTCGCTGCGGTGTAACTCTATCTGAGTTTTAAATGGCGGGACCACATCTTCCAGTAAGCAGCTTTCTACTTTTGGCGTTGCGGGTGTGAGCCTCACGATGAGTGTCTTCGACACTTCTGGGCGAAAACCGAGATGGCTGAGAGCGATGGTGGGCAGTGCCGGTGTCGTGAACTGCTCGACCGGGTCCGCTTCAGGCGGGCCTTCTTGTACTGCCAATGCAGCAGGAAGCAAGGCCAGACTGCCGAGAAATGTTCGTCGTTTCATTCCCCACACTCCCACTAAGCTATCTCGAAAACGGCTATGCACGGCTGGTCCGAACCGTCTGCGATTGTACGTACGGTCGTCCATGCAGTCCATGAGAAATGGCGGCGCAGACAGGCAAAAAAGGCGCAGGATATCGCAGGGTTGCGGTAAAGTGAAGGGACAAGATTAAGTCGTTTGTAAAGTTTAGTAAATCAAGCTCACCAAGAAATAAAAGATGAAACGCGCACCATCAAAATTAGCGCAGAAGGAGCTGCGCTTGTTGGCTCTAATTCACGGCAACCATAATGTCTCAAGAATTGAGTTGGCAAAAATGACGGGCGCGAGCGTTGCTTCCATGACCGCAATGGTGAAGCGGTTAATGCGCAAGGGCCTGATCGTGGAATCCGGGAAGGCCTCTGGGAATCTCGGCCGCAAACCAGTTTCCCTCAGTTTGCGCGACGAATTGGGCCACGCTGTCGGCGTGGATTTGGGATCGTTTCTTACCCGGATCGTTGTCGCAGATATTTCCAGCAAAATTGTGTACAAAGCCGAGATGCCGACTGGAATGAAAGATGGAAGAGAGGCTGTGATTCGCAGAACGTTTGCCGCAGTCCATCAGGCCATGAGGGAAGCTCATGTATCCCCGGACACGCTCAAGGGCGTCGGAATGGCGCACTCCGGCGTTATTGACACCCACAACGGTGTGGTGCTTTTTTTCCCGCGGCCAGGACAGATGACGGAATGGAGGAACGTTCCACTCAGAGACATTTTGGAAAAGGAATTTGGCGTTCCAAGCGCATTGGACGATAGTGCCAGAATGATGGCATTGGCTGAGAAGCATTTTGGGTTTGCCCGCGAATTGAAAGACGCTCTCTTCATCGAGGTGGGAATGGGTATTGGGGCGTCCATTTTCATTGATGGAAAGCTGTATCGAGGTCCGGGAGGCGGCGCGGGTGAGTTTGGACACATGACGGTTGAGGAAGACGGTCCTTTGTGCTCCTGCGGCAACAAGGGTTGTCTCGAGGCAATGGCCTCTTGCGCTGCAATCATTCAGGCTGTCAAGAGTGCCCTCGAGCAGGGTGTGAACTCGAAGGTCTCCGAACTGGTTGATGGCAACCTGGACCGCATCAGCGTTGAGATAATTGTCGAAGCTGCCAAAAAGAATGACACGCTCTCATTCCGGGTTTTGCACGAGGCGGTTTCGCGAATCGGAATCATGCTCGCAGATGTAATTAACCTGCTGAATCCAAGCTGTGTGGTTTTTGCAGGACCACTCTTTCGCCATGGCGGCGATTTTGTTCTTGAACAACTCAAAGAGGTAATCCGCAGGCGAGCATTGGAGAAACCTTTTAGCGAAGCAAAACTTCGAATCTCAACTCTCGGAAGTGAAGCTGCCGCTTTGGGTGCGGCAAGATTTATTACCCAGCAAGTCCTCGAAAACTTATATCACGAGAAAATGGCGCTGCATTCACGAGCGTAAACATTTCACCGCCGCCGATAGTTACGGGGAGTTACTGCCTGGAGGAATCCTGCCCTAACAACATTTGGCGGATCTCTGCCGCGCTGTTGTTGTCCGAGTCTGGATTTTTCTTTTGGATTTCTCGGAAGATTTCCTCTTGCTGTTTCGCTTCTTCCATGTTGCCCAGCTTCCCGTATGCAGTCATCAAGGAATAATGGGCCTCGGCGAGGTCCGGTCTCAACCGAATCGCTTCTTTCAGTTGCTCGACCGCTCCTGCGGGATCCTGTTCTTCAAGCGCAATCCTTCCAGCCAGAGCGTGGGACAGAGCGTCATTGGGATTGAGTTGTAAAGCTTCCGAGATGGCCTGGCGGACCGTTTCCCGATCCTTTGGCGTTACCACGCGCGTCAAGTCAGCGACATAGTAATATGCGCTCGCTGTCTTCTCTCCAAGAGCGATAGCTGTGCGGAAGGACTGCAAAGCCTGTTGAGGCTTTCGATGCGTGGCCTGAATGATGCCTCGAATCAAATAGCTCCGCCCCCACTCTGGCCATTGCGCCTCGATTTTTTGAAGCAACTGCTCTGCGTGATCGGTATCTCTGACGACTTCGAGAACCACGGCCCTCGTGAGCAGGAGGTCTGGGTTGTCGGGCGCGATGCTCGTGGCCTGCGCAAGCAACTTGACTGCCTCTTGATCTTTGCCGTGCTTGAGCAGGAACAGCGAAGCCCAAAGGTATAAATCAGCTCGTTTCGGCTCTTTTTGAAAACCAGCGTTCAACGCTTCCGCCGACTGCTCGAATCGGCCCAGCGCATCTAGGATCTGGGCCTTCATCAGATAAAAGTCACCGTTGCGGTCCTCGACCGGGACCTTCTCAATTTCGGCCAGACTTGCCTCCGGACCGGCAGTATGGAATGTAGCTAGTACCAGATCGAGGCGATCGTCAACAGAAGAATTCGTCGCCACTATACGAGCCAGAAAGTCGTGCGCCAACGCATATTGCTCGTGTTCTAAAAGGGCGGTTGCGCCTTCGCGCAAAACGCGCGGGTCAGGCGACAGTGCAAGAGCATCGTGGAACTTAGCAAGAGCGTCTTCGGTTTTGCCATCATTGAGAAGCATGGATCCCATGTGGACTTCCAATTCCGCATCAGATGGGTTCGCGGCCGCCGCATTCGTCAAGTTGCGGCGCAAACGCGCGCGCTGTTCGGCAGGATCTAGTTCGAGATAATCGAAGATGTGCGCCGAAGCCTTTACATCCCGTGGCTCGGGTCCGACAGTTCTTAGCTTGGCGAGCACGGCTGCAGCCTCATCGTTCTGTCCCGAAGCTCGCAATGCACGATGGAGTTGCGTCAGCACTGCCCTGTCTTCGGGAGCCACCGTTTGGGCACGGCGGAGAAATTGGACCGCGTCAGAGGTCTTGCCCAATTCCAGATAGCTCCGCCCCAGCTGCAACAGCACCATGGAATTCTTTGGCTCACGTTCCACAACGAAATTCAGGTCGGGCAGGGCTTCGGCCCATTTCCCTTCGCGGCTCAATACCAAGCCGCGAACTTGTCTCGCCATCGTGAAATCCGGCTTCAGGGTCAAAGTTTGGTTCAGCTGTTGCAATCCTTGGGTCGTGTCGTCGAGCGCCTGGCACACCCCTAGTTCGAAGTGACCGGCTGGGTCGCGTGGGTATTTCTTTGTGTACCACTCCAAATCTGGAATCGCGGTTTTCGTTCGCCCAAAGCGGCAGTACGAAAATCCCCGTTCCCGTCGAGGCTTGGGATCACCAGGCTTAAGCTTTAAATATTCTTCATACGCGTCCGCAGCGCCGCTGAAAAAACCAGCATCTTCGTATCTCTCGGCGAGGTAGAGGAGAAGGTCGGCCCTGCCCGGTGCCAGTCGTCGAGCCCGCGCTAACATAACCAGCGCGGTATCCGTATCGCCCTTTGCGACGTATACGCGACCGAGGTTGAAAATTGACTCTGCGTCGTCCGGTTTTTGCTGCACCGCAATTTCAAAAGCTCTCTGGGCACGATCCAGATGCCCGGCGCGGAGCGCGGCGAGGCCTAAGTTGTGAAGTATTTCGATATTGGAGGGATCTGCCTCCAGCGCCCGTGAAAACTCATCTTCTGCTTTTTCGTAGTTCTTCCATTCGGCCAAAATGATGCCCAAAGAAAACGCGAGCCGCTCGTCACCGGCTGGCGCTTGTTCAAGCCGGTCCACTATGGACGTGGCTGCAGCCGTTTGTCCGGCCAGGTGTAAGCAGCGCGCTCGCAAGAGCTGGACTGCGGGGTCGCTCTGGTCCGACGCTTTCAAATTTTTCAGGTAATGCAACGCTTGGACGGCCTGTTTTTGAGAGAGCGCGATTGTGGCAAGTTGCAGGTTCGCGTTTGTGTGCGCCGGCTCAATCGCTAAGACGTGAAGGAACGCGCTTCGGGCCTGAGCAGACTTTCCCCACGCAACATAGTGGTTGCCGAAGTTGTTCCACAGAGCGGCGGAGCGAGGCGAGAGGCGCAATGCGCGCTGATGGAATGTGTCCGCTTGCTCGTATTCGTTTTTGGCGTCCAGAACAAGTCCTAACAGCCCGAGCAGGTCCGGTCCGCCGGGTGAAACGGCAATTGCGCCACGCAACTGCTGTTCCGCTTGATCGAGTTGTCCCTTTTGGAATGCCGACGCGGCTTCGCTATAAACGTCGTTAGATCGGCTCTGGCCTGCGGCAAAAACCCCAGCCACGCCTGAGTAGAGACACACGGTTAGAACGACTGATTTTAGGGTAACTCTTGTCACAACCAGAAAAGTATGAAGCCTGAACCGGAACGGTTTGCCGCCCGATTCAGGCTCCATCTTACCAGTAAAGCTTGAGTGCCAGTTGCAGCTGCCTCGGCGAGTTTGCCTGTTGCGTAATCTTGCCGAAGTCGCCGCTATCCACAGTCGAGTTCGGCGCTGCGAATTGCGGGTGGTTTAATGCATTGAACGCTTCTGCTCGAAATTCCAACCGTGCACCTTCTCTCAGTGACGCAAGGCTGAATTCCTTGAAGAGCGACAGAGCTCCCGTCCTGGTTCCCGGCGCACGCACGTTCGGCAGAACTTTAGGTGCTGTGCCGAATGTGTATGGGGCCGGAACGGCCAGTACATCCGGATTGGCAAAGTATTGGTTCAAATTGAGCCCCGATGCCCGCTTTAATGGGGCGAGCAGGTCGGGTCGCTGTGCTCCGAACGTCGGGATAGCAGTGTTGTCACAGCCACACAGGATTGGAATAATCGGCTGTCCCGTGTCAAAACGCCAGATCCCATTCGTTTGCCAGCCACCAATGACGGCATTCAACACGGGGTTCATGTTGCCGCCTAACTTCTTCCCGCGTCCGATAGGAAGCTCATAAATATAGCTGAACTGCAGTACCTGCGAGATATCAAACTGCGATAACGACCGCTCGGCTTTGTGGTTCCACGGGTTCGGGAGAACGTTATTCAGTGAACCACCCAGCCAAGTCAGCCCGCCTCCACCGACTGAGGAGTCGTCTATGGACTTCGAGTCTGTGTAGGTTGCCAGGAACTGCAACCCGTTCGAGAATTGCTTCTCGGCCCGCAATTGAAGTGCGTGGTAGATCGAGCTCGCCCACGGCGGATCCGATGCGGTAATACCGGTGAATTGTGGGTAAGGTGTGATTAGTGCCACGCGTTGTACGCATGACGGCGCCGAGATGCCAGAGGGACAGGGGAATCCGAAGAGTCCGCTATTTGGATCAGTAATGATCCCAGCGAAGGGATTCGCGACCGGGTCCCTGTAAAACGAAGGATTTTGCACGAAAGCGGCGGCTTGCCCGGGATTGAGAATGTCAACGTTACCCGCGTTCCCGAAATAGAGGTGAGTTCCTTTCTTGCCCACGTAATTACTCTCTAAAACGATGCGGCCCGGTAATTCGTGCTGGAGACCAAAACTCCAGGTCTGCTCGTAAGGCCGAGCATTCCAGGATCGAATCGGTCCAACTAAACCGAACCCGACATCCGTCAGCAGACCCCCGCTCGATCCAGTTGTCGGCCTCGGGTGCGGAGGGAACGGATTGCTTAAAAAGCCCCACGGTGCGATATTGTCGTTCAGATAACTGGTAAGCCAATTTGTCTGCTCGACGAAGCCCTGATCACTAATACCTGTTCCGGCCGCGGCCCCCTTGTTTTGCGTGTAGTAAATTCCGTAGCCGCCGCGAACCACGGTGGTAGATCTCAGCTTGTAAGCAAACCCAAACCGCGGTCCAAAGCCGTGGTAGTTGGCGTAATATGGCGATCTGTCGTTAGGGTTCGCGAACTGTAATCCGCCCTTGAGAGGTCCAAGTCCTGCAACTTGAAGGGGCGATGGAGCGTTCAAATCTAGCCAACTCATGCGATTGAAGCGTTCCGTCCTCGGCAAGTCGAGGTCATACCGCATACCGATGTTCAACGTTAGTTTGTCAGTGGTCCTCCAGTTGTCCTGAATAAAACTTCCTAAATTCCAGTTCTCGCCGGCTGGGGCATAGTCGATTTCGTAAGCCCCCCAAACGTCCCCTGCTGGTGCACCGATGCCGGTCATGAAGCTCGCCATGGAATCGCCGCTTCCGTCCCAGAGCGAATTCGATGTGCTGTTGGCATCGAAGCTGTACGTGCCCGCGGGGATTCCCGGAAAATAAATATCTACGCGGTGCAAGCGGCCTTCAGCGCCAAACTTCAAGTCATGGCGCCCGGTAGTATGACTCAAGGTGCCGATCAGGTGATGGGTCTCCTGAGCGTATTTCAGATACGTCCATGCCTGTGTGCCGATGGAATTGTTACCGCCCTCCATTGAATAATCGCTTACCGTCACGCTCGGTGCGGCTTTGATCCCGTTGTTGGAGGTAACAATATAACTGGGCAGGCCCAGGTCTTTGACTGGATCAAAGTTCGGGAAATCGGCGGCTGAGCCACCGTGATCAAAATTAAAGCTGCGAGTGAGGCCTAGCGAGACTGTTAGCAACGTCTTCGGGCTAAATGTGTGCGTGAAATTGAGCGCCAACAACTTCGTCCTTGTGGTGGAAGGACCAGAGGAGTATGCGTCACCCACATTCCCGAACAGATTGGCACTTTTAGAGTCATTAAGGAAGTACGAGAATTTGCCGCTAAGCGTGGTGGCATCGGTGAATCGGTGGTCAATTTTTATGTCAAATTGATCAGATCGGCTTCTGTTCGCACCGGTGCCAACCCAGTTGTTCAGGTTGTCGTACGAGCTCGTTCCCACGCCCAAATTGGGAAGGGGATACAGCTGAATCATCTTGAAGGCTACAGGATCAATGATGTTTCCGGGCTGATTGGGTAACGGGTGAAAGCGGGCAATAAGTGGATTGCCGGCGCTGGTAAAAGTAGCCATGTTGTTGAAAGGAATAAATGTCTGGCGCGAGCCGCCGTTGGTCAGATCCATATTCGCCGAATAGGGATCCCAGAGTTGGCCAGCAGCAGCGGAACACAAACCCGTGCTGTCGAACGTGCCACCTACGTAACCGCACAATTCGCCGAAATCTCCACTGCGCTCGGCTACGCTGGGCACACCGGCATTCGCCGTGACCGATGAGCTCTCCCGGCTGCCCTCATAATCAAAGAAGAAGAAAGTACGGTTCTTTATGATCGGTCCACCAACGGTGCCGCCGAAATCGTTCCAGCGCACGGGTGCGATTGGTATACCAGCTTGATCGTTGAAGTAGTTATTGGCATTGAAGACGTCGTTGCGCAGGAACTCATACGCACTTCCATGAAAGTTGTTGGTCCCAGAGCGGGTAACGGCGTTAACCACGGTCCCGGCAGTGAATCCAATCTCAGCGCTGAAATTCGACTGCTCCAGTTTGAACTCCTGCACAGCATCGACTGAAGGCGTGTAGAGCGGGTTCACGATTGCCGTGTTCTGCTCTACTCCGACGGTGCTCACCCCGTCAATCAGGATGTCGGCTTGCGCATTGCGGCCGCCGTCAGAGATGAAGTTGTTGGCCATCGTATTGGGGCCGAAAGTGTTGCCTGCAGGTTGAGTGACTCCGGGCGTTAGAAGCGCCAAATCGAATACCGACCTGCCGATCAGGGGAAGATCATTGATGACCTTTGGATCGAGGTTCTGTCCGGTGACCGCATCCTCGGTCCCAAGGACAGGGGCTTGCCCCCTGACCTCGACGGTCTCGCTGGTTCTTCCTACCTGGAGAGGTACATTCAGGGTCAGGTTCTGATTGACAACGAGCATGATCCCGCGCTGCTCCTCTGATCGAAAACCAGCGGCTTCCACGTGCATGGTATATGTGCTTGGAGGCAAGGCGCGCAGGACGTAACGGCCTGATGAATCTGTTTTGGCGGAATACTTTAATCCCTTGTCGTTATCTGTTAAGACGACGGATGCATTAGGAACCACCGCGCCAGAGGGATCCTTGATCACGCCGGTGATAGATCCTGTGTAAAGTTGGGCTTGAACAGGGAGTGCAAAAAGAAACAGCAGGCAAATCGAGGGGAGACCAACCACAGACCAACGGAACCCGTTCAGAACAGATTTCATATCTGCCTCCACGAGCCTGAATAATTGAAAAATACTAGTCCGACATTCCTTCAGTTTTCAAGCTATTTCTTAATCTTTTGCTTGTTCTTGTTTCGTCTATAACGTTATGAAGGCTAATTCGGCGAGTTTTGTGCTCTATTCAGTCCAATTTGGTGCGTTCCCCCGCGTGATGGCATACATTTAATAAGGGATTTCGGCTCTCCGGGCCAGATGCGCAAGCGCGATCTTCTGCGCTAAATTATTCGAATGGAAGGTCTTCTGCTCTGTTTGCGAACTTTTGTATGGGATTAACCAGAAGAAAATGGATTCAGTTAGCGACCACGGCTGGGGTTAGCACATTTTTGGGAAAACGGCTTTCCGCCATTCAGGACCCACCTCTATTTATCGAGGTGCCAGCCGCATCAAGCGGGATCCACTGGGTTCACGAGAATGCAATGTCGCCGAAGCGTTACCTGCCGGAAACCATGGGTCCGGGATGTGCCTTTCTTGATTTCGACAACGATGGATGGATGGACATCTTCTTAGTTAATAGCGGCGCTTGCGATTTTTGGAAACCACCGAAGCCGATCCGCAACGCTCTATACAAAAACAACCGAGACGGCAGCTTCACAGACGTGACCGAGAAAGCGGGCGTCGGTGGCTCTTACTTCGGCATGGGTGTCACGGTGGGAGACTTCGACAACGATGGCTGGCCGGACATATTTGTCACCGCGTACGGACGCTGCACTCTTTACAAAAACAATCATGATGGAACCTTTACCGATGTGAGCGAGAAAGCGGGCGTGGCCACACCAGGCTGGACCACAAGCGCAGTGTGGTTCGATTACGACAACGATGGAAAGCTGGATTTATTCGTTTGCAGTTTCGTGGACTATTCGGGCGAGCACAAGACTGAGTGCGGCGACAACAAACTAGGGAAGGCCTATTACTGCATCCCGCGAGTTTTCAAACCAACGGCAAGCTTCCTGTATCACAACAACGGTGACGGCACTTTTACCGAAGTGAGCAAGGGAACGGACATCGGGAAGGCTTTGGGTAAGGGCCTTGGGGTAGTTGCGACCGACATAAATAATGATGGCCGCTTCGATCTCTTCGTTGCCAACGACACTGTGCAGAATTTCCTTTTCGTAAATCGCGGTCCCGGAGCCGACGGGCGCTGGAATTGGGAAGAAATTGCTCTGCAGGGGGGGGTTGGTTTTAGCGACAGCGGTAAAGCCCGCTCCGGGATGGGAGTAGATGCAGCCAACTTGAATGGAGATGAGTGGCAAGATTTGTTTGTCGCTAACGTGGACCACGAAATGTTTTCTGTGTACGAAAATAATCGAGATGAGACTTTCCTTGATGTTGCTCTCCGGCAAGGCGTCGGATCGGCCACGCGCTTATTGAGTGGATGGGGACTCAAATATTTCGACTATGACAATGACGGCACCATTGACCTGCTGCTGGCGAACGGTCATCCCGATGACATGATCGAGAGCTATTCGGCGCAAGTACGGTATAAGGAGCCCTTGTTGTTGTTTCATCAAGGAGAGGACCGCAAGCTGCATAACGTCAGCGCACAAGCAGGTCCAGCATTTCAGAAATTTTTTCCCGCACGTGGCTTGTCTGTCGGAGACTACGACAATGACGGCGCGCTGGATGTGTTGATTGGCAATAACGGGGGTGCTCCGTTGCTGCTAAAGAACAATGCTGCCGGCGGGAACAATTGGCTTGGACTCAAGCTGGAAGGAGTCCATTGCAATCGCGATGCGATTGGGGCAAAGCTGTATTGGAGCGCTGGCGGAAAAAAGCGCTTTCGTTTGAAAAATAACGGCGGCAGCTATCTTTCATCGCATGATCTGCGCGAAGTATTGGGAATCGGCAGTGCCGTGAAAATTGATGAGCTGGAAATCCACTGGCCAGCGCCCAGCAACCTAGTCGAAAAATTCAACAGCTTACCCATCAATCGCTACGTTCGGATTGTGGAAGGAAAAGGCATCATTGGCTGAACGATGCCAGCAAGCGTCGGGAAATCCCGTTCCGCTCATTGCATCGAATGATGTTGACAGTCAGCGGACGCGCAGGCTGGTTGTGAAACCAGGATTGCCGGCTTCAATGTCCACGCTTGGAGCCTGGCCAGTTCCATCAAGTAGGCTGAATGAAAACCTTCCGGAAATATCGGCCAATCCCACAACTTTACAGAATCTGCAGCGACATATTTGCTCGCGGCAAGTTGGGCCGGTGCAATCGTCACGGAGTTGGGCAAAGTTTTCTCTTCCAACAGGCGCTTGCTGATTTCAGCAAGCGCAACCAGATAATCCTCGGGAGGAACAGGTGTGCTGCCCAGCCACACCGCGTCCGGTACTTGGTGATGGACCCTAAGAAAATCGCGGACATCGAGAACCGTGGCGGAAAATTGTTGCCGGGAAACCTTGATCGCTGTATCGAGAGCAGGCGAAACCGAACCCGGACCGTAGGGAGTCTCGCTCAACCGCACTGCTGTTACATGCTTGTCCTCAGATATCGCCGTGGCAACGTAAGACGTAAGCAGCTCCAAAACTTCGCTCGCCGAGAGCGCGTAGTCGCCGCGATATTGAAATGAAACATCGGACGTCACCGCGCCTGCAATTGCTGCTAAATCGGAGAGCGAAAAATTCCGCCCTTGTGCCTTGTCTGGATATAAATCGAGCGCCTGTGAGCCGGTAATGAACCGCACACTGGGGAATGTCTTCATGTACCGAACAAGGCCTTCAAAATAACCGAAAGTCTTCTCCTGTTGGGCAGCCGATTTCTGCGGTGGCACCTTCCATTCCTCACGTGGCGGATTGGCGCCATGTGCAAAGTTCATGTCCCAGAACCACTGATGGATGAATTCGCAGGGATGAAAATACAGGCTGATCAATCCCCCGTTGCGCTGTGAGCTCATGCGCGCGTAGAATTCGCGAAACCTGGCTTTGGATCCTTCCAGGTTGTCCCAGTTGTCATTCGGACGCAGCTGTTCTCCCTCAGCCGTATTAAAAATGTTAAGCAGCCCGCCATACCAGAACGGTTTGCCGTCAAGCCCCACGTGGGAGCCTTCGTCCAGGTAGATCCTTACTCCCCAACTGCGGAGCGCACCGAATGATTGTGGGGTCCACGAGTTCCCCGGCTGGCCATAGCAACAGGGTGTTTTACCAAAAATCCGGAGTACATCTTCGAACCCCGGTCGCTCGCGACGGGTAAACTCCTCAACCCCAATGTTCCAGGTCAAATTTGATTCGTATTCAGCGGGTGCGGGATGTTGGCTGTGTGTATTAGCGTGATATCCGATTTCATGATGCTGCAGAGCGGCTATCACATCGGTTCGGCCACGACGCTCTAATGTTCGTGCTTTCTCTCCGACTACCTTGAATGTTGCATGCAGATCTTCTGAAGTCAGAAAATCGGCTAGTCTTTTTGCGGCGTCGTCGCTGGGCGGGAGTATGTAATCCTCAGTGTCAAACCAGATTACGACGTAAACGAGATTCGATCCCGCACTCTGAGCCCGAGAGGCGCTGCATTGAAGAAAAAACAACGCCAGCAGAATGCCCGCGCCGGTCACCTGGAATCTCTGGACGTTTCGCTTCATCACGCACCTTTAACGGTCATTCCCGGCTCCATGGATGTTGCAAGGTTTGAAGCCGTTCGTCAATTGGCAATAGAGTCGCTATTTCGCTCATTGAGCTTGCGAACACTGTAGACGATTTGTAAATGCGAAAGTACTCGACTTCACCGCAAATTAACGGCTTTCAATAAGCAGTAAAAAAATTTCAAAAGCAATAAGTTGAATGCTACGCAACTCTGCAGATTTCAAGGATGATTGGAATCGGGTTCGGAACCAGGGGGTCGGAGGTTCAAATCCTCTCTCCCCGACCAATCTTTCCCATTCAGTAATTTACGCTGCTTTCGCGCGCTTCGTTTTCAAGCGCGTTTTCGGTACATTCGGTACAACTGAGACCGAAGCCGGCAGTTCGAAACCGATGCCATACTCCGCGGCCTTCTGCTTACGAAATGCCGCATTGTGTTTCAGTCCGATGCGTGCTAGACGAGTTCGCGCCTCCGCGAATTGCTCGCTCGTGTCTGCTATCAGGACCGGTCGGGAATTGAGATCGATTAAGGTTCCCGCCCAAGAGGCAAACTGACCGGACAGCGGGATGTTCATTGATCGCGGAATGTGTCCCGCGGCGAATTCTTCGCTAGGGGCGAACATCGATTCGCAATTCCGTCAGTGTCGAGTATCGCCTTCAACTCGTCAGCGGTGACCGGGGATAGCCGAGGTAGGTCCCCGAGCACTGGAGCGCCAACCCGGTTGATCTGCGCGTCTTGTCGGAAGTAATCCGGGCGTGGTGGAAGGTTGTTCGTCAGTTGACGAATGAACTCGTCTCGTGTCTTGATCTGAAGGGCATAGTTGGTCAAGCGCTCTGTGCGAATTGTCGAAGAGCGGGATGTGCCCAGATTGCGCCCGCAGAGCGAACCAGCTCCGTGCCCCGGATAAACAATCACGTTGTCGGGCAGCGCGACTAGCTTATTATGCAGCGAGTCGAACAGCATACCCGCCAGCACGGTTGGAACGAGAATATCAAGACCGCAGCAGGGTGGGCACTTCGTTGGGAAACGTCAAGACTCTCAAAGCCGAACGTGTCAAGCTACAGCGCGCACTGGAGCGACTGATCGACAGCTTCACTGAGGGGCTGATTGACAAAGACCAGTTCACGTCGCGGATGGACCGAACCAAGAGTCGGATCGCTGATCTCGATGCCAAGATCAAGGCTGACGCAGGCGATGTCGATCAACTGGAACACCTCTGAGTTGCAGCGAAATGCCTTCTCGATCTAGCCCATCTTCGTCAGTTTCCCGTTAGACAACGACTTTCTTGAGGGAGAAGAAGATCAAAGTGATTTGTTTTGAGTTCCCATGGGCCTGAGGCCCACCCATGGTGATTAAAGCGCATGTCTAAGGTTCATTGATTCCAAACAGGTTACGCGCGACTTTCGACGGAGTGCAGAGTGTGTGGAACTGATTGTAGGGCAGACCAACCTACTTGTAGGCGGAGCGCAGTCCTGGCACGATGGGTGCGATGTTCTTGCAGGCACACGAGCGCCGGAAGGACGGCAAAGAGCACACCTACTGGTCGCTGGTGGAGACGGTGCGGACGGCCGACGGTCCGCGGCAACGCACTTTGTGCTACCTGGGCGAACTGAACAGTTCGGCGCAAGCCCGCTGGCTGAAGACGGTAGAAGTTTTCAATGAGCAGGGCGAAAGCCAACAGCTAAAATTATTTCCTTCCGATGTCGAGCCTCCCGCCAATGATCCCAACGTGGCACGGGTGATTCTGAACAAGGTCCGACTGGAGCGGATGCGTCAGTTCGGAGCGTGCTGGCTGGGGCTGCAGTTGTGGAAGCAGTTGGGTCTGGATAATTTCTTCCAACAGAGCGTCGATGGCGATCGAGCCGAGGTGCCCTGGTCGCAGATTGCCGCGGTGCTGGCGATTAACCGATTATGCGCACCCGGCAGCGAGTTGAAAATCGAAGAACACTGGTATCCGGGTACCGCTCGGGACGATCTGTTGGACATCGCAGAGGGCAAGCTGAACGACACCCGATTGTATCGCTGTTTGGATAAGTTACTGCCGGAGAAGACGCGGCTGGAGCAGCATCTGAAGGAGCGGTGCGGTGAACTGTTCCAAGCCGACTTTGATGTTTTGCTCTACGATTTGACGAGCACGTATGTGGAGGGAGGGGCAGAAGAGAATGCGCTGATGCGGCGGGGGTATTCGCGGGATCATCGTCCCGACTGCGAGCAGTTAATCATTGCGCTGGTGGTGAATCGGGAAGGTTTTCCCTTCAGCTACGAAGTGTTCGACGGGAACCGTGCGGATGTGACCACGCTGGAGACGATCCTGCGAATGGTGGAACGTAAGCACGGGAAAGCCCGACGGGTGTGGGTGTTTGATCGCGGGGTGGTGAGCGAGGAAAATCTAGGAGCGATTCGCCGGCGCGGCGGGCACTATCTGGTGGGTACACCGCGCTCCAAGCTCAAGCAGTTCGAGGCGGAGTTACTGCAAGATAATTGGCAACAGGTGCGGCCGGAGGTGGAAGTGAAGCTGGTGGGCATACCTCAGGGCGAAGAAACCTTTATCCTATGCCGCACCCAAGGCCGTCAGCAGAAGGAAAAGGCGATCCGCAGTCGGTTCTCGGCAGCCGGCCTGCGGCCACTCGCCGCTGCAGCCGCCCGAGTGCATCTTCGATCCGTGCGGCCGGAGCTATTTGATTCGAGGCATCATTCAGGCAACTCACCGAAAGCCTGAACAAGCCCTGCAGTCTTTCCGCACGGCAATTGCTCTTGGGGAAAAAACCGCGAATGCGTATTACTACGTTGCTGACTTGACGCGCATGGTAACGCCCAAAGATCGAGAAGCAATCCGGCAGGCCATCGCAGAAGCACTACAGCTCGATCCCAATGATGCTTTGTCCCGTGCTTTGGCGGGGAGGATTGCACTGGAAGACCAGGATCCCGCCACAGCCGCCGAGCAACTGAAAGAAGCAATCCGGTTGAGGCCGAACCTCGCCGAGGCCCACTATTCTCTAAATTCTAATGACCGCGTACGCAAAGCTAGGGAAGGTGGACGAGGCCAAGGCGGAAGAAGAGAGCTTCCGACGAATCCGTGAGCAAAACCCTGACTCGGACAACGACAGTGCTGCGGAGATCCGACACATGTTGTTGGGCGGGGATGAGCAAAGGTAGGAGCCGTGATACGTCTAAGCCTCACTTAAAGTCGTGTTACTTCCTTCCCGTGGGCTCCGTTATTTTGTGATAGTGCTTTAGTTTTAAGCCCGAGAGCCGCTGTATCGTTCCGCTCGGCCAGCGGATTTCGGCATCGACAGTCTCCGGACTATGATTACCAGGAATGCCGACGACAACGCGTTTGTCATGTGAGGAAAGGTAACTCGCGCCGCCGGTAATCCAACGAACTAATCTTCGCTTGCCAATCTCGACGCTGATTTTTGCCCCGATTGCATCGCGATTACTTTTCGTTCCCTGAAGTTCGAATCCCACCCAGGGATGGTTCTGCCCCAGGTTATTGCGCAGAAGCACAGGTTTACCGTCCAGTTGCGTGAAGACCGCGTCAATGCCGCCATCATTGTCAAAATCTCCAACGGCGAGCCCGCGGGCGCGGTACCCGGACCGGAACACAGAACCGGCTTGCTCCCGCATGTCGCGGAACACGCCGCTCCCTTCGTTATGGAGGAGGAGCGGAGGCTCTTGGTATTTAACATCCACGCGGGTTGTCTCAATTACCTGGTTGATATGTCCATTCACAATCAGCAGGTCCAGCTCTCCATCATTGTCGTAATCGATGAAGTGCGTTCCCCAGCCGACATAGGATCTTGTATACGCCGCCAATCGTGAGGCCACGGTCCGGTCGGTGTACAACATGGACGGCGTACTGAGAAACAGAGAATGATACTCATCATTAAAATTGGTAACCACAAAATCTGGTTTACCGTCCCTGTTGAGATCTCCAGCATCGACTCCCATACCGGCTTTCGCAACGCCATTGGAGTCGTAGGCCATTTCAGCATCGAGAGCTACGTCGGTGAAGGTACCGTTTCCATTGTTAATTAACACTAGATTTGGCGAGGCATCACGTGCCACAAAGAGATCAGGCCAGCCATCGTCGTTGACATCGATCGCGATCACCCCAAGGGCGCGTCCGATGAGTTTCGCGAGACCACTTTTCTCACTCACATCGGTGAATGTGCCGTCCCCATTGTTGTGATACAGGGTGAGCGGCATACCGGCATAAGCCTTCTGTTCACAGTACGTGCGCACGCCATTGAGTTCGCATTTTTTGAGATCGTTGAATGAAAACTGCGCATAGTTAGTCACCACCAGATCCAAGTAGCCGTCACGGTCAAAATCAAACCACGCCGCACTTGCCGCCCATCTCCCGGCGTTTTTGACGCCGGCTTTCTCGGTCACGTTCGTAAATGTGCCATTACCATTGTTGTGAAAAAGGGCACTCTCGGGGAAACCGGTCACATATATGTCAGGAAAGCCATCATTGTCGAAGTCACAGACGGCCACCCCCATTCCGTAGAATCTAAGGCGGTCGAGCCCGGCCTTGGACGCCACATCTTCAAACTTTCCATTTCCGAGATTGCGATAGAGCGCATTAAGAACCGGAGACGAACTCTTGCCGCGAGGAGTTTCTCCGCCATTCACGAAAAATAGGTCCTGTAACCCATCGCCGTCAAAGTCGAGAAAAGCCACACCACCACTCATGGTTTCAATTAAGAAGCGGTCGGAGGACTCCCCGCTGAACTGATGCCACGTAATGCCAGCCCGTTCTGTTATGTCGCTGAAAATTTCTTGAGGAGGGGAGGGCGGGGAATTTTGGAAGAAAGCCAGAGAAGTAAACGAAAGCCCCATCAGCGATAGAAGCACACAAGGTGAAAGCCAAACGCGCTTGCGAGCTATCGCGTGATGCAATCCGTACAGAAACGGCCTCATACCTGCATTCTATTGTTTCAATTTTTCGAAGAGAGCAATTTCCTTTGCTGCCTGCTGTTCTTGCCCCAATCGCCGGTACACACGTGATAAGGCGAAGTGCGTATTTGCGCTTGAAGGGGTGAGTTTTGCAGCCATTTTCAAATGCACGAGCGCAGCGGCGAGATCGCCGCGGCGAAGCGCCAGTTCTCCAAGCTCGTAATGGGCATCAGCAAGCTTGCCGTCGTGCGCTATCGCAGAATTAAAGAGTTCTTTTGCTTTCACCTCAGCATGTTTGTCACCAGTTCCATTTTCGGCTTCTTTCATGAGCACCTGCCCCAACTCAAGTTCAAAGGGCGCTTTCTGGGTAAAGCGCTGCATAGCAATATGCAGAGTTGCTTTGGCTTCGTGGCTCATTCCTGCATTCGTTTGAGCTCTTGCTAAGCCGATTACAGCGTCCGCACTGGCCGGATCCAGTTGAGCGGCACGGCTGAAAGAGGTGACAGCATTTGAAAAATCCTGTGCGTGAAGTTGAATCGACCCTACAGACACGAAGACCCGTGGAGAATCCGGAAATGTCTTGGTCATGCGATGAGCCAGGTCGAGAGCTGCAGAAATCTGCTTTTCAGCGAGAAGAAGGTTTGCTAAATCGAGATAGCTTGCCTGATCGCCAGGATCGAGTTGGATGGCGTTTTGAAGCGTGTGGATCGCATCCTCGCGCCGGCCCTGTGCTTCAAGGCATAGTGCCAGCAAATGATCTACTTCCCTGGTCCCGTGACCACCTTCAAGGAGCTGCTGAAGAATCTGTCTGCTTTCCTCGAACTTATGCGCATCGAATTCAACTAAGGCAAGCTGATAGCGCACCGCACTCTCATCAGGATACCGAGCTGCCAGCGAAGACAAGAGCGCCTCAGCTGTTTCGTAATCGTGCATCTCGTCAGCGATCTGCACTCCAAGTAACCCAGCACGAACTCCAGCGGGATGAGTTTGTAGTTCGTTGAGCCACGCTCGTGCTTTCTGGTTTTCACCAATGTGGTAGTAGGATCTGGCAAGGGCGGCCATGGACTCAGGTTGCGCGCGTACTAATGCCGGTACCGAGGAAAGGGCTCTGGCGGCCGTTGCATAGTCTCTGGTGTTCTCCGAGACCATGCCCAAGAGCAGCAATCCCTGAGGGTCATCCGGGCTGGCCCTGAGAAGGATGCGGAGATTTTGCTGAGCCTCAGCGTAGCGGTGCAACTGCCAAAGGTTCGCCGCGACGTATCGGCGAGCGAGCAAATCACTCGGATCCATTGTCAGCGCTCGTTGCAAGTAGGAGTTTGACTCATCAAACTTCTTCTGCATGGCGAGAACTGTGCCTAAGTCCTCAAGGAAAGTCACGTTCTCTGGTGCCAGAACCACCGCCTGGCGAAGCTCTAATTCAGCCGACTGAAGGTTCCCGGCTTTTGCCAACGCAAGCCCTTCGGCCGCATGCATCTCAGCTCGGTTGCTTTGTGCCTCAGCTGAATGAATTGGGTAGGAGAGAAGAGCGAAGAGTGGAGCAAAGAGAAACGCGATTGCACAAAGCCTAGGGTCGAGAGCAGACACGAGCAAGTGCCTGCTGTGGGCAGTTATGGTCATGCTATCCGTCTTCTCTTTCGTGGGTGCGAAGAACTGCAGTCGAGGGGAACAGGATCGCACGCCTGTGCCATGCATCGCCTTACCATTCTGCAACCAACGCGCGCGAACTTCGGCAATGCATCAGGCACGGGAATGTAACGCCATCTTTTCGTAATATAACTTTTCGAGCACTTGCTGGGTAATAAGTGTTGCGGCGCCCAAAGCGGCGGTTTCGCTGCCCAAACTGGAGACTCGCAATTTCGCTTCGTTGCCAGATTTTTCCAGTGCTCGCCTCCGGATCACTTCTTTGACTTGGTCGAGAAGAAAATCGTCTCCATGACGGAACAGCGGCCCAGCGAAGACCACACAGTTTGGGTTCAACAGATTAATTACATCTGCCAGCATGATGCCAATCCGAGAGATTGCCTCGTGCAACACGCGAAATGACAGCGTGTCGTTCTCCTTGGCGGCTTGCACAATTACCTCGACTCCAATGCGGTCTAAATTACCATCCACCATTTCGGGCACCTTCGAGTTGACACCTTGCTCGATCGCACTCCGGACAGCATGAATAATGGCGGGCGCCGGATGCCATCGCTTCGAGGCAACCACGGTTCCCGCAAGAACACAGAGGACCGTCTTCATCTATGGTCATGTGCCCAAACTCACCCGCGCTGCCGCCCGGCCCGCGGTAAAGCTTGCCATCGATAAAAATGGAAGCCCCAATGCCCATTCCAACTTCCACAAAAAGGGCGTCATTCAGTTCCCGCCCGAGCCCAAAATGTTTCTCCGCCAGCGCCATCATTCGGGCACTGTCGTCCAATGTGCTGGGAACCCGAATTCTTTTTCCAGCATTTCTCTGAGCGGAACGTTCCTCCACTGTGTCATCTGTCCCGGCCGAGGGAAACAAAGCACAACCCCCTTTTGGCTATCAATGACACCAGAGTGGGCCATGCCAACGCCCTTGAGCGGGTTGCGCGAAACATGACCTTCCCTCATCGCCTCGTGGACTGCGGCAAAAGTTCTGCCAATGACAGCCTCTCGACCATCTGCCATTTGGGTCGGCATCTCGGCTTTGTATGAAATTTTGCTGGAAATGTCCGCCACCACGATGCGCGTGAGAAACGATCCCAGATCTACACCGACAACGTAGCCCAACTCGGTTCTCAAACTTAGGGAAACTGGTTTTCGGCCTAGGCTTGCAGAGCCCTTGCCGGATTCGACGACCAAGCCTTTGCGAATCAGGCGCTTTACCATCGCGGTCATGGAACCGACGCTCGCGCCCGTCATCTTTGCCAATTCGATTCGCGACGTATTGTGATTGCTGTGAATCAGGGCAAGCAGACGCAGCTCTTTTTGCGCGGATTTGGATTGCGTTTGTTTCATGGTGCGGGCCGAGTTTCGCTGCCGAACTTCCTCTTTCCCAGGCTTTGCTCGGCCCAGTTGATCCCTCAACTTTACCGCAACACCGCTGGAATGGCAGCTTCCTATTTGTGGTTGGCGACGGCTCGTAATTCGATGGACTACGTATCGAGTGCACGTACAATCGGACGTATGTCCGTGGAGGTCAGTATGGGAAAGCTCTTTCCGGCCTGTGTTCTCCTCAGTGTCTTTATTGCAATCGGCCATTTGTCGCACGCTCAGAGTCGCGCTCAACCATCTCCATCGAAAGGGAGCAATGAAGCGATCCTCAGCGGAAAAGACTGGAAGCTGGGCTCATTCGAAATGGGCGACGGGGAAAAGCAAGGCGCCTTTCTCCCCGATTTCGATGACCATGCTTTTAGAACTGTCGAAGTGCCAGGCGAAGTCCAATTGCAAATCGGCCTTCATGGAATGGATATCTACTACCAGAGCAAGATGCTGAGCCTTATCAATCAAAAGGAATGGTGGTATCGAAAGCAATTTTTCGTCAGCAAGAATGCAGCTGGCAAGCTGTTTCGACTGAAGTTCGACGGTGTGGTGTCTGAGGCGGTTGGTACTGCATTTTTTCTCACCGCCGTTGTGGCCTCCAACTCTTCTGATCGCTAGGCCCAAAATTCAATCAAGCCATTGCGCCATTTGGCGTTACGCTAATCGGCGTAAATTTTCTGACCGGGTCCATTGCCTATT
>Ga0207646_10001825_pt1 | contig 25737 bp, 46 predicted proteins | sample KBSK5502metaG_FD_184343 | JGI IMG/M metagenome (GOLD analysis project Ga0207646, IMG submission 184343) | Corn, switchgrass and miscanthus rhizosphere microbial communities from Kellogg Biological Station, Michigan, USA - KBS K5-50-2 metaG... | ecosystem: Host-associated > Plants > Roots >...
CGGGTCCGGGTCCGGGTCCGGGTCCGGGTACGGGTACGGGTACGGGGACGGGGACGGGGACGGGGACTACCTACGCGCGATCCTCGGTGCTCTATCCAAAACCTGGGAGCACGCACAGCGATCCCGCCTCGCCGCCCTGCTCAAGCAGAAGGTCCGTCTCGCGTTCTGGCGATCCGACAAGAGCGGTAAGCCAGCAAACGGCGGCTCCGCTGCCCCGGTCAAGCCCGGAGACATTCAGGAAGAGTCCGGCCCATTGGAGCTTTGCTCGCGGGGCACGCTTCACGCGACTCTTCAGCCTCGCCGCTGGCAAGGCGATCGTCTGTGGATCGTGGCCCTCCACGGCGAAGTGGTTGGCGATGATGAAAAGCTCGGCTGCCTCAAGCGGGAGATCGTCGGCGAAGTGGAGAACTGGAAGCCGTGAACACCGATTTTCTCAAGAGCCTACTCTTAGACCCACTAAAGGAGACAACGATGAGCGACAAGAACCCGTTACTGGAGCTTACCTCTGTCGAGCCTTACGACCCGGAGAGTCCGGACTTCCTACAAGATGTCAGTAGGGGAAGGGGGCAGATTGCGAGGGTCAAGCCTCTCAGGGTGAATGGATCCCCCGTTGGGACAGAGCGCCCGTTCGACGAAGCTCACGCCTTGTGGTCGGCCATCGAAGCCCTGGAGCACGTCAAGAGCTTGGCGGGTAAGCGCATGGGTATGCTTAGGCCGTCTAGCGAGGCGGTACTCGCGGGGGCTAAGGCGGTGCTCGAATTGGAGTTCGCCTCGCAGAATCCGAAGGAAGAGACAGCGGCGTTCTGAACGCTACCAAGGGGAGGAACGAGAGCAATGCCACGCTTCACCGTAACCGCAGTAACCAACGTCAACGAGTTCGATTCCAACTATGGGAAGATGCTCGGTTGGACCCTGAACGTCACCCACCCAGACGGCCAGCCGGAGACCATCACGATAAACTCTAAGCCCGACCGGAAGTATTCAATCGGCGACTCCTTCGACGCGGAACGTAACGGGCGCGAGTACAAGGGCGTCTTTCAGTACAAGCGTTCTCAGCCCGGCTTCGGGGCTGCTCCTGCCCAGACGGCCCCCCAGACTGCCAAAACGCCGCAGAACGGCGCTAATGCTCAAGGCGGGGGCTTCTCGATGGGCGGGGGGACGGGAAAGACCAAGATGGCCTACGGGGATGCCGTTGCGCTCTACGCTCGCGTAGCTCAGGACGTGAACGAGCCCGGCCACGCCACGACTTTGTTTTTGAGCATTTTGAAGGGCGACATCGAAAACCCGCTCGTCCCTAAGGCAATCGTCCGCTTCATGGGGAACGACCTGGAGACGGCCGGCGTTACCCAAGAGCAGTGGGACCGGATGATGCCGCTCTGCGACGAGCTAGCGAAGCAGACCGATAACCAGAACGTTCGCGCGATCCTGATCGCTTCGTGCGGGGTCGAGAGCCGGAAAGACCTGACGGCCCGCAAGGCCGAGCTGTTCATCGAGACCCTTCGGGTCAACCTCGCAGCGATCAGGTCCGCGACTCCTCCGGCCCCGGCATTTGACCCTAGCAATCCCCCCTTCTAGCCATGGCCTTCACGATCTCACGTTTCGACACTCGCGGACGCCACGGCTACCGCGTCGAGCAGGATGGAAAGCTCGTCGCCAAGGATCTACCGGGCATCACGACGGTACTCAACATTTTAGAAAAGGGGGGCTTGCCCATCTGGGCCGCAAGAGAAGCGGGCAAAGCTATCGGCCTACAGATCAAGGCGTGGATCGACTCCCCGAAGACGGGCGTTCCGACATTCGACCTCGCGGCGCTAGAGACAATCGCCCACGAAGCGATCAAGGACGGCCACAAGTACGCCAAGTCCCTCACCGAGAAGGCGGCCGAGCGAGGCACGGACGGACACGCAATCGCCGAGATGATCGCTATCCAGTACAAAAACTCCGGACCTGATTCTATCGGTGACGAGTGGATCGCGAAGATCCTGACCATGCAGGCATCCCTCGGGGCGGATGATCTGTACCTGATTGCGCTCGCCGTTAGGGACTGGTTCCTTCGCGTCAAGCCCGTCGTTGTGGCGACCGAGAAAATGGCGGTCTGCGTACCGTGCGGGTACGGCGCTACGCTTGATCTTGAGTGCGAGATCAACAGCGAGCCGTACATTCTCGACATCAAGACCGGCAAGGGGGTCTACGACACCGTAGCCCTACAAGTCCTCGGCCAGTCCCACGCCCTCCAGTACACCAACTCCGGCGACCACGACACCCCGACCAGCGGCCACCGCATGGGGGTTTTGTGGGTGAGCATGGACGCCAAGGACGGTTGCGAGCTGATCGAGACCCAAGCCACCATGACGGCATTCGAAGCTGTCCGGACGAGCTACTTCTGGCGGAAGTCCAACTCTTGGAGGGTTAAGTGAAACGCCTAGCCCACGCCCGCCGACTCACAGACGGCGCACCGTTCAACGGGAAGGCCAATCCGGCCGGCGCACTCTGGTCCGACTCGTTTACCTTACCCACGCAGAACCCACCTAACCTGCCATCTTCACCGGAGAGGGAGCTGGTATTCGCTGTAGTCAACAGCGCTATTCACGCTCTCCGAATGCCCAGATTCCAGAACACCATGCGCCGTTCACAAGAGGGCTCGTTAAGGCTGAACGCCATAGCCTGGATTCTTGGGCATACCCGCGAGCCAAGGTTCAGCTTCGACTACTGTTGTTGGGTCATGGGAAACGACACCGAGGCAGCTCGTCGGGCTCTTATCGCACGCTACCAGATCACCGAGCAGGAGATCGTGGACGCTCACTCTCCGTGGGTCTGGTCCACTTACGTCGACTCAATCAGGGAGTACGCATGACGACCAAGTGGAAGATCCTACCGGAGAAGACCACAGAGACGTGGCTACAAGTCGAAGATCCGGAGGGATGGTACGGGGCCATCGTCAAGTGGGATGGCTGTATCCATTTCGACGCCTACGCCAACGTTCCGATCCACGAACGAACCGGTGATCCTAAGGAGGAGCATAGGGAACTCGTCGACTACATCCACATTTGCGACATAGACGACATGATCGCGCGACTACAGGATCTCCGCGAGGTTGCCGTGTCTCACTTCGGCGAGAAGTGGCCCGAGCTATGACCCCCACCTGCTCCCGCTGCGGCTCTGAACCCGAACGAGTTACGCGGGTCGCCATCAACTTGAGCGCATGGGCGCTCTGTGGCCCTTGTCTAAGCGGCCTGATGACCTGGTGGACGGTTAGGAAGGGAGAATTTCCCCCAGCTCAACCCCGAGATTCTTCGGAGTTGATGCACGCCTGTAGGATGGCCCTAGACATAGCAGACCCACACCCGGCTGTTCGGGATGTGCTTAGAGCTGCCATCAAGGGAGCCTACGAGAGGATGCAGAAATGACGTTCGAATCGAAGTACGAAGGTCTTAGGTGGGTCCGCGAGATCTTTGATTACGGCCACCAAGTCCGCATCGCCGTGGGGATCATGAAGGGCGAAGATCCTGTCCTACGAAACGCGGTCATGGTTCTCGCCGCTCCCTACGAGGTCATCGAAAAGGCCGTCTTCGGACCGAAGGAGAGAGTCTACATCAACGACCTGAACGACCTCCTAAAAGTCCCGGACTGCAAGCGGAAGGTCGACGACGAGGATTACGACGAAGACCGAGACCCCGATACCTACGATCATGCCCGTCTGGATACGGTCTACTTCGATACGGACGTTCAGAAGTTCTACTACGAGCTACCGAGAAAGCTCCTGAAGCCCGCAGTCAAGAAACCGATCTCCCCTGAGGCAATGGAGATCACCGCGAAAGAGAAACTGGAGCAGTGGCTTGATGCGGTTCGAGAGGCGGGGGAGATCCTAGCCAAGTCCCAAAAGCACGAAAGCCCCCGGTGAAGGAGGCTTCGGCTTGACAATCCGCTGCGAGACGGACTATCAAATGCTCTGTGACAAGCTACTGCGAACCTACCCAAGTAACTCGTCAGGGTCAAGCGCCGCTCGTAGCCTTCACCGAGTTTTCGATCCGCTCCGTCTCCTCGCAAACAGACGGAACACAAGGCGTAGCCGTATCCGAAGTCCGCTACGAACGGCCTTGCTGTCATCTCGTGGAATACCGTTGGTCACAACGAGCGCGGTCGGCCCCACCCGCGTACCAACGCCACGGTTGGCACATGCACAGAGACTTCAGCCGAACAGAAGCCCTGTTACCCGTTGTCCAAGTAACCAGGCGTTTCCACTAGGCGACTGTCTTCAGCAACAGCTCTGTTGGGAACCTTGTGGCTCACACGAGCAATCCAAGTTTGGCTGGGGTGTATCTTGAGATACGAATGTTGGTTTGACGGTGGTTGTGGCCCTGTGAATCCGGGCGGTTACGCTACTTGCGGAGCGATCGTTTACGTGGACGGGAAGGTGGAATTTGTCGTCTCCGAGTACATCGGAAACGGCCCCCGCTTCTCAAACAACGTGGCCGAGTACGCTGGGCTTCTAGCGATCCTCCGGTTACTGAAGCTAGTCGTACGCCCCGGAGATGAGGTCGTAATCTACGGCGACTCTGATCTCGTGGTGAAGCAGGTTACCGGCCAGTGGAAGGCTAGAGGCGGGCTCTATCTGCCGTGGTACGTGAAGGCCAGGAACGCTTTCGATGAGATCTCGTTCACCTGTAGCGTAACCCTGAAATGGATTCCTCGTGAACAGAACCAGATTGCCGACCAGCTCTGCCGAGATGCGATGCCGATGGAGGCGCTTCACTGATGAAAGACTACACCGAACCCTTCGTTGAAATCTGGGACGCCCATCCCAAGCGAGAGGGGGACGATCCGAAGTACGAGGCGTTCATCTGCTACAAGGCCCGCCTCCGCGAGGGGCTACCTCACGACCTCATCCTTCAATGCGTAAAGAACTACTCCGACGACGTTAGGAGACGTGGAAAGCTAGGGACAGAAGGCGTCTTGATGCTCCGGACGTTCCTAGGGAAGAACCGTCGCTGGGAGTCATATCTACCCAAAGCAGACCCCCCGAAGCCCCCTAGAGCCGCTGTAGAAGCGCAGAGCGGTACTCCTGAAGAACGTCCCGACCCCGCTGCCGGTAGGGCTTTCGTACGCGACCTGATCTCAGGCTTAGCAAAGGCAAGGACTTCTCCGGTTCAGGCTTACCGGGAGAAGAGTTAGGCACGCAGTAGAGCGGGTGATCGTCCCACGGGAACGGTACTCTACGGCCCTTCATGCATAGTAGAACTAGCACGTCAAGAGAAAGTTGTCAGGAATACCTTACGAGGAGGCGGACATGAGCGAAGTGTGGATGACCATGGAAGAGATCGAAGCACTTTGGCCTAACCGAAAGCCGAAGCCCCTTGAGGAGCCATACAAGCAGCTCGCCATGAATCTGCGCGACAAGGCGCTAGCCCAGGTAGAGCAGAACGCTGACCAGGATTGGCTCGCTCAGGCGTGGATCGTCCTGAGATCGTACTGTCGAGAGCATCCGGGGCTAGTATTTACGTCCCCTGGATTCGTCTTGAACTCCCACTACCGATACGACCTTCCTCACCCTCGTGAAGCACGAGTATGGGGCGCTATCTTCCGGCAGGCAGCTAAAGAGGGGCTGATCGAGAAAACGGGCCAATACATGCAAAGCCCCGATCCGAGGCAACATTTGCGGCCCGTGGCCTGCTGGCGTGTGATTGGTGGTTGACACTAGGTCTACCTAACGGTAGAGGTAGGACGCATGGTGAAGTTCAAGCACCCCAAGCCGTTCAAGCTCCCAAAACTTCACTGCCAGAAGTGCGACTACTGGTGGATTCCCCGCCGCGAGGACGTGAAGATTTGTGCGCGCTGCAAATCGTCCAGATGGGATGAGAAAAAGTGATGATCGACAAGGACTCCAAGATCGACCTAGCAGTCATGGCTATTTCTACCGTGGCCATCGTGGCGGCCCTGCTCATGGTCATGTTGAGCGGATGCGGTGGTGTGTCGCTGCACGTTCACTCGGATCAGGATCGCCTAGACCTGTTGGACAAGCGGCTACTGACTGTTGAGCAACGCCAGGTAAGCCCTGAGTCCTTGGGCAAAGCCTTCAAGGATCATGAGGATCGGCTTCTGATGCTCGAAGGGAAGGGTAAGCCGACTCCGAAGGTGGAGAAGTGAGCGACGAGCAAATGTGCTCTAAGCACGTCGTATCTCCTGAGCCATGCGAATTCTGTCAACAAGAATTCGACGAGTCCGAGATGCGATGGCTAGCAAAGCAGATCGAAGATCCCGGAAATTGGCGGAACCTTCCTCTGTTCGTCAAGTTCATGGCTCGGGTCATGGCGTATCCCTACAGTCCGACGAATTATCTCGGGGTGGCTTTGCGAAAGATTGCGGACGCCCCGTGAAGTTCGTACTCCCCGGATGGCCGCCGTCCATCAACGATTCGCACTTCTCCAAGGGACGAAGACTCAAGCCCGAGACGAGAACCTGGATCATGAACGCCGGACTAATCATGCGCGGGCAGGCCCACGGGCAGCGGAAGATCCGTCCCTCTTCGCGGCTTTCTCTGCATGTCAGGCTGTATGGCAAGTGGACCACGAAGGCTGGCACAATGAGGCGAGTCGATCTGTCGAACAGGATCAAGATTCTGGAAGACACCGTGGCTAAGGTCTGCTCTTTCGACGACAGTCAAGTCTGCTTCATTACTGCCAGCAAGGTAACGGCGGGCTCCGAACGGACTGAAGTGGAGGTACTGGAACTGTGAAACGCCTACTACTCGCCCTGATCCTTGTCTCCGGCTGTACACCCCACATATCGAACCACATCAAGTACTTCGGCTATGCGCGTGCGGGTGATGACGCTGCGTCCATTGCGGCTACTGCTAGCTTCACGAACGTAGCGACCGTGGAGGCCATGACGTGCGACTCGGGCTGTCCTGCTCAGTTCGCTGCTGCTCGTGCTGGTAAGGTGAAGATGATCGTCGAGCTGCGACAGATCTTCTACGATCCGCAGGGAGATCTATGGCCTAACTATCAGGCGCGTTGGGCTCACGTTCAAACCTACGTCACCCCGAACCTGGACATCACGCTCGGCTTCTTCATGAACGAGCCCACCCAACATGGAGTATCAGCGGCCAACCTCGCCACAGCCTGCAACCTCGTCAAGGCTACCTACCCGTCCACACTGCTAGGCGTAGACGAAGCCTATCCGCATGTTGGAGATGTCGTAATCCCTGCTTCCGTAGATCTCGTGGGATTCGACCGCTACGGAGTACGTGACCCCAACACAGACGCTTCCTACGTGGCTCAGTACAACACCATTGCCGCTAGGCGCTCTACACCAACACAGAAGATGTTCGTTGTGATGGACGCTTGGTGGGTGCAGCAGATACATGGCGCGGCGGGATTGTCGCTTAGCGATATGGTGGCCGTGGCGAACAACTATGCCGTATTTGCGAATGCGCGGCCGGAGGTGCTGTCGCTCGTGGCATTCGTGTGGCCGCCGCTGTCCGATATTCCGCAGGCTACGACTAGTGTTTCTAGGCCGGATTGGGTTGCCGAGCACTCGAAGATCGGGAAGGGGATCACCGGCAAGTGAGTGACGAGACCACAGGCCGAACTATCTCCGTGCCGCTGACTCTCACCGTGCCGACGATACTGCTACTCGGCTGGATGAACAGACTAGCCGTAGCGATCGCTGCTGAAACTGATGCTACTCGCCCTGCTATGGCTAAGGTGCTCGGCGAGATTCGTGCTGAGATAGGGCGAGTATTTCCGGCAGAGTTGCAGATGGAGAACAGGGAGTGATGAGAGGTGAGAGCATGAGTGGTCGCGAGAACCAGAATCAGTGCGACGGCTGCATGGCTGGCAAGCCGCTGATCGATGGACAATATCACCGCATGGGCAGCGATGCGCCAGGTGCCTATCTGGATCTCATGGTCTGCACCAAGGGAAAATATACGGGAGAGAGCATGACCAGTGAACGCTTCGCAGAGCTGAAGCATCTTCTAGAGAGTGACGACCCGCAGTTTATCAAGGCCGCTCCCGAACTGTTCGTCGAGTTGGAGCGACTGACCAAGTTAACCTCGGGGGACTGGAAGGATTGGTCTGAGGCAGGAGCCATCGCCGAGAGCATTCGTAAGCCCCCGATGGGCGATGCCGAGAAGCGCGCCCTGCTCGCGGCAGTGGTCTGGTTCGAGAGCAGAAGACCGCCCGGCTGGTCGGAGGATCAGCACCTTCGCAACCCCACGGTCAACATGGGGAAGAGTTCCGACAAGCTACTGGCCATCTCGATCGCGGCCATGCTCAACGAGAACGACTGATGAGCACGAGGGCGAACCATGCGTCGAATCGTGCGTCCGGCTATCTGCGACCGCTGCGGCAGGAAGATCGTGAAGCAGCGCGATGGATGGGCGCACGCCGAGAACGGTGCGACGCGCGGATGGTGTGACGTGATCTTTCCCATACCGAGGGAGCGCCTGTGAGCAAGCCTACTTGTGGACCGCTATACCTCGCAGCGCTGAAGCGATATGCGCGGACGCAATCCGAGGAGCTGCTGTTCGCCGCCGGCTTCGTCTACGGCGAGGCGGAGAAGATCTATCTCGGTGCGTGCGGGGCGGCGATGTTTCGACCGAGCGCCGAGATGCGCGAGTGGCTCGATTTGATCGTGCGAGAAGCGGCCGAGCACTACGGGCTTCTCTTTCGGCCCTTGAATACCAGTCGCGGCGAGGAGCTGTGGCTCCTCAGGGATCAGAAGGAAGATGTGTTCTTCCGTCGGTTGACGACCGAACCGGAGAACACCGTTCCGTGGCACCGCATCCGAGCGTTGCTCTGCGGAATCCCGATGACCGAGTGCGACGATCATTTCCACGAGCGCAGGGGATTCGGCGAGCGATGCGACGGAATCAAGGCATGACCACGCGCAAAATCAGACCCGCTTGGACAGTGGTCACGAATCTCATGAGTCCCGAAAGCGGGGAGTGGGTGGGCACAAGTTGGGAGTTCTTCAATACGGAGGAGCAGGCTTATCGCTGTTACGGGCGGCACCTAGATTTAGGGAATGTCCCTACAAAGCGCCCGTACCATGACGGAAGGGACTGGCAGCACCTTGGCGCGGTTCATCAAGCCGCGGAGGAGGCGCACGGGGCATGAGTAGCGAGAACGTCATGCTGGCTTCCCGAACGCCTGCCTGTCGCTGCGAGACGCCCCGTTCGTTGCGGGTGGTGCAGGTAATCGAAGTGGTCGCCGTGCGCGGCTATGGGATCAAGGCCGATCCGATCCGCGAGGTGACCCAGGTCTATTCGATGGAGGGGCGGCTACTCGCGGAACAGGACCCGTCCGCGCGTGACCAGGTCGATGCGCTGGCCAACTTCATCGACGGCGAGCAGGCCGCATTCGCCACCTATCTCGGTGGCTACAAGGAGAAGGACGAGATCGAGATCTTCCACCACGGAATGGCAACAGTCTTCAATATGCTGCGCGCCCTGCTGTCGGAGCCTCGGGGCGCGGAGGGGGTGAAGCATGGCTGATTGCCCATGTGTGGAGAACCCATCGGAGAGCGGCTGTGGCATGTGGGACAACAACACGAGCGCGTGCGTGTGCGTCGAGATGGCCTTGAAAGGAGGGTTGCCTAGTTGATTCAAGATCGTCCCGTGCCGGGAGTGCGGGTGTGGAGAATAGGTGAAGCAATGAAAGTCGAAGTCGTCAGTAAGAAGCTACGACAAGCCGTCGAGCCGTTCGTTGTAGCTGTCGATCCCGAGATCCCTGACGAGACGGTGCTCGTGACGATTTACTCGCCCTACGTGATGTACCGGCCTCGGCGACGTCGCGCGGGTGAGTTCGTGACTTCGGTTCCGCGTCAGATCACAGCAGGCCAGTTCCGTGCGCTTGCAGCAGCGATGAAGGTTGGAGGGAGCGTGAAGCCGTGACCTACTCAAGTGGTTTTACGGCCTTCTATGTCGGGGCACTGGTAATAACCCTCGCGGGATGTTGCACGACGCTAGACCGCTGTCCTCCTGGTGACGCGCTTCTCTTCGCACCGCCGACTCACTTCGGCTCTCTCGTCCAGTGTCTAGAGCCTGGCGAGCGCGTGACGCGCCGAGATTGGGAGTGGGTTCTCGACCGTCCGCTGACAAGCCACGAGATGGAGACGCCCGGCCACCTAGGAGACGGGAGCGACCGATGACGCAACACGAATACGCGACGGTCTTGGTGGCCGTAGGTCGCGCGCTGATGGATCTCCGCGAGCGATTTCCGTGGTGCGAGATCAGGATCACCGGGAAGACCGTTCACCTGACAGATAGGCGAGTCGTTAAGCAGCGACGAGCGCGGCGTAAGAGGGCGAGCCACGAAGGGCCAGATCAATTCTCCGATGTCGTGGCAGGACTCTCGCCGGAGAAATCCGATGGCTGAAACCGTAGCAAGCAGCCCCACAAACACGCACCTGTTGGCCCTCGAAGAGGACGTTCGCCTCAACGATCATCGGTTGACGAAGGTTGAGGCTGTGTTCGTCTTCGATGCTCTCGCCTCCGTCGCCCGCGAGCGCGACGAGGCACGGGCGCAGCTAGCTGAAGAGATCGCCGACTTTCTCGAAGCGGCGAACAAGGTGCCGCACCTCAAGCGGTTCAGCGGAGGGACGAAGGGAGGCATCACCACCGAGTACTCGGGGATCTTCCACGACCCTGTGGAATGCGAAGCGCTCGGCGGTCAGTGCGCGTTCGAGCCTGCTGCCTCGCGCAGCTCGGGGGGCGGGAAGTCGTGAAACGGCGTCGAATGATCTGGACGTCTCCCGGCCGACGCTGCGGACAACCCTGCGTCAAGGGAACGCGCATCGACGTGTCGCTGATCGCCCGGAGCCTCGACGACTGGTCGATCAACCGTATCTGTCGCGAGTTTCCGGGGCTCACCAAAGATCAAGTGTGGGCAGCGATCGCCTACTACTGGAAGAACCGCGAGCGGTTCGTGAGAAACCACTGATGGGAGTAACCGGGAGAACCATCGCTCCGAAGGAAGGGCGCACCCTGCGCGAGCGGACGCCCGAGCAGAGGCAGAAGGTTATCGACGGGGCGCGCGCGGCGCGTCTGCTGAGGCCGAAGAAACCCGACCTTCTATGGTCGATGGTTCCAATGACCGCCGGAGATGGTTGCTGGCTATGGCTCGGGCCGATCTCGTGGACGAAGTGCAAGAAGGGAATGAATGGGGGGTACGGGCGGGCTCGCATCAATGACCGTTACATAGCGTCGAACCGCGCCATGTGGATGGCGGTGAAGGGTCCAATCCCTGACGGTCTGGAAGTCTGCCATACCTGCGACGTCCGACACTGCGTCAACCCGAGGCACCTCTACCTCGGCACGCATTCGCAAAACATCGTCGACTGTCGCAAGCGCGGTCGATTGAAGGTCCCGCACGGGATCAAGCTGAGCGAAGAGAAGGTCCGCGAAATAGTCCGGCTCACCGCCGAGGGCTGGACGACGACGGAGCTCGCCGAGGAATACGGCGTCTGGCCTCTAACCATCAATAAGGTGCTGACCAGGCAGAGCTGGAAGGACGTCACCGCCGGCCTTGAGATTCGTCGCCCGACTCGCGACGCCTGGGCCGCTGGCATTCATAGCGAACGGCAAAGCGCAGCGATCGCGCGATTCCAGTCCGTTCTGCATACCTGCGAACTCTGCGGGCGTGTCGTGAAGGGAAACGCTATCGGCGCCCACCGAAAGGCGTGTGCTCGGACGTCAGCGGCAGCAAACCAGTGATGAAAACCAGATGCAAAAAATGCAACGGGTAGCGCTTATGGTAAGAAAAGCTACGGGTTGGGTTGGGCTACGAAGCCAATAATCGTCGCCGGCATTCCGCTACTACTGTTGTTCACGAGTACCCGGTTCGGCATGGAGTTGGCCGGGCATGTTACGCCATGGCGGGTCTTGGTAGGGTTGAAGTTCTAACCAAAGGGAGAAGAGAATGAGCGAGACGATTGAGATTGGCGGATCAGTACCGACAAACGGAGGAAAACACCTGATCGAGTTCTCTCAGCCGTACATGGCTGACGTGACGATTCAGGGAACGGCGGACCTTCTCTTTCACCGATGGAATTGCGAGTCGGTAGATACAAAAGCCAAGGCAGCGAAGAACTCCAAGGCCAAGAAGTCAGATGACATCGAAAGCTACGTATATCGGATGGACGATGGACAACTCGCCTTGCCGGGTGAGTATGTCCGCCAGTCCATCATCCACGCAGCAAAGTTCCGCCAAGATCCCCGATCCCCACGAAAGAGCGCCATGGATCTCTTCAAGGCAGGCGTCGTGTCCATCACGCCCCTGGCGTCGCTCGGTACCGACAAGTGGGATTACGAAGACCGCCGACGTGTGGTCATCCAGCGTAACGGGGTGAATCGTACTCGTCCCGCAATGAAGGTCGGGTGGAAAGCCGAGGTAACGTTCCTAGTGACGCTTCCGGAGTATATCTCTCCGGATGCGTTGCTGGAGACGCTTACGATGGCGGGACGTATCGTCGGAGTAGGTGATAACCGTCCAACCTACGGGAGGTTCGGAGTTACTTCGTTCGAGTTACGCGGAGAGCAATAATGACCCGATTGGCTAATTGAATACTGGCGCGGAATGGTCAGGTTGGGACGGGTACGGTGTGGTCGTCCGGGGAGTGGCTTGGTAGGGTCCGGAATGGTCCGGCACGCTGTGCTGAGGTGCGGTCTGGTCAGGTCCGGTATTGGCAGGGCATGGTTAAATACTACCGGCAACAAATCCGATCAGAGTCGCAGGCATTCCGCTACTTGAGTTCGATGCCAAGATAGAACTACCTGAGCAATTTGAGAAGAGGATCAGACCGCCAGCTTCTACGGTGATAGAGCTGTCGGTTTGACCATTCAGCCGGTACTGCATCTCGGCATCTGGATTCGTTAACAATAGGGCTTGGATATTGTCGATGGCGTCAACGGTCGGGATGGTTGTGAACGTTCCGATGGCATCAACGCTCTTGCGGACATTGATCGATTGATAATCATCAACGTCCAGAATCTGCGTGAAGGGGGAGCCGGGCAACGGCTTGCCATCCAACTCCAACTGCACAACGATGCTTACGCTAGCCATTTTTACGGACCTTAACCTTTCGCAAAAACTTGTCGATCTCCAGGATCTCAAAGCCTTCTCGGGTTAGACGCTCGACGGCACGGTCGAGGGTTTCCCCTCATCGGAATGGCTTCCACATCGTCACGCCGGGACGCACGTTCCGAGAGTTGCATCATCGTTGATTGTCGTCGGGCTGGAAGTGGAGAACGACAGCTCAATGTTAGTAATGGCCTGACTGACCGACCCTGGAGTCCCTTGGGCAAACAATTGGATATCCAGCGTGGCATATTGCCCTATCGTAACCGCCTCTTTGAAGTTGTGCTGCATCCGATGCTGCGTACCCGGAGTACCCGCTCCACCCGCATCCAACGACTGAGCATCCACGGTCCGGACCAACGTCGCGCAGTTCGGGTCGCTGTAGATATGGAGATGCGCGATGAATCCGAAGTTGGGGAATCCACCACCCGGACCTACGCAGCTATAGACCGTCGCCCCATAGAGCACCCAGCCATCGCTTGTCGCGTAGACGTGGCAAGGGCAGTGGCCGGTGATGTTGATATTGTCGACCATTGCATTGTCGAACAGGATAGCCGGGGAACCTCCAGGGCCTCCCGTGGGGTCTGAAGTAGCCGGCGAAGGGATGGCGTAGCACGCATACGGAGTAGCGGGGCATTCGGGGCATACATCCACGGGGCACACTCCTGAAGTTCCTGTTTGGTTAGGAGCACTGACTGTAACGACCACATCGTAGATCGCAAAGTCCGCGTAGTCATGATGGACGGTGTTAACCGGACCCGTATCCACTTCGATTCCATCATCGAAATTCCAGTGGTAGTTCGTGGCACCCGGAATCGCCTGCTCGGTGAAGTCGACGCCTAGCCCATCCACCACGGCCTCGGGACACGGGACTTCGAAGGGGGGAAGGACTGTCACCGGACACCCCCCCACCGCCACACTACCCCCACCGGAGATGTTCTCCCGTACGGACACCGAGTAGGTTCCGGCAATGGCGTAGGTGTGGGTTACGGTCGGGATGGTCGTTTCCTGGGTGTTTCCGTCCCCGAAGTCCCAATCCCACGAGATGATCGTCTCGCCGCTATCCGGGGCCGTAAAGTCGACCGTCAAGTTTGTAACGACAGCCGAGGGGCAGTCCAGATTGGTAGAACCGCATACGAGCCCGTTTAAGACCTGCTTAGCCCCAACGTGGGCTAGGACATTAGTCAGCCTCCCGGAATCGATCCTGGAGCCCAGGAGGAGCAATAAACCCCCACTCTGGACCGGCACACCGGAGTCGGCCTGATGCTGGAAGCGATACGCTACGTCCCCGTAGTGGTTTACCCCAAGTAGGGCCGTGATGGTCGTGAAGGCATCTACGGTCGGGATGAGGGTGTAGACGTTGGCTGAGTCAGCCGCCTTCGTAACCCCGAACAGCTCGTACTGCTGGACCGCGCCTTCTTCCAGGGTCAAGCAGATAGGCGAGAACGACGCCGGGGCACCATCGAAGCTGACCGTGACCGTCGCTGTGAGGACGTTAGAGGCCACGTTACGGGGTGATGTCGATGCCGATGTCTGCCCAGGCTTGCACGCTAGAAACTGCCCAAGTCATTAGGACGCTAGCTGTTCCTGGAGCATTCGACCCCTGACCGATGAGCGATCCTAGAACACCCTGATAGGCTTTGGTCTGTCCCGCGCCAGCCGTAGGCAGGATGAACGGACTCTGAAAGTCTACCATGGCATCGTGAACCAGATGGTTCGCAGCCGACGAAACGGTGACGCTAGCGGGTGACGTTGTACCCGTAGCTGTCACCGGAGATCCCGTGGCACTAGATACCGCCGTACCGCCGTAGCTTCGTACTCCGATCGTGCAGCCGGAGACCGTAGTCATCCATGCTCCGGCCACTGTCTGCGCTCCGTTCGGCGGGGATTCCAGCTTGTAGACGTAAGCCGCTACGTGCTGAGGTCCAGAAGTTCCAACGATCGGACCCGACACCAGAGTCATCGGAGTACCGCCGTAGGTCGGAGTACCGGAGAGCGTGATCGCGGAGCCGCTGTAACCGTAGAGCACGTCCACGAGAATGAGCGACGGCGCACTCGCAGGAGAGTGAACAAGCGAGAAGGAAGAGTTACACGAGCTTTGCGGAACGCTTGTGCTGATGAGAAAGACCTGACCCGCAGCCGGCGTTGGCGTTACCGTGGGCGACGGACCAATAGTTGGAGTCAGCGTCGGCGTGGCGGTCGGCGGAGCCGAGGTCGGGGTAGCGGTGGCCGTGGGCGTTCGGGTCGGGGTAAAGCTCGGGACCGGAGTTGCGATGTTGCAGACCGTCCGGTTGTTCGGCTTGTCGTCCGTGCAGACTACGCCACCGTTCAGGACAAGCGTTGGACGCTGGAAAAGTGTTCGGCCACCGTTGACGATCGTTTGGTAGAACAGTTCCAAACCTGACGGCGGATAGTCAGCCGGAGCCCCAAAGACACCCGCTGCGGCAAGGACGAAGCCGACGATACCGCCAACCACGATGAGGGGCTTTTTCATGATCGCCTACAAGCGATTACGAGCATGGCGATAGCTACCACAATCCAGGGGGCATCTGCGAGATGGAGCAGCTTACGACTTGAGTAAGTCAAATTCGGGCCGCGCGGTCATCCGTTGTGGTAGTCTCATATCTGCGCTAGGGATGTATACCATGAAGCAGTGTCGAATTGATGACTGCCCCAAAGCCACCCACCGTCGCGATTTGTGCCAGAAGCATTACCGCCGATGGTGTCTCTATGGCGATCCTCTGAAAACCAAAAACAATTGCTCGATCGACTGGGACTCCGTTCGGAGACTTTATACCGGTGGAATAGGTCCCTTGGAAATCTCCCGCCGACTCCACGCTAATCGGAGGACCATCATGCAAGGACTTAAGCGAATGGGCCTGACACGGCCTAAGGGCGTAACCTATAAAATGCTCGGGCTCCGAGGAGACAAGGCTGGCGGATGGAAGGGCAACCCGACTTTTCTGTTGAATGGCTATCCGGCGCACTACAAAGATGGACGGATCGTCTATATTCACCGAGAAGTTATGGAAAGACGCCTTGGCCGAAAACTTCTCTCCACGGAAATAGTCCACCATATAAACGGAGATAGAACAGATCACTGCAACAGCAATCTGGAATTGCACAGTCGCAGTTCTCACAACTCCCATCATAATCAACAGCGCCCTCGCGATTCTCGTGGACAATTTATTCCCGGCCCCTATCGTATCCCTGAAATATCCTAGCTACATAATCTATCGTCTCCCTAGCATGCTCGCCGGTGACCTCCGCGAGAGTTTTTACTATCGAATCCCATAGCGAAGAATCTAAGCCGCGCGCATTGGCTAAATTCTGAGCCTTTACGATATTACCGATACCAGAATTGTACGCACCTATCGCGAACTTCAGCCGATCGATCCCCTTCTCCTTCTTGAACGGATACCAGCAGTAGCTAATCAGGTACGAGATACCGCCCCGAAGGTTCTGCTCCGGGTTACGTCGATCCGAGACGCCGATCTGGATAGCGGTCTCGGGCATGAGCTGTAGAAGACCGACTGCCCCAACTGCGCTACCGGCATTGGGATTGAAGCTACTCTCGGCCCTGACCTGCTCGTAAACGAGTCTCCAAAGATCGGACGGAAGATCGGACGGGGCCTGTTTCGCTAGTTCTAGCGAGCAGTAGTATTGAAACAGGCTTGTGTAACGATCGTCCGAATTCACGCGCCGCCCTTCGGGCCAGTTGGCCCAACCTCACCCTGCGGTCCCGCCGGTCCGGTGTGCTGGACTTCTCGACCCTCGCGGATTCCTTGTAGACGCGCATCGCTCACGCCCTTTGCAGCGTTCTCGACGAGTAGGCGCTTGAACTCGGTGAGCTCGGAGTTGACGAGCTTGTGCGTCGCGTCTTGCTTTCTCATCATAGCGACGACTGCGATAGCGTTGCCGACGATCGCCGCGAGGCCGAGGTAAAATTGCTGGTTTCCGGTCATCAGCACAGGCGCGGCAACGGCGGTAGCTATGGCGATCGGCGTCATGACGAGAGGCTGGTGGTATCGCTAGTCTGGCCGAGTCGCTTGTCGATGGCGGCGAGGCGGAAGTGTAACTCTGTCGTGAGCTTCGTCATCTCGATGGTGTTGTTACGGTCAAGGGTGTCAAGGCGCGCGTGGAGTGCATCCACTTTGTTGCCGAGTGCCCCATACTGAGACGCGAGCGCGGTGACACGATCGTCGCGGATCTTGTCGTTACCTTGGTCGCCCGCGTCTTTGATTCGATCATCGACGCGCTCCTGACGCCACTTCCGTAGCTCGCCCATGACGTAGAAGACGCACATGAGATTGACTGCCGAGACGATGCGCGGGTCAAGCAGCGCGAGAAGCTTTGCGAGATCATCCACTCACTCTCCACACAGCCTAACCTACGGAGTCGGCGGTTTCGGACCCGCGATAACGTCGGGGTCGTGCGCGATCTGCTTGATCTCTTCGGGGGTCGGGTTCGTCTGGCCGGAGGGAATGCCTACGCCGAGAGCGGCTAGGAAAGGTAGCGCAGCCCACACCCAACCCTCATAGGGAGCAGGTACAATGATCTTGCCAGATACGAACGCCCCAACGATCGAGATGATTGCGAACTTACAGACGCTTTTGAAGTAGGTCGGGTTCGTCCAGAGCTGCGTTAGAATCTCTTTCATTGGCCCCCATCCAATCCATAGGCGTCCAAGTTGAGTCCACGAAAGTCCGAAGACGGTTTTGACATCAGAGATAGTCGGAGGAGTGATCTTCGGCGGAACACTCCTGAGCGGTGGAGGCGGTACGTCGCCTCGTAGGGCTGCGGCACGGGCCATTCGCTGAAGCGTCTCGTCGGGGATTGCTCCCGAATGCCGCTCTCTATAATCGGCGAGCCATCGCTCGTAGAGATCGTCAAAGGTCCCCATCTCCCTACCACCGGAATCTCAGTAGCCTCACGAGGAACCCGTCATCCTTCTTTGGACAAGGACCACCCTGGTCGGACTGAACGAACGGAGAGAGTGACGGATCTTCCCCATCAGCACATGGAAGATCCGTGTCCCAAGGATTCTTCACCACGTAGTCTTTAGGATTGAAGGGCATTCACTGCCGCCGACCCCGAAATGGCACCTGAGACTTTGGTTCGCAGGATCTCTACGGCTCCACGAATCAACATCTCGGCATCGTTCTGCGCTAGAACTAGCCCACGATCCTGAGCCTTACCGAGTAGATCATTCAGCGCGGCGGACGCTTTCAGAGAGTTCACCGCGTCCCCCTTGAAGTACGATCCCCAGTCGATGCCCTCCATGGCGCGGACTGTCTCCATTGCGAGGTCACCCGCATCCGAGACAATCTTCCCAACGCTCGGATTCGATCCCCGGAGGCGAATCACCAAAGCAGCGATAGCCGCAACCACCACCTCACCCAACTCCGGGATGAGCACAGCCAGTTCCTTGAGAGCTAGATCGACGAGGATCGCTTCAAGAGGGTTCATGCGGCTTCCTTACGGCTTCGGCGTATCGCCGGCTTCTGTTACCTGGATACTCGTTGCATCCGCGCCAACAACCGCACACGAATAGACCGCGCTGATCTCGCGAACCCCAGCGCCCTTATCGCTGTCTGCCGTAATCGTGAAGGACAGCTCCACGGGAACGCCCGTAGCGTCAAGCCCGCTATCCGCGCCGTCCACCGGGGTGATCGTGGCGAAGGTCTCGGACGGGTCGACGGCAATCGTTGCTACGGTCGGATCGGAACTCACCGCCGCGACGGAACCCTTCTGAACCTTCTCGGGCTTCTTGAGGTCGTCCACGAAAGCCAGCCCTAGCTTACGGGTGTTAGTGTTGTTGAGTACGGTTCCCATGACGTTTTCTCCTGGAGGTTGTACCCCGTCATCTATGACGAGGTGTGTTGCCCCACCATGCTGCGAACATCCGAATGTCCACCGTAGTAGAGCGAGCAGCGACTGGATTAGTTTCCGCATCGCTCACGCTACCACGGCCTGATTGTGCGTTCTGATAAGGTATCCCATCTATCTCGTGACAAGTGTTACACCCACCCGTGTATTCACGCCGTACAGCCATCCGGATACCCGCCAAACGGCGGATGCGTGCATTTGTGCCAGAGCGGGGAAGTGTGACAAGCGTCCCCGATAGCAGCGTGTAGAGCCTCATGGGCGTAAGCGTAGAGCGTCCACGAGCGTTCCAGGTCACAGGTGTCGGGGAGGACTGCCTCGCCACCTTCCTCCTGACCAGCGCGCGACGGGGAGATGCAGCAATTTGGACCGTCTTTGCATTCGACCATTGGCCGATACATCACGCCCGGAGGAGTCAGGGGGATCGTTTCCCCTTGCTGGCCCGTACATGCTACCAACACCGCGTAGGTAGCCTGCATGTCGCTGTCGGCCAGAACAGCGCTTTGCTGAGAGTGCCCTACGCTGCTATCGCTACCGCAGCCGCCGAAGATCGTAACGAGCACGACGCCTAGCTCCAACCAGGCTACAAAGGCCAGGCGGATAAGCACCTGTCGCCTCATAGGCCCTTCCAGTGTTTCGCTAGAAAAGCTGTTGCCACAATCGACACCATAGCAACCGATGCATCGCTAAGAAAATGACAGGCGTCAGCATATTGCCGCATGAAGACAAGCATCTCAGTATCTACTCTCGCCACGGAGAAATCCTACTAGCAACGGCTTGGGGAGTTGTCGGTGCGCGAAGGGCCAACCACCACCCGTGAAGATGCCTCTACCAGCATTGTAATGCTTAGTTATCTGCGCTTGAGTGAGCACGTAGTTGTAAAACGCGAACTCATCGATCGTGCCAGGGAAGAACGCTGGACCGAGCTGAGCGAGCACCATATTGGCCGTGCCACTGGTGTTCTGTGTTCCAGCGAATGTCGTATTCGTCCCTTCGAGAGTCCCGTCGAAATACGCCTTCTGCGCGGTGTTATCCTGAATCGTGAAGACAACGTAGTGGTACGAGGTGCCTATTCCCGATGCCGTCGCAACCGCAGCTCGACTCGTATTCGTGATGTCGAACTGTTGAACATACATCACCCAAGGGCTGCCGCCACCAACGCCAAGCAACCATTCCGCGTTGACGGTGCCGGTGTCCTTCGAAGCGATCTCAAGTCCTGCCGCCCCGTGAAGGGTAGTCTCCTTTACCCAAAACTCGAAACTGACACTCCCTCCCGCTGGAATACGAAAGGTATTGGCTGTGCCACCCGACGCACCGACTGTTGCCAATCCCGTAACGCCGTCGAACTTGATCGCGGTGTTAGGGTCTCCGGTGAGTGCGCCCGTTTGTGCGTACGTTACCCCTGTTAGCGAATAGTTGATATCATTTGCGCCGCTACCAACTTCATCATGGCCCACGCATTGTGGCGACGACACACATGAACTTTCGCCAAGTCGCCAGTAGCCTATAGGGCCGTCCGCGAGGACGACGGAACGGTAGTCTGCCCAAGCGATCGCAGGCCACAGCAGCGCAAGTGCGAGGAGCTTACGGATCATCGGCTGAACGCCTTGTCATTGCACAAGTCACTGTGTCGTAGTGCGAAGCTCGTAGACTCCAAGCACATATCCCCAGGCGGTACGATCCGCGCGCCTGATGTATATAGATAGAACTTTAACCCGAGCTGGCTACCTAACTCGCCGAGCACGAATAGCGTGGCGACCATGCAGAGCATCGCCACGAATAGACCTACGTGGCGAATCAAGACGTCACCCCGTCGCCTTGGCAGATCCACTGCGCGCTCGCAGCGTCTACGCAGGTGTCGACTTGATACTGCGTGCTGATAGTGCGAACCGTGCCGCCGTTGATGGCGTCGGAGCCTGTGCGGCCGAAGATGCAGGTGCCTGCGCCGTTGTCGGCTTTGACTAGATGAACGACGCGGCCCGTGGCGGTTGCGGCCGGGAGGGTACGGGTGATTGCAGACGCACCACTCGTACAGTAGTCGGTGTTAGTGGTTGCAGCAATGTTGCCGTTGGAGCTAGATGCCGCAATGCCGGGGTAGTACACCCCACCACCAATTTTCGTGGCTTCAGGAAGGGTGATGGTTGTCCCGTCATCGGTGATAGACGAAACAGCGATAGCACTTGCTCCATTGCCTTTGTAGATGGTGTTAGACGTTAATGTCGTCAGTCCTGTTCCGCCCTGAGGAACACCGACTGTGTTAAGCGCGGCAGCGAGAACTTTACCAGCCGTGTCCGTCACGGTCGTCGGCCCCGAACCAAGTTTGAGTAGGCCATTGGCCGTAAGATCCCGCACTCCTACCGAGGTGAGGTTGCCGGAGGTGGTGATTTGCCAATCCTCGGAACCCTCATTGAAGAACCGCCACGGTCCGCCGTCACCGTAGAAAATGAATCCGCCAGTTGTTCCCGCGTATAGGTGCGCGGTATTCGCGCCATAAAAGGAGTTTGTATCAGAGGTGGCCAGGGCCAGTTCGATATTACTCGACGGACTAGAAAGGGTAACAAAATTCTCGATACTGCCGGTGCCGGCTGATTTGCCACCTATATTAAAAACGTTATTGCTACCTTGAAAAAACTCCAGAAATGTACTTGCCGCCGGATTCCCTGAGTGAAAATCCTGGTCCTTAATGTCCCATGCATGTGTTGAGACGACAGTCTCGGCTGCCGTCGTACCAGCGTTGCCGACACTTAATTTAGGTGCCGTTCCGCTAAGCGTCAGCGTCCCCGTCCCCTTCGCCCATGTTGGGCCGTCCGCACAGTTGATAGCCGTGCCATCCATAAACAAGACGGTGTTAGCTGCGCTACCCGTGCACGTAGTCGTACCGGACGTGATCGAAGCTGCGGCACCACCGCTGCTACTCCCATCGTGCCGAATCTGCATATCGGCGTAGACCGGCGAAGCGACGAGTATCGCCGCAAGAACAAGCCAAACTCTCTTAGTCATCCGAGCCCTCACGAGGTCGGCGTCTTCTTTGCGCCGGACAGATAACAAGCCGAGAACCCCGGCGTGAACGTAGACGCCACCACATCCAGATTGCCGCCGCTATTCTGGAATGCCCCGAACTGGATATACCGACCCGCCGCGCAGTAAGCCTGTACGCAGGTAGCGATCCGGAGCTGTCCAGTAGTCGTCGCCCCGACCTCCTGCACGCCAAACTTCAGCGTGACCGACCCGTCGAAGTCGAATCCGATCCCCCGTACCCCCGTAGCGTTTGCGTCGAACGTTGCTTGACCAGCAAACGTGTAGAGGCCCGTCTCAGGGATCAGCAGCCGATCCGGCGTGGCGATATTGAACACTCTCGTCCCGGCATTCGTATCGAGTACCGTGTCGAACGAGAGAATCGTGATGACTCCACTCGTCAAAGTCTGGTTCGAACTTCTGGACACCTGAGCAAAGGGAGCGCCAGCAAGCCCGCTAGCCTCGATCGTCGATACCCCGAAATCTACCTGTGCAAGCGTCGGGTCGAGTACGGGCGCATTCAGCGTCACCGTGGTAATGCCGCCGCTGAACACGTCGCTCAGGATGTAGGCGTAGACAAACCCTGAGCCTACATGCGCCCGGATGGCCCTTGCGCTTTGCACTGGGCCGCCACTGCTGACGCGCTGGTCGCCGGTTAGATTGAAGGAGGAGGCGGAGACGTAGGTCAAAGTCCCGTATTGCCCGTCCCACGTCTCCCATTGAAGATCCAGGGACAACGCTCGGACGTTAGACTTAATGACTCGCAACTCACCAGCTAGTTCCGTATTGGAACCTGGTAGCATACTTGAACTACCCTGAGGGGTGTTCTGGTCCGCCCCTGTACTATCAGGAAGCCAGCTAGAAAGCGGACTTACGACCGGATTGGACATTTATGCACCACCTTACATTCCTTGCGTAGTTAGAAGCCCCATGATTCCTCAGGCATACGCTGGGTTGTCACGGAAGAGGCCACTCTTATGCGGGCAAATACCGCCGTTGAATTGCTTAGCCATGTTACAGTTGTGACAGAGAACTTGATACCGATCGCTGATCGGATTAGCCGCCAAGTTTCGCCAGTACTTGTGTGACGATTGAGACTTCCGTTCTCGGCTTCCTCCACCGTTGATGTGGTCAATGCACAGGAAGGGTAGATCATCTTCGGGACAACACGCACACTTTCCACCGTACTTTATAATTACAGTGATCCGATCTTGCTTGGCCTGGCGTGCCACTCGAAGTTGATACTCCCGAACCTTTGGTCCCTTCTGACGGATCATGGCTCTCTTGCGTGCTTTTTCTTTGTAGTCCTCAAATTGCCGGTAATGCTTATCGATCTTACGCTCGCAGAACTTACATCGTCTGTTCAGACGTCCCTTGTCCTTGAGGAAACAGAACTCACTGCGAGGTTTAACCTCGTAGCACAGAGAGCACTGGCGAGTGGTCTCGGTATCGATGTACCTTGGCGGCTTAAGTATTCCAGATCGGCTAGGGCAGATCTTGAGATAGTCCGCATTCTGCTTGTTGACACAGGGAATACAGCGCCGCGGACGCCATCTTGGTCGTGTCTTGTAGGTATAGAACCCATCAAAGGGCTTCAGCTCATGGCAAGCCGAACACTCCCGCAGAGTGTCCGTATCCCGCACCCACTTGGTACGCCTAGCCACCCAACCCCCCACTCCCCAAGCTCGCCACCGCCAGCTCAGGGGCCTCCGGCTTCAAAGTTTGCGCGATCAAAGGATACAGTCGCTTGTACTCACGAGGCGACAATCCAAACATCCTATCCCCCGACGAGCGATTCACTCTTCGGTTGACCGCAGTACGGATCTGCGCCCATGTCTCGGGGTCTTTGGTCTTGTTGGCCTTGGCGAAGAGGTTACTAATCTCGTCCCAGGAGAGATCCTTCTTGGATTCCTGTTGATCCTTTGCCGCCGTCTCCATCCGCCGCCTGTCCTGTAGGAAGCTCTGTTCGTTGTCCAAGACCTTCCTAACATAGTCCTGCGTCTCTTTGTACGGCGGGACGCCACCGAAGCGGTCAACGGAGCCTTCTCCGGAATTATACGCCGCGAGAGCCAGTTCTTTGTTGCCGTTGTACTTCTGCAAGAGATTGCCTAAGTGCTGAACGCCGGCCGGAATTGCTTCTGTCGGGTCGTACGGATCACGTAAGCCGACGCCTTGCGCCGTCTTAGGCATGAATTGCGCTATGCCCTGAGCGCCCTTCGGCGACGTAGCCTTGGGATTCATCGCGCTCTCGGTCGTGAAGAGAGCCTTGGCAAGCTGCGGGCTGACTCCGCTATTCTGGGTGGACGCAGCAATCAGCGGATCGTAGACGCTCTGTCTGCCGCCGATCTGAGCGATAGCGGGCTGACCCTCGGGGCCTTTTTGCTGGACAATGACTTGCTTCTGGACGATCGGCGAATGCTTCGTCACCGTATCGGTGAATTGCTTCAGCGGGTCGTACGCAGAGCCGAGAGCACCACCGATGGCAGCCCCCAATGCCTTTCCACCGACGCGCCCGGCTTCGGCGGAGATACGCCCACCGGAGAGTCCGTTCAGAAGCAACCGGACTCCGGGCTTCGTAGCCATGAGACCGGAGATCACTGACCCCGGAAGCACAACGCCGGCAATGGCTCCCGGATGGCTGAGCACCATGGAGCTGACGGCTCCGAGTCCACCGTGGACCGCAACACCACCGCCGATACCTGCCCCGAGACTCGGAACGACGTAGTGAAGGAATGCCTGCTCTCCGGGTCTTCCGGCACCTCTCTGCGCTCGCTCCATGACGTTACCGAGGTCTACGAGGTCGTTCGCATAACCCTTATCGCGCAGTTCGGTCAGGAGGGGGGTCGCCTTACGGGCGAGACTCGCGACCTTCTTGCCGACTAGCTGGCCTTCGGTGTCCCTAGCCCCGGCGAAGATGTTCCCGACAGCTTGTCCGGTGAGGGTTTCCAGGTGCTGCGGGTCCAAGTGGGGCTTGAGGTCGCGGATGATCTGCGGACCTTCCTTGCCGGCGAGCATGGACGCCACTTGCTGCTCGTCGCCACGGAGTAAGCGGTTGAGGCGGGTCGCACCTTCCATGAACGGAACGACCTTCTCCTGGTGGAGAGCATCGGCCTCGCCGATAGCCTTCTGGAGAGCGGGATTCCTGATCGACGCGATGTCTTGCTTGACCGCTCCGCGTAACGACTCCAACTGCCTCCGAATCGGCGTGAACAGCGGGTCGTTGCTGCTATAGGCCCGGTCCGCGATGTCCTTCTTCCACTGGTCTAGCTTCTCGTATGGGATCTTGTTCCAGACCCTCCCGGCGGGGGTCTGCTGCGGGCCAGCGGTCGAAATGATCTCATCGACTACGCTCGATAGCTCCTTCGATTGAATGGCTTTGAGACCTAGTCCGAGCTGCCGCTTGATGCCGAGCGCCGTACTGTAGAGGTTGCGCGCAACGACGTTGTCCTTGGCGGGGTCGACGAGCTGCTTTGCCGTATCGTACGCCTGACGGACTTCGGCTTTGTTCCGGTCGACCACCGGGTCGAGGATGTTCGTCTTCACCTCTCGACCGAAGTCCAAGTCGGCCTGAGCGGCGGGCAGACCCTGCATCGCCTTACCGGCCGCACCCTCGATTGCTTCTCCGGCTTTCCCTTCCATGCTGCGGAACGGGCCACCGACAATCGGGATCTTCCGAGCGAACGCAGCCGCCCACTGAGCGGCGGGAGAGTCTAGTAGCTTCTCGGCGGTGACCGGGATACCGTCCTTCTCGGCTAGG
>Ga0207646_10001826_pt1 | contig 25702 bp, 23 predicted proteins | sample KBSK5502metaG_FD_184343 | JGI IMG/M metagenome (GOLD analysis project Ga0207646, IMG submission 184343) | Corn, switchgrass and miscanthus rhizosphere microbial communities from Kellogg Biological Station, Michigan, USA - KBS K5-50-2 metaG... | ecosystem: Host-associated > Plants > Roots >...
GACACGCGATGCTTTGCTGTCAGCGCCCGGCGGACACGAGCCGCCAACACACCCCCGCACGACGGTTCCCGCGATGGCGCGGGCTGTCGGGATTTGCTGCCGTGGCGATCGTTGCGCCGCTGCTGAGCGGCTGCAGCCTGCTGGGCGGCCTGAGCGGCTCCCGGCAAGTCGCGCCTGCGTCGATGACCGTGACGAGCCCGGAGTTCCGGGCCGCGGTTCCGCTGCCACCGCAGTACACCTGCGCAGGCCCGGGTATCAGCCCGCCCCTGTACTGGTCGGGAGCCTTCGCGCAGCAGCCACGATCGTTCGCGGTCGTCGTGGACGACGGCCAGGCGCCGATTACCCCGTTCGTGTACTGGATCGTGTTCGACATCAGCCCATCCACGACCGCCATTGCGCAGAACCGGCTGCCGACCGGTGCCAGACAGGCACAGAATAGTGTGGGCAGGGCTCGCTACGACCCGCCGTGCCGAAAGGGCGGCGCGGCCCATATGTATCGGTTCACGGTGTACGCTCTGGACGCGTACCTGAAGCTGCCCGACGGTATCCGCCTGCGGGCCGCGTGGTCCGCGATAGCACGCCACGTGATCGCCGTGGGCCGACTCACGGTGAAAGCCAGATAGTAGCCAGGAGGTCGCAGAGAGTAAACAGAGCCGGGTAAACTTCTCGAATCTCCTGACATAGACCATAGCGCTCGGCCACAATTGACATTTAAACGATTCGCCTGGGTTGTGATCAGTCCAGGGCGCTCGCGGTATCAGGGACGCTCGCGTAATGGCCGCGCGGGGGCCAGGCGAGCGTCACCCAAGGCCATACACCGCGATGGATGGTCCGATGCCCAAGACCGTGCTGATCATTCTGGCAGCCGTGGTCGCCCTGATTGTGATCGTCGTCCTCACCGGCATGCGTTACCTGCGAGCTGACGACGACGACTTCGATGACGACGCTCCTGCCGAGCACGGCCGTGCCCGCAGCCGTGGCAACCACCCGACCCGAGAGCAGCAGGCGCGCCCTCGCGCACGTCACGGTGAGGAGATGCCCGACGAGCGACGCACAGAGCGGGTCGGTGCTGCGCGGGCCGCCAGATCGGGCGCGGTCTACGGCGGGGAACGGGGGCCAGGGCGGGGGCAAGATCGGCGTGGCGCTGCCCGGGTCGGGCAGGATCGCGGCTGGCGAGACGACAGCGCCGAGATGCCGCGCGGTGGCCGGGAGCCGGCGCCGCAGCGCGAACAGCGCCGGGTAAGGGCTGGCCAGGGCGGCCACGCGGACGTCAACGAACCCGTTGCTGCCAGTGCCAGGTCAGACCGTTCTCAGCCGGGCCGTGGCGCGAGCCGCCGACTGGAAGAGTTTGATAGTCAGCCAGGCCGGGCCGCCGCCTCGACCAGCGTCTATGAGCGCGAAACCGCGAGCAGCCGCGAACGCCGCGATGACAGGGACCGGATCGCACGTCACGAGGAGGCCGACTTTGCGGGCCGCCGCGAGAACCGAGACCGTCGTGACGATCGCGAGATCCGTGACCCGCGCGACAGCCGTGATTCGAGGGACCGCAGGCAGGCGCGTCCGGCCGCGAGCGTGCGGGAGATCAGCGATCATGACGAGCTGGACCGGCGGGGTGCTACGGGCCCGAACGCCCGAACCGATGCGCGCAAGAATGGCGCGCGGGCCGAACGCGGTGAGTTGCTGCCGGCGGTGAAGGCCCGCCAGGGCAAGAGCAAGCGCGACAGCGATGGCGACTGGCCGACAAACGAATGGGATGAGCTATCCGACGTCGACTACTGGGCTGAACTCGCCTCTGACAAGCCGCTCACCACCGCTGCGCCATCCGGGCAAGGGTCCAGAGCACGGAGCCGTGAATCGCGGCAGGACGTACGGCCCGGCCCGGATCGTGCCGAGCGTGAGGACGGCAGCGCGGGCTCGGAACTGCCGGTCAGGCAGGCAAGCCGCCGGGAGCGCCCGCCCGATCAAGAGCTGCTCCCGCCCGTGGCCCGCAAACCGGACCTGGCGGCTTCGGACCGGCTGGCGGCTTCCGACCAGCTCTCGGCATCTGACCGGCGGGCGGCAGCCGTCATGCCCGCAGCTGCCAGGCCCGCCCCTGCGGATGACGACCCGCTGACAAGCCCATCGTTCCCACGGATCGAGGCCGACGACAGCCGGTCCTACCGCAGGACTCGGGCGGCCGCACCAGAAGCTCGCCAGCCGGCCAGCCGGGAACCTGACGCCCTCCAGCCGATGCGGAACGGCGGACACGCACCCCACAGCGTGCTTTCTGAGCCGCACACGGCCTATCCGGCTGAGCCGCATGCGGCCTATCCGGCCGTGCCGCGAGTGGGGTCCGTCAGCGGGCTTGAGGGCGCTGGCCAGACGCGCAGTTACCCGCGGCCCGGTCCCGGCCCCTCTGATTTCGAGGCGACGACGTCCGGCTATGCGAATACAGCCGCTGACCGCTCGTCTCCCGGCTATCCGGTACCAGCCAGCTACCAGCTGCCGGCCGCGAACGTGGCTAGTTACGCGCCGACGACTGGAGGCTACTCCAGCGCCTATCAGACACCGGGCAACTACCCAACCGCGGGAACAAACGGCTATCGCGGTGACACCGCTGGCCGCGGCGGCTATCCGAGTTCGGAGTATCCGAGTGCGGAGCTCCCTGGCTATCGCACCGAGACCGGATCCGGTGCCTACCCGGACGCGCTGCCGGGTAGCTATCCGCCCGGCTCGAACTCGGCCAGCTACCACGATGCCGGTAGCTACTCGCTGCCCGCGCAGACGTCCGGCTATGACAACGGGTACCCGGACCAGGCCGCAAGCTATCAGGGATACGGCGGATCGGGTTCAACGTCCGGCGCGTACTTGCCTCCCGAGGCCGGTTACCAGGCTGGGTACCCGGGAAGCGCGGAGCCGAGTTTCGGCGGGCCCCTGGATGGCGGTCACGGCGACCTCAGGTATCCGGTGTACCCGGCACCTCTGCCCGCTGAGCACGGCGCCGCGTATCAGGCGCCGGCTCCGCAGCTGCCCGGCTACGAGGACGCGGCGCAGCAGGCAGGTCCCTATGACCCGGCAGGCTACCCAGCTCCAGTCCACGAGACCGGTGGCTACGGGGGCGCCGACCCCTACGCCGTTGATCCGTACGGCCAGAAAGGCTATGGCGGCAACGGATACTGACCGGCCGGATCAATCAGGCGACCTGGCCGGCAAGCGCGTACCCAAGCGTCTAGTGTCGGCAAGGTAGCCAGCTTTGCTGACGGCCGCAGGCCGATGCTTCCCGACAGACATCTGGAGCTGTGATGACCGGAGTGCGAGTACTGGTCGGCACGCGCAAAGGCGCCTTCGTGCTGACTTCCGACGGCACGAGAAAAGAGTGGGGCGTGAGCGGCCCGCACTTCGCCGGCTGGGAAATCTACCACGCTAAAGGTTCCCCGGCCGACCCGGACCGGCTGTACGTGTCGCAGTCCACAGGGTGGTTCGGCCAGCAGATCCAGCGCTCCGACGACGGCGGCCAGAGCTGGCAGGCAGTCGGCAATGAGTTCAGTTATGAGGGAATCCCTGGCACGCACCAGTGGTATGACGGCACGCCGCATCCGTGGGAATTCGCCAGGGTCTGGCACCTAGAACCGTCGCTGCACGACCCTGACACGGTCTACGCCGGCGTAGAAGACGCGGCCCTGTTCCGTTCCGTCGACGGCGGGCAGCACTGGCAGGAACTGTCCGGCCTGCGCAATCACAAGACCGGCTCGCACTGGCAGCCGGGTGCTGGCGGCATGTGCTTGCATACGATCCTGCTCGACCCGACCCGCGAGGGACGGATATTTGCCGCCATCTCAGCCGCGGGCACGTTCCGCAGCGACGACTCGGGTGAGAGCTGGCGACCGGTCAACAAGGGACTGCGGTCCGAGGGCATCCCCGACCCCGAGGCCGAGACCGGTCACTGCGTGCACCGGATCGCGATGCATCCGACCCGGCCCGACGTTCTGTTCATGCAAAAGCACTGGGATGTCATGCGCAGCGATGACGCCGGCGAGAACTGGCATGAGGTCAGTGGTGACCTGCCGACCGATTTCGGTTTCCCGATCAGCGTGCACGCCCATGAGCCCGACACCGTCTACGTCGTGCCGATCACGAGCGACTCGCTGCATTTCCCGCCCGACGGCAGGCTGCGCGTGTTCCGCAGCCGGACCGGCGGCAACGAGTGGGAGCCGCTGACCGACGGCCTGCCGCAGCAGAACTGCTACGTCAATGTGCTGCGTGACGCCATGGACGTGGACTCGCTTGACGACTGCGGCATCTACGTCGGGACGACAGGCGGTCAGGTGTACGCGTCGGCGGACAGCGGCGAGACCTGGTCGCCCATTGTCAGGGATTTGCCGGCTGTGCTCTCGGTCGAGGTTCAGACCCTGTCATGATCAGGGTTGAGCTGCCCGCCCATCTGCGAACCCTGGCCGGGGTGAGCGGGGAGGTGACGCTCGACCTCAGAGCGGAAGCGCCCGCCGTGGTGACGCTGGGTGACGCGCTCGACGCGCTCGAGGCCAGGTATCCGGTGCTCCGCGGCACGATCCGGGATCACCGTACCGGGTGTCGCCGTGCGTTCGTCAGGTTCTTCGCCTGCATGCAGGATCTGTCGCACGAGCCGGCCGATTTCCCGCTGCCCGAGCCGGTGCTGGCGGGGAGCGAGCCGCTGCTGGTGATAGGCGCCATGGCCGGCGGCTGAGCCCTCTCTAGTGGTGGAAGGCGCTGGTCTTCCTGCCCTCGCGCGGCAGCGGGCCGTCCAGGCCGTCGAGGTAATTGACCGAGTCGGCGATCTCGTCGAGCAGGGCATCGGCGAGATCCAGCGACAGGCCGTTGCGTACCACGATCCGCTGCACTGTCACGTCCGACAAGTCATCGGGCAGCGGGTAGGCAGGGACCAGCCAACGGCGCTGGCGCAGCTGATCGCCCAGGTCGTACAGGTCCCACTTGTCGGTGTAGCCATGCTTCATCCGCCACGCGAAGACCGGGATGTCGGGGCCGTCGCCCCAGATCTCGAATGGCGCCATCCTGACAATCTCGTCGGCGAGGTGCCTGGCCACGTCGTGTGACGCCTGCTGTACCGACCGGTATCCCTCCCGGCCGAGGCGCAGCAAGTTGTAGTACTGCAGCAGCACTTGCGCACCCGGCCGGGAGAAGTTCAGCGCGAAGGTCGGCAGCGACCCGCCGAGATAGCTGACCTGGAAGACCAGTTCCTCCGGCAAGTACTCGGCGGATCGCCAGACCACCCATCCGAGGCCCGGGTAGACCAGGCCGTATTTATGGGCGCTTGTGCTGATCGAATGCACCCGGTCCACCCTGAAGTCCCACTCGAGTTCGGGCTGCAGGAACGGGGCGATGAAGGCGCCGGAAGCGCCGTCGACGTGAATAGGGATGTCCAGCCCGGTATCGGCCTGGATCCGGTCAAGCGCGGCGGCGATTTCGCGAATTGGCTCGTAGGTGCCCGTGTAGGTGACACCCATGATCGCGACCAAGCCGATGGTGTTCTCGTCAACGTAGGAGGCGAGGTTGTGGCCGTCGAGCGTTCTGTGTTCTTCGGTGATCGGGACCAGCCTGGCCTCCACGTCCCAGTAATTGGCGAACTTCTCCCAGCAAACCTGGACCGCTGAGCTCATGATGATGTTGGGCCTGTCGGCTGGCTTGCCTCCCGCACGGCGGGCTTGCTGCCAGCGGCGCTTGAGTGCGAGCCCGCCGAGCATGCAGGCCTCCGACGAGCCGATTGTCGACGTGCCGATCGCGCCGTGCGGATCGGGAGCATGCCACAGCCTGGCGAGGATCTTCCAGCACCTGTTCTCGATCGCGGCCGTCGCGGGATACTCGTCCTTGTCGATCATGTTCTTGTCGAACGCCTCGGCGTACAACTTCGACGCGGCCGGGTCCATCCAGGTGCTGACGAAGGTGGCCAGGTTCAGGCGGGCATTCCCGTCAAGCATCGCCTCGTCGTGGACCACCTGATACGCGGTCTCCGGCAGCATCGGGTCGTCGGCGAGCGCGAACCTGGGGCGCTCGGTGGCCTCCCCTGGCCGGGAGAACAGGGGATTGATCGCGATACTGCTGCGCCTCGGCGCCATGATCTGCTCCTAGGAGAGTGCTTTCTGCTCTACTACTGACGAGGATTACCGCGAGAGCCCATGGAAGGGGTTTACCCGATGACGACAGCCGAACTGCTCTCTGATGCGCTCGGCAGGGTCTGCGAGGTGGTCCATGATGTCACCAGGGGCCTGACGCCCGAGCAGCTTGCGTGGCGCCCGCAACCAGCGGCGAACTCGATCTGCTGGCTGATCTGGCACCTGACCAGGGTGCAAGACGACCACCTCGCCGAGGTAGCAGGTACCGAGCAGGTGTGGACCGCTGCGGGTTGGGCCGACAGGTTCAGCCTTCCTTTCGACAAGGCGGCGACGGGCTGGGGACATACCGCCGATGAGGTCGGAGCCGTCCTGGTCGAGTCGGCCGATCTGCTGACCGGATATCACGACGCCGTCTTCGAGCAGTCGCTCCGATTCGTCGGCACGCTCACTGACGCTGATCTTGACCGGATCGTCGACCACCGCTGGGATCCTCCGGTGACGCTCGGCGTCCGGCTGATCAGCGTCATCGACGATGACGCTCAGCACGCGGGCCAGGCCGCCTATCTGCGGGGCATGATCACGCGCGGGTAGCACACCGAGCGGAGCCCGCCTGGGGCCGCGGCAGGCGATGACGCTGGCCGGTGATAGTCGGCGGGGACGATAGACTCCGGCCCATGTTCGGAGTCCTGTCTGATAAGCCAGACGCTGATTCGATGGAGCGCGCGATCCTCGATTTCTGGGATCGTCAGGACATTTTCGCCAAGGTCAGGGCCGCCAACGCGGGCGGGCCGAGGTTCAGCTTCATCGACGGGCCGGTCACGGCGAACAAGGTCCTCGGCGTGCACACGGCATGGGGCCGGACGCTGAAGGACGCCGTCCAGCGCTACAAGGCGATGCGCGGCTTCGACCAGCGCTACCAGAACGGCTTTGACTGCGAGGGCCTGTGGATCGAGGTGGGCGTCGAGAAGGAGCTCGGCCTCAACTCGAAACGGGAAATCGAGGAGTACGGTCTCGAGGCGTTCGCGGCCAAGTGCCGCGAGGTCGTGGAGAAGTCGGCGGCCGACCTGATCGCCGGCTCGGTCAGGCTCGGTCAGTGGATGGACTGGGGCAAGGACTACTACACCTTCTCCGACACGAACATCGAGTACATCTGGAAGTTCCTGCAGGTAGTGCGCGAGCGCGGCTGGCTGTACATGGGGCATCGGCCGACCGAGTGGTGCCCGCGCTGCGGCACCTCGATCTCGGCCCATGAGCTGGTCGGCAGCTATGTCGAGCGATCCGACCCGTCGCTGTTCGTCCGCCTGCCGCTGCTCGACCGGCCCGGCGAGGCGCTGGTCATCTGGACCACGACGCCGTGGACGCTCCCGGCGAACGTCGCCGCCGCGGTGCGCGCAGATGCCGAATACGGCCGGACAGCCGGCGGTGACTGGATGGCCGTGCAGCGCGGCCAAGGCGAGACATTCACTGAGGTGCTGCGCGGCTCCGAGCTTGTCGGCTGGCGGTACACCGGCCCGTTCGACTACCTGCCGCCCGGCGGCGGCGTCAGGCACCGCGTCGTGGGCTGGGACGAGGTCTCGATGGAGGACGGCACCGGCATCGTGCACATCGCGCCGGGCTGCGGCGCTGAGGACTTCGACCTTGGCAGAAAGTACCACCTGCCCGTGCTCAGCCCTGTCGACGAGTCAGGCAGGTTCTACCCCGAATACGGGTGGCTGGCTGGCCTATCCACGGCCGAGGCCGCCGATCAGATAATCAATGACCTGCGGCAACGGTCGCTGCTCGTCAGATCCGGCCACATCAGTCACCGTTATCCTGAGTGCTGGCGCTGCCACACGCCGCTGATCTTCAGGGTTTCTGACGACTGGTTCATCTCTGTCGATGCGATCAGGGAGCCCATGCGGGCGGCGAACCGCGACGTCGAATGGACCCCTGCGTACATGGGCAGCCGGATGGACGACTGGCTGGTCAACATGTCGGACTGGAACATCTCCCGGCGCAGGTACTATGGCCTGCCACTGCCCTTCTACCCGTGCCCGTGCGGGCACCTGAACGTGATCGGCTCCCGCGCTGAGCTCGCCGAGCGGGCGACCACGCCGCTGACCGGGCTGAAGGAGCTGCGCAGACCGTGGATCGACGCGATCAGGATCCGGTGCGCCGAATGTGACCGCGAGGTGCAGCGGATCACCGAAGTCGGTGATGTCTGGCTGGACGCGGGCATCGTGCCGTTTTCCACGCTGGGCTGGGAGAATCCCGAGTTCATCGAGGAGGGCTACGCGACCGGCGCGGCCAAGGGCCTGACCACCGCCGACCTGCCCGACCACGGCTACTGGGAGCAGTGGTTCCCCGCCGACTGGGTCTCTGAGATGCGCGAGCAGATCAGGCTGTGGTTCTACTCGCAGCTGTTCATGTCGGTCACGCTGACCGGCCGCGCCCCGTATCGCCAGGTGCTCGGCTACGAGAAGATGCTGGACGAGCGCGGCCGCGAGATGCATGGCTCGTGGGGGAACGCGATCACCGCCGACGAGGCGTTCGCGCGGATGGGTGCCGACGTGATGCGCTGGCAGTACTGCCGGCAGCCGCCAAACCAGAACCTGCTCTTCGGGTTCGGGCCAGGCAAGGAGATCCAGCGCAGGCTGCTGACGCTGTGGAACAGCGTCTCGTTCCTGGCCAGCTACGCGAACACCTCGGATTTCACGCCCAGCTTGGCCGATCTCAGGGCTACCGGCCAGGACGCCGCCGGCGCTGACCCCTGGCCGGGCATGCAACTGCTCGACCGCTGGCTGCTCGCCCGGACGGCGCGGCTGATCGCGGACGCCACCAGTGGCTACGAGCAGTTCCTCACGGTCAACGTGATCCGCGCGTTCGAGTCGTACCTGGACGACCTGTCGAACTGGTACATCAGGCGGTCGCGGCGGCGGTTCTGGAACAGCGACGACGCCGCGCTGCGCACGCTGTGGACCGGGCTGGTGCAGGCGGTGCGTATCATCGCGCCGGTGGCGCCCTTCCTGGCCGAGCACATGTGGCAGTCACTGGTCGTGGCTGTCTGCCCCGACGCGCCCGAGTCGGTGTTCCTGGCCCGCTGGCCGGAAGCCGGCCAGATTGATGACGGGCTGGTCGCGAACGTCGCGGCTGTGCGCCAAGTTGTCGAACTCGGCCGCCGCGCGAGGGCGCAGTCCAACCTGAAGCTGCGCCAGCCGCTGCGCACCCTGATCGTCGAGGGCGCCGAAGGCATCGACGACTACCTCGCCGAGATCGCCGACGAGCTGCGGGTCAAGGACGTCGTGCTGGACCGGATCGAGACGACCGGGCTGCGGGTGCGGCCGAACTTCCCAGTGGTGGCGCCGCGCCTGGGAGTCAGCATGCCACTGGTCAAAAAGGCGCTCGACGCGGGCGAGTTCCGCGAGCTCGGTGGCGGCAGGTTCGAGGTGATGGGCTTCGTGCTTGAGCCGGATGAAGTGCTGGTTGAACGGCTAGAGAAGGCCGGCTGGGCGGTCGCGTCCGACGAGGGCGTGACGGTCGCGCTGGACACCGCTCTGGATGATGAGCTGCGCCGCGAAGGCCGGGTGTACGAGACGATCCACCAGGTCAACACCATGCGCAAAGAGGCGGGCCTAGGCCTGTCCGACCGGATTGTGCTGTGGCTGCCGTTCTCCGACGCCGACCTGCTCGGCTACCGGGACTGGATCGCGGCCGAGGTTCTGGCCACTTCCATCGAGCTTTCGCCGGTCGATCAGCTCAACTTCGAGCGCGCCTGACTAGAACGACACGCCTGCAGCGATGTCGCCGGGGCGCTGCGTGGATCGGTCAGAAAATGGCTGAGTGACACTTCTCAGATGGGGATTTAGTGTAATCTTGACTAGATGAGCGGACTGACAGGACTGACAGCATTTAGCACGCGGTTGTCTCTACTCGCCAAGGGACGGGAACGGCACCGTCGACGGCAGCGGCGATTACCCGGGATTCACCTGTCCGACCGACGCCACGTCTTACGACCGGGCCTATGGCAGCTCAACAACGTGTTCTCATCGGACGTCAGCAACCAGTGCGCGTTCAACCCTGTTTGCAACGCCGGCGCGGCATACCTCAAATCCGGGCGGGGAACTAGCTTCTCGCGGTGGTCCTCATATGCGCTGGATGTCTACGCGAAATACATCGATGCCGCGCAGGCGGCAGTGACGGACCTGCACTCCGGCACGGTGACAAGTGCCCTGCTCGGCGAGTGCCTCCAGGCCAAGTCGACGGTCGGCGCCGAGGTGGTCATCGCGAACTGCGGCAGCGGAGGGACGATCCAGCAGTGGATCGTAAGCGGCGGCAAGCTGAGGTCGGGCTCACTCTGCGCGGTGATCTCGTCGACGTCTGCGACCAGCCCGGGCATCGTGCTCCGGCGGTGCGCGGCGCAGAAGATCCAGCAATGGTCGGTCACCGGCCGGTTTGAGCTGCGCAATATGGGCGACGGGAAATGCCTCACCGACCCGGGCAACAGCCTGACGGCGGGCACCCAGGTGAACGTCACCAGCTGCACTAATGCCAAGAACCAGACGTGGTGGCTGCCCTAATCGCCGAAGCGACCATGGTTCTGAAAGTCAGGGCCGTCCGGGCAGGGCGAGCAGGGCCCGAGCCTGCGCGAACGCCGCGTCTGGGTCGGTGACGTCGACGGCGACGGCGGTCATGCCTACCGCCGTCGCTCCAGCCAGGTTGACCGGCTGGTCGTCGAGGAACACGACGTCGGCTGGCTCGACACCGAGCTTGCCGGTCATGACCAGGTAGATCCGCGGATCGGGCTTGCCGATGCCCAGGTGCGATCCGTCGACCAGGACGTATATCGCCGGCGATGACGACGCGGCGGTGCGCCGCGCCGTGCTCGCCGCGGCGCGGTCGGCCAGGCCGTCCCGGTCCTCGCAGGCTGCGTCCCCGACGCTAGGGCGATGAGCCCGCCCCCGGCGTCGCATCCGTCCGATACCCGCGGCGGCGGCCAGACCCGCGGCGGCGGCCCGGCCCGCGGCGGCGGCTCGGCCCGCGGCGGCGGCTCGGCCCGCGGCGGCCGTATTGCCCACGGCGGGAGTACGCAGGTGCTGAGCAGCGTGGCGAACGCCGCGAGGCTGCTGCGCGAGTTCGGCCGGGGCGAGCCGCAGCTCGGCGTCAGCGAGCTGGCCCGGCGGCTCGGTATCGCCAAGAGCAGCGCGCACCGGATCGGCCACACGCTGGCGAAGGAAGGCCTGCTCGAGCGCGTCGAGGACACCGGTGCGTACCGGCTCAGCGTCACCATGCAGATCCTGGGCGCCAGCGCCCAGGCGACCTCTGGCCTGCACAGCGCGGCCACCGCGGCGCTCGAGCAGCTGCGGGCCGTCACCAGCCGAACGTGCACTTGGCCGTGCTGGACGGGCTCGAGGTCGTCTACGTCGAGCGCAGGGAGAGCCCGGGCGCTGTGCGGATGTTCGGCCGGATCGGCAACCGTGGTCTGGCCCACTCGACCGCGTCGGGCAAGGTACTGCTCGCCTTCTTGCCGCAAGCCGAGCTTGACCGGCGCCTGGCAGGCGTGCGGCTGGCCCGGCGCACGCCCACACGATCACCAGCAAGGACCGGCTCAGAGCTGAGCTGCTCAGGATCAGTGCGCGCGGCTGGGCGGAGAACGTGAACGAAGCCCAGACGGGATTCGCGTCGGTCGCGGCACCGATCCGCAATCCGTCCGGCGAGGTAGTCGCCGCGTTGTCGGTCGCGGGGCCCGTGCATCGCCTCGACGGCGAGAAAATGCGCCGCTACGCCAGGCCCGTTCCCGAGTGTGCCGCCCAGATCAGCAGGCGGCTGGGCTGGGTCGAGCTGGGGCGCCGCGTGGAGGTACCTTCTTGACCGTGCTATCCGATCCCGCCGTTGCCGAACTGGGCGCGGCCCTGTATGCCGCCAGGCGCTCAGGCGTGCCGATCGAGCCGCTCACCGATTCTCACGCGGCAATGTCGGTGGCCGACGCGTACCGCGTGCAGCGTGACCTCGTGGCGCGGCTGCTGGCGGACGGGGACCGGGTCGTGGGTTACAAGCTCGGCCTGACGAGCACGCCGATGCAGCGCATGCTCGGGGTCGACTCCCCCGACTTCGCCCCCGTCCTGGCCTCGCACCTGCACCCCGACGGCGCCGAGGTGGCGGCGGACGGCTTCATTCATCCCCGGGTCGAGGCGGAGATCGCCCTCGTGCTCGGCGCGGACCTGGCCGGGCCCGACTGCACGGCGATCGACGTGGCCAGGGCTGTCTCCGGTGCGACACCGGCGATCGAGATCGTGGACAGCCGGATCGCAGGCTGGCGGATCAAGCTGGCCGATACCATCGCCGACCTCGCGAGCAGCGGCGCGATCGTGCTCGGCTCGGCGGTTGTCCCCGTCGACGGCATCGACCTGCGGCTGGCCGGGATGGTATTCAGCAGGGACGGCGAGGTGATCGCCACCGGCGCGGGCGCGGCCGCGCTCGGCAGCCCGCTGCACGCGACGGCCTGGCTGGTCCGGACCCTGGCCGGGCTCGGCGACTCGCTGCGCGCCGGGCAATTCGTGATGACCGGCGCGCTGCACGCGGCCGTCGACATCGCGCCTGGGCAACGGTACCGGGCCGAGATCGACCGGCTCGGCCCGGTCGGCCTGCGGGTCGCGTGATGAGAATCCCCCGCATGCGCTTCTGGATGAGCCGACGAGCGGCCCGCGGGCCCAAGGTCGTGCCGACCGTCAATCTCGGCGAGCACCTCAAGGCGCCGAACGTCAACATGATCACCTGCGGCGGCCAGGCAACGGTTCCGATCGTGGCCGCGGTAAGCAGGGCGGCGGCAGTTCCGTATGCGGAGATGGTCTCGACGGTCGCCTCCCGGTCGGCCGGGCACGGCACCAGGCAGAACATCGACGAGTTCACCAGGACCACCGCGCGGGCGCTGGCGGAGATCGGCGGCGCAGCGATCGGTAAGGCGATCATCATCCTCAATCCTGCTGAGCCGCCGATCCTGATGCGCAACACGGTGTTCTGCGCGCCGCCCGAGGGCAGCGACCATGACGTGGTCCTCGCCTCGGTCGAGCAGATGGTCGCGGACGTGGCCAGCTACGTGGCTGGATACCGGCTGAAGAATCGCCCGGTGATCGAGGAAGGCCCGTTCGCGACGCCAGGTGGGATCGTGCCGCACCGCGTGGTCGTGCTGCTCGAAGTCGAGGGCGCCGGGGACTACCTGCCGCCGTACGCCGGCAACCTGGACATCATGACCGCGGCCGCGTCGGCCGTCGGCGAGGCCAAGGCGGCGCGCATGGCTGGAGTGCCCGCATGACGCCTCCGTTCAGGCTCACCGACTTCACACTGCGCGACGGCTCGCATGCCGTGGCGCACCAGTACACGCTCACCGAGGTGACAGACATCGTCGCAGGGCTTGACGAGGCCGAAGTGCCGGTGATCGAGGTCTCGCACGGCGACGGCCTCGGCGGGTCGTCGTTCAACTACGGCTTCTCAGGCACCAACGAGATGAAGCTGATCCATGCGGCGGTAGCGACCGCGAAACGGGCCAGGATCGCCTGCCTGCTGCTGCCGGGGATCGGCACAGCCGAGGACCTGAAGGCGATCGCGGATGCGGGAGTCAGCGTCGCGCGCGTCGCCACGCATTGCACCGAGGCTGACATCGCCGAGCAGCACATCGGCATGACCAAGCGGCTCGGCATGGAGGCCGTCGGCTTCCTGATGATGAGCCACATGTTTGCCCCAGAAGAACTGCTCGCCCAGGCCAGGCTGATGCAGGAGTCGGGCGCCGACATCGTCTACTGCGTGGACTCGGCAGGCGCGCTGACGGTGCGGCAGGGCAGGGACAGGATAACCGCGCTCGTGGACGGCCTGCGGACCGGAGTCGGTATGTACGCCCACGAGAACCTGTCGCTGTCGGTGGCGATCTCGCTGGCCGCCCTGGAGGCAGGAGCGACTCATATCGATGGCTGCACGGCCGGTGCCGGAGCGGGAGCCGGCAACTGTCCTACCGAGACTCTCGTGACCGTCTGCCAGAAGATGGGCATCGAGACCGGCATCGAGCCGCTTGCCCTGATGGATGTAGCCGAAGAGATCGTCAGGCCGGCGCTGCGCAGGCCGCAGATCGTCGACCGCGCGGCCCTCACGCTCGGCCTGGCCGGCGTCTACGGTTCGTTCATGCTTCATTCCGAGCGGGCCGCGCAGAGGTACGGGGTCTCCCAGGCCGAGATCCTGCTGGAGCTCGGCAGGCGCAAGGCCGTGGGCGGCCAGGAAGACATGATCATCGACGTGGCGCTCGAGCTGGCGGAACGGAAAGCAAGCCAGCAGGCGGGGGCGCGGTCATGACCGATCCGGCCGAACTTTCGGTACTGGCGGCCCGCCTGATCGAGGCCGCCGGCCAGCGCTCAGGAATCGAGGCGCTCACGACAACGGTCGGCCCGTTCGATGTCGACACCGCCTACCACGTTCAGGATGCCGTGGTGGCTGACCGGGTGCGCCGCGGCGCCCCGGTCGTCGGCGCCAAGCTCGGATTGACCAGCGCGGCCAAGCAGCGGCAGATGAAGGTCGACCAGCCGCTCTACGGCTGGCTCACCGGCGACATGGCGATCGACGTCGGCCAGCCGCTGCGTTGCGCGGCGTTCATTCAGCCGCGATGCGAGCCCGAGGTAGCGTTCGTGCTCCGCGAGGACCTGAGCGGCGCACATGTGACAGCCGCGCAGGTGCTGGCCGCGACCGATGCCATCTACCCCGCCATCGACGTGCTCGACTCGCGGTTCGCAGGCTACTCGTTCACGCTCCCCGACGTGATAGCCGATAACGCTTCGGGGGCCGGCTTCGTCCTCGGCGGCCAGGCAACGAACCCGGCAGGGCTCGACCTGCGGCTGACAGGGGTGGTGCTGGAGAAGAACGGCGAGCTTGCCGCGACGGCGGCCGGCGCTGCCGTCCTCGGTCACCCGGCGGCCTCGGTGGCCTGGCTGGTGCGGGCGCTCGCGGCGCGGGGCCGCGGGCTACTCGCCGGACAGGTCGTCCTGTCCGGCGCGCTGACCGAGGCGGTCCCGGTATCGGACGGCGACGTGATCGTTGCGAGGTTCGACCGGCTTGGAACCATCGAGGTCGCCTGCAGATAGGTTTCGGGAGAACGGCTATGCCCTTTGTGCAGGTCACGATGGTGCGAGGGCGCACCGTCGAGCAGAAGCGTGCGCTGATCGCCGCGGTGTCCACGGCCGTGGCCGAGTCGACCGGCACGCCACGCCCGTCGACCAGGTCCGGGTCGCCATCTATGAGGTGGGACCCGACGAGTGGGGCGTCGGCGGCCAGCCGTACTCGCTGGCGCGGGCCGCGCCGCCCTCCAGCCCGTGACCCCGGTGCGGCTGCTCAGGCTCGCCGACCTGAGCGACACGACCGCCAGCCGGTGCCAATCGCCCCTTCCGCCCCGGCCGTCAAAGTGGTCGTGATCCCTATCGCTGTTCGGATTGCGACCTGCCTGTCAACCGGATTGATCCCGCTCCTCACCGCGTGCAGCAGCCCGCATGGCATCGTGAATGGCAGGCTCATCGAGGTCGGTGGCCCGACGCCGCGGCACTCGCCAGTGCCCGGCTATGTAACGGCGCAAGGCTCTGCGGGGACGCAGACTGTCATGGCGGGCCGGGACGGTCGGTACACACTCTCACTGCCGCCCGGCGTGTACCACCTGAGTGGGCAAGCCGAAGGTGTGCCTTGCCTTGCGGAGCGCGCGATTCACATAAGGCGAGGCAAGACCATCAGCGGTGTCGTTGTCATCTGCCCGATCCGGTAGCCCGGATAGGTGCGAGGCAAAGCGCACGGAAGGGGGTCGCTAACCCTGCGGCATCAGATCTCAGCTCCGCCGCCGGACGCGCGCACCGGGTCGTCCCGGGACCGACCGTGTATTGCCGGGTCGATCCCGGCACCGGCCTGGCAGCGCTGCATCCGACGTGTCGATGAGATTCATGCCGATATCAAGGCCCGCGCCTGACTCTCATGGTAGCTCGGATCGAGAGTGCAATATAACCGATTTGACGTAATTCGCAGAGGCCTCCATTCTGTATCGGCCACACTCTGCCGATGCCGGGAGGATCGAATGAGCACATCGGCGAGGTTCGACACGATACGCACCGACCGGCTGCTGATGCGTCGTTGGCTCGACTCGGACCGGGAGCCGTTCGCGGCGCTCAATGCCGACCCGGAGACCATGCGGTTCTTCCCGGCGACGCTCGACCGGATAGCCAGCGATGCGTTTGTCGATCGCATCGAGTCGCGGTTCGAGCAGCAGGGATACGGCCTCTGGGCGCTTGAGGTCACCGATACCGGTTCGTTCATCGGCTTCACCGGGCTCAACCCGATGCCGGATGATGTGCCAGGTGCGGGCGGCACCGAAGTCGGCTGGCGGCTCGCCAGGCACGCCTGGCATCGTGGCTACGCGACGGAGGCGGCCAGGGCGGCGCTGGACGTAGCCTTCGGCGCCGTGGGCATCAAGGAGATCTGGTCCATGACCGCCGTTCTCAACGAGCCGTCCCAGGCTTTGATGCGGCGCCTGGGGCTGACCGAGGTCGCCAGGTTCGATCATCCTGGGGTGCCCGCTGGTAATCCGCTGCGGCCGCATGTGACCTATCACCTTGCATCGCCCCGTGGCTAAGCACGCTGGCAACGTTAAATCCCGGCTGCCTGACCGCCGGCGCGCCGTTTCTACCCGAATTGGGGCCAGGCGCTAGCCGAGCGGCTACTCGCCGACTTCGAGCTTCCGGCCAGGCGCCGGATCAAGAGGCTGTCGCGCGGGATGCGGTCAGTTGTGGGGATCGTCATCGGGCTGGCGGCTCGCGCCGAGGGGGTGATGGCTTCAGTTTCCTGGTGAATGTGGTCATATCGGCGCTGGTGCCGCCTGGCCCGCACGGTTACTACACCGGCGGAATTGTGACGATCTACGTCTTCCTGCTCGTCGCCGGCGCGCTGAGCATGACCAGGTCGCTGCCGTTCGGGTTGATGCTCGGCGTCAGTCGCCGCAACTATTACCTCGGTACCGGTCTGCTGGTGGTCGCGCTGGGCATCGTCGACGGCCTGGGCCTGACAGTGCTGCAGGTTGCTGAGCGGGCGGCCGGCGGCTGGGGTTACGGCGTGCACTTCTTCCGGGTGCCGTGGATCCTGGCTGGCCCGTGGTACCAGACATGGCTGACGTCGTTCGTGCTGCTGGTGGTGTTCTGGCTGTACAACATGTGGTGCGGGCTGGTGTACCAGCGCTGGAGCCTGCCCAGGCTGACCGCGTTCTTCGCGGCCCGGGTACTGGTGGCGCTCGTCGCCGTGGTCGCAGTGTCCCTGACACACGACCGGCCCGTCGTCGCACAATTCTTCAGCACGGTTACGGCGCCCGCGCTGACCGGAGTACTGGCCGCGGCCGCCGGGGCGCTGGGGCTCGGCGGGTTCGCCACCATGCGCCGGATCACAATCTGAAGAAGGCCACTCGTGTATGGATGTGCCACCCATTTCGAATGAGGTAATGGGGTGGCACACCCGCACGGGGCCACCAAGCGATCTACCGCCGTCGCGGGTACTGCGGCGGACACAAACGGAGGAGCAGTGCTCGGTGATCCGGGACCGCCAAGTCAGAGCTAGGGCGGCGGGCGAGCGGGCATGTAGGCCGGGTTCTGTCATCGCCCGTTTCCTGACCTGCGGCTACTCCCCCGCTTGCCTTCTGGCCTGCGCGAACACTACGTGAGCCGACGGGACAATACGGCGCCGTTCGGGGCCTCATGTGCGCCAGTTATCCCTCGGCTGCGTAGGTTCCTAAGCCCTGCACCACCTCGGCGAGGCTCTCGCCGACAAGTAGCCGGAGCGCTTTCACGGCCGTCTTCCGGCTATGCCGTGCTCCTGCGCGAGCGCGGCGATCGATGGCAGCCGGATCTGCGGCGCCAGCTCGCCGGACTCGATGCGCGCCCGCAGGATCGCAGCCATCTGGAGGTAGGGCGGCACGGTGCCGGGGTGGCGGTTCGGGCTGCGGCGGGCGTCTGGTCAGGGTCGTTGCCTCCGGCTGATGTTCATCGCTGGCGTGTAGCCGGATGCGGGTCGTCTGCCGCACCGGTTCGGCAGCTGCGCCTGTACGCGGCTTGGGCGGTCTTCCAGTCGGCTTTCCGGACGGTCGACGGCCTACTGCTGGACGAGGACCAGCGGTTGCCCTCGACGGCAGCGAGCGTCGGGCCGTCGGGGATGTCGAAGGGCTCGGTGACGAGAACGCTGCCGAACTGCTGCGCGCGGGCGAGCGATGCGCGCAGGTCGCGCACCTGAACGTCGAGGATCACGGCGGGACTGTCACCGCGGCGGATATGCCCGCCCAGACCGGGTTCCAGGCCGCCGAGCCCGGCCGGCATCTGCATGATCGGGCCGGCCCCCACCTCCCAGTTGAACAACTCTCCGTAGAAAGCTGCCTGGCGCTCGGCATCGCGGGCCCACAATCTCCCAGTGGACCACCGGCCTCGCCCAGTCCTCAGCCACCGCGCCGCACCCCCAGGAAGGAGTTGATCGCCGCTGTGAACCAGGCCGGGTCGTCCAGCCACGGGAGGTGACCGGCCCCGGGCTGCACTATCACCTCACAGTCCGGGAACAGCCGGGCGGCTTGTGCCGCCGCGCTGGGCGTGGGGGCGAAGTCCATCTCGCCCGCGTAGATGAGTACCGGGGCGGTAAGCGTGCCCAGTGCGGTCCGGGTGGCGTCGGGGTCAAAAGCGCCGTCGGCGTAATAGCTCGCCTGAACCGCGCGGGCTCGATCGCTGTACCCGATCAGGGAATGCGCCTGCGCCGCCTGGTCCCACCGGCCGTAGAAGAACGGCATACACCTACGGCGGGTCTCGGCGGAGTCGTCACCGGCCTCCGCCTTCTCCACCGCCGCCATCGCGTTGGCAAACCACGGCTCACCCGACCCGCGTTCCAGAGCGACCCGCTGCTGTTCGTCGGATAGCTCGATCCCCACTGCCCGCAGGCCCAGGGTGAGCAGGATCAGGTGGTCCAGCCACTGGGGGTAGGCGGCGCCGTACAGTTCGGCCAGGTTGCCTGCGGCCGAATGCCCAAGCAAGTCCATGCTGGACAGGCCGAGGTGAGCGCGGAGCGCCTCGACGTCCTGCACGAGCCGGTCGCACCGGTAGGTCGCCGGGTCGTCGGCGTCCCCCGACGCCCCGGTGCCGCGGGTGTCGGGCATAATCAGCTGCCGCGAGCCGGCCAGGCCGCCGAGATCGCCCAGGTACTCGCAGGCGCGTCCCGCGCCGGGCAGACACACCAGCGGCCGGCCGTCGCCGAGCGTTCGGAACGCGATGTCGGTGCCGTCATAAGACGCGAAATGGCTCATGATTCGATCGTGGCAGACCCGTGTTTACGATCCAAATGTAGATCCCGTGGTCGGACGCTGCCGCCTGGAGACGCTCAGGAAGCGGAAGAGCCACAAGTGGCAGACCTATCCGGCGAACATGCTCCCGGCATTCGTGGCCGAGATGGATTTCGACCTGGCCAAGCCGATCGTCGAGTCCAAACGGGCCGCGCTGGCCATCGGCGACTGCGGCTACGGGCACAAGGGCGAGCTGGGCGAGGCGTTCGCGGCCTTCGCCGAGAAGCGGCTGCGCCGGGTCCCCGGATCCGTCCCGGATTATCGCCGAGGTGATCCAGGCCGTCACGCTGCCGGGATCGGGGATAGTGATCAACCCGCCGGTGTACCAGCCGTTCTTCCGTCGGCTACGTCTCGCCGGGCGCCGCGTGATAGCGGCGCCGCTACGACCTGGATCCCGTGGCGATCGACCCGGCTCTCGCCGCCGACGGCGTCAGCGCCTACCTGTTCGCGGCTGGCCATGACGATGGATGGTAGCAATTTTGTGCGACGCGCTCGACAACGCCGTCGCAGCAACGCTGCATGTCCCTCCAATGTGCCCTCATCGCGTGACCGGATCGCGTCACTGCAGGTCAGAGCGATGGGCAGCGGGCGAGCTGGCCTGTAGGCCGGGTTCTGTGCACCCGCTTGCGCGGGCCGGCGGCCATCCATCTCGGACTGCCGTTGCCGGCAGCCTCATGCGGTCTACCCGCGAGCATCGGGCGGGCCGCCCTCGATCGCTCGCGCAGGCGAGCTCCGCTTGCGCGGCGCCGCCCTCTTGACCTTGCTCCGGGTGGGGTTTACCAGCCGCCGCAGTCACCTGCGGCGCTGGTGGTCTCTTACACCACCGTTTCACCCTTACCGCCAGACCAGGCCGCAACCTGGAGCCGACGGCGGTCTGTTTTCTGTGGCACTTTCCCGCGGGTCACCCCGGGTCGGAGTTACCGACCACCCTGCCCTGCGGAGCCCGGACCTTCCTCGGCGGCTCCGGGATACCGGAACCGACGCGGCCGCCCGGCCAGCTCGCCCGCCTCCCACCAGTCTAGGCGGTCCGCCGCCGTCGGCGCTGCTGCAGATGAGCGGTGTCGTTGAACGACCGCAGCAGAGCGGAGCCGTTGTCGAAACAGTCGATCCTGGTCAGCGACGCCACATCGAGATTCATCCGGAACATGGCCTCGGGCGGCGCTAGCAGCGCCCGGCACACCAGGGTCTTGATCGGAGTGACATGGCTGACCACGACCGCGCTGGAATGCTGGTGGGCCTTGATGAGCCGGTCTATGGCGCCAAGCACCCGCAGCGCTACCACGGCGAAGCTCTCGCCGCCAGGCGGCGCCGCATCGGGGCTGGCTAGCCACGCCGCCAGCTCGTCCGGCCAGCGCTGGTTCGCCTCGGCGAACGACAGGCCCTGCCACTGGCCGAAGTCGGCTTCGGCCAGGTCATCATCGACGATCATCGGGGCTCCCGTGGCCTCCGCAACGGCCTCGGCCGTGCGACGCGCTCGCTGCAGCGGCGAGGTGACGATGACATCGACGCCCGGAGCGGCGGCCAGCCTGCGCGCGGCTAGCCGCGCCTGCCTGATGCCCTCTTTGGTTAGCGCGATGTCGTGGCGGCCGGAGAACCTGCGCTCGGCGGACAGCTCCGTCGCGCCGTGACGGAGCAGCAGCGTTGTCGTGGGCTTGCCCGCGGCCTTGTCCCAGCCTGGCGCCGCTCCGCCGGCTGGCGCCCTCGTCTCCTGGCCGGTCACAGGCCCGAGTCAGGCGTCCTGACCAGGATGCGCCTGCACTCTTCGCACCGCAGAACCTCGTCATCTGGTGCGGTCCTGATCGCGTTCAGGTCGACCGTGTTGAGCGTCAGGTTGCAGCCCTGGCACCGGCGCTGCCGGAGCGCCGCAGCGCCAACGCCGCCGTGTTGCGCCCTGAGCTTGTCGTACAGTTCGAGCAGGTCAGGCGGGATCGCAGCGGTGACCTCGATTCTGCGGTCGGCTGCCTTGACCGACTGCTCGGCCAGTTCAGCGAGCGCGGCGTCCCTGGCGGCGGTGACGTTGATCAGCTCGGTCCCGAGCTGCTCGCGCTCGGCCGCGGCCTGCTCCAGGGCCACCTGCGCCGTCTCGCGCCGCTCCATCACGTCGAGCACGACTTCCTCAAGGTCGGACTGCCGCCGGTGCAGGGACTGCACCTCGGACTGCAGGTTCTCGAGTTCGCGCGGCGAGTTGACCATGCCGCTGTCCAGCCGCTGGCGATCGCGATCGATCCTGGACCTGACCTGGTCCACGTCGGCCTCGGCCTTGGCCTGTTCGCGTTTCAGGTCGCTGTTCTGCGCGGTCAGCGCGGCGATCGAGTCACTGAGCTCGCCGTCGCGGGGCTCGAGCCTCGCGAGTTCGGCGTGCTCCGGAAGGCCGCGACGCCGGTGCTCGATCCGGCCGAGCTCCGAATCGATGTCCGCTAGCTCAAGCAGCCGCAGCTGCGCCTCAGGCGATGCTTTCACGAGGCCACGTTAGCCTGCCCGCGGACGGTCGTGCACAGCGCTAGTCCAGGTAGCTCAGCACCGGTACCGCTCGGCCTGCGCTCAGCGCGGTGGCAGCAGGACCTTGTTGACGATGTAGATCGTCGCGTTGGTGGTCTTTATGTTGCCGCAGAGCACGGTTGCCCCGTTCACCAGGTAGACGGGGCCGGTCTTGGACAGCTTGAGCGCCTTGCCCTGCAGCGTCGCTGGCTGGACGCCGCTGGCGAACTGCTGCGGGCTGAGCCAACCCCTGACAGCGTGATACCTGATGATTTTGGGCAGATCACCCGACTTGTGCAGGTGAATGATCTGAGTCCTTGACAGCGAAGCGAACGCGCTGTTGGCGGGAATGATCAGCGTGTAGGAGTGGAGTGAGTTCAAGGTCTTTTCCAGGTCAGCCGTGCGGACCGCCGCGACGAAGACGGACAACTGCGGATTGCTCGACGCCGCGGTGATCGCCTTCTTCGTGCTCATGGAGCCGATGTTCCCGTTGCCCGTCAGCGGGATCATGCCGCAGTCGGATCCGACGAGGGCCGCTGTCGCCGACGCCGTGGGGCTGGGACTGCTGGGACCGCTAGTGCTGGGACTGCTGGTGCTGGTGCCACTGGGGCTGGGGCTGCCGGTGCTGGAGCTGCGGCCGGCACTCCCGCTCACCACAGGTCCGGCCCCGCCGGTGTGGGTGGCTGAGGGGAGCGGCGCGTTGCCGCAGGCGGTCACGGCGAACGCGATGCTCGCGGCGACCGCCGCGCCTTGAACGTGCGTCCTGCGCACGGAGTGCAGCCGCATAAAGAACGGTGTTGCCCCGAACCGGCAAGCGCAAGCTCAATAAGACGGCATCATTCGCTGAGACCGGCCTGAACCGGGCTACGGGCCAGTCGGGCCGATCATGACGACCGGCGCTGACGTCGGCTGCGGGGACCCGCCGTCCGGCTCGATAGTGAGGCCCACCATGTCACCGGCCGACATCCGCGCGATCAGCGCGGGTCCGGCCATGCCCCTGGGATGGATCGTGAGCATCCCAGCCGGGCGCTCGCCGCGCGGGCCCATCAGCCACAGCTCGTACCGCCTGGCAGGAGGCGGCCTGCGCAGGCCGTGCGCGATGAACACGGCCATGCGCTCGCTACCGGAGGAGACGACGATCGCCATCCCCCCGCCACCGACGGGTGCTGTCCGCATCACGGCATCGGGGGCACCGAATACGGCAGCCACGGTCTGGGCCGCGGGACCGCGCGAGCCCTGCATGTCCGCGTAGTGCGTGCCGATGCCGATCGCGGCGGCGATCGTGACCGCGGCTGCCGCACCCAGGCCCCGGCGGATGGCTCGCGCCCGGCCCGGTCCTGCCCGCCTGCGAGACCGGTGCGCGGGCTCTCTTTCAGCCACAACAGGGCCCATCTGCCCGGTGTGGTAGGCGGCGCGAATCGTCGGTTCGCGCAGCTCAGGCCGTGGCCGCCGCACGGCCTCCGCCGTCCCGAGCCGCGCCGCTGCTTCCCGCAACTCTTCGACCTCATCGCGGCATTGCGCGCAAGCTGCCAGATGAGCGGCGAACCTCGCCCGCTCGTCGTCGGAGACCGCGTCGAGCACATATGCTCCGGCGAGGGTGTGCAGGTCCTGCTCCCCTGACGTCATCACTGCACCCCCTTCGCGTCATCCAGGCAGTCCCGCAGCCTGATCAGTCCGTCCCGCATCCTGGTCTTGACCGTCCCGGCCGGGACGCGGAGCAGGTCGGCAACTTCCCGGTAGGTGTATCCGCCGTAGTAGGCGAGGCTGACGCACTCGCGCTGCAATGGGGTCAGCGAGGCCAGGCAGCGCTGGACTCGCTGGGCTTCCAGGCTCGCCTCCACGGCCTCGACGACGTCGTCATAGTCGATGACGGCGGTGGCCGCGCGTAGTTCCCGCATGGCGTGGCTGCGCTCGGACCGCACGCGGTCGACGGACCTGCGGTGCGCGAGCGTCATCACCCAGCTCGTGCCGCTGCCCCTGGCCGGATCGAACCGGCTCGCCAGGCGCCAGACCTCGAGCATGACCTCCTGCATCACCTCTTCGGCCTGGGCAGGGTCGCGCAGCACTTTCCTGGCGACGCCGAGCACCCAGCCCGATGTGAGGTCATAGACGGCGTCATACGCGCGCTCGTTGCCGCGGGCGACGGCCGTGAGCAGGTCGTCCAGGCCGGAGGCTGCCCGGCGTCCGGCGCTGGGGAGATGATCAGCAGCGCTCCCCCGCCGCCATCGGCCCTCAGTCACGCCCACACCTTCTATTCGTTGCCGGCGGTGAGCCGGCTTGGCGCTGCGGCCTCTGACCGAACCTCGGCCGCCACTGGTACGAATAACTAGTGTGACCCTTGATAAGCGCATGCCCGTCCGCGGCGTGGTGGCCGGCCTTCTGTCCGGGGCGGTCGGCGTGTCCGTCGCCTTCCTGGTCAGCGGCTTCAGCGCCGCGATCGGATCACCTGTGGTGGCAGTCGCCCAGCTGGCGATCGACCTGAGCCCGCCGCCGGTAAAGAACTTCGCGATCAGGGAGTTCGGCACCAACGATAAGTTGGTCCTCCAGATCGGCGTGCTCATCGTGCTTGCGGTGTTCGCCGGGTTCGTCGGCGTGCTCGCACAGCGCCGCGAGGCCAACGGGCTGATCGGCGTCGCGATCTTCGGTGCCGTCGGCCTGATCGCCGCTGGCACCAGGCCAACGGCGACCGCAGCCGACCTGCTGCCCTCGCTAGTCGGCGCCGGGGCCGCGGCGCTGGCACTGGTCACGCTCACCCGCGCGGCTGGGCGGCCGGTCAGCCGTCAGGACACTACCGCGGGGCAAGCCGGCGCCGCGGATGTCGACGTGCCGGACCGGGTCCCGGGCGGCGAGCCGGGCGGGGAGCCGATCCGCGGCACCACGCAGGGCCGGACCGCCGTCCTCAGCGTCTCCGAGCCACCGCGACGCCAGTTCATGACTCTGGGCGCGGTCGCAGCTGGTGTGGCCGCGGCGTCCTACGTCGGCGGACGGCTGCTGACCGAGCGGGCGAACGTGTCGGCGGCGGTCAATTCCCTACGCCTGCCCGCCCCCGCGACTCCCGCGCCCGCTCTGCCGGTCGGCACGGACCTGGCGACTCCCGGCTTGAGCCGGTTTGTCACTGCTAACCCGGCCTTCTACCGGGTCGACACCGCGATAGTGCTGCCGCAGATTCCGCCGTCGAGCTGGCAGCTGCGGATCCACGGTATGGTGCGCCGGCAACTCACGATCAGCTTCGATCAGCTGCTCAGGCGGCCGCTGACGGAGGCTTACATCACGCTGACCTGCGTCTCCAACCCGGTCGGCGGACCGTACATCGGCAACGCCCGCTGGCTGGGCGCCAGCCTGGGGGCCCTGTTGCGCGAAGCGGGGATCCGCGCCGGGGCCGATCAGCTGTTCTGCACCTCGTCGGACGGCTTCACATCAGGCACGCCGGTCCAGACCGCGATGGATGGCAGGGATGCCTTGCTTGCGGTCGGGATGAACGGCAAGCCGCTGCCGACGGCGCACGGCTTCCCGGTCCGGACCGTCGTCCCGGGGCTCTACGGATACGTGTCGGCGTGCAAGTGGATCACCGATATCGAGGTGACGACGTACGCGGCCAACCACGCCTACTGGACCGACCGCGGCTGGTCCGAGCAGGCGCCGATCAAGACCGAGTCGCGGATCGACGTTCCCTCCGGCCGGGCCCCGGTGAAGGCAGGCAAAACCTCGATCGCGGGTGTCGCCTGGGCGCAGCACAAGGGCATCGACGCCGTGGAGGTGCGGGTGGACCGCGGTCCCTGGCGCCAGG
>Ga0207646_10001833_pt1 | contig 25676 bp, 24 predicted proteins | sample KBSK5502metaG_FD_184343 | JGI IMG/M metagenome (GOLD analysis project Ga0207646, IMG submission 184343) | Corn, switchgrass and miscanthus rhizosphere microbial communities from Kellogg Biological Station, Michigan, USA - KBS K5-50-2 metaG... | ecosystem: Host-associated > Plants > Roots >...
ATCCGCAGTCGCAGTTCATCCTCGGCGGAATCTTTCACTACATGACGGGCATCAGCTACGCGCTCGTATATGTGTACCTCATCCACCCTCTGATCCCGCTCCCGAACACGACGCGCGGCAACCTTACGAAGGGGCTTTTCTTCGGCATCGTGCTCGGGCTGATCAGCGCGCTCTGGTGGGTGCCGGTGCTCTTCCCGCAGTTCAACGCCGGATTCCTGACTCTCAACTTCGGCTGGAAGACACTCGTATCCATCTTTGTGTGGCACGCGATCTGGGGAATCAACATCGGCGCGCTCTATAACCCGTACCCGGCGGACGAGGCGAACTAGAAACGTCATCGTTGTTGGTGAACCGAGGCCGGAGGATCGAACCTCCGGCCTCATGTTTCATTCGCGCCGTCTCAGATCGTGAGTACGACCTTGCCGAACGGCCGGTCCTCGATGAGATGTCGCGTGGCCGCGCCGGCCTCCTTCAGCGGGTACGTTCGGTCGACCACCGGTTTCACCTTTCCGTCGCGCAGCAGCGGCAGAAGAGTGTTCCAGGCGGTGCCGAAAGCCTCCGGTGACTGGAAATACATGTTGAAGCCGTGGATGCTCGCGGGCTTCCATATGAGCGTGACCGAGTCGACGGTCAACGCGGTGCCGCCCGGGTAGCCCATCTGCACGACCCGGCCGCCCGCGGCGAGGGACTTGACGGCCTCACCGGTGATCGCGCCGCCGATGGAATCGAGCGCGACCTCGACGCCCTTTCCGCCTGTGAGGCGCATGACGCCCTCGCTCAGCGTTTCTTGAGATAGATCGACCACGTCTTTGTGGCCCATCTCTCCGGCGCGTTTCGCCTTGATGCTGCTGCCCGCGGATGTGATCACGCGGCCGGCTCCGTGCACGCGAGCGAGTTGGATCGCGGCGTTCCCGACCGACCCGCCCACTCCAGGAATGAGCATGGTCATCCCGGGCTTGATCTGGCAGCCAATCGTCAGCGCGAGTTCGGCGGCAAGGAAGGCGACGGGTACTGCCGCCGCTTCAACATCGGACAAGTTCTCCGGGACCCGCACAGCTTCGGTCGGACCAGCGGTCACGAACTCCTGCCAAGTGCCGGATCGTGAGAATCCGTAACCCCCGACGACCATGACGCGAGTGCCTGCCGGCAGATTCTTCGTACCCTTTCCGACGACGACACCCGCGCCTTCGTTGCCCTGGATCATTCCAGGAGCCACCTGGGCCACCCAACCGCGACGCACGGTGTTGTCAAAAGGATTGACCGCAGCGGCTGCGACCTTGACGAGCACCTCTTCAGGCCCGGGCTCAGGCTCCGGTACATCAACCACTTTGAGCTCGTCGTAGTCGCCGTATTTGTCGAAACGGACTGCGCGCATTGCGGCCTCCCCAAACGTCTTAAGAGCTGCGCCTCATTGTGCCGAAGTCGGGCGAGGACCGAACACTTCGCCGCTATGCGAACAATGCGGATGCGGCCCTTAGGCCGCTGGCTGCATCGCACGCAGGGTCGTGAGTTCGACATTAGAAGGAGGAGGTTCGCTCAGAAGGTCAACAGCAACCTTTAGGTCCCAACCCGTTGCCCCGCGCGCCGTCTCTGCCGTGACCCCCGCATGCAAACTTGTCAAGACGAGCTCGCTGGTTCGTGGGTCAGGCATCAAGGTCCCGAGGTCGCTGATCACGGCCGTCGGCCCGGCGCCACGCATCCGCAGCTTCTTCCTTGCGTCCCCTCCGTCAAGGAAACCAGCCGACGTGAGGAAGTCGAGCTGCTTCACGAAGGTGCGTGGTGTTTGCCGCAGAAGGACAAGCACCTCGCGAGCTGACGCCGCGATCTCAGGGGCGCCGCCCGCACCGGGGAGTCGAACGGTCGGACGCTCGTAGCCGCCGATCACGGTCGTGTTGATATTTCCGAAGCGATCGATCTGCGCCGCGCCAAGGAACCCGACGTCTACGCGCCCTGCTTGTAGCCAGTAGGCGAAGATCTCCGGGAGTGGGACCACCGTGTCGGCGGTCTCGGCAAGCTCCCCGTCGCCGATCGAGAGCGGCAGGACACTCGGCTTGGCGCCGATCGGACCCGACTCGTAGATGAGAACGCAGTCGGGCGCATGCGTGCACCGCGCGAGATTGGCGGCGGCGCTCGGCAGGCCTATGCCGACAAAACAGAAGGCGTCCGCCCGCAGTCGGCGTGCGGCCGCGACGATCATCATCTCGTCGCTCGTGTAGCTCTCAGGCACTTATGTCGTCCAGGCTCGCGCGGTACTCACCGAAGTCGGCGGTGCCGAGCACGTGACGCTTCATCCAAGCCGTGAAGACACCGCGGTCCCGAGCGACCTCGTCCCAGCGAAGATAGAAGCTGTTATCGCGGCGCGAGTACCCGTCGGCGTAGGAGGGATGCGCGCCGCCGGGGACGAGGGCGATTGCGCTGATCACGCGGGATGGGAGCACCACGCTGTACGGTCGCGGCACTAAGGCGTCGACGATCTCCTCGACGGTGACCACGGTTCGACTTGCACCGAGCACTGCCTCCTTCTGCACCCCTACGATTCCCCACAGCAGCACGTTGCCGCGGCGGTCTGCCTGCTGCGCGTGGATGATCGCCACATCGGGCTTGATCGCGGGCACGGCGGTCAGCTCCTCGGCAGTGAAGGGGCACGTGATCGTCGCAATGGTGGCGGTGTGCTTCGGAAGATCCGTGCCGATGTACCCGCGAAGCACGCCGAAGGGCAGACCTGACGCGCCGGCGACGTAGCGCGTCGCCATGCCGGCATGACTGTGCTCTTCGATCTCGAGCGGCTTCGGCCAGCCGTTCTCGACCGCATCGCGGAAGCGATGCAGCGAACCGACACCGGGATTCCCTGCCCACGAGAAGACGAGCTTCTTCGCCGCGCCGATCCCGATGAGCTGGTCGTAGATGACGTCCGGGGTCATTCGGATGAGGGTCAGGTCGCGCCGGCCTTGGCGAGCGATCTCGTGTCCGGCCGCAAAGGGAATCAGGTGGGTGAAACCCTCCAGTGCGACGGCGTCGCCGTCACGGACGAGCTCGGCGACAGCCTGTCGCAGCGTGACCATCTCCGTCACGGGGTGAGCTCGGCGGCGACCTTGTCGATGTCCTGCTGGTACTTGAGTAGCAACGGAAGCATGTCCTTGGGCACGCCGCCGTCGAGGCTCCGGTGACCTAGCAATACCAACGTCCGAGCCCAATCGAGCGTCTCAGATACCGATGGTGGTTTCTTGAGATCGAGGATCCGGATGGATCGGACGATGCGCGCGATCTGCTCCGCCAGCGCGGCCTCGATGCCTGGGACGCGCCGGAGGATGATCTCCCGCTCGCGCTCGATCGACGGGTAATTCATCGGCAAGAACAAACAGCGCCGTTTGAGCGCTTCAGAGAGCTCGCGCGTGTTGTTCGAGGTCAACACCACCAGCGGGACCTGCGTGGCGCGCACTGTGCCAAGCTCGGGGACTGAGACCTGCCAGTCCGACAAGACCTCGAGCAGGAGGGCCTCGGCCTCTTCCTCCAACCGATCGACCTCGTCGATGAGCAAGACCACCGGACGCGTCGCCTTGATGGCGAGCAGGAGTGGCCGCGCCAGTAGAAAGTCCTCGGTGAAGATATCTTGCTCGACCTTGTGCCAGTCGGTCTCTCCCGAGTCCGCTTGGATGCGGAGCAGCTGCTTCTTGTAGTTCCATTCGTAGATGGCCTTTGCTTCGTCGAGTCCCTCGTAGCACTGCAGCCGGATCAGAGGACGGCCCGAAGCTTCGGAGAGGCCCTTGGCGAGCTCGGTCTTTCCCACTCCCGCCGGCCCTTCGCACAAGATCGGCTTGGAAAGCGGCTCGGCGAGATACACGGTCACCGCGGCCTGCTCGTCGAGGAGGTACCCCACGGCGGCGAGTCGCTCCTGCGCGTCCTTTGGGCTGGCAAACAGAGTCACAGGGCCGTACTCAGGCGATCCGGGTCAACTTTCGTCTCACGCCCACCGAACTCTAGACGCGCTTGCTTCGTGCTGGCCCGCTCACGTGGATCGGACGCGACCCAGCGTGTTTGCGGTCGTCGGAGCTCCGATTCGTGGAGGCGTGGACCAGCGTGGCGTCGCGAGGCGGCGGACGGCGGCCCCAGAAGGCCTCCTCGAGCAGCTGGCGGATCTCGGTGGCCTGGACCGGACGGGGATTCCAGAGCGGCGGCTCCGCCGCCATCCGCGCGGCGTCATCCAGGTCCTCACGTCGCATACCGAGCGATTCCAAACTGGTCGGCGCGGAGACCGCGATCGCGAAATCAAAGAGCCCGCTAGCCGGATCATCGACGGCGAGCGCCTGCGATATCCGCAACATGGCCTCGGACGCGGCGTCTTGGTTGAACCGCACCGAGTGGGGCAACACGACGGCGTTCGTCTCCGCGTGCGGCAGCCCAAAGGTGCCGCCGAGCACGTGACAGACGCGGTGGTGCAGTGCCATTCCGACCACGGCGAGGGCCGCACCGCCTAGATACGCCCCGTACAGCGCGTCGCTCCGCGCCGCAAGGTTCGCGGGCTCGCGAACCGATGCCGGGATCCCGCGGGCGAGCGCGCGAATACCTTCCTCGGCGGCGAGCGAAGTGATCGGGTTCTCTTCTTCCGCATACAGAGCCTCTACGCAATGGGCGAGCGCGTTGATCCCGCTGGCACCCGTTGTGGCGGGCGGAAGCGACGTGGTCAGCTCTGGGTCATAGATGACGACCTTTGGAAGAACGCGGAGGTCTCGACCGGTCCGCTTGTGTCGGTCGGCCGTGATTCCGTATATCGGAGTCATCTCGGAGCCCGCGTAGGTCGTGGGGATCGCGATCGTGTCGATCCCGCTTTCAAGCGCGATCGCCTTGCCGAAGCCGGTGGTCGAGCCCCCGCCGATCGTGATGACGCAATCAGCTCCCGCATCCGCCGCGGCTTTGCGCGCCGCGAGCACGGTCTCGATCGGCGTGTGCTGTCGGATATCGGTGAACTCGCCGGCGATTCGACGCCCAAGACGCACCGCGAGCTCCTGCGCAGTAGCCGCGGTCGAAGGGTCGTAGATCAATAGGACATGGGTCCGTCCGAGACGTTCGACCTCGGCAGGGGCCCGACTGATAGATCCGAGACCGAAGATCACGCGGCCGGGGAGCGACTCGTAGACGAACGATCTCATCGCCCTGGCACCCTGCTAGGTCTCCGTCCGCGGATACCACGGCGGCAGTTGCGCATCGACATCAAGCCAGACCGACTTCGCGCTCGTGTTCTCGAGCATCGCTTCGAAGCCCATCTCGCGTCCGTAGCCGGAGCCGCCGACGCCGCCGAACGGCGACCCAGGGTTCACCCGCTTGTAGGTGTTGATCCACACCATCCCGCTGCGGATCGCGCCGGCGACGCGGTGGGCGCGCTGCACGTCGCGCGTCCAAAGGCCGCCACCGAGTCCGTAATCCGTGGAGTTCGCGATCGCGATCGCCTCGGCCTCATCGGCGAACGTGGTCACGGTCACGAAGGGGCCAAAGACTTCCTCACGGCTCACGCGGTCGCCGGCGCGCGCCCGCACCACCGTGGGCTCGACATACGAGCCCTTCGCAAGCGCGGGATCCGACGGTGCCTTGCCGCCGGTCAGGACCTCGCCGCCCTCATCTCTTGCGATCTTCACGAACGAGAGCACCCGGTCGCGATGGCCCATTGACGTAAGCGGGCCCATCTCGGTCGCGGAATCGAGCGGGTCACCGAGCCGGATGGAGCGGGCGAGGGCGACGAAGCGGTCGACGAATTCCTGCGCGATCGTCTCCTGCAGGATCAGGCGCGACCCCGCGATGCACGCCTGCCCCTGGTTGTGGAATATCGCAAAGGCGGATCCGTTCACCGCCGCAGCGAGGTTCGCGTCGGCGAACACGATGTTCGCTCCCTTGCCGCCAAGCTCGAGCTGAACGCGCTTGAGGTTTCCGGAGGACGCCTGCACGATCGTGCGGCCGACCGCGGTCGAGCCCGTGAAGCTGATCTTGTCAACGTCCCGATGCGCGGCGAGATGAGCCCCCACTACCGCGCCCGCCCCGGGCACGACGTTGACCACGCCGGCAGGGAATCCGACCTCGGCGACGAGCTCGGCGAGACGCAGGGTCGACAGTGGTGTGAGCTCGGCCGGCTTGTAGACGACCGTATTCCCCGCTGCGAGCGCGGGCCCCATCTTCCAGCTTGTGAACATGAGCGGGAAGTTCCAAGGGACGATGTGCGCGACCACCCCGACGGGAACGCGCAGTACGTAGTTGAAGAAGCCACGCTCCACAGGGACCACGCTGCCCTGGACTTTGTCTGCCATCCCGCCGAAGTAGCGGAACGTTGCCACCGTCCGCGGGATGTCCAGCCGTGAGGAATCGCGAATCGGATGACCAGTGTCGAGAGACTCAAGGCGCGCGAGTTCGGCGGCATTCGCCTCGACGGCGTCGGCAAGCTTCAGGAGCAAGCGCCCGCGGTCTGCCGCGGCCAGCGCACTCCATGCCGGGAACGCGGCCCGCGCAGCCGCAACGGCGCGGTCGACATCGGATTCGCCGGCTCTCGCGACGTCGGCGAGCTTCGAACCGTCGTGAGGGTTCGTGACGGGAAAGCTCGCGCGGTCGGCCGCATCGACGAACTCGCCTCCGATAAAGAGGCGGTCCTGCAGGCGACGCGCGAGCACGGCCACGACGACCGCCGCGGCCGGCTAGAAGTCGACCGCTGTCGGCGGCAGCTTCCCGCTGGAGAGAAGCGCGGGCAAGCGTGGGTCGGCGTTCTCCCACACCAGAAGCATCGATCGCTTCGGCGCATAGCCCTGATGTCGAATGTCCGCTGGCATCGAAGCCACGTCGCCTGGCTTCATGACGAGATTGCATCGCGCTACCCCACTGTCGCGATCCTCGACGTTCCACCAGATCTCATCGGACAGCTGGACGAACCACTCGACGCGGTCGTTCCCGTGGACGATCGGGAGGATGTATTCCTCTGTGGTCGGGCAGGCGAGGCTGTTCTTGCAGGCCGCGACAACCGACGGGTTCCACGTGACATCCGACCTCGACAGATACGCGAAGAGATTGAAGGACGCGATCTCGTTCTCGAACCCGGGCTCGGGCCGCACGTCGGGCTCGTCCTGTCCGACGTCCTTGAAGTGTCGGTTCACCTTGAACCCGCTCGTGTCGGTCCGAATTTGCTCGTCGCCGGGGACGCTGACCATGCGCTTGGCCGCAACGCGATGCCGCGTGATCGCCTTGCGGTTATTGCCACGCTTGGGTCCGAAAGCCGAGCCCGTCTCGGTCGGACTGGCGAAGGGGTCGAAGCCGTCATTGGTCCAGTCGTCGAGCATCTGCTTGAAGGTCTCCCGGATGAGAGGAGTCTGGAAGTTCTCGAGATGGTCGAGCTCAGCTTTGCGGTAGGAATCGTTGTAGCGGCCCGCGAACAGATCGACCGTCCCGTAGTGATTCACCGTGCCGATGACGCCGTCGAAGTTAACGATCCCGTAGAAGAAGTCCCACGCGACGTCGCGCTGGAGAGCCTTCAGGAACGCATCGGCTGACATCACATGCCGTCCGGTGGGCCAGGTGATGTACACGAAGTATTCGTTGCGACGAAACTCGAACTCTCCGATCCTGAAGGTCCGATACCCGTGCTCGTTGGCCTCGGTCGCGTCCACTTTGACTTCGGGTGCGGTCGTGACTGCCATCGATGCTCTCCTATCTCACGGTCTGGCAGATCTCTGCCCATTTGAAGACGGTGTCGGCGCCCGAAATGCCCTGAATGAGCAGGACCGACGGTCGCTCGGCGCGCATCTGGTAGGCGGCGCCCGCGGGTAGAAGGGTCATGTGCCCGTTGCGAGCGCGCACTGTGCCCATGCGCTGGCCGGCCGGCTCTTTCTCGAGACGGACCGAGCCCTCGGTCTTCTCGGGAACGACCGAGGCGTCCTTGGGCTTGATGAACCGAAACTCAATATCGCCATCCATGGTGATCGCGAACTCGTCATGGGAGCAGATGCGCCACGGTGAGGTGCCCTCTGCACGAACGGCCTCGAGGACGTACTCCATGTTCTTCGCGACGGCGACTTTTTCCCACGGCCTCGAGGTCTTCGCAACCTCGAAGACGTTGGAGTACGTATAACGCTTGGGATCGTCGTCGATGATCTCGAGGCTTCCCTTTTCGTAGCCCTCAAGTGAGCCGAACCTAGTGGCGTACTCTGTCATTCGCGATGACCTCCAGACCCATTCCCTTGGATGACGTAGGCGCGCGGGAGGCTTGCGTTCGCTATGCGAACTCTTGTACGTTCTATGAACCGATAGTGATGCGGAGGGCTTGACCTTGTCAACCGAGGTGCGAGGCAGCGAGTTCGTGCAGTCGCTAGAGCGCGGACTTGCCGTAATTCGCGCTTTCTCGCGCGAAAGGCCCGCTCTCACGCTCTCCGAAGTCGCCGACCAGACGGGGCTCGCGCGCGCGGCCGCGCGCAGGTTCTTACTAACCCTTAAGGAGCTCGGGTATGTAGACAGCGACGGACGCCACTTCTCGCTTCGGCCCCGAGTCCTCGAGCTCGGCTACTCGTACCTCTCGTCCCTTCCGGTGTGGGAAATCGCACGTCCGCACCTCGAGGAACTTTCCGCCGTCGTACGTGAGACGACTTCGGCCTCAGTCCTCGACGGGACGGACATCGTTTTCGTGGTCCGGGTGGAGACCAAGCGGATCATGAGCATGACCCTGGGCGTTGGATCGCGCCTCCCCGCTTGGGCGACCGCTATGGGCCGCGTCCTGCTCGCGGACCTGCCCCGGAATCGACTCGATGCGTACTTCGAGAAACTCGAGCTCGAGCCCTTGTCCGAAAAGACCGTGACCAGCAAGCGCGAACTCCGCAAGATCATCGAGCGAGCCCGCGTGAATGGTTGGACCCTGGTCGACCAGGAGGTCGAGGAGGGCGTCCGCTCGCTCGCGGTTCCGATCAAGTCGCCCAGCGGACGAACCGAGGCGGCTCTCACAGTCTGCTCTCACGCATCGCGCGTGAGCGTCGACCGGATCATGGGCGAGTTCCTGCCGATGGTCCTGGACACCTCGAGGCGCATCACAAAAACCCTCGGGGGCGCCTAGCCCCGTCTGGTTACGGCGCCGTTCGACGGCCACCCCAGGATGACGGCGGGTCGGGCGCTTTCGAGCGAGGGGCCCCTGGAACAAAAACATCGACCGTGCCCACCGCAATTGCCGTGAGCTGCGCGATCACGTCGTGGACATCCGCGCTGTTGGGGAGAACGCACCGCAGGTCGGTCACGCCAGCGTGAGCGAGCTGTTGAACCCGTTCCTGGCATTGCTCGAGCGTTCCGAAGATGCCGGCGTCGCGCGGGTGCCCGACGATCGCGAATAGCGTCTCGGTCTCGGCGCGAAACTGCGCCTCGGCCGTGGTGCGTCCGATGGATACGGGCAATTCCATAGCGACGCCGAGTGAGGTCGGGTCCCGACCTGCTCGCTGGCACGCACCGTTTATGGCATCCACCAGCGTCGGCAGATCCGCGGATCGTGTCGCCGGCACCAGGACATCGTCCGCAACTCGTGCGGCAACGCGCAGCGTTGCCGTCGACTTCGCTTCGATCGCGAGCGGCACACCAAGGCCGAGAAGCTTGCGGAGCCTCAGGGCATACGCTGCGTGGGTCGCGCGAAGGGTCAGCTCGAGGCGGCCGCCGGAAGCTGCGTCGAGCGTTGCGGCCATCGCCGCCACCTGAGCGGCCGAGCGGTTCACCCAAAACATCGCGCCGAGCCGGGCGCGCTGGGCTTCCCGGCTCGCGAGCGACAGAGCTGTCCAGGGGTCCAAGCCAGCCGGTTTGCTCGAGGACTCGCGACGGTCCCCGACCCACACGGCGTCGATCCCCGCCTCGTCGCAGATGCGGGCGAGCTGGGCGAATCTCCCCCACGGCGCCCGGGTGTCGAGCACGACCCCGATCCGAACCAGCCGCTCGCGTGGCGGTCGGGTTGGTCGGAACGGCAACGGTGTTTCCGCTGTCATGGACGGCACGCCAGATTGTTCGCATCCCGGAGGTTTGTGCGCAGGGTGATAGAAAGATACGCGGGACAAAGTGAGCGAAACAAGACTCGAGTCTGAGGCAGGCACCGCCGTGTTGTCGGCGGTGCACGGTTTCACGCACCGCCTCCGCAAAGCGGGTATTCCCGTTTCGATGGTCGAGACCTTCGATTGTATCGAGGCGTTGCGTCACATCTCGGTCGCCGATCGCACCGCGGTGAAGAGCGCCCTCGCCGCGACCCTGATCAAACGCGTCGAGCACGAATCGATGTTCGACGGCCTTTTCGAGAACTACTTCGCGGTTCGAACCGATCCAGCCGTGGTCGAGACCAGCCTGGATCGGACAGGAGACCCCGGGCTCGAAGAGTCGGGCGTCGCCACTGTCGGTGAGCAGACAGGGCCATCGACCGATCTATTGAAGGCTCTGCTGGAAGCGCTGCGTTCGGACGACCGCGACGCGCTCCGGAGACTCGCCGAGATGGCGGTGAAGCAGTTCGCACACATCCGAACCGAGAACGTCGCCTCGGAGCGCTACTACCTCTATCGCGTCCTCCGCCAGCTCGAGCTCGCCGAGCTGCTCCGCACGACGATGCTGCGCGAGCGCGAGGAGGCGGGCGATCTCTCGACCCTCGCGGGCCGGCTCTTGCGGGACGAGCACACCGCCCGGATGGAGGAGTTTCGCCGCATGATTGCGGACGAGATCCGCCGACAACTCTCTCAACGCGAGGTCGCTGAGCAGAGCGGCCCGTCCGCTGCCGAGTCGATTGAAGACGTGGATTTCCTCTCCGCATCCCCAAGCGAGCTTCGCCTGATGCGCGAAGCCATAAGGCCACTGGCTCGCCGGCTCGCCGCCCGCTTCGCAAGGCGGCGGCGCGCGCGTCGTCGCGGGCGCCTCGATGTTCGTCGGACCATCCGTCGCTCGCTCTCGTCGGGTGGAGTGCCGCTCGATCCGGCCTTCCGTCACCCGCGCGCGTCGCGACCGGAGGTCTACCTCTTGTGCGACATCTCCGGGTCGGTCGCGGAGTTCGCCAGGTTCACTATGTCGCTGCTCTACGCGACAAAGGCGGAGTTCTCGCGGATCCGGCTCTTCACGTTCGTCGACGGGATCGATGAAGTGACCGATCTGCTGGAAGAGCGCGGTCACCGCCTGGCCCCTCGCAACCTTCTGTACGGCACCAAGGTGATCGCGGCCGACGGGCACAGCGACTACGGCAACGTCTTCCGGCGCTTCTGGCACGTGTACGGACATGCCGATCTTGATCCACGGACTACGGTGATCATTACAGGCGACGCCCGAAACAACTATCGGGAGCCGGGCGTCGACGCGCTCGCACTCATCGCCAAGAGAGCCCGTGCTGTGTATTGGCTGAATCCAGAGCCGATGTTGGAATGGGATACGACCGATTCTGTCGCGGGTCTCTATGCGAGTCTCTGCCGCGGAATCTACGAGACCCGAACCCTTCGCCAACTCGCCGAATTCGTCGCACAGATCGCTTAGCGCGAGGCCGGGGTCGCGGGCCACCGGCCGGCCCCGCGCGTTCGGTGGATATTCGAATCAGAATCGACGCACCAACGCACGGATCCGCGCCGCCGAACGGGCAAGTGATCGGGAGTCAGCCGGTCCTACCAGGTAACACTCTGCAGTCCGAGTTCTCAGAAGATCGAAACAAGATTCCGAGCGCGAAGACCCATGCCCAGCAGACCCTTGCCTTCATCGGAGAGGCCCTTGCCTCGATCATTCGAATTGCGACGCAAGGTGACCAAACACACGACGAAGGTCTGGAGGACCCTTGCCTCATGACTAGAGAATTTGCGAATTCGTTGGCTTCGGAGGCGACGGCGGGAATCGAAACCCGCGATGAAAGTTTTGCAGGCTTCTCGCTCATTTTTCGGATTGGCTCGCGAATTCCTCAACAAAATCGCGAAATTGCGCTCCCGGCTGACCAACTCTTACGCCGCAGACTTCTGTCTTTCTCGCTACCGCAGCTTGCGGTACACCTCGCGGCGGTGACGGACGCGCGTCACGACCACGACCCGAGCCGAGTCGTCCACTTCGTAAATGATTCGGTAGTCCCCAACGCGAACTCGAAACGCCTCGAGACCGGCCAGCTTCTGCGCTCCGGGCGGGCGGGGCTCCTCGGCGAGGGCCAGGAGCCGGGCGCTGATGCGATCGAACAGCATCGTGGACAGGCGCTCGAGATCACGCTCCGCGGAGCGCTGGACCTCAACGCGATACGCGAGCATGCGCGCGGTGAGCGGCCTTCTTCTTCGCGGGCTTCTCCGAAGCAGCGGCACGGCGCTCGCTGATTACCTCGGCAAGCGGTCGCGACGTCTCCTCGCCGCGCTCTCTTCGCTCTCGGGCCAAAAGGGCCTCGAGCGAGTCGTCCAGATGCTCCAGCTGCTCGACGAGAGCCCGGTACTCATCGATATCCAACAGAACGGCCCGTGGCTTGCCCCGCTGAGTGAGATAGAGCGGACCATCGTGGCCTAGTCGTTCGAGGACATCCGCCATTTCGGCCCGGAGGCGCGCCACAGTCATGAATTCGTTTGCCACCGCGACATGGTACATCAAACTGTACGCTGGCATGTACATCTTGGGGGTTGTTCGGGGTCGCGGCAGCGTAGAATCGATTCAATAGGCGGGTCACATCGGCAGGCCGCATGCGCTCCGCCAACGCGGTCGATCCGCGCACATCTGCGGACGCAAGAGACAACTCGATCTCGGCGCCGCCGGGTTGGTTCTGCGTGTCCCTGGATGCGCATGTCCGGACACACGCCGATCCGCAGAACCTACTCATTTGCCAGGTTTGCTTCGAGCGAGACTGCGGCGAAGACGCGGATGCAAACGCGAGCGCTGTGATCCTTCCGATCAGTCCGGCAATCCTTACCTCGCACCGCTTCGTTGTGCCCGAAGGGGCTGTGACCCAGCTACGCCGCCTACGCCCCGAGCACGCCAACAGCCCAGGGGATCGCGTTGGCCGTGCCCGGCTACAACCTCTACGGCCCGGCTTCCTGGACCGTGGTGCCGTGAGATGGCCGTTCGTTGAGGCCGGGCGCTGTGATCGTCGCCGTTAACTTCTTATGCCCCAAGAAGACGCAGAGGAGGAGCAGGCGTACGGCCTTTCCCGTTCACCACTCTTCGGCGAGCTTCTGGAGATAGTCGCGGTCACCGAGGGTACCCAGCCGCCGCTCGGCGTCGGCGCGATCAGCGTTGTCATGGGTGCTTAGCGCAAGCAGTGTCGCGGCGCGCGCCGCGTCCGCCACGAGCTCGCCCTCGTCCAGACGCGTGATGACCGCGCGAAGCGCGTGCGCGTCGCCATTGACCGCGCGCGCGAGCGCGACGCGCAAGCTGAGCACGGGAGGATCGGCGATCGACTGGCCCTCCAATGCGACAAGCTCTTCCTCGGAGATCGTCTCGCGGGCTTCGAACAGGATCAGCGCAATGAGCTCGCCCTTACGATCGCGGGGTCCATATTTCGCGGCGAGCGCCTCGCGTGCGGTGGGCGCGTCTACCTCGATCAACGCCTCCCACTGGCATCTCCTCTCCACGGTGAGCTCACCCACCTTCGCCACCGCGCGGCAGACGCTGCGATAGCGTGCGAGGCGCGTTTCGTCCTGCCGCGCTCTCGCGACGCGCAACAGTGGGGGCAGAAGACCTGATCGAGCGGACCTCGATGATCTCCGTAACCGGTGCCGAAACCGTGGTGCTGATGATCACGTCCATAGCACCAGCATCGAACGCTAGATCAGCTGGAGAAATCGCACGAAGGCTGGCGCGCCGCGATGAGTCATCGCAACCCGTCGGTCGCAGCGGTCGTCCTCTCAGGACTGATCGTCGCGCCTTCACGCGCAGCTGTCACGGACAATGCGGGAGTGGAAGCATCCGCATACATCCGGTCGAGGTCATCGTCGTCGCGCCCCGGGTCGTGGTGGAAGCCGACGAGATGCCTCGCGCCGACGAGCTCTGCGAAGGCGCGGGCCTGGGACAGCGAGCTATGGCCCCAGCCGACGCGCTTCGGGTATTCCGCATCGGTGTATTGCGCGTCGTGAATGAGCACGTCCACGCCCTCGGCGAGCGCCGCACCGGACGTCCAATCCGGGCTCCCGGGGAAGTCGCGGACGCCGAGTGCCGGCTCATGGTCGGGAAGGTAGGCCAGCGATCCTTCAGGCGAAACGAGGCGATACCCGACCGCGGCGTCAGGGTGGCAGATGAGCTCCGCCGACATTCGAAACGGCCCGATTTGCGCCGACCCACACGGGACTTCGTGGAGCTCGACCTTCGCCTCGAGGTCGCGCAGCCGCACTGGAAAGAGCGGCGGCGACAGATAGCGCGACAGCCTGGCATGGAGACTCAGCGTGCTGCTCACCGGACCCCAGATGTGCGCTTCGACCCCAGGGGTGCGGAGCGGACGGAAGAAACCGAGACCCTGAATGTGATCCATGTGCAGGTGCGTGAGTAGGATGTCGACCCGCCGCAGCGACGCAGGGAGCGCCGCGCCGCATCGCCGGATACCGGTCCCGGCGTCGAGCACGAGCACCGAGTTGTCGGCGGCCCGGACCTCGACGCACGCGGTGTTGCCGCCGTAGCGGGCGGTCTCCGGACCAGGCGCAGCGAGCGAGCCACGTGTGCCCCGGAAGATGATCTTCATGCGTTAGGCAGCGTCCAGAAGTACGCGATCGCCCCGACGTAGCGACCCCCCGTCCCGATGAGCGGCAGTCCAGTGACCTCGACGTGGCGGCGCATCCCGTCGAAGCCGCGGAGCCAGAACTGCCGGTGGGCCGGACGGCGCTGGGTGACCGCGACGACCAGTGGCTGGTCGGCCGGATCGAGCCGGGCGCCGGACTCGTCGGTCTGCTCAAAGCCATTTGCCCACTCCGCCAGCGCAAGCTCGCCAGTCTCGCCGAATCGGCGCCCAAGCACCGCTTCGGCGGCCTCGTTGTAAAAGAGCAGCGTGCCGTCGGGATCGACGATGAATGCCGGGATCGAAAGGTAGCTCGTCAGCTGCCGCGCCAGGATGACTTCGAGTTCTTTCTGCGCCACGTCCTCCTCCAGATCCCTATGACTTGCGTGTGACAGCGCCTCTCCTGGTCATCGCTCGAGCAGCACTTTGATGGCATGGATGTCACGTGTCTTTCTCCTGGTGTGGACATCGACCTCGCCTCGCTCAGCAACTTGCGTGCGTGAGAACGAGGGACTTCCAGTGTGCTGTGGATCCAGATGTTGCAGCCGGCCCGATCCCGTTGACCGCAGTAAAGGGTGCCCCAGACGTGTCCGGTCTTTAGCGCGATGCCTGGGGCGCCACAGTTTGCCTATGTACGATCTCCCTTCGATCATTCTCTCGCGGAGCTGACTCCGGCTCACCGATACTGACGCTGTCCGTCGCCGGAACTCCGCAGCAGCGGTTGAGGCTGGCCTGTGATCGGGAACGGCACAGGCGATGCGGCCTCGAAGGCCACGCGCGAAGGGCGGGGCGGCTGATCGGGAGTCAGCCACTATTCCGTGACGAGAAGAGCGCGGTATCGGGACGCGGCCGGACATCTACGGGTCCGTTGCGACAAGAAGAAAGGGCTGGCAGAAGGACCTCTCGCTGCGCCTGGGTACCCCGACCTCGCCCGCCACCGTCTGGTCTCCAAGACCGCGCCCCTTTCGCATCAAACGAAAGATGCCCCTCCGTCGCGAGGGGCATCTCCCGGATGCGTCCTTGTCTTGTCGCTCAGCCCTTGGTGAGCTGCCCCCGCATCACGCCCGCTGGGTGAGCGGTGGTGTGGAAGTTGACGTAGTAGCCCACCGGGTTCGCCATGATCGTGGAGATGAGCGTCGCGTCGGCGGTCACGGTGCGCGACAGCGAGCTGCCAACACCGGGCGTATACCCGTACGGGTCGGGTGTCAGCATGAGCTCGCCCGCCTTGAGCGACGAGTCGATCTTCACCGGACCGTTGACGCCGGTCGCGCCCTCGTGGATGTGACCGATGTTGATGACGGCGCTCGCAGGGCAGCCCGCGAAGGTCACGTCGAACTTCACGCTGGTGCCCGAGAAGGTGATGGTCGCGTCACCGGAACAGCTCGCCTCGGCGTCGGTGATCGGTGGGTTCTCGTTCGCCGTCTTGAGCGCGGCCTTGAAGACGTTGGACTGCGTCGACGCTGGAGTTGCCGTCGGCGCGACGCTCGGAGTCAATGTCGGTGTTGGCGACGGCGCAGCTGCCGTCCCGCCACAGGCGGCGGCGACGATCGCGGATGCCGCGATGGCGGCGAAGACACGCATAGACACCCTCCCTAGCGTTTCCCCTTGTACTACTCAACGACGGCTGGGCTGGATGAAATTCCTCGCGATCGCTGCGTGGTTTAATTGGCCGCCTCCCGGGTCTCGTTTGTCGACGAGCGTGAAATGCCGATATTGGTCTGTTCCTCGGCGATCGTGGTCTCCCCAGATCGCTGCGCTTTTCGTCGACTAGCGGATCGTCACCCCGCACATGCACCGCCCGCGAACGAACTGGCCGATCCGCGGGTCCGCGGAGCACGCGCCAGAGGTCACGTCGAACTGGCTGCCGTGACAAGCACATGTCACCACAGTCGTAGCGCGGTTCAGACCGGTCTTCGCCTGTCGCGTCGTCCGTCAAGGAGGTGGCTAACGCGTCCTCCGCTCCCCACTGTGTGGAGGACATCGTCGACTGCGTATCCGCTCGAATCATGACGAATCGGTCATGATCTACTGCGCACGCTGTCGGGCTGTGACGCAGGAGGCATGACGGAACCGTCACCAAGAATGTTCGTGCGCGGGCTACTGTCCGAATCAATCAGCGCAACGTTGAAAGGAGGTACTCGAATATGTTGCTCGCAATTGCCGCCGTGATCTTGGTGCTCTGGCTCCTGGGGCTTGTCGCCCTCCCGGCAACCGGTGGACTGATCAACATCCTTCTGATCGTCGCGGTCGTCGTTATCGTCGCGCACTTCCTCGGCGTGGGTCGATCTTCCGCGAGAGCATGAGCACGACCTGCGGATAGTGGCAGGGTGGTCTCGCGATCGCACCGATCGCGACGACCATCTCGGCCTTCGGCGCCGATCAGCATCCGCCGGTGTTGTGACTGCCGCGCACCGGAAACAGTGTCCCTGCGGCATTCGGGTTGACGCCTGCTTGCGGAGAGTCTGCCGACGGACTTTCTGCGTCCGAGGTCTCAGTGCGACGGACTTGCTAGGGACTCCGGCTCAGCCCCTGCACACGAAACCCGATGTGTCTCGGCTTCAGGTCACTCGCACGCGCGGGCTCTTATATGGCGGTCCACTCATGACCATCCTTGGAAGCGATGAGGCCGCCGGGGCAATAAGCCCACCGCTCCTCATGCACGGTCACGATCGGACTCTGCGTTGCGTGGGACGTGCACAGGAAACGAATCCGGGTTCCGAGCTCACTCGCATCGGCTTCTCCATGTTTGAGCCCCCGATGTTCTGTGGGCGGCTAGGCGAGGGGCTCGCAGCTGGCGCATGACGAAATCGTCACCACCTCTCGTGAACGCGTCGCCCTGCCTCCGGACCCCGGAATTGGAACTGCGCTCAAGCGGTGGAAACGGGTTTTGCTGACAGCGCCAACACCATCCCGGTCCTAGTCCTTGCCTGGAAGCGACAGCTCCCGTGGCCCCGGCCTCCGTGGAGCCCCGAGCCGGGACGTACCGATGTCACGCAGGATCGCGAAGGTCGTTGCGAGGAGGCCCGCGAGCGCAGCGGCGATCCCAAGCCAGCGAGCCATCCAACGATGAGACCGATGACGAGTCAGGTGATCGGTTCCACGCGTGAACCGAATCGTCCATCTGATCCTGTCAGCCGAGATCTCCTCATTAGAGTGCGCAATATTCGAAAGGCGGCTCGGGAGTCAGCCGTCCAAAGACCCACGTCCGTCAGACCGTTGTCCTCGGCTGGCAGACCCATGTTTTGGCCACGCAGCTCGTGCGGCAATACGAGTGGCGTCAGGGCAAAGGTCTTGAGGACCCTTGCCTTACGACTCGGCAATCAGCGAAATTTGCTGGCTTCTGAGGCGACGGCGGGAATCGGACCCGCGATGGAGGTTTTGCAGATCGATGCCCCGATCTGCGACCCGAGACCTGAAAAACCGAGGAAATTCGGAGAAATCGCGACCGCTGACTGACCCTCCTCGGACCGCAGACCTATGCCCTACGCCTCCTCGAATTCGCACGCGACGACGTGCGGGCCCCCACCGAATGAATCGGGACCTGAGGACCGAAGGGCATCTGATCTACAGGTATACGCCCATAGGAGGCGGTACGCCGCAGAGAAACTCGCGAATTTCCGAAGAAACTCGCATGCCCCTTTTCGAAATAGTCAGGGGAGTCAGACGCCCTACGAAGTCAGGGTCGGAGGAACGACCCTCCCCGACCTCCTTTGCTCGCCAGGCATTAAGGCCGGCCAGACGATGGGCCGCGCGCGTAATCGGCGCGGCCTTTAGGCGCATGAGTCTGGCGTCTGCTTCGTCAGCATCGTCCTCGTCCGCGCCGAGCACTATGTCTGTAGCGAAAGCAGTTCGGCGGCGAACGCGTCCGCACTAGTCCAGCAGAGCAGCTGGAACACCTCGAGCGCCAGGCTCCGCCGGTCGTATTCTCGGAACAACAGGTCGTGCCGTGCGAGGACCACAAAGCGTCACCGTCGCGCGAAACAGGGCACGTCAGACATGGCGACCGCGGAGCTCTCTGCGGGGATGTCCGGTCATTCGGTGACTTCGGCGATGAGCACCCACGCGCTCCATACCTGCGAGCCGAACATCAGCACCATCGCAGCCGCGAGCAGGTAGAGGCCATTTGCCGACCCGAGGATCAGCTCGACCGCGCTGGCGACGAGCGCGACAACCCACACGATCCATACCGTCCACTCGAGCGCCCAATGGGACGCTGGCCGGCGGTACTCGTATGCCCGGCCCCGCAGCCGCGCCGCGTTGCCGCGGATGTACGGGATCGCCCACACGGAGCGCGCGAGCCAGAACGCAGCGACGACGCCCACTTCCAACCCCAGCGCGGCGGACGACTGTGTCGGAACGAGCACCGCCGCCGCAAGGAAGACCTGCGTCATGAGGGCCACGATGGCCGCGAACGCGCGGTCTCGAAAGAGCGGGTGGGCCATGATCGCCTTTGCGTGCAGCGACAGCGCAACAACCACCAGTCCGGTGAGCGCCGCGGCAGCGCCGCCGGCCATCACGTAGAAGTCATGCCAGCCCGCGACGCCCACGTCCAAGGGGCGAAGAGTAGAGCGCGGGGGTGAAGTCAAGTTCGTCGGGGCCCTGCAGTAATGGACGGGTAAACGACGTGTCGGCATCACTGGTCACACAAAGACGACACTCCACGGAGTCAGACGGGCCCACCTGATGGACGCGCTGATCACTCGTTCGCTTTCAGCGTGTCGCTGGCTCGCTCAACTGCCCTAAAGGTGCAGCCATCTACGCTCTTGGCATGAGCGAGATGTTTCAGACCCGACCTTGGCCCTTCAAAGGAAACCGATTCCCTGACGATTTAGGTGCTGTCGTTATGAAATCTGTGCTGGACGGTGTCGACGATCCGAATATCCCAGGTGCCTGCGTTGCACAACACATGCGTCACGTGCTCGATTGGATCCCGGCCTCGAGGAGCTGGCCAGTCTTCCAATTGGTTATCAGGCCAACCGCAGCGGGAGAGATGCGCCGTGGGTCGTCACGCCCTTTTCGTATGAGAACGACTAGTCGGCGACTTCAACACCTAGCCCGGCTCTGATATCCGCAGACCGCCCTAGGGTGGTTTTCGGCCTCCTGAGACTCGTGCTTCGGCACAAGGCTAACAACTCCGATAGCGCTCAGACGCGCTAAGTCAGACGCGCTCTTTTCAGTGATGCTTTCGCACTTACCCGCTCAGGGTCCAGTCGTTTGCAAGAAACGGATGGCGCAACGCCGCCCCCATGCAAATACAGTTCGTGGTGGACGGCGGTGTGCGTGATCGAGACGACTTCCGCGATGTATCGCAGCTTCACGGTCAACATCAAGTGAAGCTCATGCGCGGTTACCCGGTTTCCACGGTTCTCGTCACGATCTAAGCCCCTGCACCAAACGACACTGATTCCGTGCTTGCGTATGTCTTTGATGTGCGCTCGTTTCGCCTCATCGTCCTTGGTGATCCAAACCAAACGCTCGCTAGCGAGGCGGGGAATCAGCACGGGGTCCTTAACGTTCGCGGCCCACAGAGCCCTCACCTCTGGATCATTCCGAGTTCCCGCCCGCGGGGCCACCAAGCGAGCGAGTTGGGACAACGGCGCGTGACAACGTCGCCTCGCACCTAACCGCTTGGAGGTGGGGCAACGCGCGCGGCGCGGAACACGATGTCCCAGGTGCGAAAGACCGAGACGACGATGAGGACGATCACACCCGCGGCCAGCAACTGGACGGGCCACGTCTGCCCGGCCAGAAGGGCCAGCCCGGCACCGAGGGTGCCAGCCGCCCATACGACGACCCAGGCCACGCGGAGCCAACGATTGATCCGGCCGTAGACGCGACTCGATCGGAACAGCGGTGGCACGGTACGCACCGTTAACACAACGATGAGGGCGAACACGACGAGGATCTCTTGGCCGAGGGTCGCAAGGGCTTGCGGGATGAGCGGGAACAAGGAAAGTGTCATCGCGGCGAGGTAGCTGAACAGGATGGTCCTGGCATCTCTGCGCAGCTCCTCCGAGCGCTCGTCGCTGAGCAAGCGCAGATGGACCGAGATGGCCACGAAGAGAAGGCCCACGAGCGCGCCGGCGACGGTCGCCGTGGTCACGAAGAACTCACGCCATTCGATCAGCTCTGGTGCCATCCCGCTCCATCTCTTCTTCGACCCTCAGCGAGCTGATGTCCGCCGAACGGCAAACAGTAGCCGTTAGGAGAGCGTGAACGGCCGGCGGAGAGGGCCGGCGCAGCAAGTCTTTCGGTATAGGCGCGAAGTCTTTGCGGGCATCACCATCTCGAGCGTGCTCGAGAAGCGGTCCCGAGAACGCGGAGGGTGGAGCGGGCGACGCATGCCTGGAGAACCATTCTCGACTGCGTCGGCGACGAACACGAATGTCCTCCCGTCCTGGCCGAATTCGCGGCACTCCTAGTCCGAGAAAAAAGCTCTCCGAGTGGAACGAGAGCAGGGGGAACCACTTCGGCCCGTCTGCGGTACTGACCGCGTACTTAACAGATCCCATCATCCGGTCGCCTCGAATCCGGTAGACGGGCTGTGTTTGCGCCTCATCGGCAAACACAACGACGTCCGTCTTGAGACGGAATGCCTTCTGCTTTACGTAGAGGATGAGCGTGCCGAGTGCGTCAGTAATGCGGACGGTCTGACCTATTGAGAGGATGCTGAACGTCGCTGTCACCGGATAGTTAAGGGGCAACATGAGCACGATGAGCCTCCTTCAGGGTCTCTCGCGCCGCTCCACGTCGGGTAGGTTAGCGCCCGCTGCTGTCCGGCCGACTGCCGAGGTCGCGCCGGGGCGCTTTTTCTAGGTCACTGAAGAGCAGATCGGCGGCGTCGGCGGAGCCCAAGCGGGTCCATCACGTGTACGCGCGCCATGCTTGCGCCGTGAAAGCTATCCAGGACGCTTGGCGGGTCGATCTGGTCAGCTCGCGCGCATACGCAGTCGCTTCGGGCACCTTCCAATTCCAGATCGACAACACGTTCGAGTCGATGAAGAGGCTCCAGTTCTTGTCCGTCACGCCCTCGAGCGCGTGGAGGGCCGGAGACTCGGGGATGTCTTCGCCGCGGGCCCAGGTGTTCCAGAGGATGAGGTTCGCGACCCTCTGTAGATTCGCAGCCGCATAGGCGATCGCGATCGGTCCGGCGTCTTCCTGCGCCCACAGATTGAAGGAGTCGAGCCCGAGTTCGTTGACGACGGCCTCGAGGTCGAGTTGCATGGCCGGAAGCGAGAAATCGGTCACGCTCGCCTGGGAGAGCCCAGTGCCGCGGTGATCGAACCTCACCAGGAGGCGATCCCGCGCCAAACGCTCGTGCCAGGCGCGGGGAGAAGGGAACTGGAGATCCGCGTGGATCGACGAGAGGATGGGCTCTGGCATGACTACGAGCGGAGTGCCCACACCCATCGTCCAATACGCGATTCGCACTCCGTCTCTTGTAGTGGCGTATCGGATATCCACGCCGCGGGAGAGTCTAGGCGCCGGTTGTCGAGGCTTTCGAGTCGGCGAATAGCAGAGGCGATGCGCAGAGATCCGGGCCCAAGCCGGGACGCCCTGGACAGAGCTGTGAGTTAACCGCTCGAGATACGCACATCTTCAGCTCGGCCCCGGGGTGTCTTTTGCCGAGGTAACCAAGATCTCTGCCAGGCCCGGTACATTCGATAGGAACGGCGAGTGATCGGCATCGAGCACGATGGGGTCAACCCCGGCTCGGATCTGGGCCTGCCAGCGCGCGGCGTCGGGAAGAACGACCTGATCGTCGGAGCAGAGGATGTAGGTGCGGGGCACGCCGGGCCACGCCTTGAGTGGAGACACTTCGCGGAGCGGCAGGCGTCCTTGCCGGCGCAGACGCGAGATCGCCCATTGGGCGTCTTCCGGAGTGCAGCGGTTGTAGAAGAAGCGCGAGGCGATGTCCGGTGGGACCGCCACGGTTCCATCGCCGATGTCGTCGGCGTGGAACCCGGCCGCAATTGGCGGCGGCGCGCCCGGCTCGCGCTCGAAGAGCGCGCGCCCCGGAATGGGGATCAACGCGCAAATGAAGATCAGGCGTCGGACGTGCCGTCGCGCAGCGACCAGCGGGATGGTGGCTCCGCCAAGGGAGTGGCCGACGAGCACGACATCAGGCGATTCCGGGAGCGCGTCGATCACGACCTCGGCGTACGCAGATGCCCCGGCGGCCGGATCCTCGCATGGCAGATCGACCGCGATCGCGGTGTGGCCGCGTTCGCGGAGAGCGGGAGCGAGCCGGTCCCAGCACCACGCTCCTTGATTTGCGCCGTGGACGAGGACGAAGGTGGTCATTCCAGAGGAGTTCGATTATCCGAGCGCTTTTTAAACCGCCCGCCATGTCGGGAGAGCGAAGGATCGCTACGCTGCTCTTCGCCGACATCGTCGCCTCGGCCGCAACCGGCGCGACGAGCGACCTTGAGATCGTGCGGGCGCACACATCGCTTGTCCTTGCCGAAATGCGCAAGGTCCCCGAGACAAACGACAGGACCGTCAAGAGTTCATCCGGAAGTTGAGGCGAGGTTCTTCTACCTCAGCCGAACCATCGCAGAGCTCGAACAACGCGCCTGATGTCGCGGCGGTACTGAAGAAGAACAATCACAGCGCGTTCACGCTCTGCGAGGTCCTGATTCTGAGTCAGCCTCCGGGACAACAGTGCCGGGTCTACGGGATTTTCACGGGTCGACAAACGCGCGCTCGCCCAAGGTGGGCCTGATGCCCCGTGCTGAAGCAAGACTTCCTCGTGAACGATCGCAGCGTGAGTCCGCCCGAGATCACGTATTACACAGGCTTTCGCGCTCCCGGTTCTCATCGCCCGATCGAGGAGTTCTGTGACGGCTTCGGTGAGCCGCACTACGGATGCGCGAAGAGAGGGGAAATGGTGCCGCCGCGATCATCACTACACGCTCGCCGGGAAGCCGACCCTATTCCGACGGTGTGTTTAACAGTGCTTCGAGGCCGCCGCCTCACACGAAGGCGGACATTTGACAGCCCGCGCAGCGTGCTTATCGCCGGCCTGGCCTCACGAGTGCTGTACGAAGGTCAGCGACTCATCCCGCGACGATCAGATTCAGCGTGTAGAAGCCACCGGCTGCGAACGTCCCCTGACCCTGAACTCCTGCGAGGTCTGCCGTTCCTTGGAGAATGGTCAACGTTCCAGTGAGTTGTCCCCCGCTAGATGGCTCGAAGCCGCCCCTGAAAGCAAATGCAAGCGTTCCGCTGCCAACTCCGGCGACCGTGCACACGCACGTGAGGGTTCCCTGGAACTGCTCCGGAACAGCGAAACCGTTGCCGCTTGGCGGAAAAAAGCCCACCCCTTGGGTGATTTCTCCCGCCCAGGCCCCACTCACGGTGCCGATGAAGTCACCAGTTATGGTTCCCGAAGCGAATGTCATGCCGTTCGCATGTCTTATTGAAGTGTTTGTAATAACGACGTTGACAATTTGTCCTGTTGCTGTGATCGATTGAGCGGCAGCCGCATCTGAAGCGAATGGGCTCGCTACAAGCACGCCGGCTACCACGATCGACCAGACCCAAGAACGCCGCGCCGCGAATGAAATGGAAGTGTCCTGCTTGATCACCGCGCTCTCCCCCCCAGCGCTCTGGCGCGCAATTCAGTTGGTGCCGTCAGTAAGGCTTCGCCTTGAAGCTGCGGCCACGAAAGTTTACTTGCGCGCCGCCGACATCTAGTTCCACAGCCAACCGCCAACTCGGAGCCTTTGGCTTTTGAATTTCCGCGGAGGTCTAGTCAAGAAAATGTTCAGCACGCCAACCAATCAGTTACCCAAAATGGTGGGTACGGGAGGCTGACCCCTCCTGCCGACGCACGGCGTCAGATCCTTCGCGCAAAGCTCACCGAAGCCGGCCTTCGCGACGTCGTCCCTAACCCTCGCGCGAATACGCGTCCGAAGCGCCTCCAGTCCGCACGGGATTCCCTTTCTGGTCGCGCGAGGCGGCTGATCGGGAGTTAGCCGCCCAACCTCGGAGCTGTCCGCTGGAGCAGGCCTCTTCGTTGGGACTGCCCACGCGGACGACATCCAGATGCGTGGCACTGGAGGCGGCGTCGCAGACCTTTGTCCCTCGGACCTTTGTCTTTCAACGGCAGAACCCACGTCCCGCCCGCAGGGTTCATTCGGCAAAAGGATCAGCGTCAGGACGGAGGTCTAATGCACCTCTGCCTTGCGGTTTCAGAATCGCGTGATTTGCTCGGTTCTGAGGCGACGGCGGGAATCGAACCCGCGATGAAGGTTTTGCAGACCTCTGCCTTACCACTTGGCTACGTCGCCCAGGAGCCACAGGAGCGGCTTGCTCGCTCAGTGTGGCCACGACGGCGACGAGGCGCGAAGCGCCGTACGTCGCCGCTCTGGACACGAAGTCTACCGATTCGGAGGAGCTAACACTCTTCTGACAATCACTACACCGATCCAATACGCATGGGGGAACCCGCGGCGCGAATCCCGCGATATACCGGTCACATGAACGAACCGGCCACCAAGCCAGTCACCAAGAAGAGAGGCCTGCGACGGCGCCACGTGCTCGTAGGTGTCGGTGCCGCCGCGGGCGGGCTCGCCATCACAAAGGCCCTGGGCCTGTACAACCTTCCCGGCCAACCTTCGCTGCCGGCGCAGCCTCAATCCCCCAGCGCGACAGGCATCGACTGGATCTCGCCGCTCGACAAGCCCGACGCGCAGGTCGCGCATCTGCTACGTCGCGCGACATTCGGCGCGACGCCCGCGGAGTACCAGCAATCAATAAAGGACGGGTTCAAGAACACCGTCGACCGTCTCGTCGAAACGAAAGCCGCGGAGCCCCCGGTCCTCGCCGGCGCAGACGACGCGACGCAGGACAAGCCGATCAAGCCGCAGGACCTCATCAGCTGGTGGCTCGACTGGATGTTGCGCACGCCGACCCCGTTCGCGGAGCGCATGACGTTCTTCTGGCACGGGCATTTCACGAGCGACTTCCGCAAGGTCAATCTCCAGACCCCCTTCAT
>Ga0207646_10001834_pt1 | contig 25670 bp, 24 predicted proteins | sample KBSK5502metaG_FD_184343 | JGI IMG/M metagenome (GOLD analysis project Ga0207646, IMG submission 184343) | Corn, switchgrass and miscanthus rhizosphere microbial communities from Kellogg Biological Station, Michigan, USA - KBS K5-50-2 metaG... | ecosystem: Host-associated > Plants > Roots >...
CTACTTGATCGCGACCGCTTTGACCTGCTTGACGTCGGTGAGGCCGTCGAGCGCCTTGAGAATGCCGTCCTGCACGAGCGTGGTCATGCCATCGCTTTTGGCGGCCGTGAACATTTCGGTCACGCGTGCCTTGTTGGAGATCAGGCGCTTCATCCCGTCGTTGGCCACCAGGAGCTCATGGATTCCGGCGCGGCCACGATAGCCCGAATTGTTGCAGTTCTTGCAGCCCTTGCCCCGGAACAGCACGAAGTCGTCGTTGTATGCGATGCCGAACTTCGCCGTCTCCGCTTCGCCACCAAAGGCGTGCTCCAGCTCGGCAAACTCGTCTTCGTCCGGGCGGTACTCCTCCTTGCACTCGGGACAGATCCGCTTGACCAGGCGCTGGGCCAGGACCGCCAGCAGCGCGTCGGCGAAGTTGAACGGATCGAGGCCCATGTCGAGCAGCCGGATGACCGTTTCCACCGCGCTGTTCGTGTGCAGCGTGCTGAAGACGAGGTGACCGGTCAGCGACGCCTCGATGCCGGTCTGCGCGGTTTCCTCGTCGCGCATCTCACCGACCATGATGACGTCCGGATCGGCGCGTAGAAACGCGCGCATTGCCTGCGCGAAGGTGAAGCCGATCTTGGGCTGCACCTGCACCTGCCGCAGTCCGTACTGCGTGATTTCGACGGGATCCTCGGCCGTCCAGATCTTCCGGTCGGGCCGGTTGATGTAACCCAGCAGCGAGTGCAGTGTCGTCGTCTTCCCGGAGCCGGTCGGGCCGACGCAGAGGATCAGTCCATAGGGCTTCTCGGCCGCCGTCTTGATCTCGCGCAGGTTGCGATCGAGCATGCCGAGCTTGTCGACGGGAATCGGCTCACTGGCGGTGAGGATGCGCATGACCACGTCCTCGTTGCCGCCTTGCGTGGGCAGGGTGGCCACGCGCAGCTCGATGTCACGCCCGTCCGGCAGCTTGAACTTGATCTTGCCGTCCTGGGGCTTGCGCCGCTCGGCGATGTCGAGCGTGGCCATGATCTTGATGCGGGCGACGAGCGCGCGGCGGAAGGCACCCGGCACGCGCTGGTACTCGGCGCAGGAGCCGTCGATGCGCAGCCGGATCATCGTGTCCTTCTGCAAGCCGTACGGCTCGATGTGGATGTCCGACGCCCGCGCCTTGAAGGCGTCCACGATGATCTGGTTGGCGAGCCGGATCACCGCGCTGTCGTTCTCGTCGACCTCCCCGCCGCTGGCGTCGATGTCCTTCTCCGCCTGCGCCTCGGCGCCGAGGTCGGACAAGATCTCGCTCATGCTGGCGCGCGGGCCACTGCCTTCGCCGCCGGCGGCGGCAAGGAATTGCTGGATGTCCTTCTTGAGGCCGACGGCGAGCTGCACCTTGTGGCCGCGCAGGACCTGATGGACCGAGTCGACGCGCTGGATGTCCTGGGGGTTGTCGATCAGCACGATCGTCGTCCCGTCGCGCTCGCGCTTGAGCGGCAGCCACAGGTTGCGCTTCAGAAACTCCAGCTTGAGGTCCCTCATGAGGTCGGGCGGAGGAATCACGTGCTCGTCGAACTCGAAGAACGGCACCCGGTAGTACTGGCTCAGCGCCGTACCCAGCTCGTTCTTCGGAATCTTGTACTGGTCCATCAAGATCGCTTCGACGTCGGTGTTGCGCTGGCGCGCGGTGGCGATGGCGGTGTTGACGTCGTCCTGGGTCATGAGCCCCTGCGCAAGCAGGTAGTCGAACTTCGTCCCGCGGCGCTGGCCGAGCTGTTGTTGATTGTGGAAGGCGACCCCGAGCGTCTTGGCGATGCGGGCGACGTTGACCTCGTCGTCCTTGGTGAAGCGGCCGCCCTTCCTCTTGTTCAGCAACTGGATCACGCCGACGATCCGGTTCTCGTGCAGGACCGGCATGCCGAGGATCTGCTTGGTGCGGTAGCCCGTCTTCTTGTCCCAGGACGAGTCGAACCGCAGCTTGCTGCTGAGCTTGCTCAGCTCGGCGGCGTCGTAGGCGTCGCCGATGTTGACCGTGTGGCGGCTGGTGGCCACGAAACCCGCCACGGAGCTTTCGCTGATGGGGACGCGGATTTCCTTGACCGTGTCGAGGGCGAGGAACTTCGAGTACAGCTCCTTGCGGTCGATGTCGGCCGCGTACAGCGTCATGCGGTCGGCGTCGAGGAAGGCCAGGATGTCGCCCTGAATCTCGAGGAAGATCGTGTCGAGGGTCTTCGCCGAGTGGATTCGGTCGATCAGCTGCACGAGCTTTTGCTCGTTGGCCAGCCGTTCCTGCAGCACCAACACCGATTCCTGGACGGCCAAAGTCCCTCCCCGACAGCGAATTTTTGCGAAACCAGAATAGCAGAGTGGCCCGGTTGGACGCACCGACGCCGCGCGCACTCGACGCCGTCGCCGGCCCCCCAGATGTTGCGCCGCCGATCGCCGATCTCCCCCACCGGAGGGCGTGTTACCTTCGGCGCATCCGATGACCGCCGACCCCAGCTTCTTCTACGACCTGGCGTGGGTCGTCATCGCCAGCGTTCTGGGCGGGACGCTGGCGTGGCTCGCGCGGCAACCGCTCATCCTCGGTTACGTAGTGGGCGGGGTGCTCGTCGGCCGCTTCACCCCGGGCCCTGCCGTGGCCGATGTGCACACCTTCGAGCTGTTCGCCGAGATCGGCGTCGTTCTGCTCATGTTCTCCATCGGGATCGAGTTCTCGCTGCGTGACCTCTTGCGCGTGCGCTGGGTCGCTCTGCTCGGCGGCCCGCTCGGTATCGTGCTGTCCGGTGTGCTAGGCGTGGCCGTCGGCCGTGTGCTCGGCTGGCCGCCCGTTCAGGGACTCGTCATCGGCCTCGTCGTTTCGGTGGCCAGCACGATGGTGCTCGCCCGGCTCTTGATGGACCGTGGTGAGCTCCACAGCCGCCACGGCCGCGTGATGATCGGCATCACCCTCGTGGAAGACATCGCCGTGGTCGCGCTGACTGTGCTGTTGCCCTCGCTCGGCACGCTCGCTCCCGAGCGCATCGTCGCGGTGAGCCTGGCGATCGGTAAGGCGGCGATCCTGCTCGTGCCGGTCCTCTGGCTTGCGGCCAACGGCGTGCCGCCGTTGATGCGGCGGGTGGCGCGCACGCAGAACGACGAGCTGTTTCTGCTCGTCGCCCTCGCCATCGGGATTGGCACCGCCGCGCTCACACAAGCCGCCGGCCTGTCCGTTGCGCTAGGCGCCTTCCTCGCGGGCCTCACCATCAGCGCCTCCGACTACGCGCACGAGACGCTTGCGCGGCTCCTGCCCCTGCGTGATGTTTTCGTCGCGATGTTCTTCGTCACCGTCGGCATGCTGGTCGATCCATTCAGCGTGGCGGCAAACCTGCCGCTGCTTGCCGTCATGCTGGCGATGATCGTCATCGGGAAGGCGCTCGTCTGGACTGTGGTCGTGCGACTGTTCGGACAGCCACTCAGCACCGCCATCCTGGTCGGCCTCGGCCTCACGCAGATCGGCGAGTTCTCGTTCATCCTCGTCCAGGTGGCGCGTGACGCCGGCTTGGTGGGTAGCGACGTGTACAACGTCACGCTTGCCGCCTCGCTCATCACGATCTTGCTCAACGGCTTGCTCGTGCGGCATGCGCCCGACTGGCTCGACGCCGTACGGCTGGGCAAAGCGCGCGTCGAGCCGACCGAAGAGAGGGCCGACTCGATTGACGCCGTCGTCCTGTGCGGCTTCGGCCGCGTGGGCAGCGAGATCGGCGAAGCGCTCGAGACGTTCGGCATCCCCTACTCCGTCGTGGAGCGCAACCCGGAGATCTGCACGCAGCTCCGCGCGCGCGGTATTCGATGCATCTTCGGCGATGCCGCGCATCGGGAGATCCTCGCTGGGGCCGGCGTGGAGCGGGCGCCCCTCGTCATCGTGGCGCTGCCGGAGATCGAGCGCGCGCGCCTCGCGGTGGCGGCCGTGCGCGCCCTGCGTGAGGACGTCCCGCTGCTCGCGCGCGCCCACGGGCGTGCCGAGGCAGAAGCGCTGCGTAGCAAGGGCGCCACCGAAGTCATCCAGCCGGAGCTCGAAGCCTCGGCCACGCTCATCCGTCACGCGCTCGCGACGCTCGGACTGCCGAAGGAGCGCGCGATCGCCTACCTCGAGCGCTACCGCGGCGCCATGGAGCACGCGGACGCAGGTGCCGCCGCAGCCGGGACGCTGCCCGAGGTGCGCGAGCTGGCGCTGCGCCCCGGGGGCCTGGCCGACCGCTCGCTACGCGATGCGCGCATTCGCGAGCGCTTCGGCGTGACGGTCGTCGCGGTGCGCCGGGCTGAGGGGCCGGTGTTCAATCCGGCGCCCGAGACGATCCTGCGTCCGGGCGACGTGGTCCGGGTCTTCGGACTCCCCGAGCAGATCGAGGCGTTTGCCGCCGAGGCGGCACGCTGAGACGACGGCTACGGGGCTCTGGGCGGAACGATCCAGAGGTGCAGCACGTGCTCGCGCCCGTCGACGGTCAGCGTGACGCTCTGCGCGGGTCGCCAGTCGGCCATCGGGAACTGGTGCGACACGATGCGTGCACCCGGCCGCAGCTCGGCCAGCAGCCGCGGGCGCAGCCGCGCGTTGAGCTCGGGCGACAGGTAGAGCGTCACGACCGTCGCCTCACCGAGCGGCGCCGCGAACAGGTCTGTCGCCTCGAATCGCACACGATCGGCGACGCCGGCCCGTGCGGCGTCGCGCCGCGCCTGACTCACGAGATCAGGATCGATCTCGATGCCGACGCCGCGCGCGCCGCGCCAGCGCGCAGCGGCAATCACGATACGGCCGTCGCCGGCGCCGAGGTCGTAGACGACGTCGTCCGGACGCACCGCGGCCAGCGCCAGCATCTCGTGCACCACGCGGTCGGGCGTCTGGACGTAGGGCACGTCCCCGCCGCGAGCAAAGATCGGCACGCAGCCGGCGACAGCCAACGCGGCCGCCACCGTGAGCGCCATTCGCCGTCGCACGCCCGCGATCGTAACGCCAACGCGGGTCGCGGTGACGGCGACCGATCGCGGGGCGCGCCGCCCGACGGGCGCCCGGTCAGTGTCCCGGGGCGGCCACGCTCAGTCGCGGTCGCCGCACCACACGCGTGGCCGGCAGCGAGAGCTCGCGACACCGCTTGCGCAGCGTGTTGCGATTGAGCCCGAGCACCCGCGCGGCCCGCAGCTGGTTGCCGCCGGTGAGCGCCAGCACGTGGGCGAGCAGCGGACGCTCGAGCAGCGCCAGCGCCTCCCGATGGACGCGCGGGTTGTTGGCCGCGCGCAATTGCTCGACGATGCCGGGGACGGCGTCGGCCACCGTTCGTGCGAGCATTCCGATTCCCGATCCATTTCCGTTACGACCGCCGTCCGCATCGCCTACCATGCGGCCTCCTCAAAACTCCTTGTAGTGAAGAAACTTCGCGTCGATCGTCAGCACGCCGCGCTCGCCCTTTTTCTCGAGCTTCACGACGCAGTCGATCGCCGATAGGATGCCGTCGCCGAACAGCTCGTTACAGCGCTCGCGCAACGCATCGCCATACACGCCCACGAGCTCCATGAGCCGGTACTTGAACGGATCGGTGGTGAGCGGGAACTCCGTGCGTAGCGGCATGGCCGTCGTCGCCATCGCCGTCTCGACCGGCACGCCGACGGCGGACGACAGCGTCTTCGCCTCGTCGGCCGACAGCCGGTGCTGACCGTGGAGCGCGGCCGCGATGTACGTCGGGTCCTTGGTGCCGATCGCCTTGCCGAGATCTTCGTAGCTGACGCCCCGCGCGACGCGCGCCGCGCGGATCTCCTCGAGTGCCGCCGTTCGGTCCATCGTCGTCCTCCTTGACGCCGTCATGTGACAGCGAGTGAGCCTTCCACCAGGAAGCGCAGGATGTGCGTACGCAGTCGCAAGAACTCCGGGTCGTCGATGAGGTCGGCGCGCCGTCGTGGCCGCGCCAGCTTCACCTCCACTTGCTCCGCCAGCTTCGCCTGCGGCCCCCGCGTCATGAGGGCGATTCGGTCTGAGAGCAAGATTGCCTCATCCACGTCGTGCGTCACCATGAAGACCGTGTTACGACTCGCCGACCACATCCGCACCAGCTCGTCCTGGATTACGCTCCGGGTGAGCGCGTCGATCTGCGCGAAGGGCTCATCGAGGAGCAGCACCTTCGGCTGCGTCGAAAAGGCGCGTGCCAGGCCCACGCGCTGGCGCATGCCGCCCGACAGCGCGGCGGGACGCTTGGCCTCCGCACCGGCCAGCCCAACCATGTCGACCCAGCGGTGGACGTGCGCGGCGACCTCCGCACGCGACCACGTCGGGTGCGCGGCGCGCACGGCGAGCCGGATGTTGTCGAAGGCGGTCATCCACGGCATGAGGGAGAAGTTCTGGAACACCACCATCCGATCCATGCCGGGACGCACGACCTCGCGGCCTTCGAGGACGACGCCGCCGCCGGTCGGGCGCTCGAGCCCGGCGATGATGTTGAGCAGCGTCGACTTGCCACACCCCGAGTGACCGATCATGGTGACGAACTCGCCGCGCGCGATTTCGAGCGTCACGTCCTCGAAGACGCACAGACCCTCGCCGCGCCCATCCGCGGGCGGAAAGATCTTGCTGACGTGATCGACGAGTAAATAAGGGGTCACCGGATCCCACGCGTGCTCATTGGATTTGCCGTCGGGGCGCCTTCGCAGGGCTGATCCACTCAGGCTCGCCTCGGGCTCGACGCCCTACGGCTTCGCACTGCGGCCCGACGGTCGGCGAAATCACGCCTGTGCTCATTCCTGGTAGCTCAGCCGCCGCGAGAGCCGCCCCAAGCCGGCGTCGAGCAGCACGCCGATCAGACCGATGGCGAGGATGGCGAAGATCACGCTCGTGAGCGCGAGATTGTTCCACTCGTTCCACACGAAGTAGCCGATGCCGGTGCCGCCGATCAACATCTCGGCGGCGACGATGGCCACCCATGCGCTGCCCACCGAGATTCTCAGACCGGCGACGATCGCGGGCGCCGCCGCCGGCAGGATGACGGTCACGAGCCGACGCGGCCACGACAACATTAAGATATCAGCGACGTTCAGGTAGTCGCGCTTGATCGACGCGACGCCGAACGCGGTGTTCGCCAGCGTGGGCCACAGCGACGACATGACGATGACGAGCACGGCGGCCTGCGCCGAGTCGCGGATCGTGTAGAGGAACAGCGGCATCCACGCCAGCGGCGAGATCGGCTTCAGCACCTGGACGTACGGGTTCACCGCGCGGTAGAGCACGGGCGACAGCCCGAGCACGACGCCGAGTGACACGGCCAGGACGGATGCGATCGTGTAGCCGATGGCCATGCGGCCCAGACTCGCCGCGAGCTGCAGACCGATGCCCTTGTCATTGGGGCCGTTGTCGTAGAAGGGGTGCGCGAGCATGTGCGCTGCGGTGACGGCCACCGCCGCCGGCCCGGGAATGGACTTGCCCGCCGGCTTGCCGGCGACCGACGCCTGCCACAGGCCAAGCAGCACGGCGCCGATCAGCACGGAATACGCGGCCACCCGCACGCGATCGCGGCGCATCAGACTTTCCTGATGGCGAACGACGCGAGGTACTCGGCCGGCTTGTCCGGGTCGAACAGGCGCGTCTTGCCGAGGGCGAAGACGTGCTTGACCGACGTCGTCTCCGGCGCGGCATAGCCGAGCGACTTCAGCGTGTCGCGGCACGCACCGGCGAGAAAGACCTCCTCGGCCACCTTGCGATAGGTCACCTCGGTCTTGACGTATCCCCAGCGCTTCATCTGCGTGAGGATCCAGATCGCCATCGAGTGATATGGGAACGGATCGAAGTCGATGCGATCGGGAACCGTCTTGGTGTTGCCGAGTCCGTCGGGGTAGACGCCGGTGAGCACCTGTTCCAGCACCTCCACCGGCTGGTTCAGGAAGTTCTTGGGCGCGATGGCGGCGGCGATTTCTTTGCGATGCCCGCGGTCCCGCGCGTACTGCGTCGCGTCGACGATGGCGCTCAGCAGCGCGCGAAACGTGTTGGGCGCGTTCGAGGCGAACTCCCGCTTGGCGGCGAAGGCGCAGCACGGGTGGCCGGGCCAGATCTCCTTGGAGAGGAGATGGATGAAACCGACCTCTTCGAACACGGCGCGCTGGTTGAACGGGTCGGGCGCGAGATAGCCGTCGAGGTTGCCCGCGCGGAGGTTGGCCACCATCTCCGGCGGCGGCACGGCGCGGATCTGCACGTCCTTGTCGGGGTCGACCCCGCCCTCGGCCAGGTAGTAGCGCAGCAGGAAGTTGTGCATCGAGAAATCGAAGGGCACGCCGAACTTGAAGCCCTTCATCTGACCCGGCGACGTCACGCCCTTGTGCTTGGTGGCCAGCGTGATCGCCTGGCCGTTGATGTTCTCGACCGCCGGCATCACGTAGGGCACGGACTGTGACCCCACGCCGAGCGAGATCGCCAGCGGCATCGGCGAGAGCATGTGCGTCGCGTCGGTCTCACCGTTGATCGACAGGTCGCGGATCATCGCCCACGACGACGCCTTCGTCACCTGCACGTTGAGCCCGTGCTTTTTGTAGAAGCCCATCGGCTCCGCCATGATGATCGGCGTCGCGCAGGTGATCGGAATGAAGCCGACCTTCAGATCCTTCTTTTCGGGAGGGCCGGCCTTGTCCTGCGCGATGGCGCGCGCGGCGTCGAGCGGAAACACCGAGGCCAACGCCGCAGCGGCCGCCGAGGCGCCCACGCGCGCGATGAACGCGCGGCGCCCGACCTCACCGCCGAAGACCGCATGCTCGATCGAGCGCTCGACCGCACGCCCGAGGATGTCGTCCATTCGCGCCCCCTCGTCTCGATCGTCTGACCGGGCACCGGTGACCGGGGAACGCGACGGCAGTGTCGCGGGGTGCTGCTTGAGCAAGGCGCATGCCGCACCACGAGCGGCCCCGCATTCGCATAACGGCGCGGACTTCCGCGCGGCCATCGATGGCGGCGGCCTGCTCCGCGAATGAGCAGGGCGATCGTCCTTGCCCATCGTCTGAGCAGCGCCTCGCTTGCGTCGGTCGGCGCGATCGGGTATCTGTCGGCGGCGGATGAATGGCAGCGGCGAGCCTGTGCGTGTGACCGAAGCCGACGTCGACCGCCTCGCGGCGCAGATCGGCCTCGTCATCGCGCCCGAGCGCCGCGCGGCCGTCGCGCAGCATCTCGCCGCGCTTCTCGCCGCCGTGCAGGCGATCGATGAGCTTGCGCTGCCCCCGGCGACCGAGCCTGCGCCACGCTTCGAGCCGTGAGCGACGCGACGACGTCCGCGCTGGCCATCGCCGCCGCGGTGCGCGCCGGCAAGGTGCGGGCGCGCGACGTCGTCGCCGACGCCCTCGCGCGGATCGCCCAACGCGACGTTGCGCTCAACGCCTTCACCGTAGTGCTGAGCGAGCATGCGCGGGCCGACGCCGACACGATCGACCGGCGGCTGGCGCAGGGGAAGGATCCCGGCCCGCTCGCCGGCGTGCCGTTCGCCGTCAAGAACCTCTTCGACATCGCTGGCGTCAGCACGCTCGCGGGCTCGAAGATCAACGCGGACCGAGCGCCGGCGACACGCGACGCGACGGCGGTCGCGCGCCTGCGCGCGTCCGGGGCGGTGCTCGTCGGCGCGCTCAACATGGACGAATATGCGTATGGATTCACGACGGAGAACACGCACTACGGGCCGACGCGCAACCCACACGACCCGTCGCGAATCGCCGGAGGCTCGTCGGGCGGCTCAGCGGCGGCGGTGGCCGCGGGGCTCGTCCCACTGACGCTCGGCACCGACACCAACGGCTCGATCCGCGTACCCGCCGCGCTGTGCGGCGTGTTCGGGCTCAAGCCGACGTTCGGGCGCGTCTCGCGTGCGGGCGTGGCGCCGCTGGCGTGGTCGTTCGACCACGTCGGTCCGCTCGCGCGTCACGTGGCCGACCTCGCAGCCGCCTTCGACGCCATCGCGGGCCCCGATACGCTCGACCCCTCGTGCGCCACGCGATCGAGTCCTCCGTGCGCCGGCGAGCTCGAACGCGGCGCCGACGGCCTGCGAATCGCGATCCTCGGCGGTCACTTCGCGCGGCTGGCGGCCGACGAGGCGCTGGCCGCCGTGGCCCGCGTTGGGCGTGCCCTCGGCGTCAGTCGCGAGATCACCCTGCCCGAGGTCCATCGCGCACGCGCCGCCGCGCAGGTGATCACCGCGTGCGAGGCCGCCGCCATCCACCTCGAAAATCTCCGATCGCGGGCCGCCGACTTCGATCCGATGACGCGCGACCGACTGCTGGCGGCGACGCTTCTCCCCGCCTCCGCCTACCTGCGCGCGCAGCGCCTCCGCGCCTGGTTCCGGGAGCGGGTGGCCGAGGTCTTCCGTGACGCGGACGTGCTGCTGGCGCCGACCACGCCGTGGACGGCACCGGCGATCGGCGCACCGTGGATGACGCGCATCGACGGCGTCGAGGTGCCGACGCGTGGCCACCTCGGCGCGTTCACCCAGCCGCTGTCGTTCATCGGTCTGCCGGTGGTCTCGGTGCCGGTCATCACCCCGGGCTCGCTCCCGGTCGGCGTGCAGCTCATCGGCCGGCCGTTCGAAGAGGCGTCGATCCTCCGCGTTGCGTCCCGGCTCGAAGCCGAAAGGGTAGCGATCTCGCCGGTAGTCTAGACCTCACCGTGTGCAATTTCTTGCACCGGACGGAGCAGTCGCTTCCCGCCTCATAGCGCGCAAGTTGTCTGTTTTGACTGTAATTTCCTCGGCAATCGCGCGCGGACGCGCCAGTTCAGGTCTGGCACCGCGCTTGTACAACGCTAGGGCATGATTTCCGATCTGGTGCCCCACGCTGTGGCTTCGCAGGCCGCCGAAACCCCCGACGCCCTCGCTCTGACCGACGGTAAGGTCGCCCTGACATACCGTGAGCTCGACGACCAGGCCAGCCGACTGGCCGAGGCCCTCCGAGCCCACGGCGCGGGGCCCGACGCCGTCATCGCCATCTGTCTCGAGCGCTCCGCCGCCTTCGTGGTGGCCGCGCTCGGCGTCCTCCGGACCGGCGCCGCCTACCTGCCGATCGATCCAGCCGCGCCGCCGGACCGGGTGGCGTTCATGCTCGAGGACGCCACGCCGCGCGCCATCATCACCGAGGCCCGCCTCGACGACCGCCCGCCCGCAACGGCCTGCCCGAGGCTCGACATCCACGAGGTCGCGGCCGGATCCGCCGATCCTTCCGCACCTGCAGATGTCCCGAAGAACGAGCACCTCGCCTACATGATCTACACTTCCGGCTCGACGGGCCGGCCGAAGGGCGTCGAGGTCCCTCACGGCAGCCTCGCCAACCTCGTGGCGTGGCACCGCCGAGCGTTCGACGTGACCGCCGACGATCGGGCGTCCCTCTATGCGAGCCCCGCCTTCGACGCCGTGGTGTGGGAAATCTGGCCGTACCTCGTCTCGGGAGCGAGCGTGCACGTCGTGCCGGAGGCGGTCCGCACCGATCCCGAAGCGCTGCGCGACTGGCTCGTGGCGCAGTCGATCACGATCGGCTTCGTCCCCACGCCGGTGGCCGAGCGGCTGATTGCGCTGCCCTGGCCGCTGTGGACGCCGCTGCGCACGCTGCTGACCGGCGCCGATACGCTGCACCGTTATCCGCCCGAAGGCCTGCCGTTCACCCTCGTCAACAACTACGGCCCGACCGAATGCACGGTGGTCACGACCTCGGGTCCCGTCGAGCCGGAGCCGTTCGGCGAGACGCTACCGACGATCGGCCGTCCGATCGACAACGTCGACGTGCTGGTCCTCGACGAGGCGATGCAGCCCGTGCCGCCCGGCATGCCCGGCGAGCTGTACATCGGCGGCGCCGGACTGGCGCGCGGCTATCACGGCCGTCCCGATCTCACCACCGAGCGATTCGTCGCGCATCCCGACGAGCCGGGCGCGCGCCTGTATCGCACGGGCGATCGCGCGCGCCTGCTCGGCGACGGGCGCGTGGCGTTCCTCGGCCGCGTCGACGACCAGGTAAAGATCCGCGGATATCGCGTCGAGCCCGACGAGATCGTCGCGGCCCTCGGCGCGCTCCCCGGCGTGGCCGCATGCGCCGTCGTTGCGCGCGACGACGATGCCGGCGAGCGCCGGCTCGTCGCGTACGTCGTGCCGACCGCCGGCGCGAGCCTCGCCCGCGAGGCGCTCGTGACGGCGCTACGGCGCAGCCTGCCCGACTACATGGTGCCCGCGACGTTCGTGACGCTGCCGGCGCTGCCGCTGACGACGAACGGCAAAGTCGACCGCGCCGCCCTGCCCGCTCCGGACGGGGGCAACACGCTGCGCGACGGCGAGATCGTGGCGCCCCATGGCGAGGTCGAGACCGAGCTGGCGGCGATCCTCTCGTCGCTCCTCGGCGTGGAAGAGGTCAGCGTGCAGGACAACTTCTTCCTGCTCGGCGGTCACTCGCTGCTCGGCACCCAGCTCATCGTGCGCGTGCGCGACGTCTTCGGCGTCGAGCTCTCGCTGCGCACGCTCTTCGACGCGCCGACGATCGCGGATCTGGCCGCCGAGATCGAGCGCGCGCGCCTCGCCGAGGCGGCCTGATGGGCGCGGAGGCGCCCCCGGCCACACGGGCCGTCGATTCGAGCCTCAGTCTCTATCGCCTGCTCGACGGCGAGGTTCTCGCGAACCCGTATCCGCTCTATCACCGCCTGCGGACGGAAGATCCCGTTCACTGGGATCCGTTCCTGCATGCGTGGGTGGTCACGCGCTACGCCGATGTCGTGACCGTGCTCTATCGCTTCTCGGCGAAGCGGACGCCGGCGCCCGAGCAGTTCGCAGCGATGGGGCTCGACGCGCTCACGCCGCTCGCCCGCGTGCTGGTCAAGCAGATGCTCTTTCTCGACGGCGAAGCCCACGCGCGGCTGCGCGGGCTCGCCTCCTACGCCTTCACCCCGCGGCGCGTCGCCGTCCTGCGCGAGCACATCCAGGACATCACGAACCGCCTGCTCGACGTCATCGCCGAGCGCGGGCGCATGGACGTCGTCGCCGACCTCGGAGCGCCGCTGCCGGCCATCGTGACCGCCGAGATGCTCGGCGTGCCCAGCGAGGACCACGAGCAGCTCAAGACCTGGTCAGCGGACTTCGCCGAAGTGCTCGGCAACTTCCAGCACAACCCCGATCACGCCACGAGGATGCTGCGGACCACCGGGGCCATGAGCGAGTACTTCCGCGACCGGATCCGTGAGCAGCGGCGTCACCCGCGCGAGGGTCTGATCAACGCCCTTCTCACCGCCGAGATCGACGGCGACCGACTGAGCGAAGAAGAGGTCGTCGCCAACTGCATCATCACGATGGTGGGCGGCCAGGAGACGACGACCAACCTCATCGGCAACGGCGTGCTCGCGCTGCTGCGCCATCCCGATCAGCTGGCGCGCCTCCGCGCCGACCTGTCGCTCGTGGCGCCCGCGGTCGAGGAGCTCCTGCGCTTCGAGCCTCCGACCCAGCACACGGCACGTATGGCGCCGGAGGACGTGGAGATGGGCGGCCGGTTGATCAAGAAGCGTCAAGCCGTCATGGCCGTCATCGGCGCGGCCAACCGTGACCCCGAACGCTTCGCCGATCCCGACCGGCTCGACATCGGGCGCACGGACAACCGGCATCTCGCATTCGGCTGGGGCCCGCACTTCTGCTTCGGCGCCCCGCTCGCACGTATCGAGGGCCAGACGGCCTTCGCCGCACTGCTCCAGCGCTTCTCGCAGATCGAGGTCGAGCCGGGCCCGCTCGTCTGGCGGCAGAACCTCGCCCTGCGTGGCCTGGAGCGGCTGCCCGTGACGGTCAGGAGCGGCTCATAGTGGGCCCGTTCGCGAGCGCGCGCCTGTCGGACGGCACGCACGCACGCCGAGCGCCCAGTCGCTCCGCCGGCGCGTCGCCTGTCGTCATCCCGCGCCGGGGGCTCGACACCGCACCCCTGTCGTTCGCCCAGCAACAGGTCTGGCTGCATTCGCAGCTCGCCCCGAACGTGCCTCTCTACAACGAGCAGGTCACCATCCGCTACCGCGGCTCGCTGGACCCAGCCCTCCTGGCGCGAGCGTTCAGCCATCTGCTCGCGCGTCACGAGGCCTGGCGCACCGTCTTCGTCACCGAGGCCGGTGCACTCCGGCAGCGCATCCTGTCGCCGGACGCCATGGACTTGCCGCTCGTGGACCTGCGCCATCTCGCACCCGACGAGCGGGAGCGTGAGGCTGTCCGCCTCGCCACCGAGGATCTGCTCAGGCCCTTCGACCTGGCCCGTGGCCCGCTGGTGCGCGTGCGGCTCGCGTGGATCGCCGACGACGACTCGCGGCTCTACCTGACGCTCCATCACGCGATCTTCGACGGCTACTCGCTCTACCAGGTGGCAGTGCCGGAGCTGGCCGCGCTGTACGCGGCGGAGGTGGCTGGCACGCGAGCGTCACTGCCGGAGTTGCCGATCCAGTACGCGGACTGGGCGGCATGGCAGCGCGCCGAGGTCGACCACGGCACCTATGGCGCCCAGCTCGACTACTGGCTCAAGCAGCTCGCCGACGCTTCAGCCGTGGATCTGCCGAGCGATCGGCCCCGGTCGGCCGCACCCTCCCATCGCGGTGGCATGCACGCCTTCGCACTGCCCGGTGCGGTCGCCGCGGGGCTCCGGACGCTCGCGCGCAGCGAGCGGGTGACGATGTATATGGCGCTCGTCGCCGCCTACCTCGTCCTGTTGCATCGCTACACCGGGAGGGACGACCTGATTCTCGGCACGGTCAGCGGCGGTCGCAAGCGCCCGGAGGTGGCGCGGCTGCTCGGCTTTTTCTGCAACCCACTCGCGCTGCGGGTGGACTGCTCCGGCAACCCGACCTTCGTCGAGCTGCTGCGGCGCGTGCGCGACGTGGCGCTCGACGCCCTGGCCAACGATGACCTGCCCTTCGAGCATGTCGTCGCCGCGCTCCAGCCCGCGCGCGACGCCGGCCGTCACCCCTTCTTCCAGACGGTGATGTCGCTCGAAGCGCCGATGGCGCGGCTGCCCGAGGGCTGGGACCTCTGGCACCTGGACGTGCACCCGGGAACCTCGAAGTTCGACCTCTATCTCGAAATGAACGACCGTCCAGATGGGCTCGTCGGGTGCCTCGTCTACGCGACGGATCTCTTCGGCCGCGACACGATCGCGCGGATGGCCGGCCACTACGCCAACCTCCTCGCGGCCGCCGTCGAGGATCCCACGCGCTCGCTCTCGGCCCTGCCGATGCTGAATGCGGCCGAGAGGCATCGCCTGTTGGTCGACTGGGCGCAGGCACCCGGCGCCTACCCGGATCCGGCGACCGTTCACGGCGTTTTCGAGGCGCAGGCCGCGCGCACGCCGGATGCGACGGCGCTGATTTTCGACGACGCGCGGCTCACGTACCGCGAGCTCGACGCGCGCGCGAGCGCCATCGCCAGGCGGCTGCGCGCGCTCGACGTCGGATGCGACGCGGTCGTGGCCGTGCTCACGCAGCGCACGCCCACGCAGGTCGCCGCGCTGCTCGGCGTCCTCAAGGCCGGTGGCGCCTACCTGCCTCTCGATCCCACGCATCCCGCGCAGCGGCTGACGATGATGATCCAGGACGCGGGCGCCCGCGTAATGCTCACCGATCGCGTCGCGTTCCCGTCGCTGCCCGGAGTTCAGATCGTCGCGCTGGACACGATCGAGCCCGGCGAGCCCGAGGCGGGCGTCGACGTCGGACTCGACGCCCTCGCCTACGTCATGTACACGTCGGGCTCGACGGGCCGCCCCAAGGGCGTGGCGGTGCCGCACCGGGGCATTCTCCGCCTCGTGTTCGGCCAGACGTACGCGCATTTCGGCCCCGACGAGACGTTCGTACAAATGGCGCCGCCGGCGTTCGATGCCGCGACCTTCGAGCTGTGGGGCGCGCTGCTGCACGGCGCCCGCTGCGTGCTCTTTCCCGGCGCGGTGCCGACGCACGCGACGCTGCGCGACACGATCGCGCGGCACCGCGTGACCACGGTCTGGCTCACCGCCTCCCTCTTCAACACGGTGATCGATGAGGCGCCTGATGCACTGGCCGGAGTCAGGACGCTGATCACCGGCGGCGAGGCGCTCTCACCGCGCCACGTCGCGCGCGCGGCCACGCTGTTGCCGGACACGCGGCTCGTCAACGGCTACGGCCCCACCGAGGCCACGACGTTCACCACGTGCCACATCATCCGCCCGCACGATCTGGACGCGACGTCGATCCCGATCGGCCGCCCGATCGCGGGGACAGACGTTTATCTGCTCGACCGCGATGGCCAGCCGGTGCCCGTCGGCGTCCCGGGTGAGCTCTACATCGGCGGCGCCGGCCTCGCTCGCGGCTACGTCAACCTTCCCGACGTCACCGCGGAGCGCTTCGTGCCGCATCCCTTCGATCGGCGGTCCGACGCGCGCCTCTATCGCAGCGGAGACCTCGCGCGCTGGCGGCCGGACGGTACGCTCGAATATCTCGGACGGCTCGATGCGCAGGTGAAGATCCGCGGCGTGCGCGTGGAGCCCGCCGAGGTGGAGGCGGTGCTGGGCGCGCATCCCTCGGTGCGCGAAGTGGCGGTGATCGCGACCGACGGCGATCGGCCCAACGACGTCCGGCTCGTGGCCTACGTCGTGCCCGGACACGCCGAGGCGCCGACGTCAGCCGACCTGCGCAACTTCGTCAAGCGCCGCCTGCCCTCGGCGTTCGTTCCCTCGGCGTTCGTGCTGCTCGAGACGCTGCCGGTTGGGCCCACCGGCAAGCTCGACCGCCGCGCGCCACCCGCCGCCGCGCCGGTGGCGCGCGCCGCGCGCGAGATTGTGCGTGCGCACGGCCCGCTGAAGCGGCAGCTGGCCGAGGTCTGGCGCGAGCTGCTGGGCGTGCCGGAGGTCGGCACCACCGACGACTTCTTCGATCTGGGCGGACACTCGCTGCTCGCCGTGCGGATGCTGCAGCGCGTGCACGATCTCTACGGCACGTCGCTACCGCTGGCCGTGCTCTATACCAACCCGACGATCGACGGCCTCGCTGAGGCGCTCATCGCGAGCGAGCCCGCAGAGTTTCAGGCGCCGCTCGTGCGGCTGCGCGAGGGCGGTGCGCGTCCGCCGCTCTTCTTCTTCCACGGTGACATCAACGGCGGCGGGTTCTACACGCTGACGCTCGCGCGGCGGCTGGCGACCGACCGCGCCTTGTGGGTAGTCCACCCGCTCGGGTTGCACGACCGGCCCGCGCCCACGACGATCGAGGCGATGGCGCGCGTGCACGTCGAGCAGCTCATTGCCGCGTGCCCCGACGGGCCGCTCGTGCTGGGTGGCTACTGCAACGGCGGCCTCGTCGCGTACGAGACGGCACGCCTTCTCACCGCCGCGGGTCGCCGGGTCGAGCGACTGGTGCTGATCGCCACGGACGCCGACACGCGCTTCCGCACGCTGCGTCGGCCCATCGCGGCCGCCGCGCGCGGATTGGGATTGGGACCCGAGGGCGCGCTGGAGCAGTTCGGACGCGTCCGCTACTTCGCCGACCGGCTGCGCGAGCTCGACACGCCCGGTCAGGCTGCGCTCCTCGCGCGCGGCGCGGCGCGGCTGGCCCGCCAGGCCGCCCAGCGCCTGCGGCATGCGCTGATGCACGTCAGAGCGCGCGGCACGTCGGCGGCGGCCGCCGTCGCCCCCGCGCCACCGCCGCGGCTGTTCGAGCGCTACTACGACGCGTGCATGGGTTACGTCCCCGGACCGTGGCCCGGACACGTCGTCGTCTTCTGGCCCGAGGGCGAGCGACCGGCGCGCCCGGGCGACCCGAGCTACGGATGGCAGTCGCTGGTCTCCCGCGTCGAGACCTTCCGCATCCCAGGCGATCACGACGAAATCGTCACGCGGCACATCGAGCGGATCGCCGCCACCCTCGAAGAGTTGCTGGCGTGAGCCCGGCGGTAGCGTGGGCGGCTGCTCCAATGGCGCCGACGCTGCCGCCGGGGGAAGTTCACGTCTGGCGCGTCGACCTCGACGTCCCCGCGCGGCGGCTGACCACGCTGTCCGCCACGCTCAGCCCCGGCGAGCGTGAGCGAGCGGCTCGCTTTCGCTTCGAGCGTCATCGCGACCGCTGGCTCGCCGCCCGCGGCACGCTGCGCGCGATCCTCGGCGGCTATCTGGGGCGCGCGCCGGGAACGCTCGAGCTGATGGCCGATGTCCACGGCAAACCCTTCCTGCGCGACGGCGATCGTCCGGCAGCGCTGCGCTTCAATCTCGCGCACGCCGACGGCGTCGCGCTCGTGGCCATCGCGTGGCGGCGTGAGGTGGGCGTCGACATCGAGCGCGAGGCGGCCGAGCGCGCCGATCTCGCCGTCGCGCGCCGCATGTTTGCCGCCGACGAGGCGCTGGCCCTCGAGGGAATGCCGGCGCCGCTTCGATGCCGGGCGTTCTTTGCCCTGTGGACCGCGCGCGAGGCGTATGCGAAGGCGATCGGCCGCGGGCTCGAGGCCATGCACGACACGCCTCCCGCCGGCTGGACCGTCCGTCAGCTCGCGCTGGGGCCGGCGTACGCGGGAGCGGTGGCGGTGGAGCGCGGCGCCGAGGCCGTGCGCTGCTGGCATTGGCAGGAGCCGGAGCGTCTCCTGCCTTGAGTCAGGGGCTCCACTCGGTGAACAGCGTCTGCGTGAACGTGCTCAGGTCCTTGACGTGCGTCGAGGCGGACTGGCGTGAGATCTCGACGAACTTTTCGTCCATCCGGTGCAGCCGCCGCGCGAGCACCTCCGCCAGCGTCGCGATCACCTTGTAGGCGGCGAGGCTTTCCTCGCGCAGCAGTCGATGGAACTGTGTGGTGGTGAGCAGGCTGAACTCGCACGCCGTCTTCGCGCGCACGCTCGCCGTGTGCGGGCCTTCGGTGAGCAGGCTGATCTCGCCGAGCACCGTCGGCGCGGCGATGGTGGCGAGCACCTCGCGGCTGCCGTCCTTGAAGACTTCCACCGTGCCGTCGAGCAGCACCATGAGCCCCTGCGGCCGTTCGCCCTCCTTGAAAACGACGAACTCGGCCTCGGTCTTGACGGGAACCATCACTTTCAAGAGCTGCTCGGTCTGCTCGTACGAAAGGCCGCGGCACAGCACGCCACGGACGATCTTGCTCGCCTCGGCTGGCGTCATGACATTCAATTTTACGGCCCTCGCGCCGCGCGGCCGTCAGACAATCGACGGCCGCCGCGGCCCTTACGAGGAACGCAGGGAAATAATCCGGCATGGCTCAGGCCTGGGTGGCCGCCATGTGGCGCACGGCGCGCGGGACCGAGGCCACGTCGAGGGTTGCGCCCACGAGCAGTACCGCCGGCGAAGCCACGCCAGCCTCGCGGCAGCGTGCCGCGATGTCGCCGAGGCGACCGGCGACCACGCGCTCGTCGAGCGTGCCCGCGCGCTCGACGACCAGCGCGCGCTCGCGCTCGTCGCGCCCCATCGCGGTCAGCGCCGTCGTGATGGCCTCGAGTCCCTGCACCGGCATGTAGAACACGAGCGTGGCCTCCGCCCGCGCCAGCAAAGCCCAGTCGAGCGCGGCCACGCCACGTCCCGTGTGGTCGCTGCCGGTGGCGAGCACCAGCATCGACGCGTGCCCACGCGTGGTCAGCGAGATCCCCGTCCGTGCCGCGGCCGCGGTGGCCGCCGTGACTCCGGGAACGATCTCGAAGTCGATGCCCGCCGCGCGCACCGCGTCGATCTCCTCGGCGAGCCGCCCGAACACCGCCGGGTCACCGCCCTTGAGCCGAACGACGCGGCCACGCCGGCGGGCGCGATCGATGAGCAGCCAGTTGATCTGCGATTGGCCCATGCACGGGCGGCCGGGCGTCTTGCCGGCGTCGACGATCTCGGCCTCGGCGGGCGCTTCGGCGAGCAGGGCTTGTGGAATGAGCCGGTCGTGGACCACCACGTCCGCCTCACGAAGGCGGCGCAGCGCCTTCAGGGTGATGAGCTCCGGATCGCCGGGACCGGCGCCGACGAACGAGACGAACGCACGGACGTTCACGGGGCTGGCTCCTTTCGCTCGGCGCGTGAGCACGTCCTCCTTGGTCAGCGGCGCCGGGAAAGAAAGCGACGCCGTGCCTGCGATCGCGGCAACGGCGCCGGGGGACATCCGCCCGCGCCGTCGTCGGCGCGGGCTCGAGGCGGGACAACGTGCAGCGGACGTGCCACGCACGCGAGCAGCTCGCGCGCGTGGTGAGACGCGAGCTTACGCGCTCATTGCGCGCGACACGAGCAGCAACGCGGTGCCGCAATCGTTCGCATCACGCGACGGGGTGCTTGTTGCGACGGCAACTACTGCTCGCCGCAGCCCGAGGGACGTCATGTTTGAAGTGCCCCCCGCGCGGCGGTACGCTCGATCGGGATGAGCGAGGACGCCCGAAGTAACGCGGACGCCGGTCTGCTCCGCGAACTCGATTCCGCCGCGGGCGACGGGTCGTTCGTGCAGGCCTGGGTGCGGTTGAAGCCCGAGACCTCAACGCAGAACGTCGTTCAGCGAGTCGAGCGACGTGTCGGCCATGCGGCAGACTCGCTCAAGCTCTTACCGAATCTGGGCGCGTTGATCGTCCGGGGCTCGCCCGCCTTCGTCCGCGAGCTGATTCACCAGCCCGAGATCGAATCCGCCCACTCGACGAGCCAGCCGGTCACGTTGATCCCACCCGTCGAGTCGCGCGAAGTCAGTCTGCCGCGGGCAGCGCGGCGTCGGTCCAGCCGGCGCAAGCGTCGGCCCCGGGGTTAGCGCGCGCGCCGCGCCCGCGATGTCGTCACGCGGCGACCGACGCGTCGCGGTCTCGCCGACGCGCGGGCTGCGCGTCGACGAGCGCGGGCCGTCGACGGGGCTTTGCGCCCACGCAGCGCGACGGTCGGCCCCATCAGCACGGCGAGGGCACGCGGGGCATTTGGGACACCATGTCCACCGCGCTCCGGCGTCATGCCCGCCGGACGCGCGCAGGACTTCAATATCGCCCGCTCGATTTCGTCGATCGTGGCGCCGGGCTTGGCCTCGAACAACAACGCCGCGAACCCGGCGACGTGGGGCGTGGCCATCGACGTGCCCGACATGAGCTTGTAGCGGTTGCCGGGCACGGCAGAGATGATGTCGACGCCGGGTGCGACGAGGTCCGGCACGATCGGATCGGCCGTCCGGTCGAAGTGCTGGCTCGACGAGAAGTCGGCCACGGCAAGGCTGTTGGTCACCGCCCCGACGGAGAGTGCGTGGCTGTAGTTGCCCGGCGACCGGCTGGTGCCGGGTCCCTCGTTACCGACCGCGATGACGGGCAGGACGCCACGCGCCCTCAAGATTCGGATGATCGGCACGAAATCGTCCCACCATCCTGGCAGACCGAGCGACATGCTCAGCACCTTGGCCTGGTGACCCAGCGCCCAGTCGAGCCCGGCCAGGACTCTCGCGACCACGTTGCCGCCCTCGATGACGATGGCGCTGGCGAGCTTCGCTCCCGGCGCCACTCCCATGCTGAAGCCGCCGACGGCTCGCCCCGCGACCGTGGCCGCCGTGTGCGTGCCATGCTCGCCCGTGTCGTGCGGTCTCGGCGTGGGCGTGACCTCCGCGCCGAGCGCGTCGAACTCTGCGAAGGCGGCGAAGGCCCCACGTAGCGCCGGATGCCGCCCGTCGGCGCCGGTGTCGAGATGCGCGACGACGACGCCTTTGCCCGTCAGTCCCGCCTTCCACAGCTCCGGCACCTCGAGGGCCTCGATGCCCCAGCCGATTTTCGTCCGCGGCGTGGCGTCCACTGCCACGCGCGGCTTGATGAGGGTGAAATGGGGCGCTCCCGTCACGGCGGCGACGTCGCCGTCGCGGCGCAACGCGTGAAGACCTTCGGGCCGTACGGTGCCGAGCATGACGCCGAGATTCGGATAGATCCGCACGCGTGGCGGCGCAGGCACCCGTCGCCTCGCGCGCGCGACGCGGACGACGGCGGCTTCGCCCCGCGCCGCGCGGGTCATCAACGCGTTATGGATCGCCGCGTCGGTGCTGCGCTCTGATGTCACGAAGTGCTTGGCAAGCCGCGCGACCGGATTGCGGCGCGCGGCCGCCGTCGGCGACGCCACCGGCCGCTTCATGACGACGATGACCTGAGCCACGCCGGTCGCGGTGAACTGCTGCACGATCTGGGGCCGACTCCGCGGGACGAGCGTGGTCCTCGGTGGCACGTCGTCCTCCCGTCACCGCTTGAGCGCGCAGGAGACCTTCATGCGGTTGCGCGCGATCCAGGCATACACGACTCGCCCGAGTGGCCGCATGCCGGGGACGTCGAACAGCGCGGCCAGCCGCCGCCAGCGGGGGATGCGGCGCAGCAACTCGGGCATCGCGTCCGCCCCCGCGAGGATGCGGCCGTCGGGCAGCACCAGCTGCATCGCGGTCATACACTCCGCGTCGGAGACCTGGGGAAAACGCTCGCGCCGCGGGGCCGAGCGGCACGGCAGGATCTCCAGCGCGCCGCCGTCCATCGCCCGGCGCATGATCCACAGCGCGCTGGCGCGACACATCGCGCACTCGCCGTCATAGATCAGCGTGGCCACCGGCGCTGGCGGCGGCACCATCCGTCGGTTTCCTAGCGGCCCCAGCGTTTGGCGAGCGAGCGGTAGTAGAGCCAGAAGCCGACGGAGACCAGCGGCGCGATGATGGCCTGGGCAAGGGCGAGCCCGGAGCCCGTGCGAGCATAGTCGCGCGCCTCGATCAGCGCGTAGAGCAGGAAGAAGGCGATGCCCGCGACGATCAAGATCCGGTGGGCCGTGATCAAGCGCATCGCGGGCTCTGCCTCTCTCAGACGCCGAGCACGGCCTTCATCGCGTCGCGCGTGACCGACACGAGGCGGTCGACCTCGGTCTCCGAGACCACGAGCGCCGGCGCGTAGAAGATGGTGTCGCCGTTCGCGGGATGCGCGCCGCTGGTGGGACGCACGCGCGTGATCACGCCGCGCTTGGTCATCTCCTGCTGCATGCGCGGCGCGATCTTCTTGTCGGCGGTGAAGTTCTTCTTCGTCGCGCGGTCCTCCACCAGCTCGACGGCGGCGAGCAGGCCCTTGCCGCCGCGGATATCGCCGGCGTTGGGATGGTCCTTGAGTGCCTGCTGCAGGCTGTTGTAGAGCCGCGTGCCCATCTTGGCCGCGTTCTCCCAGAGCCGCTCGCGCTCCATGATCTCGACGTTCTTCAGTCCCACTGCGCAGCACGTCGGGTGCCCCGAGTACGTGTACGCGTGCATCCAGCGGTCCTCGGGCTTCACGGTGTCCATGGCGTCCTTGATCTCGCGGCTCACCATGATGCCGCCCAGCGGCAGGTATCCGGATGTCACGCCCTTGGCGAACGACATGATGTCGGGCTTCACGCCCCAGTGCGAGAGCGCGAACCACTTGCCCGTGCGGCAGAAGCCCGTGATGACCTCGTCGGCGATGAACAGCACCTCGCGCTTCGTGCACACCTCGCGCACGAGCCGGAAGTAATCGTCGTCGGGCACGAGCACGCCGCCGCCGCCGTGGATCGGCTCGGCGATGAAGGCGGCCACCGTGTCCTGGCCCTCGCGAGTGATGGCCTCGTCGAGCAGGCGTGCCGCCGTCTGGCCCGCGGTCTCGCCGAGCTTCGCGTCTTGCTGACGGTACGGGTAACAGGTCGGGATGTGCACGAAGCCCGGCACGCGCGGCTCGAACATCTTCCAGTAGGCGGCCATGCCCGTCGCGCTCATCGCCTGCTGCGTCACGCCGTGGTAGGCGTTGTGGCGCGCGATGACCTTGATCTTGTCGGGCTTGCCCTTGGCCTTCCAGTAGAAGCGCGCGGTCTTGAACGCCGACTCGTTGGACTCGGCGCCGCCGCACGTGAAGAAGACGCCCTGCATGTTGTCGTACGTGAGGCTGATCAGCTTCTCGGCGAGCTGCACGGCCGGCAGGTTCGACGAGCCCGTGTACGCGGAGAAGTACGCCAGCTCCTTCATCTGCGCGGCCGCCGCCTCGGCCAGCTCGGCGCGGCCGTGGCCGACGTTGACGTTCCAGAGGCCCGCGAGGCCGTCGATGTAGCGCTCGCCCCCCAGCGTCTCGATCATCGCGCCCTTGCCGCGCACGTAGATCATCGGCTCGGCATGGTCGATCGGATGGTGCAGCGGGTGGATCAGATGCTCCTGGTCGGCCTTGATGATCTCGGCGGCAGTCAGCGCCATCGAATCCTCCGGTAATCGCCATGCGGGATCGGCACCGCGCTCTCGCGCGGGCCGCGGTAACGGTACACCCACGCCCGCAGGCGCCGGCCGCCAGCGAGCGTGACGATCGCGATCGAACGGGCGAAATTGTACCCCTCCTCGCGATCGAGCACCGGGAGAAGTTCGGGGTCGTCCAGCCGGTAGAGCTCGCCCTTCACGCGGCCCGCGCCGGCGACGAGCGCGGGGTAGCGGCCGAGGTCGAGGAGCCGTCCGGCCACGCTGCCCTCGGCGAGAAAGCTCGCGCCGCGCGCCAGCACGGCGTGCAGCGCGTAACCGCGCATCAGGGTGCCGTAGGCGAAGAGCCGGTCAGGCGTCGCGCGGGGGATCGCCGACCGCGCGCAGCACCGCCTCGAGGAACTGCGGCTCGGGCAGCGCGCCCTCGAACTCCACCCGGTCGTTGATGACGATCTTGGGCACCGCGCTCACCCGATACGCACGCGAGAGCTCTGGAAACTCGGTGGCTTCGATCGCGGTCGCCGTCACGCGATCCGACGCGATCGCCATGTGCTGTGCCAGGCGCACGGCCCGGGGACAGTAGGGTCAGGTGGGCGTCGAGAAGACCTTGATCTGAACGTCGCCGGCCAGCGCCGCCAACGAAGCCTTGGTGTCGTCCGTCAGCGCCGCCTCGCCGCTCGAGACCGCGATGATCGAGTCGATCAGGTTGCTGAACTCGTAGCCGGCGGGAATGCCGAGGAAGCGCACGCCGTAGTCGCGGCTGCCCTCGACGACGGTCGCCGGCACCTCCTCGATGCCATACGCCGCCGCGCGGTCGCGGTCGACGGCGGGATTGAGCACCTCGACGCTGATCTGGTCCGACAGCGCGGCGACCTCGCGAACGAGCTGCTCGTTCTGCCGGCAGAGGTCGGCGGCGACCAGCTCCTGCGAGAAGACGACGAGCTTCACGGGGCCGGCGATGCGTTGGAATTCCTTACGAACGGCGTCTTCGTCGCGGGGCTGGAGAATTGGCATGCCTCAGTATATAGTCGCCGTCATCTAGTCGTCGTCTAGGAGCGCCCGCCATGAAGCCTTTCGTCATCAATCGCTACGGCCGGATGGTCTTTCCATCCAATTTCTTCCCGAACCTCGACTTCTCGGTCTTCGAGACGCTCGACCAGTTCGCCGCGGTGATTCGCCGCGACTTCGAGGAGAAAGCGCCGACGGAAGCCGACATCGTCACGCGCCTGGAATCGGGCGCGTATCGCGGGCGCTACGATCTCCTGCGAGATCTCGCGCTGGACCTCTTCTGGGTCAATCGCTACGCGCTCACGATGTACGAGAAGCGCCCCACGCGCTGGCGCGACGTGCCGCGCATGCGCGACGACGTCTTCCTGCCGATCTTCAAGCCGTGGGAGAGCGGCGAGCTCACGGCGGCCATCGAGCGCGGCTACCGGGCGCTGAAGCCGACGTGGGACGAGGGCACGGAGGACAAGATCTTTCGCGTGCTCATCGACGTGTTCCGGCACAAGGCGGGCGCCGGCGCCGATCTCGAGCCGATCAAGCCGACCGTCGCCGAGATCGTCACCAATCC
>Ga0207646_10001835_pt1 | contig 25670 bp, 23 predicted proteins | sample KBSK5502metaG_FD_184343 | JGI IMG/M metagenome (GOLD analysis project Ga0207646, IMG submission 184343) | Corn, switchgrass and miscanthus rhizosphere microbial communities from Kellogg Biological Station, Michigan, USA - KBS K5-50-2 metaG... | ecosystem: Host-associated > Plants > Roots >...
CGCGGCCGATACTGCGGCCGAACCTTTACGTCGCTGAGCTTGATCATGGCTCCCCCCTTGGTTTGGACAGGCTGGACACCTAGCTGCCCATCAAAGCAAAGGGGGTCAATCTTGAGTAGATACTTCACACCGTCCGCCGGTGACTTGACCACCGCGCGCCCACGCGGTAGCGTCGGCCCATGCCCACGCGACCGTCGAAGACGCTCGAGGTCGTGCCCAACCCGCACCCCGACCGCGACTACGAGGTCAGCCTCGAGATCCCCGAGTTCACCTGCGTCTGCCCCCGCACCGGCCAGCCCGACTTCGCCACTATTCGGGTGCGATACGTGCCGGACCGGCACCTGCTCGAGCTGAAGGCGATCAAGCTCTACATCTGGTCCTATCGCGACGAAGGGGCCTTCCACGAGGACGTGACCAACCGCATCCTGAACGACTTCGTGGCCGCGGCGGCGCCGCGCTGGATCGAGGTGGTGGGCGACTTCACGGTGCGCGGTGGCATCAAGACGGTGGTGCGCGCCACCCAGGGCAAGCGGCCGGAGATCTAGGCGGCGAGGCTCAGCAGCACCACCCCGGCGAGCATCACCAACGCGCCGGGCGCGATGTCCCGCACCCTCTGCTTCTCGTGGAACATCAGCGTGCCGATCGCCATCGCGAACAGAATCTCCACCTGCTTGACCGCCTCCACGTAGGAGGAGAGCGTCATGAGATAGGCCGTCCCCTGGCTCACGGTGGTGACCGAGGCGAACAGGCCGAAGCTCACGAAGGCCTTCCAGTAGCGCGGCACCTCCACGAAGCGGCGCCGCGAGGTGTAGAGCACGATCGGGGTGACGAGCAGGCTCGAGGCCAGGTAGCCGCCCAGCGTGCCCGTGTACTGATCGGAGCACTGCATGGCCCACTTGATGGTGACGACCGACGGGGCGAAGAAGAGGGCGGCCAGCAGCGTATAGCGCATCCCGCGGTCGGTGAACAGCACCGCGAGCGGCGCCGACCACGCGATGTGGGCCCGGTTCACGTTGAGCAGGTAGACGCCGGTCATGCTGATCACGATTCCCGCGATACCCAGCGTCGTCGGCCGCTCCCCCAGCGTGAGGTAGCCCAGGACCACCAGCACGAGCAGGCTCACCTTCCACAGCGCGGTGACCATGGAGATCTCCGAGAGCTTGAGCGCCTTCGACAGCGCCAGGGTCGAGATGGTCTGGGAGACCGCGAAGCAGGCGCAGGCGAGCCAGAAGCCGGACTTGATCACCGGCACCCCGTTCCAGAGCACGAAGCCCGCCGCGAAGGGCAGGAGGAAGGTGAAGCGCCCCCACACGTTGATGTACTCGTCGAGGGAATGGCCGAGCCGCTTCATCACCGTGTTGCGCAGCACCTGGCAGAGCGCGGCCACCAGCGCGAGGGCGAGCCACATCTTGCGACCTACCGCGTCCGGGCCAGCAGGGTGAGCAGGGCGTCCACCACCACGCCGGGCTGCTCGCGCGGCATGAAGTGGCCGGCGTCCGGAACGACGTGGCGCTCGGTGCCGTCGGGGAACATCGCGCGGTGTGTCTCCGACCGCCGGGGAGGATCGACGGTATCGTCCCGCCCCTGGAGGATCACGCTCGGCACCTCGATGCGCGGCCGCTCGGCCAGGCGCCGCTCGATCGCGTCGAATCGCGGGTCGCCGGGGGCATTGCGGTGGCGGTGCCGGTAAGAGTGGATCACGACCGGGACGAAGTCCGGGTTGTCGAAGGCGGCCGCGGTGCGCTCGAAGGTGGCGTCGTCGAAGCGCCACCCCGGGGACCAGTCCCCCCAGAGCAGCCGGCAGATCTCCCGCCGGTTCGTCTCGAGGCCCAGCCGGCCCCGCTCGGTGTTGAAGTACCACTGGTACCAGTTGGCCCGCTCCTGCGACGCCGAGGCCGGCTTGGGTGGGGCCAGCGTGTTCTGCACGTTGTAACCGCCGATGGTGACGAGGGCGCGCACCCGGGCCGGGGCGAGGATGGCCACGATGCAGGCGGCGCGCCCGCCCCAGTCGTAGCCGGCGAGCGCGGCCCGCTCGAGACCGAGCGCGTCCATGAAGTCGAGCAAGTCCTGGCCGATCGCGGCCTGCTGCGCCATGCGCGGCGCCCCCGCATCGAGGAAGCGCGTCGGCCCGTAGCCGCGAAGATAGGGCGCGAGGACCCGGCAGCCCTTGGCCGCCAGCGGCGGCGCCACCGCGTCCCAGGCGTGGGCGTCGTCCGGGAAGCCGTGAAGGAGGATGACGGGCGCGCCCGCCGGCTCACCGCGCTCCTCGTAGCCGATCTCGAGGGTCGACGTGCGGACGGTCCTCACCGGCGGCCGCGGCCGGGGCTAGAAACCGCTGACGTACGGCAGGCGCTTCGCGGTGGCCTCGATGGCGTCCCCCGCCTCGAGCAGCACGCCGGTGGCATTCCACGCCCCCGACACGAGCTGGTTGCGCGCGCCGTCGGGGATCGTCCCCTTGATGACGCGGTCGCCCACGCGCACCTCCTGCTTCTCGACGTCCACGGTCACCGGCTGCTTGGGGTCGCGGCCGAGCGCCCGCTGCAGCCACAGCACGTCGTCGATCGAGACGCTCACGCACGGGATGCCGAGCATGGTGCAGTTGCCGAAGAAGATCTCCCCGAAGGAGCCGCCCACGATGGCCTTGATGCCCCACTGCTTGAGCGACTCCGGGGCGTGTTCGCGCGAGGAGCCGCAGCCGAAGTTGAGACCGGCCACCAGTACCGCGGCACCTTCATAGACCTTCTGATTGAACGGGTGCTCGGGATCGTGCTTCCGCGCGTCCTCGAAGGCGTGGAGGCCGAGCCCTTCGTTGGTCACCGTTTTCAAGAACCGCGCCGGGATGATCCGGTCGGTGTCGATGTCGTTGCCGGGCACGGGAATGCCCCGTCCCGCGACCTGCCGCCGTGTGCTCTCGCCGCTCATCGCATCATCTCCCGCACGTCGGTGACCGCGCCCGCGAGCGCGGCAGCCGCCGCCATGGCCGGGCTCATGAGCAAGGTCCGGCCGGTGGGGCTGCCCTGCCGGCCGATGAAGTTGCGGTTGCTGGTGGAGGCACTCATCTCCCGGCCCTGGAGCTTGTCGTCGTTCATCCCGAGGCACATCGAGCACCCCGCGTTCCGCCACTCGAAGCCCGCCTCGCGGAAGACCTCGTGGAGCCCCTCGGCCTCGGCGGCCTTGGCCACCTGCTGGGAGCCGGGCACCACCAGCGCCCGCACCCCCTTGGCCACCTTGTGGCCCTTGGCCACCGCCGCCGCGACCCGGAGATCCGAGATGCGCGAGTTGGTGCACGAGCCGATGAAGACCACGTCGATCTTGGCGCCCGCGATGGGCTGCCCGGCCTGGAAGCCCATATGGGCCAGCGCCTCGCGATGCGTGGTCCGGTCCTCCTCCGGCGTCGCTTCCGGAGCCGGGATGCGTTCCCCGACGCCGACCGACTGGCCCGGATTGATCCCCCACGTCACCATCGGCGCGATCGCGGCGCCGTCGAGCCGCTTCACGTCGTCGTACGAGGCGCCGGCGTCGGAGGCCATCCCCGTCCACCAGGTCACCGCGCGGTCGAAGGCGGCGCCCGCGGGCGCGTAGTGCCGTCCGCGCAGATAGTCGAAGGTGGTCTGATCGGGGTTGACGTAGCCGAAGCGGGCGCCGCCTTCGATCGACATGTTGCAGAGCGTGAGCCTCTCCTCCATCGTCATCCCCTCGATGACCGGGCCCGCGTACTCGTAGGCGTAGCCCACACCGCCCTTGACGCCGAGGGCCCGGATGATCGCGAGGATCACGTCCTTGGCGTAGACGCCCTTGGCGAGCGCGCCGTCCACCCGCACCTGCCGCAGCTTGGGCTTGGCCATGGCCAGGCACTGGGTGGCCAGGACGTCGCGCACCTGGCTCGTGCCGATACCGAACGCGATCGCGCCGACCGCGCCGTGGGTCGCGGTGTGGCTGTCGCCGCAGGCGATGGTCATGCCGGGCTGGGTCAGGCCCAGCTCGGGTCCGATCACGTGCACGATACCCTGCCGGCCGCTGTCGAGGCCGAAGAAGGGCACCCCGCTCTGCTGGGCGTTGCGGGTGAGGTGCACCGTCATCTCTTCCGCGACCCCGTCGGCGAAGGGGCGCTGCTGGCCGGTGGTGGGGATGATGTGATCGAGAGTCGCGAAGGTCCGGGCGGGCATCCGCACCGGCACCTTGAGCTCCCGCAGGGCTTGGAAGGCCTGCGGCGAGGTGACCTCGTGGATCAAGTGCAGCCCGATCAGCAGCTGCGTCTGCCCCGAGGGCAGCGTCCGCACCGCGTGGGCGTCCCAGACCTTGTCGAGCAGCGATGCCGCCATTCTCCCCTCCATTGCCGATCGGGCGTTGCCGATGGAGCCGGCCCCCGCGAGTGTGCCGCCGTCAGATCGTTAAGTATAGTGAAATCTTCTTCCCGGTCACGTAAGATCCGCTAATGATCGACGCGGCGCTCCTCCCGGCCCTCCTCAGCTTGCTCGCGATCGCGCGCAGCGGGTCGGTGGGCGCGGCGGCGCGGCTGCACCACCGCACCTCCTCGGCAATCAGCCAGCAGATCCGCAAGCTCGAGCACCACCTGGGCGTGAAGCTGCTCGAGCGGGCCGGCCGCGGTGTTCGCCTCACCGCGGCCGGGGAGGCTGCGCTGCCCGGCATCCGGCAGCTCGGCACCGAGACCGAGGCACTGTTCGCGCACCTGGCCGAGCTGTCGGGCCGCCCGCCCGCCACCCTGCGGGTGGCGGTGAGCGACTATCTTGGCCGGGCGCTCCTGGTTCCGGTCCTGCGCGAGATGCTCGATGAGCAGGCCCCGCTCCGCTTCGAGATCACCACCACCCACTCGCGGGAGGCGGTGCGGCTGGTCGGATTGGGCGAGGTGGACTGCGCGGTGGTCACCGGCCAGGAAGCCCCGCGCGGGATCGAGGCGCGCCGGCTCTTCGCGCAGCCATTCGTCTGGGTGGCCCCGCGCCGCGGGCGTGGGCGCTCGCCGCTCACCGAGCGTCTCGCCCACGAGCCGCTGCTGCGGCTGGGCGCGGGCAGCCAGGGTCGGCGGCTGCTCGAGGACTACCTGGCGCGGGAGCGGATCCAACCGGTCTCCACGATCGACGTGCCGAGCGTATCGCTGCTCCTGGCGTACGTCTCCGGGGGACTGGGCATCGGCCTGGCGCCGGCGCTCGCGCTGGCCGAGCTCGACCGCGGCCGGGTCAGGTGGGAGCGGGCGGCGGTGTCCGCGCTCTCGGTCGCGCTGGTGCACCGACCGGGCTTCCGCCGCGCCGTCGCCCCCGATCGCTTCGCAGCTCGGCTCGTCGCGGAAGGCCGCCGAGCGGGCGAGCGCCTCGCCCGGATGCGCTAGACCCCAGCATCCCTAGATGACGCCCGGGAACGCGGAGGACCGGGCCGCGTAGCCCGGGAAGAGCGGCTCCGCCGGCGCTGCCAGATGGCGTACCGCGACCTCGGTGAAGAGGCTCCGGAAGTCGGTGGTGACGGCCAGGTCGCGGCCCTCGAACAACTGCTCGCGCCGAAGCCCGGGCCAGCGGCCGTAGACCCGCCCACCTTTCACCGGCCCACCCAGCACGAGCATCGCGGTCGCGTGGCCATGATCGGTGCCGCGGTTGCCGTTCTCCCGCACCGTGCGACCGAACTCCGACATGGTGAGCACGACCACGTCGCTCATGCGCGGCCCCAGGTCCCGGTCGAGCGCGGCGAGCCCGTCGGCGAACTCCTTGAGGCGCAGGGCGAGCTGGCCGCGCTCGTTGCCCTGGCCGGCGTGCGTGTCCCAGCCGCCCACGTCGGCGAAGGCCACCTCGAGTCCGACGTCCGCCCGGATGAGCTGGGCGATCTGGCGGAGGCTCTCACCGAAGCGCCCTCTCGGGTAGACCGCGCCGTTCGCGGGCGCAAGCCGCTGGGGGGCGGCGGCCTTGAGCATCTTCACCGCCTCGAAGGTCTCCCGCCCGGTTCCGTAGAGCAGGTCGCGGACCCCCTGCTCGTACAGGGACTCGAAGCCCCGGCGCGCCGTCGGCCCGCTCCCCATGACCGCGGCGCCCTCCTTGACGTCGAAGTCCGCCACGCTGTTCATGGCGATCGCGCCCACATCTCCTCGCAGTATGCGCGGCAGAGCGGCGCCGAGCGAGACCGCCCGGAAGGGCGAGGCCGGCTCGCGCGGCGGCATGGCAGCGAGCCCGCGGGCGAGCCAGCCGTCGGCGGTGCTCTTGAGCCCCGGGGTGCCCGACTCCATGTAGTCCTGGGCGTCGAAGTGCGAGCGCGTGGTGTCGGGGGAGCCGCAGGCGTGCACGATGGCGAGCCGCCGGTCGTCCCAGATGGGCTTCAGCGGGCTCATGGCGGGATGCAGCCCGAAGAACCCGTCGAGATCGACGGTGGTCTCGGCGTGCCCCGGAGCGGGCCGCGCGACCGCGATGCTGCCGCGGGAGGCGTAGTAGGCGGGATCGCCGTGGGGCACGATCATGCTGAGGCCGTCCACCGCGCCCCGCTGGAACAGCGCGACGAGGATCTTCGGGCGCCCGCCGCGCTCCTGGGCGCGCGCGGCGCGGATCAGGAAGCGCGGCGCGCCGCCCAGCGCGAAGAGCGCGAGCGCGCCGCTCCTCATGAAGGTCCGCCGCGTGCAGTCGTACATGGTCTACCTCCTCTGGAACTCGGGCGAGCCCAGGACCAGCGCGACGAGCTTCTCCACGTCGGTGTCCTTCGGGGTCCGATCGTAGGGGGTCGTCCGGGTGATCTCGGCGCTCTCGAGCTCGGAGGCCAGGACGGCCCGGGTCCGGGCTGTCGCCTCGCCGTGGAGCACCACCTGGAGCAGCCGGTCCAGCACCTGAACGGGCTCGCTCCGATCCGCGCCGTCGAGGAAGCGGGGGAGCTCCACCCGAGCGCCGCGCAGGCGGTTGTGGGCCAGCCCCAGCGCGAAGTTCATGCGCGCGAGCAGCGCGCCCGAGTTGACCCAGGCCTCCGCCCGGTCGGGATAGCCGGTGGGCGGCTGCGCCTCGTAGAGGGGCGCGCCGAGCTTGGCCACCTCGCGGGCCAGCGCGCCGCCGCCCCCCGCGAGCGCGTCGGGCCCGGCGCCGGCCGGGGCGAGATGGCCGTCGAGCGTGCGGAACGCGCTGGCCACCACCTCGAGCGGCGTCTTGATCTTCGCGCGGTAGGCCTCGGGCGACCAGAACTCGGGCGAGGCGAAGATCGCCACGAGAACCGCGCGGATGTCGCCGTCGGTCCGCTCGAATGTTCCGGCCGCGCGGTCCACGAGGGCGGCCGGCGGCTCGTCGCTCACGAACCGACGGGCCAGCTTGGTCGCGATGAAGTGTGCGGTGGACGGGTGCCGGACCAGGATGTCGATCACGCGCTCGCCGTCCTGCTGGCCGCCCCCCGCCGGAATCACCTGCCCGAGCACGCGCTTCGGGCCGCGATCGTGGGCCAGAGGGCGGAAGACGAAGCCGCCGCCCTGCTGCGGCCGGTCGATGGTCCATCCCGTGAAACAGCGCGCCACCTCGACGACGTCCTGCTGAGTGTAGCCGCCATCGACGCCGAGCGTGTGCAGCTCCATCAGCTCGCGGGCGTAGTTCTCGTTCAGCCCCATGCGTCGCCCGGCGTTCGGGCCGCCGGACACCACCAGGTCGTCCCGCGTGCTGAGCCAGTTGTCGAGATAGAAGAGCATGGCCGGGTGGCGCGCGGTGGCCAGGACCAGGTCGCGGAACCGCCCGAGCGCGTGCGGCCGGATCGCCTCGCGCTCGTAGGCGGGGAGCATCCAGCGCACCGCCCCCTTCTGGGCATAGACGTTGAAGTGGTTGAACCAGAAGTCCACCATCACTTCCTCGAGCTGCCGCTCGCTCAGGACCGCCCGCGTGATCCGCGCCGCCTGCATCTGGGTGGTGATGACGGCGGGCCGCCGCTCGGGCGGGTACGCTTCCATCATCTCCTGGCGGCTCATCTCACCCTGGGCCATACGCTGGCGGGCCTGCGGGCTGGGCTGCGGATACTCGCGCACCAGCTGTGCCGGGCTGCTGCCCAGGACGGGATAGCCGGCTAGCGCCGGTTCCATCGCGGGATCCTCGATGCTCCGCGGGCTGAGCTGCCGCTCGACGTACGCCGCGAGACCCATGGTCCGCACACGCTCGACGTCTCCGGGCCGTGGCCCGTAGCCGAGGCGGTTGAGCGCGTGCAGGATCTGCTGGTCGTGGGTGAGCGCGGTGACCGGCAGGCTCAGGGCGGTCGTGGCCCGCGCGGCGGGAGCCGCCGTCGGGGCGGTGGTGGCTCGCCGCGGAGGCTCGGTCGAGGAGCACGCGGCTCCGACGAGCACCACCAGCATCAGCCCCGCCCCTCGCGCCGCTCGACTCATCGCCGCCCTCCCTCATCCATACAGACGTCTCCCTGTATCTTACTGTTTACAGGGCTGAAAAATCCGGGCTGCGGGATACCAGCCTAAGGAATGACCGCGACCTTGATCGAGTCGGGCGAGCGGTGGGCCTCGAAGGCGTCGTCGATGCGATCGAGTGAGAAGGTCTGGGAGAGGAGCCGGTCGACGCGCACCGCGCCGGTGGCGAGCAGCCGCATCGCCTCCGGGAACTCGCCCTGGTAGATCATCGATCCGATGATGCGCAGCTCGCGGCGGACGACCCAGAAGAAGTTCAGCGCGGTCGCCTCGTGCGGGAGCCCGGTGAGCACCACCCGCCCGCCCGGTCGACACAGGTTTACCGCTTGCTCCACCGCCGTCGCGGTGCCCGCCGTCTCGACGACGAGATCGACGCCCTCTCGGCCGGAGAGGGCGCGGGCCGCCGAGGTGTCGTCGTCGGCGCCGGAGAGCGCCACCGCGTCGGCGCCGAGCTCCCGCGCCAACCCCAGCCGGCGGGTGGAGCGCGCCACCGCCAGCACGCGGGCGCCGCGCGCCTTGAGCACCTGCACCGCGAGGAGCCCGAGCGAGCCCAACCCCAGGACCGCGGCGGTCTCGCCGGCGGCCGGCGCGCCCCGGCCGACCGCGCGCACCACCACCGCCAACGGCTCGGCCAGGAGCAGACGCTCGTCGGAGAGACCGTCCGGGGCCGGCCAGCAGCAGCGCGCGGGAACGGTCGCCTGCTCGGCGAACCCGCCGTCCACGTCGATCCCGACCGCGACCCGCGACAGGCACAGGTTCCGGTTGCCTTCGCGGCAGAGCGGGCAGCGCTCGCAGGAGTAGTTCGGCTCCACCGCCACCATCTGACCGACCGAGAGATCGCCGACCTCGCGGCCGACGGCCACCACGGTGCCCACGAACTCGTGGCCCATCACCCGCGGGTACTGCACCGGCCGCTCACCGGTCCAGATCCGGTAGTCGGTGCCGCAGAGCCCGGCCGCCTTGACCCGGATCACCGCATCGGTGGGCCCCGGGGAGGGAGACGGGACCGCGGTGAGCGTGAGAGCGCGGGGCCCGCGAAGAACCGCGGCGATCATGCAAGCTATCGTAGCGGACCCGCCCGGGTTGAAGCAAGGCGCCGACCGGCGGGGCACGCGTTCGTGATAGCATCGGCGCATGGCGACAGTGGGGTCTCCATCGTTCGCCCGGGATCAGCGGCCCGCTCCGGTGCCGATCTGGCGCGAGGCGCTGGCCGGCCTGGACTGGCTCGCGCTGCGGGCGGCCCCGGTGTTCTACGGCTGCGGCGTGTCGCGCGGCGATGGCTCGGCCGCCGTGCTAGTCCCCGGCTTCCTCGGCACCGACTGGTATCTGCTCGAGCTGTACGGGTGGCTCGGACGCATCGGCTACCGTCCGTATCTCTCACGCATCGGGCGCAACGCGGAGTGTCTCGAGCTGCTCTCCCAGCGCCTGCTCGTCACGATCGAGACCGCACGCGCGGAGACCGGCCGCCCCGTGCACCTGATCGGTCACAGCCTGGGCGGCATGCTCGCGCGCTCGATGGCGAGACGCCGCCCGGATCTCGTCGCCTCCGTGGTCACCCTCGGCTCCCCGTTCCGTGGCGTTCGGTCGCATCCGCTCGTGCTGCTCGCCTCCGATCGGGTGCGGCAGCAGGTGCGGCGCGACGATCGGCCCGACTGCTACACGGGCTACTGCGGCTGCCCCGCCGTGACCTCACTCGAGGCCGCCTTCCCGACCTCGGTTCCCCAGCTCGCGGTCTACACGAAGAGCGACGGCATCGTGGACTGGCGAGTCTGCGTGAACGACGATCCGGCGACCAATGTCGCGGTGGCCGGCACCCACGTGGGCCTGGTCGCCAATCCGGCAGCCTATCGGGCCATCGCGCGCCACCTGGCGAGCGCCGCCCGCCCGGCCGCCGCCGCGCCCTAGTCTCGTTCCCGGGCTCTCCAGCCAGGCATGACCGCCAAAGCGCTCAATCGTCGGCTCACGACGCTCGACGCGACCTTCCTCTATACCGAGAAGCCCACCCAGCCCATGCATGTGGGCGGCTCGATGGTGTACGAGGGCCGTGTCTCCCTCGACGTCCTGGTGCAGGCCCTCGAGAGCCGGCTCCACCTGCTGCCCCGGTATCGGCAGAAGGTCGTGTTCCCGCCGTTTGCAATGGCCCATCCGACCTGGGAGGACGATCCGGCCTTCGACATCCGCCATCACGTCGAGGAGGTGATGCTTCCCCCGCCAGGCGACGAGCGGGCGCTGTCGGATGTGGGCGGCCGGGCGTTCGCGGGTATGCTCGATCGTGATCACCCGCTCTGGAAGCTGATCGTGGTGGACGGTCGCGCCGACGGCAATACCGCGGTGGTGTGGAAGGTTCACCACGCGATGATCGACGGCGTTTCCGGCGTGGATTTGACCATGGTCCTGCACGACCTCAAGCCCGACGCGGGGCCGCCGGTGCCTCCCTCAACGCCCTGGCAGCCCCAGCCTCTGCCCGATCCGCTCACCCTGCTGCAGGACGCGGTCAAGGATCGGCTCACCGAGGTCGCGCAGGCGCTCACCGACGACGCCTTCCGGCTGCTGCGGCCGACCGAGCTGGAGGCGCGCCTCCGCCAGCTCGCGGGGGCGGTGGGCAGCTCGGCGCCAAACCTGCTCCGTCCCGCGCCCCGCGCGCCGTTCAACGGCCCGATCTCGGCCGAGCGGCGATTCGGATGGGCGGAGTTTCCGTTCGCGGAGTTCCGGCGCGCCAAGTCGGTGCTCGGCGGCACCGTGAACGATGCGGTGCTCACCGTGATCGCGGGCGGAATGGGGCGGTATCTCCGGGCGCTCGGCCTTCCCACCGAGGGGGTCGAGATCCGCGCGATGTGCCCGGTCAGCATGCGCCGCCCCGACGAGCGGGGCGCGCTCGGTAACCTGGTCTCGATGATCTTCGCGCCGCTCTATGTGGGGGTGCTCGACCCCGTCGAGCGCCTGGCCGCGGAGCGCGCCGCGATGACCCGGCTGAAGGACCAGGATCAAGCGGGCGGCCTCTACGAGATGACCCACCTGATGGACCGGGTCCCGCCCGCGGTGCAGGCGGTGGCGGGACAGCTCACGGTGCCGAACACGCTGCTCAACACCGTCTCCACCAACGTGCCCGGCCCGCAGATCCCGCTCTACCTCTCGGGCCACCGGCTCATCGGCTGGTGCCCACTCATCCCGCTCGCCAACGAGGTCGGCCTGGTCAACGCGATCCTCACCTACGACCAGCGCCTGACCATCGGGGTCACGGTAGATCCGCAGCTCGTGCCCGACGTCTGGCTCTACGTGGAGTGCCTGAAGGCCTCGTTCGCAGAGCTGCTTCAGGCCGCCGATGCCGCCGAAGCGGCGGGGACCAGGGCGCCGGTCCCCGCCACCACGGCGGCAGGGTAGCGACTAGCTGCGGTTGTAGATGTCCTTCATGCGGCTCACATAGCCGCTGGCCGCCTGCTCGATCTCCTTCGCGGCGCGCTCGGCCGAGGCCTGCATCCGCTCCGCGTTGCGCGCCACGATCTGGGCATTGGTCTCGACCAGCTTCGCCGCGCGCTGCGTCCCGTCCGCGATCGCCTGGAAGCCCTTCCGATACCACGCGAGCGGATCGCGCCGCAGCTCATCGATGGTCTCGGACTGGGGCAGGCCCGGCATCGGCACCGCCCGCGCCGCGTCGACGGCCGCTGCCTGCAGCTCGCCCATCGTGCGCAGGCCCTCGCGGGCCGCCGTCGAGGACAGCTCGATCAGCCCGCCCACCACCCGCTCGTTGGCCTGGGTGAACGCGGACACCGCCTCCAGCACCTTGCTCTGCATACCCTGGAACTGACTGTTGTCGGCCGCCATTACGCTGCTCCTTCCGTCTTCGAACGTTTGAGGATGTCGTGAATCCCGCATGACGGAATCGAGCATAACACGATGCGTTATAGAGTCAAGCGAAATCTAACGCTACGCGTAATATAATTGGAACATACCGTTAATATGTAACTATTCGTCTGCACAACGCGTTATTTCACGAAGCGGCGACTGAGCCAATCGGTCATCAGGGCGGTGAGCTCGGCGGGCTTGTCCTGCTGCGCCCAGTGGCCGCACCGGCTGATCATGTGGGTCTCGAGGTCCGAGCAGAGCGCCGGCATCCCTGAGGCCAGGTCGGGCGGGAGCGCGACATCCCACTCCGCGGTGACCATCAGACAGGGCATCTCGAGACGGCGGACCCCGATGTCCGGGAACATGCGCTGGTGATCGACGTTGCGCTACCAGTTGATGGGGCCACGGAAGCCGCGGGTGGCGAGGAACCACTGGATGTAGAGCTTCTCGTCGTCCCCGAAGAGCTGGCGTAGGAAGTCGGTGGTCGGGAACAGGATGTTCGTTGTGTTCACCCCGATGACCCCCGCGGTGCGCGGGGTGGAGGACCGGCATCGCCCACGCCACGAAGCCGCCCCAGTCGTGGCCGCGCTCGATGCCGAGTCCGTCGAGCAGCGCGACGAGGTCGCCGGTCAAATGCTCGAGGTCGTAGGCCTCGACCCGCTCGGGCGCATCGCTGCCACCGTAGCCACGCTGGTCGGGCGCGATCACGTGGAGGCTGGCACCGGCGAGAGCGGGGATCTGGTGACGCCAGGAGTAGGCGAGCTCCGGGAAGCCATGGCAGAGCACGACCGCGGGCCCGCGCCCGCTCTCGTGCACCAGGAGCGTGAGTGCCGGCTCGCGTTTGCCCGAGGACACCACGCGCTCGGGCAGCCCGATGGGGCGCGGGGCCGGCATCGCGTCGGGACATGTCGCGGCGGGCTCATCGCGGGAGGAGCCTATCACGGGCGCAGGGCCCCTCGCTTCCACGTACCGCCCTTCCATAGTAGGCTGCGACCGTGGACGCCCGCGGCGCTCCCGAAATGAGGCGTCCGCCCCGCCAGCGTCGCCTCGCTCTGCTCGTGCTGCTGGCGGCGGTGGCGCTGGCGGCGGCGGCGATCCCGTTCCGCGGCCGGTGGTGGGGTGGATGGATCCTGGCCATCGCGGAAGCGGGCATCGTGGGTGGTCTCGCCGACTGGTTCGCGGTGACCGCGCTCTTCCGGCGACCGCTCGGGCTGCCCATCCCCCACACCGCGATCATTCCCGCCAACTGGGAGCTGATGGCCGAGCGCGTCGGCGTCATGGTGGGCGATCGCGTGCTCACGAAAGAGTATGTCACCCGCGAGGTGTCCGGCTTCGACGCGGCCGCCCTGCTGGCCCGCGCGGCCGAGCGAGTCAAGCCCGTCGATCTCGAGTCGGCGGTTCGCGCGGTGGCGCGTTGGGCGGCCGAGCAGGTGTCCCCGGCGGCGACCAGCGACGCCGCGGCTTGGCTCACACGATTGGCCCGGGCGACCCCGATCGCGCCCGTCCTGGCCACCGGCCTCGAGATCGCGCGGAAGCAGGGCTGGGACCAGCGGCTGATCGAGGCGGTGGCCGCGACGCTGATCGAGGCGCTCGATCGCCCGGGCTTCCGGACCGCGGTCGCCGATCTGGTGGACGAGGTGCTGGTCGGCTATCGGGCCCAGATGGGCGTCTATCCCCGCTTCCTCCTCGGCCTCGCCGATACCCTGGGGCTGATCGACCGCGAGCGGCTCGTCTCCGCGCTCCACGAGGCGCTCAAGAAGATCGCCGACGATCCGGACGATCCCCTCCGGATCCGGCTGACGGAGACGCTGGCCGCGCTACCCTCCCGCCTCCGAACGGACCCCGGGTTGGCGGCCCGCGTCGAATCCGCGAAGGAGGAGCTGCTCGCGAGCCCCGCGGTGGCCCGCCTGCTCGAGGACAGCGCGGCCGGGCTCCGGAAGACGGTCATGAGGGACCTGGCCGGCGAGCCCTCCGAGCTCGTGGGCTGGATTACGGCCCGGCTCGACCGGGCACGCCTCGCGCTGGCCGAGGATGCGGCGCTGCGCGACACCCTCGATCGATGGCTGAAGGAGCGCGTCACCGAGGTGATCGACCGCTACCACGACCGCATCGCCCGCTTCATCGAGCGTGGCGTGCACGCGCTCGGGCCCGAGGGGGCGGTGCGGCTCATCGAGGAGCACGCCGGCGACGATCTGCAGTACATCCGGGTCAACGGCACCGTGGTGGGCGGGCTCGCGGGCGGAGGCCTCTACGCCATCCATCTCCTGCTGGGACTGCTCTGACCGACCTCGCTCAGCCGGCGGCCCAGACGTCCACCAGGTAGCGGTTCTCGGCGGTGAGCCCGTCAAGCCACGCCTCGGCGGCCCGCTCGTCCGCGCCCGTCTCTTCGCGGTAGACCGCCGCGACGGCGCGGCGCACGTCGGGGGCCATGCGACTCGCGTCGCCACAGACGTAGATCACCGCGCCCTGCTGGATCAGCTTCCACACGTCCTCCCGCTGCTGGCGGATCTGGTCCTGCACGTACGTCTTCTGCTCGCCGGCCACCCGCGAGAAGCACGCGAAGAGCCGGGCCACGCCCTGCTCGGCGAAGGCGCGCAGCTCGTCCGCGTAGATGAAGTCCTTCCGCGGATGCCGGCAGCCGAAGAAGAGCAGCGCGGGGCCCACCACCCGCCCCTGCGCGCGAAGCGCTGCGCGCTCCTGCAGGAAGCCGCGGAAGGGCGCGAGGCCGGTGCCGGGGCCGATCATGACGATCGGGGTGGCGGGATCGTCGGGCAGGCGGAACGCGGACCGGGTGTCCTTGACGAAGGCGTGCACGAGACCGCCCTCGGGCTGACGGAGGAGATGACCCGAGCAGACACCCTGGAACGAGCCGCGACCCGAGCGCGCGGGGCCCGCGACCACCGCGACCGTGATGCTGCACCGCCGCTCCTCCCGGAGTGGCGACGAGGAGATCGAGTAGTAGCGCGGACGTAGCGGCGGCAACATCTCGAGGTAGCGGTCGAACGGGAGCTGACAGGCCGGATACTCCTCGAGCAGGTCGACGAGGGACTTGCGCCGCGTCAGGACCTCCTCGCGGTAGCGCGCCTCGTCGTCGGCCAGAGCCATGAGCCTCGGCTTGGTCCACGGGCACTCGGTGTGGGCGGCCATGGACTGGATCTGCTTGCGGGTGGCCGGATCCTGCAGCTCGACATAGTCGCCGAGCAGCCGACCGACGCGGACCGGCTGATCCACCGGAAGGAAGGTCTTCCGGCTTCCGGCCAGGCGCAGCCGGATGGAGCTGGCCGGCTCGAGGCCGAAGCGCGCCGCGACGCGCCCGACGACGACGTCCGCGTTGCGCGGGATCACCCCCAGATGATCGCCGGCGCGGTAGGACACGCCCTCCGGCAGCTCGAGCTCCAGATGTCGCGTGGAGCGCGGCGAGGGATCGGGCCCGGCCTTCTCGTGCAGCTCGCGGTTGACCGCGATTCGCATCGGCCGCGCACCCAGCGAATCCACGAACGGGCTCGCGTCGTCGCCTGAGACAGGCTCCACCGTGAGGTGCGCCGCCTCCGCGGCATCGGCGGGCGCGAGCTCGACCCCGAGCGCCTTGGCGACCGCGCCGAGCAGCGGCTCCTGCCAGGCCTGGAACTGGCCGTCGAAGTCTTCACGCGCGTCGCCTTCTCCGCGCGGGTAGAGGCGCTCGGCCCCGAGCGCCGCGAGCCGGTCGTCGATCAGCCGCGGGATGGCCTGGAAGGTGGACGCCCAGTCGCGATTGCCGCAGCCGAATACCGTGTAGCGCACACCCGCCAGCGATGCCGACGCCGGCTCGGCCCCGCGCAGCCACTCGCAGAAGCGCGCCGCGTTGTCGGGCGGGGTGCCGTTGTACGACGCCGAGGCGATGACCACCGCCCCTTCGTGGGGGAGACGGCCGACGTAGTTGTCCAGCGGGGCCACCGTCACCGCGAAACCGCCCGTCTCGCCGGACTCCGCAACACGCCGGGCCACCTCCTCGGCGGTGCCGAGGTTCGAGCCGTAGAGCACGAGCAGCGGCGTTTGATGGCGGGGACCGCCGGCGGCGACCGGCGCCGCGGCCGGCACGCCGGCGCGCGACGCGGCGCGAGCGGGCCCCCGGGTCCGCTCGCGGTCGGTCCGGCGCCTCACCCTTATGCGGAAGCCGTCCGGCTTGACGGTGAGCGTCTCCTTGAGGGCGAGCCGGTAGCGGGTGTGGTCGAGCAGCCGGAAGCGCTGCAGCATCATGCCGAGCACCAGCGTGGCCTCCTGCAGGGCGAACTGCCGGCCGATGCACGCGCGCTGGCCGTTGCCGAAGGGCTTGTAGGCGTTGGCGGGACGCCGCGACTCGGCCTCGCGCGTGAAGTGATCCGGATCGAACACGTCCGCGCGCTCACCCCAGATGGCGGGATCGCGATGCAGCATCGGCGCGAGCACCACGATCTGGTAGGGCTTCTTCATCTTGTACATCCCGCCGATCGTGGTGTCCTTGTACGGCGACAGCGCGAAGACGGGCGCGGTGGGCCAGAGACGCAGTGATTCCTTGAGCACCTGCCCGATGTAGGTGAGCTGGTTGACCTGGGCATAGGTGGGCGCCACCGACGGGTCGTTGCCCAGGATCCGGTCCACCTCCTCGTAGGCCCGCGCCAGCACCGCCGGGTTCTGCAGGAGGAAGTAGGTCGCGAAGGAGAGGAGCCCGCTGGTCGTCTCGTGGCCGGCGATGAGGAAGGTGATGACCTGGTACCGGATGTTCAGATCGTCCAGCCGCTCGCCGCTCTTCCGGTCCACGCCGGAGAGCATGCAGCTCAGCAGGTCCGGCTTGGCCGCGGGGTCGTCGCCTCCCGCGCGCCGCTCCTGCCCTTCTCGTCGTTCCTGGATGATGCGGTCCACCATCTCGTTCATGTAGTGGATGTCGGCGCGGAGCTGGCGCTCGCGGTCCTTCTTGATCAGGCTCTCGAGCGGCAGCCCCCGCGTCTCCATCGAGGCGCCGAGGGCGCCGATCATGGCGCCCACGAAGGGATGGTTGGCGTCGCGGTAGAAAGAGTTGAAGCGGTAGCCGAAGCCGCAGAGCCCGATGGTGTCGAGCGTGAGCGACGTCATGTCGTGGGTGACATCGACCTCGTCGTCGGCGTTCAGGCGCTCCCACTTGAGCGCGAGCTGCTCCGCGATATCCACCATCATCGGGTGGTAGCCCTGCATCGCCTTCTGCCCGAAGTTGGGCAGCAGGATGTGGTGGGCCCGAGACCAGTTCGGCTCCTGGGTATAGGCGGTGAAGAGGCCGTCGCCCGCGAAGGCGCGCAGCCGGCGAAGGGCCCCCTTGACGCTCTTGTCGAAGCGGGTCTCGTCACACAGCTCGTCGACCAGTGAGAACCCCGAGACGACGACCACCGGCTTGCCCATCATGTCGAGCCAGTAGATCGGCCCGTACTCGCGGGCCAGCTTCATCATGTCCTGGATCGGGGTCGTCGTCCCGAGCGCCAGGAGATTGCCGATCAGGAGCGTACGCGGAGGCTGCGGGATCGGATCGAGCCGGTTCTTGGGCGGCATCCGCGGCTAGTCCACGTGTTCGGTCAGGCCGGTGACGTCGTAGGCCATCACCACCAGGTCGCGGGTCCGACCCGAGTGATCCACCACGAAATCCTGCAGCAGCGCCTCGGGCCGGAAGCCGAGCCGTTCGAAGGTGGCCATGGCGCCCTTCTGGTCCGGCGTCATCTGGGCGACGATCTTGCGGAGGCCGCGCCCCCGCGCGAGCGAGAAGATCTCGCCGGCCAGCGCCCGGCCCAGCCCCTGGGCGCGGAAGCGCAGCGCGACCTGGGTGCGGATCTCGCCGAGATGCCGCTGCCAGCCCACCCGGTTCTGCACAAGCGCCGCGTAGCCCGCGATCCCGCCGCCGGCCTCCGCGAGCACGGTGGTGGTGAGCCCGACCTCCAGGTTGCGCACCCAGTGCGCGACCGCCTCGGGGTCGGTGATGTCCATCCTGAGGAACAGGAGGTCGTCCTCGGGCAGGCTGCGCGCGAAGGCGGCGATCGATCCCGCGTCCGCCGGCGTCATCAGGCGTAGCAGCACCGGCGTCCCGTCCTTGAGGTGGACGGTTCGCGGCTGGCCATGACCGGCGGATGGCGGCGTGACACTCATGAGGGACGTTAGTATAGAGGCCATGGACGTCCTGGTCGAGACCCACCGTGGCCCCCTGCGGGGCGTCGCCGAGCCCGGGCTCGCGGTGTTCCGGGGGGTTCCCTTCGCCCGCCCCCCGATGGGCCCGCTGCGCTTCAGGCCCCCGGAGCCGCCCGCGTCGTGGAGCGTCCCGCGGGATGCCAGCCGCTTCGGGGCGGCGGCGCCCCAAAACGGCGCGCTGATCGGCCCGGTGATGAGCCTGGGGATCGGCCGCACGAGCGAGGACTGCCTGTACCTCAACGTCTGGACGCCCGGCCCCGACCGGCGACGCCGGCCGGTCATGGTCTGGATCCACGGCGGCGCCTTCGTGCTCGGCGCCGGCTCTCAGATGCTCTACGACGGTGCGTCTCTGGCCCGGCGCGGCGATGTCGTGGTGGTGACCATCAACTACCGGATGGGCGCCTTCGGATTCCTGCGTCTGCAGGATCGCTTCGGACTCCGTCTCCCCACGACCGGCAACGAGGGGCTCCTCGACCAGGTCGCGGCGCTCGAATGGGTGCGGGACGAGATCGAGGCATTCGGGGGTGATCCGGGCAACGTCACCATATTCGGCGAGTCGGCGGGCGCGATGAGCTGCGCGACCCTGCTCGGCGTGCCGCGCGCCCGCGGTCTCTTCCACCGCGCCATCCTCCAGTCCGGCGCGGCGAACTTCGTCTGGCCCCGCGAGACCTCGGCGCTCCTCGCCGACTACTTCGTCGAGCGGCTCGGTGGTGTCTCGCCCGAAGCCCTGGCGGGGATGCCCTCGGAGCAGATCCTCGCGGTCCAGCGCGCCTGCTTCATGGAGCTGTTTCTGGGGGACGGCCACATTCTGGGCACGCTCTCGCCCGCGGGCCAGCGCGTGGCGGGCGCCTTGTTCCTGGGCCTGGCTCTGGCCCGCCGCCGGCTTGGCCGCGTGACCACGCCGCTTTCCCGCGCCCTGGTGCGCCGGCTGAAGCGGCGCCGGCCGGAGGCCGGCCCCGGCGCCCCGATGGCGGCGCTCCGAGCGTTGCGCACGCGTGGGCTGCCCTTTCAGCCCGTCGTGGATGGCGACATCCTGCCGGGCGCTCCCCTCGACGCGGTCCGCGATGGGGTGGCGCGGAACATCCCCCTTCTCATCGGTACCAATCTCGACGAGGCGAAGCTCTTCCTGCCGCTCGATCCCGAGGCGTCCACGCTCGACGAGGCCGCGCTCCTGGGCCGCTGCGAGGAGGCGATCGCCGGCAAGAGTGGCCCACGGGGAAGCGCCGCGCGGCAGGCCGTCGAGGTGTACCGCGCCACGCGGGCGGCCCGCGGCGAGCGCGTCGACCCCACCGAGCTCTGGTTCGCGATCGAGACCGACCGGACCATGCGCCAGCCGGCCATGAAGCTGGCCGCGCTCCAGGCCGCGCACGAGCCGCGCACCTACGCCTATCTCTTCACCTGGCCCTCGCCCGTCCTCGGCGGCATGCTGGGCTCCTGTCATGCGCTGGATCTGCCGTTCGTCTTCGGGACCCTTGAGCACCCGATGCTCCGCCCGTTCGTCGGCAAGGGGCCCGAGGCGCGGGCGCTCGCCGAACGCATCCAGGACGCCTGGATCGCCTTCGCCCGCACCGGGCGGCCCTCTCACGCGGGAGTCGGCGACTGGCCCGGGTACGACGCGGCCCACCGGCGCACCATGATCCTCGATCGCCGCTGTCGCGTGGAGGCGGCCCCCCGCGAAGCGGAGCGCGCCTTCTGGGACACCCTCGAGGACTCGTAGGAGCGGCCCGGAGGGGCCCCTCCGATCAAACTGCGGAGTGGCCGCCGTCGAGGAAGAGAGTCTGGCCGGTCATGAAGTCGGAGGCGGCTGAGGCCAGGTAGACCACGAGGGGCCCGATCTCGTCGAGCCGCCCGGTGCGCCGCGCCGGAACGTCGCGCAGCAGCCGATCGCGAGTCCGCGGATCGCCGAAGGCGCCCGCGTTCATGTCGGTGACGAACCAGCCGGGCGCGAGCGCATTGACCTGGATCCCGTAGCGTGCCCACTCCGCGGCCAGCGCGCGGGTGAACCCCATCACCCCGCTCTTGGAGGCGGCGTAGGCGCTGTAGCCGGGCAGGCCGACCTGCCCGAGCACCGACGAGATGTTGATGATCTTGCCGGACTTCTGAGCGATGAGATGCGCCGCGGCCGCCCGGCAGCCGTTGAAGACGCCGACCAGGTTGACCTCGAGCGTGGCGCGGAAGTCTTCCGGGGACATCTCGGCCACCGGCGCGACGCGGGCGATGCCCGAGTTGTTGACGACGACGTGGAGGCCACCCAGCTCCCCCACCGTCCGCCGCACGAGAGCCTCGACCTGGGCATACGCGGTCACGTCGGTCTCGACCACCAGAGCGCGCCGCCCCGTCGAGGCAACCAGGCGCGCGGTCTCTTCCAGCTCCGGCTTCGCGCGGGCGGCCACCGCCACGTCGGCGCCGGCCTCCGCGAGCGCCACCGCCATGGCCCGGCCCAGGCCGCGGCTCGCCCCGGTCACGACCGCGACGCGCCCGTCGAGAAGCCTGGCGGCCGCGGTCGGGCTACCGGTAGAGGGAATCGAGCAGCTCCCGGTGCTTCTCGGTGATGATCTTGCGCTTGACCTTGAGGGTGGGGGTCAGGAGCCCGTTCTCCACCGTGAAGTCGGTCGGCAGGATGGAGAATTTCTTGACCTTCGCGTAGGACTGGAGCTCCCCGTTCCGTTCCTCCACGATGCGCGACACGCGCTCGACCACCTTCGGGTGCTTGGCCAGCGAAGCGGGGTCGGTGTCGAGGATGCCCTGCTCCTTGGCGAACTTGGCCAGCTCCTCGGGGTTCAGGGTCAGCAGGGCCACCGGGTAGGGCCGCTTGTCGCCGTGGACCATCGCCTGGCTGATGAACGGATCACCCTTGAGCAGGTTCTCGATGTTCTGAGGTGCGATGTTCATCCCGCCCGCGGTGACGATGAGGTCCTTCTTGCGATCGGTGATGTAGAGGAAGCCGTCCCCGTCGAGCCGGCCGATGTCCCCGGTCGCGAACCAGCCGTCCGGGAGGAACACCTCGGCGGTCGCCTCCGGCTTCTTGAAGTAGCCCTGGGCGATGTTGGGCCCGCGGCCGAGGATCTCGCCGTCTGCGGCGATCTTGATCTCGATGCCCGGCTGCGCCTGTCCGACCGAGCCGAACCGGAAGTTGTCGAGCCGGTTGAAGGTGAGCGAGGGACAGGTCTCGGTGAGGCCGTAGCCCTCGAGGATCAGGATGCCGGCGGCGTGGAAGAACTCGGCGATCTCCTTCGAGAGGGGCGCGCCGCCCGAGACCGCGAAGCGGAGGCGGCCCCCCAGGGCTTCGTGCAGCTTCGAGAAGACCAGCTTGTGGGCGATGCGGTGCTTGAAGGCGAGGCCGGCCGGCACCGGCCTCTTGGCCTGCTGAAGCTTCGACACCTCCCGCCCCACCCTGACTGCCCAGTGGAAGATCTTCTTCTTGAGCGGCGACCCCGCCTCCGCCTTGGCGATGACCCCCGCGTACACCTTCTCGAACACGCGCGGCACGCTGCAGATGAAGTGGGGCTTGACCTCCGGCAGGTTGTCGCGGAGCTTGTCGATGTTCTCGGCGAACGCGGTGGTGAGGCCCCGGTGCACGCCGATGAACGACTCGAGCCGCGCGAACGAGTGCGCCAGCGGCAGGAACAGCAGGTGGGTATCGCCGCCTTCGATGCCGGCCATCCTGGCCGCCGAGTCCAGCGTCCCCATGTGATTGCCGTGGGTCTGGACCACCCCCTTGGGGGGCCCGGTGGTCCCGGAGGTATACACGATGGTCGCGATGTCGGTGGGTGCCACCTCCGCCACGCGTCCGGCCAGATCGCTCTTGAGCCGCTCCACGTTGTCGTGGCCCAGGCGCCTCAGCCCGTCCCAGGTCATGATCTGGGAGGACGGCTCGCCCTGATAGCCCTGGATCACCACGATCTGCTCGAGCCCGTCCATCTTCCCCTGCACCTCGAGGACCTTGGCGAGCTGCGCGGGGTCCTCGACGAACAGCGTCTTCACTCCCGCGTCGTTGACGATGTACTGGATCAGGTCGGGCGGATAGGTCGGATAGATCGGAATGGTCCGGCATCCCGCCGAGAAGGCCGCGAAGTCGGCCTGCACCCATTCCGGGCGGCTCGCGGAGAGGATCGCGACCGCGTCCTCCTTCTGCCGGCCGAGGGCGAGCAGGCCGGTGGCGAGCTCGCGCACCGCCTCCCCGACCTCGCGCCAGGTGCGGGTGCGCCAGACCCCCCCCGCCTTGAACTGCTGAGCGGGGCGATCCCCGTCCCGCTCGACCCGATGCCAGAACATGCTCGCCAGCGTCACGTTGGCCATGATTGCCTCCTCACGCCTGTGTGCGGAGCTCTTTGCGCAGGATTTTCCCGATGGGACTCTTGGGCAGCGAGTCCACGAAGCGGATCTGCTTCGGGCACTTGAAGCGGGCCAGCCGGCTCTCGCAGAACGCCGCGATCTCCTCCGCGGAGGCGTGCTGGCCGTCCTTGAGCACCACGAACGCGAGCACGTCCTCCCCCATCAGCGGGTCCTTCATGCCGACCACCGCGGCCTCCGCCACCTTGGGGTGGGCGTAGAGCACTTCCTCCACCTCGCGCGGGTAGATGTTGAAGCCGCCGCGGATGATGAGGTCCTTCTTTCGCTCGACGATGAAGAGGAAGCCGTCCTCGTCGAGCCGGCCCATGTCCCCGGTGTGCAGCCACCCGGAGCGCACCGCGCGAGCGGTCTCTCCCGGATCGCGATAGTAGCCCACCATCACGTTGGGACCCTTGACGCAGACCTCGCCGGTCTCGCCGACCCGCAGCGGGTGATCGCCATCGTCCTGGATGGAGACCTCGACGCCCGGGATCGGTCGGCCGACCGAGCCGAGCTTGCGGGGGCCGGAGAGGCGGTGCGCCGAGACCACCGGCGAGGCCTCGGTCAGCCCATAGCCCTCGAGGATCTTGCCGCCGAACTTGCGCTCGAACGGCTCGACGATCTCGACCGGGAGGGGAGCCGCGCCCGATCCCCACACCCGCATGCTCGAGGTGTCGAACCGTGCCGCCTCCGGGTAGTTCAGGAGGTAGACGAGCATCGTGGGCACCGCGGACATCGAGACCGCCTTGAAGTCCTGGATGGTCTGGAGCACCGCCTCCGGATGGAACCAGCGGAGCAAGACGGCCCGCGTGCCCAGGATGTGCCCCGCGTTCATCACGGTGAGACCGTAGGAGTGGGAGAGAGGGAGCACCCCGACCCCCCAGTCCTCGCGCCGAAGCTCGTGCAGCGAGGCGGCCGCGCGCGCATTGGATTCGAGATTGCGGTGCGAGAGCGCGACGCCCTTGGGCACCCCGGTGGTCCCGGAAGTGTAGAGGATGACGGCCAGATCATCGGGACGCCGATCGACCGCGGAGAAGGTGTCTGGCTCCCCCGCCGATTCCTCGGCCACCGAGCGAGTGCGTCCGTCCCCGGCTCCGTCGACCAGCAGCACGTGGCGGAGCGCGGGCAGGACCCCGATCTGCCCCTCCACCTTCCAGAGCATGTCGGTGGAGGTGATGACCACCTTCGCCTCGGAGTCGGTCAGGATGTGGACCACTTCCTTGTCGCCCAGCAGGAAGATCACCGGTACGATCACGCCGCCGCACTTGAGAATGGCGCCGTAGCTCTCCATCACCTCCGGGCAGTTCGGGAGCATCACCATCACACGGTCGCCGGGAGCGACCCCTAGGCGGTGCAGCGCGTGCGCCAGCCGGGACCCCGCCCGGTGCTGGTCCACATTGGTGTATTGCCGCCCCTCGAACGCGAGGGCCGTGTACTCCCCGTACTTGTCCAGGGCGTCTTCGGCCAGGCGGGCCAGTGACATGGGCTGGATCACCAGTTCGTGATGAGTTTCAAGAGGTTACCCGTATATCACGGGTGCCGTAACGCGACGCAACAAAACGCTTGACCCTCTTTACGCATCGCGTTATCCTCGGCGTGGTCGTACAGACTCGACATCAAGGAGCGACGCGATGACCAACGCCACGCAAGCCAACGAGCTCATGTCACAGTTCACCGGCCGCGCCGTCGAGGCCTTCTCCCTCTGGGCCGACGCCAACCAAAAGATCCTCCGGGAGCTGGTGGACTTTTCCGCCAGCACCGCGAAGGAGGGCGTGCGTCTCTACGCGGAGATCCAGTCCTCCGCGGTCGAAGCGGTGAAGGAGGGCCAGTCCTACCTGCTGCGTCGCCAGGGCGAGCTGCAGGAGACCCCGCGCGACCCTTTGAGCTTCACCCTCGAGTCGGTGGAGAGCACGCAGAAGACCTTCAAGCTCTTCGAGGAAACCACGCAGGCCATGACGCGGTCGGCGGAGCGGCTGCAGGCGACCGCCGAGCAGACCGGGAAGGAGATCCAGGCCACCTTCGCGCAGCTCGCGGGTAAGATGAAGTCGCTCTACGCCCCGCTCGCCTAGCGCTCCGCGGCCGCGGGTCGGCTCCGAGCCGGCCCGCGCTACTTCTCGCGCTTCTTCTCCAGCCGCTCCTCGAGCGCGCGGAGCTGCTCTCGCAGCACCGAGACTTCCTCACGAAGCGCGTCGGCCTCGGCCGGCTCGGCCCGCCGCTCCGTCTTGACGTTCTCACCGGGGGCGGCGGCGGCGAGCCACCCCGCCCGCGCGGCCCACTCCCGGAGCACGCGGTCGGCCTCGCGCTGGCTCGACATGAGCCCCTCGAGGCTGGAGCGGAGTGACTTCTGGACGAAGTCCTGCCAGGCCTCCCCGTGCTTGATGAGCTGGTGCAGGAACGCGGTGGGCAGTGTCGCACGATGGTTGCGCTCGTTCTCGAGGATGATCTGGGCGAGGGTGACCGAGGTCAGATCCTCGCCGGTGGAGACGTCCACCACCGAGATCTCCCGGCCGGCACGGATCAGCTCTTCCAGCTCCTCGAGCGTGACGTAGCGACTCTCCTGCGTATCGTAGAGCTTGCGATTGGAATAGCGCTTGATGACGTACGCCATGATCGAAGTCAGTCTAGCACCGCGCGTGAACACCCACAAGGCGGCCTGGCCCGCGGTGCGCGCGGGCCGCGGCGAGCGCGACGAAGATTACTTCGGATGCGGGCGCGCCGGCGAGACGGGCGCGGCCGCGGCGAGCGCCGAGAGCCCGAGCATGCCCATGATGGTCGCCCCCTGAGCCATCCAGGCCAGCGGCTGCAGTGTCCAGAGCGCGAGCGCGCCCATGGTCTGCGCGGGCCGCGCGTAGTCGATCGGCGTGCGCGACGGCATCACCACCGCCTCGCCGGTCAGGACGTCCTCCGCGCGCTGGTTCGTGCACACGGTGCGCAGGCGCATGCGATTCTTCTCGCGGTTGATCTCGAC
>Ga0207646_10001836_pt1 | contig 25653 bp, 37 predicted proteins | sample KBSK5502metaG_FD_184343 | JGI IMG/M metagenome (GOLD analysis project Ga0207646, IMG submission 184343) | Corn, switchgrass and miscanthus rhizosphere microbial communities from Kellogg Biological Station, Michigan, USA - KBS K5-50-2 metaG... | ecosystem: Host-associated > Plants > Roots >...
GCAGACTTCGCAGCCGGAGCGCCTGACGCGGCCGGCGCGGGGGTGCTCGGCGCATAGCCGCCCACCGCATCGGCCATCGCGTCCAACCCCAGCGCGCTCGCCACCTGCTTCAGCGTGCCTTTGACGCCTTCCGCCTTCGCGGCACGCTTCTCGGCGAAGACGCTCGGGCGGTATTTGTCGCCGCTGATGTCGTTGCCCTGCTCGTCCTTGGCCGGGACAAACACGCCCTGCGCATTGAACGTGCCGTAGCGAATCTTGTCGCCGAAGGTGTAGGGCTTGGGCTGCGCGGCCTCGGCGCTGCCGCCCTTGGCGCGCTCCAGGCGCTCGCGCTCCAGGCCAAGGCGCGCGGTCTGCGCGTCCATGCGCGCCTGATCGGCGGCGCTGCGCAGCTGTTCCGATTCGGTGTTGTGCCGCTGGGTTTCCTCCAGCCGCTCGAAATTGATGTCCGGCTGCTCGCCGATGGTGCGGAAGCTGCCGGTTCCTTTCTCCACGTCCGGAACCCATTCCTCGGTGCGTTGAATGGGCTTGCCGTTGGCGTCCGTCGTCTTGACCGTGCGCGACTCCGGAGGCTTGAGGCCCAGGAGGTAGCGCTGCTTCTGCTTTTCCGCTTCCGCGCGCTGTGCTTCGAGCATTTCGTTGCGCTTGATCCAGCGCGCTTCGTCGGCCTCGGCCGACTGCTCTTTCATGGCCTGACCGCCGTACGCGGTGAGGCCCGCGCCAACGCCCGACATCAAGGCTTGCCCCCAATCAGCCATTGGGCGGCCCTCCTTGCATCTGCGGCATTGTGCCTTGTGGCGGCACAGGCGCGCCCTGGGGTGGCGGTGCGGCACCCGGCGCCGGACCTTGCGTCGCCTGGTCTAGCGCTTGCAGCGCGCGGCCCATCAAGTCCTGACGGCCATCCGGCGCATCGAGGCCCGGCATCCCCATGTGCTGAAGGCTCGACACCAGCCACCCGGTGAGGTGGAAGGCGACCTGATCGTGCTCCTGATCGTTCAGAGGCCCGAGCTTGTCTTGGAGTTTCTCGATCGTCTTGCCGACGATCATGGCGATACCCATCGCGGGATCTTCGGACTTGCCCATGATGCCCTTCAGCATCCGAGCGCCCTGCTCGTTGAGCATCGCGGCTTTGGCGGCGAGGAGGAACGTCTTGACCTTCGGGCTGACGCCGGGGTCGATGTAGCCGATGGCCTGCGCCGGATCGCCGCCGCTCGGCTTCGATTCCGCCGATTCCTCGCGCGGGCTATCGACAGCCTCGGGTTCGTCCTGGAGACTCGGGAGCGTAGCCATCACGTCGCGACCTGCGGCAAAGTGCCGGGCTTGGCCGGCGCGCCGAACACTGGCTTCCCGGTGCGCGGATCGATGAGATAGGGCTGGCCGTTTTCATCCACTTGCGCAAGGCCTTCGGTGTCGGCCGATACGTCGGTGCGCGCGGGCGGCGCTTGCCATTCGCCGGTCGGGCTCGCGGCGTTCGGGCCGGCATATTGACGGAAGCCGCCGATGGCTTCTTCTTTGTAGTTCTGCGCGCGCTGGTAGTCTTCGAGCGTCCACTTGTGGTCCTGCTCGGAAAGCCACTTCTTTTGCTCGAACGATAGGTTGGATAGATCGCGCTCGGTCTTGTAGTCCTTCTTGGCCTTGTCGTCGGCCGCATCCTGCTCGGAAGCGCTCGACAGCACGCCGCCGACCACGACCGCCGCCAGCGCAATCCAACCGCCCTGATGGCGCGGTCCATTGAAAGGCTTCACGGGCTACCTCCGGTGTCGAAGTATTCCGGGAAAAGGTTTTGGAACATCTGGTCGAAGTTGGCGCCGTATTCGTTCATCATACCCGTGGCCGCTTCCGGGTCGCGCCAATACGCGGGATCGCTGAAGATCGTCGAGAACATGTCGCCAAAGAACTGGCTGCGCGCGCTGGCGCGGGCTTGCGTGTCCTGGTCGGCTTCGTCCCACGCTCGATTCTGCAACCGATCCTCTTCATTCCAGCCGTGCTGCTGCTCGAACTGCTGCTGCTCGGCGCGGATGCGATCCATGGCGCTCGCGCGACCGATCTGCGCGGACGCGATCTGCGCATTGGTCTGCATGCGCGTGAGATTGCGCTGATTGAGTGCGTCCTGGTTGTTGGCGTAGGTGTCGGCATAGGTCTGCGCCTCTTCCGAGGCCAAAGGCGTCAGGAGATTCCCCATGGCCGTTTCGGCGTTGTAGCCGTAGCTGGCACTGTCCGCGCCCGCGCCGCGCGCGGCGGCATAATTCATCGCACGACCGCGCGCGCCTTGCAGAAGCGGATTGTCGCTTCGCAGCAGCGTATTGAGCCGATTCGTCACCAGCATATTCGGATCGACGGCTTGCAATGCCGTGCCGCCGTACGTCTGCAATTGCCCGAGTGTGCCGGGGATGGCCGGCGCGGGACCGCCTTGGTAGGTAAGGGGAGTGTTGAGGTCGGCCATGGTCAGCTCTTATCGATGCGTTCAGCTTCTTGCTGGAATCCAAGGTGCGTGATGCGGACCGGCTGCACGGTGACATCGCTGTCAACGTCCTGGTTGGCGTCGATTCTGAGCCGAAGCATACGCCCCGTCGAGGGGATGTCGATCACCACGGGCACCTGCGGCACCGGTAGGCGCAGGCGCGCCGACGAGGCCGGATACTGCGGGATCGTGACCTGGGTCGTGTGGATGTCGGTGTCGCTTGCGATCGTTGGGCTGGGGTCCATCGGGCCGTCGTAGTTGACGAGCGTGTACGCGCGCAGCTGCGTGCCGGCGAGCGCGTTGACGAAAACCGTCATTTCCTGGTTTTTCTGCTGTTGCTCGGGATTGCCGAAATAGAGCCCGTTGAAGTCGAGCCAGCACGGCATATCGAGGCCAATGTCCCACGCGTGGCCCGCGTTGAGTTCGACCACGTACGGGAAGTTGAAGTTCGGCGGCCCGATCAGCACCGGAGAGAGATTCTCGAAGCTCGCGAAAATCTGCTCTTTGCCGTCCGTGCGCACGCACTGGTAGACGTGCCGGATGACGCCGCGCAAATAGGTCTGCACGCCGTAATCCGGGAACGTCGCCGCAGCAATCGGGCGGCCGAGGCACTGAATCGAGCACTCGGGTTCCTTGTCGGTTCCATACATCGTCACCGTCAGCACGTAGCCGTCGCCGAAGAACGCCTTGTACTGGCGATCATTGCGCACACCGACCGCATAGATCAATCGCCCCGGCGCCGTCGCGATCTTGCTGTCGGTCTGCACGCGCTCGCGCAGCCACGGCGTCACCTTCTCCGACACCGGCAGCGTCTCGAAGTCGCCGTAGGCCTGCACCGTGCGCACCGTCTCGACGCCGCGATAGGACATCCATACCGCCTCGCCCAGCACCGAGCGCACGCTGTGCTCGATCGCGCCGATGGCCGGCGAAATGATGATCGGTGTATAGCCGCCCAGGTCCGGCGCGGGGCTGGAGCCTTGCAATCCGCGCGTGCAGCGGTCGGTCCAGACGCCGAGCGTTTGACCGTTGAGCGTCAAGAGCCCCGTGACGGGCTCACCGAAGTTGTAGGTGTTCGAGCCCGGCGCGCCGATCACCGACAGTGGACGGTTCGTGCCGCAGTTGACGACGGCACCTGACGCAAAACCGAGGTGCAGATAGCTCAGGTGGTTCGCGACGAAACGCGGGTTGTCCTGGTCGGTCGGCCGCCCCGTGCGTGCGCGCAGCGTGTAGGTGCCGTCGAACATCGTGCAGAACTCGACGCCGTTGACCATGAAGGCCGCGCGCGCGTTCACATCATCGTAGAAATTGGCATCGATGACTTCGTAGCGCGATTGAAACTGATCGAGCATCGCGCCGCCCGGAAAGCTGATCGGCGAATGGCTGCCATTCGTGTAGCCGAGCTTCGTTCCGGTCGCGCCGGGCCCGGTCCAGATTTCCTCGCCCGCGCCAATGACTCGCGCCATGCCGGCATTGGTGGCGTCACCCTCGGTCGCGAGCGCGCCAGCAGCCGTACTTTGAACCCAAAATGTCAGGATTCCTTGTGCAGGATTGTTTGTGTCGGTAAAGCTGCCGTTGTCGATCGAGTAGTGCAGGATGTTGACCGGGATATCGGTGACCGCAATCGTCGTCGAGCCCGTGTTGCGGATGTAGACCGTCCGCGACGGCGGAACATACGTCACGGTCACCGTAAACGCGTCCAGCGATTGGGTTCCTGCGGCCGTATGAACAATGCCGACCATGAAGCCGAAATTGGGGTCTTGTAGCATTTCCGGCGTGATCTGCTCGCCCCATAAATCCGTATTGCCGCCGAAGACGTAGCTCGCGTTCACGGCGGTTAAGGTGTTGGCCGGTGTCGAGCCACCTTTGTTGATCACTCCATAGCGCCATCCTGTGCCGAATGCAGGCGTCGCTTGCGGGTCTGGAATCGTCAACCACACATCACGGAAATATGCCGTGCCAGTCGCCAAACCCTTCACGCGAACCGAAAGTCCGACGATGCGTGAGCGCGGCGGGATGAAACTGAAATCGAATCCCGAGCCGCGCAAAAGCTGCGCGTTGCCTGGGTTGGTTGCAAACACGCCGTCATCGGCGAAAATGTTGTTTGGATTTGTCCATCCCGTGGACGGTTGTGTGGCAACGGTCGGGAATTTTTCCAATGCTGTGATCGGCGTTTGCGCCTGCAACTGCTGCGTCAGGCCTTGGCGCGTGTATTCGTAGATCGAAAAGTCATTCGCGCCCACAGGCGCAAAACCTGCCGCGCTCGCCAGCGCGCCGTACTTTTGCGTGTAGGGAATTTCTCGCGTCAGGCGGGGGCGCGTCCACGTGCGCGGGCTCGGCGTCTGTGTGGCGATGCGGTCCTGATACTTCGACGGCGGCGGCAGGCCGGCCAGCGTCTTGACAGCCGCGACCTGATCGGTCGTCTTGTAAAGCAACGCGCGCGTGATGCGCGGCGCAAGTACGACTCCGGTCGTATATCGAAAGACGTTCGCCTGCACCAACGCCGTATTGTTGGCGTTCCAAAGATCGAAACGATCGCCGTTGCCTGGCGTAGCAAGACCGAGCGGCACGTCATACAAAATGAAATAACCTGTCGCGTTTGCGGTGTCGAACGCCCCGCCGCCAGTGATGTTGATTTGAAGTAGGCGACCAACCGTCAAGCCCGCCAGGACGCCCGTGTTGCCACGAACATAATGCCCCTCCAAAGGAGGTGACGCGGACGATCCATTCGTGAACGGCCATACGATGCAATCGTGGATCGCGTACACGTCGTTGCTGAAGCCGAACTCGCAGTCGATCGGCCGCAACGGATCGCCGGGAACCGACAGGACAGCCGTTGAATGCTTGGCCTGGATCGCCTTCTTGACCGCGTTGTATTGGGCGACCGTCAACGTCGGGTCGGTCATGACCTGGACGCCGAGGATCGAAGTCAACTGCGCGCCGGATGTGAGCGCCTGCACCGTCGCCGAGGTCGTGAAGCTGGTCGGATCGACCCAGTTCGTGTAGTCGGTGTAGGGATACGCAGCAGCGAGGAAGTTTCCGAAACCGACATTCGCTGTGCCGAGCGAAATCATCGTCTGCTGCGGAAAGCCCGACTGCTGAATCGTGATGAGCTCTCCGTACTGGAACGTGCCAACGATGGCGCCCGGCAGATACGAAATGATGACGAACTGCTCAAGGTCCGGCCCCATGACGGTGCCGTCGTACTTCGCCCAGCCCTTCGACCGGCGCGCGCCGCCTTCCTGATCGAACTCGAAATTGAGCATGTCGCGGCAGCTGCCGCGCGGCGCCGAAATCGAGGCGTTGCGAAGATCGAGGCCGGACACCTCGATCAGAGAGAGGCCGGCAATACTGAGGCTGTCGTCAGCCATCAGGCGTACCGGGTGTCGATCAGAAGCGCCGGCAACTGATCTGACTCCAGCTGCGAAAGACGCCCTTGCCGCGTGCCTTCGCCATAAATCTCACGCTTGGCGAGTTGGATCAGGAGCGCGGTCGAGCCGCGCGTCTCGCAGATGATTTCGACCGCCATCCACGCGATCAACTCATGAAAGCGCAGCGGGAGCTCGGGGATGTCGCCCTGGTTGATGAGCTGCTGGTTGGTCTTTCGATAGTCCATGACCAGCGTCCAATTGTTGCCGACGCCGCTCGGCGGCACATTGGGCGTGGGGTCGAACTCGAGCGTGTAATCGGGCCATTCCGTGAAGTAGCGCGGCTGCGCTTGCTGCGGCAACGGTTTGCGATCGCGCCAACCGCGCCAGTTTTCGTAGGGGATGAACCACACGGGCTGATCCGTCAGCTGCGTTTGGCCGCTGTCGTAAATGTTGAGGTAGATCGGGCCGCCCGGCACGTCGAACGTCTTGATCCAATCATAGAGCGGCGTCGAGGTGCGGATCAGCGCAAGGTCGTACGTGCGCGTGCCGGCGACCAGCGGCAGCGTCGAGCGCTTCCACATCCATTTCCAGCCGGCGTGGAGGTTCTGAAGGTTCTCCCACGCCAACTGCACCGCGTCCACGATGTCGTAGACCATCTGGTCTTGACGCGGCGTGGTCGGCACCGGAATCGCGCTCGGCAGCGATCCCGGTGTGGCGTTGCCGCCCCGCATCTTGCGGTGCACGCTCTGGCACAGCGTCAGAAACGTTGCCACGCAAGACTCTCCTGGCTATCAGCCGATGCCGGCGGATTCGGTTTCGTAGGCTTCCTCGTCCATCAGCTGCACCAGTGACGGATCGAGAATCTCGGCGATCAGGCGCCGAAGCGCCATGTTGTCCTTGCCCTCGAAGAATTTCGAGGTCTGCTGATCGCGGAGCTTGTTGTACACCATCACCAGCGCCGTGCGGCCGAAGCCACGGAAGCAGTGGTTCTTGAGCGCTTCGTTGCGGAAGAACTCCCAGTACGAGGTCGGAAGATTCTCCGTGCCGGGCACGTCGCCAAGATCCACGTACTGGTAGACCGCCGTCTTTTTCGGCTTGGTCGTGACGTAGAGCTTGCCGTCGTCGTCGTGCTTGAATTTGCGCGCCTTGTTCGACTTGTCGTCCACCAGCACCGAATCCTTGACGCGCTGCCAGTACGGCCACGGCATGTCCACGATATCGGGCGTCTGGATCGTCCATTTCTGCGTGCCGTCCCAGCCGAGCGTGATCGTGCCTTCGGGATTGTTCGCGAGCGCGAACTGCACGCGGCGCTTGCGGCCTTCCCACTTGCCGGTGCTGGAGAGATTCGGGATGCGCCCCAGCGCGCCGATTTTCGGCTGCGGAATGAGCGTGACGCCGGCCGCCTTGGTCGCGGCGGCGATGCGCTCGCCCGGCGGCAACTGCTCGCCCTCGGGCCGCGCGCGCGGCAGATTGCAGGCGCCGCAGAGCGCGGTAATGATGTCGTCCTCGGTGTCGCTCTCCTCCGGCGCATTGCCGAGGATCAGGACGCATGCTTGCGCGAGGTGCTCGCGCTTGAATCCCTCGAAACGCGCTTGGCGCATCTTCGCGAGATTGAACTGTTCGGACTTGGGTACGCCGGCCATGGAATCTCCCTGGGAAAAGAGCCGGCCCCAAGATGAGGCCGGCTGGAGTGACGCGAAACGTTACGGGGCCTGCAAGAGGTAGTCGATGAAACCATCGACGACGCAGGCGGTCGTGGTCGGGCCGGCCGCGTTCATGACCATCTGGACCAAGGTGTTCTGCAGCACCGGCCCCGCGGCCATGATCGTCGCGATCGGCACATCGAGCGTCGTCGCTGACTGAATCGTCGTCAACGAGGCACCAAAGGCCGAGGCCGAGCCGACGTAGCCGAGGTTGAACGTCATCGTGCCGCCCGCGTTGGCGCTGGAGCGGATCACAAAACGCTTGAACCGGATGCCGGCGATCTGCGGGACTGCGACCGGCACATTGGCCGCGATCGAGCAGAGATTGATGATGTCGGTCGTGACCGTGCCGATCGGAATCGCAACACGGAAGTACTGCGACATCGCAAGGCCCGCATACCGGACGTTCGTCGAGCGGTCCTCGAACCGCGTCGGCGCTTGCGGGAGCTGGCCGAAAGCACTGCTGTAAGTCGTAACTGCCATGGTTGCCGGCTCCTATTACGGGTTGAGCGTCGCGGCGACATACCACACGTAACCCCAGTCGTTCGAGGTCACCATGCAGAGGTCGTACCAGGACGCAACGATATCGACCCAGTCATTGTTCGGGTCGGCCTTATCGGCTTCGTCGAGAACCTTGATGTTGAGGTTCCCGAAGCCTTCCTTGCCGCCACCGGCGAGCTTGACGCTCGTCAGGGCATGGCGCGCAGTGACGATCACCGGATACACGTCGGCGACGCCAGCCGTGTTCTTCATGGTCGTCGAGGCCGCGCCGGCACCGAGGAGGATCAGCGCCTCGGGCGTCGTGTAGACGCACGCGTTCTGCCAGTTGCCGAAATGGCACAGGCTCTTGGGTTTGCCGCTCGGCGTCTCGGCGACGGTCGAGAAGTCCGGGAACGCGCGCCAGTCGGGTTCGAGGTCGGTGTGGCTGTAGACGTTGTAGCAGGCCTCGGTCGGGCTCGTGCCTTCCTTGTTGACGCCGGGCGCGATTTGGTCGAACACCTCGCCCTTGGCGTTGCGGATGGCGCGGATGATGACCTGCAGGCGTCCGGGCTGAATCGGCCCGTTGACTTGGTTGATCGCCGACACCGCCGTCGAGTTGTAGATGACGTTGGCGAAGGTGATCGCGGCGTTCCAACGCACGCGCTCTCGCGTCGAGAGGATCAGCTGGCGAAGACGATCCTGCGCAGCCGCGACGGCGTTGTACGGATTGAGGTCGTAATCGACGCGCGTGACCTGGAACCGCTCGGTGTAGCGCAGCATCGTGCCAACGAAGTCCTCGAAGAGCAGCGAGCGCGGCTCCTTCTGGACGCCTTCCGGCGCGGGCGTGGCATCGACTGCCGGCGTGAAGTAACGCCGCAGGTTGATGTTCGCGCCCATCTGTTTCTGCACCGTGCGCTCGTCGCACGCGTCGTTGATGCACTCGTAGGCCGGTGCGGTATCCAACACCTCCTTGAGCGCAAGGTATTGCGGATTGGCACTGCCGTTCGGCCAATTCTGCTGGGCGTAATTCGCAACAGCCATGGGTCAAACCCCTATGTTCGTAAACCGCGCCACCTTTGCATGTTCTCGGGCTGAATCGAGGCGAGATAGGCCGCCTCTTCGGCGTCCCCTCGGCTCATGTCGCCAGGCCGTGGGGCCGGATCGCGCTTGGGCGAGCCGCCGTTCGGGCGTGGCTGTCGATCGTTCAGGGCATCGGCGCGGCGAGCAGCGACCGGATCGCGGGCGGGCGTGGCGGTATTCCCGTTGGCGTCCGGACGGTTCCCCGTCCAACCCATCGCCTCGGCATAGTCGCGATCGAACTCCTGGAACACCGAACCCAGCACATGCGGATCATCGTGTTCCAGCTGAGCCTCCTTGATCGCCCGTACCGAGGGCGGGAGCGCGTCGAGCCAGGCTTGAAATTCGGGACGGAAGACTTGCTGATCGGGATGAATGGCGTTGCCATCGTCATCGACCCACCCGGCGGTCCGTTTCCACTCCGGTGACAGAGTGTCGAGTACTTCGCGGGTGTGCGTCTTGCGTTCTTCGGCCTCGCGTGCCTGGAAACGGTCGGCGATCTGGCGGGTTTCCTGGAGCTGTTGGTCGAGCTTGACCTGCTGCTGCTCCAAGGCGGTCAGCTTGCGGCCCTGCTCGGCCTCCGTCGCCGCCATGCGTTCTTCGAGGCTGGCGAAAAAGTCCGGGTATTCCGCCTTCGCGGCGTCCCATTTCGGGGTTGCGCGGGGCTGTGGCGCCGGTGCCGGAGCTCGGGCTTGGGGCTGTGGCGGGGTCCGCGGTGGCGGAGCCTGCCGGCGTGCCCTTTCGAGGTCGCGTTGCGCGGCTGCGGCCCGATTCTGCGCCGCCTTCGTATCGTTTTGCAACTTATCCAGATACTTGCGCGCGGCTTCGGGGAGATTCTCGTAGCCGTCGAACGGCGCGGCAGCCGGCGGTTTGGCGTCGGTGGACAGGAACTTGCCCGTCGCGGGGTCGCGCGCGCGCTCGGGCTGTGCGCCTTCGGTATTGGGCGTCGGCGCGGCGGTCGGCGGCGGCTTGGCTTCGGTGGCCAGCGTGTCTTTGGCGGCGCGCGCGGCCTCCACGGTGGCGGCGAAGCGGTCTTCCTCGCTCAGCGGTGCCTCTGGCGCGGCGGTGGTCAGGTTCTCGGCCATGGATCAGTCTCCCTCGTTCTCGGAATGGATGGCTTTGGCGGAAAGGCACATCGCCAGCAGTTCGCTGAAGGCTTGCGCCTTGCCGCGGATGATCTGGATTTGGTCCAGCGTCAACGACGGCGTCAACATCGTCTCACCGGCGCCGCGACGGCGCGCGTTGAGGTAGTTTTCAAGCGGCTTGCGCAGCGAGGACACAGCAAGCGCCTCCATCAGCGTCTCGTATTCCTCGCGGTAGAGGACGTTCGGATCGGGCGCGGTCTTTGCCATGGCTCAATCCTTCGCCGAGTAAGGGGAGGGTGTCGCCGCGAGCTTGGCCGTCTCCAACCGCGCATAGACCACGTTGTCCTGCGTCGATTTGGCGATGTCGGCGTTGATCTTGGCGAAATCGACTTCTTTGGCGGTCGCGAGCTCGATCATCGCCTGGCGGATCGCCAATTGCTTCAACTGGAGTTCGGTGTTGAGGCGCTGGATTTCGAGCTGGCCTTCTTGGTCCAACTTGGCACGCGCGAGTTCGATGTCGGCCTGATCCTTCATCTTCTGGCGCTCGATGTCGGCCATCTTCGCCGCTTCCGGGCCCTGCTGCGACTGCTGGAGCTTGCCCTGATTCTCCAACGCCTTCTCGCGCGGGTAAACTACATCGTCGATGTCGGGGATATCGAGGAGGTTCGTGTTGAGCCGGAACAGCTTGTAGTTGTCGGCGAAGCCCTGGAAGGACGGGTTCGTGGTCGAGAGCTGCGTCAGCGCTTGCAGGTGCTGAATCAGGATGTCCTTCGATACGAACTGCGTCGCCGCGATGGGCTTCACCACATGCGGGCCCTTCAGATCCGGGTCGTCCTCGTAGATGTTGCCCCACCACACGAATCGCTCGGTGATCGGTCCGATCAGGAAGTCGTCTGCGTAGCCGGCAAGCCGGCGCTGGAAGACGCTCGCGAGGTTGACGATCTGCGCCAGCTGCGACGCGGCGATAGCTTCGCCGGAAAGATTGCCCGAGAGAATCTGCTCGTACAGCGTGTCGTCGTCGAACATCGCCAGCGCTTGCGCCAGCATCTTGAGATTGCCTTCGACGTTCGATTCGACCGAAATCGAGGCGAATACGTCGCTCGCCGGCAGATCGGGGTTGAGATTGTTGAAGACGATCATGTCGCCGAGGCGCCAGCGCTCGTTGTTCGGCTGCACCTGACCCTTGTTGGTGACGATGATCGGCGCCTTGGATGCGGCGGCGTTGAACAGCGTCGCGTTCAGCGAGCCGTCCACGAACTTCTGCCCGCTGCGACCCATGGTCGGCACCGAGTACCAGTAAATCGTGTCGTCCTTCGGCATGATGCCGAAGTTGTAGTACGGCGGCCGCCAATCGCGTTCAAGCGGCGTCATCTTGAACTTGAGGCAGCCTTCGTCACTGACCCACATCTTGACCAGCGGCAGATCGTCGTGATCCCACTCGATGCCGGTCACCTCTTTGAGCTTTTCGGGACGCAGGATGCGATCGATTTCGACGACTACATAGCGGTCGCGAATCGACTCCTTCATGCCCGAGCCTTCCGCGCGCTTGTTGACGCAGGTCGCGAGCTTGGCGCTCACCTTCGGCTTGTCGTCGGCCAGCATCTTCTCGACGGTCGGCACAATCACGCGCGGCGTGGACTTGAAGTCCGAGAGCTGGCGCACGGTCCAAAAGTTGACGTAGTAGCAAGCGTTCGATTCCTCCAGCGTCGGCGTCATGTCGTAGAAAAACCGAAACGGATCACGCGCCTCGATGCCGGGTGTCTTCGTTTCCTGAACTTCCAAATCCAGAAACGTTTCCTGCACGCCTTCCGTGAGCGGCTTCAACTTCGGCACGCGCTTGCGGTCGATATCTGGGAATGGACCGTACATGAGCCCGCAGCCGACCTTGCAGCCACGCTCCAGCGTCTCGCGTCCCTTCTTCGTGAAGTGCTGGGCGTCGTACTGCTTGAACACCCACGCCTGCATGTTCGCGGCACAGGAGTCGGCATAGTCCTTGATCGACAGCACCATTTCGTCGGGCAGGGGCGGCGGCGCCGGCATCGGCTGACCGTCCGGGCCGGCCTGTGGCGGCTGTGCGGACGCGGCAGACTCGGCTTTGGCCTTCTCCAGCGCGGCGGCATAGCCGGGGTAGTCCTCGGGTTTGGGGTCTTCCGGCGCGACGATGCGCACCGGATAATCGTTGGTCGGGAAGATCACGTCACCAAGCCGCGCGCCGTACATCGTCGTGCGCGTGCGCGTAGTGTGCATGTTGATGCGGTCATCGTCCTGCACATCGCGATCAGCGGCGTCGCTCGCGTAGCGCTTGGAGTCGCGGATACGTGACAACGCGCGGTACTGGCGCTCGTCGTCGATCATCGATTGGCGCGGCTCATCGGACGCGTCCACGCAATCGTAGAAGTCGTCCATACATTCCTTGGCAAGCGCGTCCAGGCGCCGCGTCTGCTCGTCCACGATGCCACCCACAGTCTTGCCGAGGAGCTGCACCGCAGGATCGTCGCCCCAATCCATTTCGGGGTCGTTCTCGAACTCCTCCAGCTGATCGCGCAACGGACCGAGCAGCGCCAGATCGAGCGACTTCGGGTCCGTGTGGATGCTGGCGAGAATGCCGTCCAGCGCATCCGTGTCGATCGCGGAGCTGTCGAGCGCGGTATTGCGCAAGCGGCCGTTGCCCGGCGCATCCGTGGGCTGCGAGGTCGGCTGCGCGCCGGAACTGCCTGCCGTTGCGTTCATGCGTCGCCCAACCTCTCAAACCAAATGTTTGCAAGATGGATGAGCGTGTAGCCATCCGTGCTTTGTTCTTTTTGTAGGTCATCGAGGTGACCTACTTTCTTCAAATAAGCAACCGCCTCTGCGAAACCTTCTGGCGTCATGGAAAAACGCGGCGTCATAACACACCCCGCATGACGTTGATCGACTGTTCGGGCCCTTGCTCGCGGTCAGGAAGGTGTTGACGACGGCGCGAGCGCACCTCGGCCGGCATGACCTTGGCATGCTGAATGCCCATCGCACCATACCGCGTGCAGTCCATCAACTCGAAGTGGTGAAACTTCGGGTCGCGTGCATCCTTGGGCATGGCGATCTTTCCCTTCTCGTTGCGCACGTACTGGCGGAAATGCTCCAGCCACAGCCGGCAACTGTCCATCACGAAGAGGCGCCCGTCGCACATGCGATCGTAGACCTCGGCGCCCCCCAGGCTGAAGGCCTTGTTGGCGTTGAAGACGGGGTTCTTGAGCGCCTTGCGGTACTTCGACTTTACCGCCTCACCGTCGTCCACGTTGACGCCACTGGCGTAATCGATGACGGTCGGAATCCACTCGCCCCACGCATGGATCTTGGCCGCGTGCACGCTCAGGTGCTCCAGGCGCTTCCAATGATCGGCGGCGATATAGAGCGCGTCAGACTCCTGATCGAGCGCGAACAGGAGCGCTCCGGTGCCGTGCTCGAATCCGGGATCGAGCGCGACCAAGCGCGGCCAGTCCTCGGGTGGCGCAAACGCCGGCACCAGGATATCGGACTCCTGCACCGGCCAGACCATGCCCGAGCCGATCGTCGGGATGCCCTTGGTGCGGGCCATGAGCTCCGAAGCGAGATAGCTCGACGCCAAGCGCTTGCGCTCCTGCATCGAGAGCTGCGCCACCGGGATATCGTCCCAGCCGATGAATGTGTGCCAGCGCGCCACGTCGAGCTGATCGACATCCTCGCCACCCGCGTACTGCGGCAGCAGCATACCCACCAGTGGCGTGACGCCCTTCAGCGCCGTGAAGGCGTTGATGATGATGCCCTTGGTCGTGCCGGTGCGGGTCAGGCACTCGGAGAAGATGCCGGCAGGCGGTTCCTCGTCCAGAACGACCACATCAGCGACATCCGACGCGAAGCGCACTCGGCCGGCATCGTAGGACTTGAAAAAGATCGTGGACTCGCCGAAGCGGCCTTTGATGATGACCTTCTCGCACAAGCCCTGCGGTTTGGTCTGCCACGCGGCGTGGCCGATATTCTCGGGCGGAATCAGGCAGCCTTGGCCGAGTCGCTCCTTGTTGCCGATGAGATAACGCTGCAATGTCTCACGCACCAGCGTGCCCGTCTCACCGGCGCACCAGACACGGATGGGTTTCTGAAAGCGCAGGCCACCCACTTCATCCCACCAGTCGGGATAGTCGCCGGTGACCCAGCACGCGACCGCGAAGCACGGCGAGAACGTCTTGCCGGTGCGGTTGCCGCCGAAGAGGCTGAAGACCTTGTAGAGCCCAGTTCCGGTCGCGGCAAAGAACTCCATCGAGCGCGGATAGAGGTGGCGCGAAAACGGGCCATCCTCCGGGAAATAGATCGCGCGAAGGTTTGCGCCGACCATGGCGCCGACCTGCTCCAAGCGGCTCAGCAGATCGTTCTCGACGGCCGCGCTCACAGCGCCTCCATGTAGCCGCATGACACGCTGATCTGCGTCACCGAGTCGAGGATCACGTCCACACGGATATTCTGCGTCGCATCGAAGACCTGCTGGAAAATGTTGGAGCTCAGCACCGTGCCGTTCGGCGTTGCGTTGAGCAACACGCCACCCACGTCCTGGACGAGCGCGAAGACACCGTCCGTCACATGCGTCGAGGACAGGTCGGTGAATGCGATCGCGTTGTTCGGCGCGAGGTTCGACGTGTAGGTGCTGTTGGCCGTGTTGGCGCTGGTGCGCAAGTTCGGCACGTACTGACCGTCCGCTGCTGGGATAGACACCGCGAGGACCATTTCGACGCGCCACGCACGCACGAAGCCGGCGAGGCTCGCAATCGTGGCGCGGCCTCCGAGCATCTGGAACGAGCCGTTGGCGCCGGTGATCTTCGCTCGAGCGCCGAGGTTCTGCACGCCGCCCGACTGGTTGCCGTAGAGGCCTCCGAGCACGTAGCGAATCTGCGTGCCCGGAACCAGCGTATTTCCTGGGAACGTATACGACAGGATGACCGGCGCCGCGTTGGCCGTGAACGACGCTGCCGCGATCGAGTAGTTCGCGTACGTCGCGCGCGAGACGATGCACGGGCGGTTCGCACCGATCGAAGCCACGGCCCCCTTGAATTGCGGAGGGATACCGCGCTGATTGAGGCCGAGGCCTTCGATCTGTTGCAGCATGGGCTACTGGTTGAGCTGGTTGGCGAAATAGGTCGCCTTCATCGTCGAGCCGCCTTGGATGCTGGTGTTGCTCGCGCCCGAGACGTTCTGCGCGAACTGGAGCGCCAACACGCCCGGCTGGAGGATGTGGAAGCCCATCGCAATGCGAAGGCTCGTCCACGCGCTCGTCGTTCCGCCGGTGACGGTGATGGAGACGTTCGTGATCGGGTCTTCCTGGCCGGCGACGCCGCTGATGCCGAGGAAACCGCGACCTAGCGACACGCTGGCCGCTTCGGTGACAAGCCCCTCCAGACCCGCGAAGGCGTAGCGGATGTTGTGCGCCGCGTTGGCGATCGCGATGTTCGCGTTCACCTCGACGAACCAATAGCCGTTCATGCCGAGGTTGAGCTGAAGGTCCGTGTCAGTGACCAGCACCACGGACGCATTGACCGTTTGCAGGGCCGGCTTGTAGGCCGTCAGGGCCAGAGGATGAGCGCCCATCGTCGCAAGGCGCTGATTGTTCGGAAAGGCGTTGACTTGGGCGGCGACGCCGCGGAGGTTCTTTGCCATGAGCGTATTCCTCGGGGTTGACTCGCGTGGGAACGATGGACCGCGATTACCTGCGCGGTTTCAGGTAGTAGTCAACGCCAGTCGCACCGGCCGTCGCGGACTTCTGTACGCCGTAGATGAAGCCGCCTTCGACCATGATCGATTGCGTCGTGGCATTGAGCTGCGCTTGCGTGCCGGCGCCGTTGTAGACCGGCACCAACGTGTTGGCACTTGAGAAAACGAAGAGGTTGACGACCTCGGCGCCCGCAAGCGCGGCTGTCGCAAGGATCAACACCTTGTCGGCCTCGGTCGTGTTGAGCTGTTTGGTGTCCGCGACCGTGGTGCCGTCTGCGGCTGTGGTCGGCAGGATCAGGGGTTCATGCTTCATGATCGAGTCCTAGTGGTAGACCGCTATGCCGCCTTCGGCCCAGAACGTGTTGGCGTCCGTCCAGGTCGGGTTGAGGGTGAGGTGTCCCGCTACGGTGATGACGCCGACCACGGTGAGGTAGCCGACGATATCGCGCACATCATAGCGCTGTGCAAGCACGACGGCGCCAGCGGGCGGCTGCCAGTTGATGTCCGCGTTCGTGACCGAGTTTGGGTCCATGCCGAAGACGGCAACGAAGATGTCGCCGACCTGCGGCGCACTGCCGGCCGTGGTGACACTGCAATTCTGGTACGTGCCGGCGTCCGGCGGCGTTACGGGTGCGTGGTAGCGCCGCGTCGTGCCCGTGCAACGCAATGCCGTCACGGCGGGGATGTAGAGCGCAGCGAAGCAGCCGTCGTCGTCGGTGTTGAGCGGCGAGGGCGTGATCGTGTGCGTCGCCACCGATGGATTGAACTCATGTGCGATCAGGATACCGAGCGGCGTGCCGCTGGCCGTGCCAAGCGGATTGACCGCTGAGGTGAAGGCTCCGGCACTGTCGGTCGGCAGAGGGAATGGGTTGCCGATGGTGCGGTTGCTGTTCCACCATGCGGCACAAACCACGAGTGCGCCGGTGGCTGAGGCTGAGGCGTACGAGAGCGTGAGTGGGCTCCAGGCGTCAGATCCACCCCAGAGCTGGATCGTCTGGCCTACCCACGTGACCGGCAACGCGAACTTGAGCGCAAAAGTGTCCGCGAACCACGTCGTAGCCGGCGTGCAGGTGAATGCACCCGACTGCGCCTCTTGGCGGTTGGTCAGCCGGAAGCCGCCGCCGCCGCCGAGATTGAGGTTGCCGTCCGCCTGACTGAATAGGCCGGCCAGTGGCGCCGTCACCGTATTGGCAGTGGAGAGGCCCGCGTTGTCGCGCCACATGCTGACGATCGCTTCGGCCGCCTGATTGGTGGCTGCCGTCGTCGCGCTCGGCACGCCGCTGGTGTTGCTGGTGCTGCCGATCACGTCGGCGACCGTCGTCGATGAGAGCCGCGATATCTCGGCCGCACCGGCGTTGATGTAGAAGCCCGTGCCGGCGTTCGGAGTGATCGTCACCTGCTTATTGCCAGCGGCGGGAACATTGGCCGCGGCCCAGACTTCGGTGCGAGCGGTCGTGCCGGCTCCCTGGCCCCAGCGCACCGCGGCAACACCATTGACAGTCACGCTGGCGATGCCGGCGCTCGAGCCTTGGAACCACTCCAGCGCCACGATCACATCACGGCCGCCCTGGAACACGTTGGGTAGGTTGAACGTCTGCGCGCCCGATACGTTGTTGAAGCTGGCGCCTGGGTAGGCGGTCTGCTGGTAGACGACGGGCTCGCTCGATGCCGCGCCGCCGCCCCCTCCGCCGCCTGAGCTGCCTTGCGGCCCCGTGATGGGCTGCGCGACGGCTTGGCCGACGGATTGTCCTACTGGCTGGGCCAGAGCCATTTACTCGGGCACCGGGATACGTTCAAGCGCAGATTGCAGCAGCTTGCGCAACGGGTGTGCGGCGATCGGGTGCTCGGTCGCCAGAGCCACCAGCCCATCGATCACGCCGCCTGCATCCAGCGTCGCGCCATTGAGCGGGGCGCCGTCCTTGCCGGTGTGCTCGATCTTGTCCCCATACACGCGAGGCCGGAGCTTGCTAGCGAACCATTGACGAGCACCAATGCGGTTACGCGCTTTCTGCGGATCGTCCTCGGAGTCGGCAATCGTAACGATTTCATCGGCATAAAGCTCGGCCTGCATTTCGCGCGCGTGCGCGTACTTCGTTGCAAACTCGGGATCGCCCTGTATCCACCGCCACACCGTCACCCGATCCGGCATGCCCTCATCGGAACATACCGAACTCATGGATCGCCCTTTGGCAAGCTCCCGCAGAACAACGTCCATGACCTGGACACGCTCTACCGGAAACGAGTTCGGGTGTGGGGATGATGCGCTCATTACGGGCTGGGCGGATCGTCCGAACCCAGCGACGTGATCGTTTCGTCCACACCCGTCTTGAGCGTGCCGATGCGATCGACGATGGCCTGAAGCTCTGCGCCCGTTGCGCCATTGCCGGCGTCGATGAGCTGCTGGATTTCGGTCTGAATGGCCGTCAGCTGAGTGCCGAGAGAGGTACCGAGCTCGTCGAGCGCGGCATTCACGTCTTGAATGGTTGCCATGATCTTTTCTCCTGTCGTGACAATGCACCAGCCGAGTGCGAAGACGGCCAGTGCGAGAATGAGGGTTGCTGCTGCAATCACCTGGCGGCCATGCTTACTCAGCCGGCGGTGCTTCGGGCTCGGGCTCGACCGCGTGCGGCAGATGCCAACCGTGGGTCAGCGCGGCCTTTTCGAGGATGGCGAGGCGATCTTCGACTGAGAGTTTGGGCTCGGCCTTCTTGTGTTCCTTGGGGTCCGGCTTGTTCGTCATGGGTCACTCCTGGCTGTGATGGATGATCCAGTCGGCCAGCGCGGCATTGTTGGCGCGGCACGCCTGATACTGCGCTGCGGAATCTACTCTGACGCGCAGGATTTCACCAGCCGCCGTGGCGTCTGTGGTGTCCGGCGAAAGGGTGGGGAGAAACTCGGGTAATCGGGTGTCGGTTTGCGGCGGCCGCTCGGGCAATGCGGGGCATACAGGCGGCGGTGCGATCACGCGCGGCGTGGGTGCGGCACAGCTGGCAAGCAACAAGATCAGGAGGCTCGTCACTGTGCTCTTGCCATGCCTCTCAGACGCTCTCCACGCGCCTAGGACGCGTTTTGTTTCGGAACGCGCCGTGCGCCAGGCCCTGAGGTGAGAAAGGCCGCTACGGGCCAACCAGTAGGCCTCGATGGCAAAGAACGCCGTCACCATGAATAGCGTCCAGCCGATCGCCGCGTAGGCGCAATCAAGTGTTTGCTGACTCATCGGGCACCGTTGAAGGCTTCACGCCACTCGGGAGAGAGTTTGCAGGTTCCGGGCGGCGCCAGCTTGACCACGGCGATCTTCATAGCCGCGAATCGATTGGCGATGGCCTGCGCGTCATCAGCGGCCTTGGAGGCGCGAGCGGCGTCGGCCTTGCGGGCCTCGCCATCAGCCGCGCGCTGATCGTCCGCCGCGCGCTTCCATTCCTCGATCGCGACGGCGTTGGCTGTGGCCGTCGATCTGGCGCAAGCGAGCTCAGCCTGATGGTTGCCATGCGTATCACCGGTCCAGTACGCACCGCCCAGCGCGGCAATACCGGCGACGGCAAGGATCACGTAAAGGACGAAGCCGGTTGGCATTTACAGACGGCCAGTCAGGAACAAGACCAGGACGACAATCAGGACCACGGCGAGGAGGCCGCTCGGGGCCGAGCCCCAGTTCTGCGAATACCCCCAGGTCGGCAATGCACCGAACAAGAGGACGATGACCAAAATCAGAAGGATCAGGCCTACGCTCATGAGGAAGCTCCCAGGTGCGCGAGAAAGAATCCCGCGATTCCGAACAATACACCCGCGACCACAGTCGCGCTGACGATCACGGCCCAGGTCTTGTCCTTGCCGGTATTGGCGCCGGCAAGAAGGTCCAGAGTCGATTTCAGATCGGTCATGCGCAACGTGACCGCGTCGAGCTGCTCGCGCGTCGCGACATTGCCGCGCAGCTCGTTCAGAAGGTCTAGGCGCTTATTGAGCGACGCCAAGGCCGTCTCGATGGCTCGGCCCATCAGGGCGTCACGCTGGCGATGACGCTTGTCGCGCTCGCGCAGGAGCGCATCGAAGTGCTGCTTGACGGTGATGTTCCCCACTACTCGGGGGCCTTCTCTTCCACGACCGGCAATGGGTCCGGCGGCACGATCACAGGCGCGGCCGGGGTTGGCGCGGGCGTCTGCTGAACCACGCGCGAAAGGCCGGCAAGCAACGTGCCGAACGAGCTACCAATGGCGAGCATTTGCTTGAACCACGCCGGCACGTAGGCCTGGAACGTCTCCGGCATCGCCTGAATGGCGACGATGGTCGCGACGAGCACGCCGGAAATGGCGATGAAGCGGATCGACCAAAACCGCCACCAGTCACCGGCATTGTGGATCAGCTTCACGCGGCCGGCTGCGGGTTGGCCGTGAAGCCGTTGGCGGTCTTGATGAAGTCTTGAAGGATCTTCGTGGCGTTCGCGCGCTGTGCGTCGGTCCAGTTCATGCCAGCCGTGTTCATGTCGTTGATGGCCTGGTGCGCGCCGCCTGAGCCGATGATGATCGAGGTTGCCATGGTCGTCTCCCGAATTACGGTTTCTTTTTCTCGGCCTGGAGCTTGCCGATCTCGCGCGAGTGCACGTCTATCCAGGCGCGCAGCTGATCCACTTGATTGTCGAGGTGAGTATAGCTCCGGTTCTCGATGATCATGAAGGCAATCATGAGAAAAATCGTGGCTCCGCAAAGCGCGATCGCAATGCCGCCGAAGAACCCCATGTTTCCGGCCTGCGTGTGCGTGACCGTGATCTGATTGCGCTCACGCTGCTCCAGAATGGCGTCAAGACGGTCGGCGAGCCGATCCATCTGCTCCGTCGCGGTGGCGAGACGCTCAGTTTCCACGACGCCCCGGCGGCCGGTAGTAGGGCTCCAGCTTGTCGATGCGGCTCGTCAGGCGATTAATCGCCTCGATCAGATTCTTGACCACTTCGTCATGACGCTCGAAGCGGCGCGCCAGCAATTCGTGGTCCTGCTCGACATCGCCCAGACGCTTAGCCATTTCGCTGTTGACCTCTTTCGGAGACTTGAACAAGAGCACCAGCGCGTGCACGACGATCGCGACGATCAGGCTGATCATGCCGACTTCGGGCGTCATGTCGTTCTGGCAAGCTCAATGCCTTGGTCGAACACGCTGTCCGCGTAGGGGTTCTCTCCGTTTTCGTGATGCACGATCGCTTTCAAGAGGTCGCGCATGTGCTTCGTGCCGCGCAACGGGAAGGTTTCGTCAGGCTTGACGCCACACGCGGCCGCGACGGCCTTCACGTACGCATCGGTGTCGTTCTCGCTCGGCGGCGCCCAACGATTGATGATCTGGCGTACGGTCCAAAGATTGTGCTTGTGCTGGTAGCCGTCGAGGATGATCGCCGCGGCGCGCAGGCCGTAAGGGACCGTTTTGAAGCTGCAAAAGGACGGGTCCGGCTGGTCGGCCGTCAAGCCCTGCCACTTGTCGCCGTGGCGAATATTTGTTGGATTATTGAGCCTGATCCCACGCGGCGCCATCAGACGTTCTCCTGTTCGAGCTCGCTCACGTTGCGCTGCAAGGCCTCGACGAACCGTTCCTTGGTTTCGTCGTCGATCTGCTCCTGCGAGGCGGCCTCGATATCGCGCACGAACGGCGCAAGAAAGATCGCGTGACGGATCGGGCCGAGCAGGGGGGCGTACTTGGGCCACGGACGGTGCGCAAGGCGCGGCACGTTGGGCGAGGCAACGCCGGACTCGTTGACGCAGGCGAAGAATGCGAATACGCGCGCATCCATCGGGCCGCTCAGTCGAATCGCGCGCTGGTTCGTCTCGTCCATGGCTCCCTCATTCTAGGCGCCGGCACGGACGCGTGGCGTCGTCAGTGCCGACTTCCACGTGGCATGCGACAGGGAGGACGCCGGGCCACGGGCGAGTCACTCTAGCGCAGGATGGGGCATTGTGGAAGAAGATGCGCCGAGGCTGCCGATGCGCTGTACCCGTGGGATGGGGGTCGTCCGGGTGCATCGGCTGCGGCCTCGTCGTCTCTCGACGCGGATGGGCCGCACGTGGCGCATTTCGTAACCTCACATTCGTTGCACAATCGCCTTCAGGCGCTCGATCTCACGATTCCCGGTAGGCGATTGCTTGCCCCACTCCGCAAGCCGCTTGCGTCGCGCCAGGAGCTTGTAGCGCTGAACGAGATAGTCGCGCGCTTTCGGTCTGAACTGTTCCGGCACTAAGGCCAGCTGATCCTTCCACGCTTCGACCGGATGATAGCGCTCAATCTGGAGCGCGTACCAGCCGGCGTCGGCTTGTGGGGGCGTTGTCGGCGTACCTAGTGTGACGGTGTGCGTCACTACGGAAGGCTCCGGAACGTAGGTGAAATCCAGGTTCTCAGCCATGTCGCACGCTGTAGATTCGGTAGTCAATGAATCCGACCTTGCACGTCGATTCCCACGCAACACGCGGACCGAGTTGGCGAAGCGCGTGACGGATCGATATGGCCGGAAGCGTCAAGCATCGCGAGAGTTGCTCGACCGTCATCGGTGCGAGCGCGAGTGCGCCCAGGATGCGGGCTTGTGGATTGACGGGTCGGAGCTTGGCCATTCAGTTCACCCGCATCTGATCGAACAACCGAAACGTTGCCAGCACGTCGAGGCTCAGCACCTGGCGCAGAGCAATATCAGCTTGCGGCATCTTCTCCATGTCGATCGCGTCTCCGGCGTGCCAGGCGTTGTAGAGGAACGTCATCGCATCCGGCGGCGACATGCCGGTGATGTAGATGCCGCGCAGGACGCCGGCCATGTAGGCGGCGAGCTCGCGATCTTCGGATAAGCTGCGGATGAAGGAGTTGACCTTCGACGGAATCGTTTCATTCATTGTCGCCACCCTGTGGGTTATGTTTTCACGCATAGAAAACCCCTTTTCCCCGTGGCGGTAGGCACGCCGGGTACTCAGCTCCCCGTCCAGCCATCTGCTGGGCCCTGGCTTGTTCAGGGCGGCCAGGCTCGCAAGCCTGCCACGGCGCGGGGCGTAAGGGGTCACCGTTGCCCGCGATTGGTGTACAGCCGCCGTGGGTAGTCGGCGAGGCCTTCTGCGGGTTTGTGGGATTCGCGCTCCGCAGGCGCGTCCGTCTTTCGTGTCCCCGACGGAAGGCTGCGCGGCCGCTTCTAGGAAGGGAGGCTTGTTCTATTGCACCCTGTTGGTGCAGAATCGCCTCGTTTACTGGCTGAGCGGCAACTCGGCCTTCAACGCCTCGACAAGCCTTCGTTTGTCGGGGCGTTTTCATTTTGGCTCCAATGAGTCGGTTTGCGCAAGAGGCGGATTCATGTATCTGCGCATCTTGATCGTATCCCCAGAGCACCGAGGGAGCGGACGTACTTCCGTGAGCGGTGTTGTCGGCTCTGTGCTCTGCGGCGAACACTCGTACAGAGCTTCCACGGCGTCCTGCAGGCACCCGTAGCACACCAGCCCCGACCGCTCGAACTTCAGCAGCGTCGGTTGCTCGGCGCCACACTCAGCACGCCGCTGCGACTTTTCTGTGATGAGCTTCATAGCAAACCACGCCTGAAAGCCTCTGCGAAAGCCGAATCTGGCCGAGACTGGTAGCGACGACGCCAATAGTCGCATTCGATGCTGCGTACACGAAACAGGCAATGATCGCCAATAGGCACGTTCATCAAGAGACGAAACGCTCTGCGATACATCCGGTAAATCAATGCGGCGTTTTCTGGTGTCATCGCTATCTCCCTATTGACGCCTCTATCATCGCGTGATAGTTTACCGTTGTCAATAAACCCAAAAGGAGTTCAGCTTCATGAGCAAGTCCATCAGCTGGCCCAAGGTCTGCGGAGCTGTCGCCGCATCCGGTATCGCGCTTCTCCTCTTCTCCGGCCTCGCCAAGGCCGACACGCTGACGATCATTCAGCCGTCCACGACGACCGAATACGTCGGCACGATCAACAGTGTGCACCAGGACGCGACCGGCGGCATTGTCTGGTTCAGCCAGATATCCAGCCAATCGACCAAGAACGGTCCTGCGCCGGTCACGAACGGCACCACGCAACGCTGGTGGTGGCGCATCGATCGCACGCAGATTGGAACCTTTCCCGGCGGCGCCATCACGGGCTCGGCCGTCTGCGCGTATTCGCAGAGCGGCAGCGACATCATTCTGGACTGCCAATGAGCGCGCATACGCCGACGCCATGGCGCTGGATTGGTGGACCAGACGGCGCCGCAATTGACCCTCTTACGTTTGAGAGCGAGCAAACATACTGTGACAATCCACAGCTCGTATCTTCCGACTCAACTGTCGTCGTTCATGCCGGGCGTGGCGAGTACGACCCCGTTCCAAACGTTTTTGATAAAACCTTCATCGTCCAAGCCTGCAATGCCCATGATGATCTGGTAGCACTTCGAGATGCGGTCGCCGAATGGAAACGCGTTGTCTTCAAGGGCGTTGGCCCGGAGGTGGAAGCATGCTGGTCGCGTGTATGCGCCGCGCTTACGAAGGTTGGCGCAGTATGAAGCGCCGCTTCACCGACCCCGAACCTTCCGAGCCCCGCATCACTTACGCGCCGAACTACGTCCTCGACAACTGCAAGCTCGTTCAGCCGGACGGCTACGCGCACACGGCGCTCAAGGCGCTGGGTTGGAACGAGCTGCTGGTGGACGGCATCTATGTGCTGATGCAGGCACCGTTGCAGGTAGTTGACACGTTCAATCACGCCGTGATAGATTAAGGTCGTCTACAGGGAGACGAAACATGTACGGCACCACTCACGTTCACGGCGTCATCGTCGAAAACATCTACCCGCCCATCCCAACGCGCGATCACGATTGGGTCGCGTACTTCTATGGTCAGGAGGAAGACGGCCCGCGCGGCTATGGCTCGACCTCGATCGAGGCGGTCCACGACCTGACCTCGAACTACGATAATCCTCACGAACCGTCGTGGCTGCCGGAGGATATGTAGACATGTGCCTTATCTCGGCATGCGAGGAAATCGAACGTCTCGCGGTGCAGATGGAGATTGAGCGCATCGCTCCGCAGCGGGAATGCAAGCGCTGCACGCCGGACGAAAAGTGCGTTTGGCATCGTCAGTTTTTCAACCAAGGAGAATCGAATGAAGCTGTACCGTCAAGGTGATGTTCTGATCCGTGAAGTCCCCGCGCTACCGAAGGGCGCCAAGGACGTGACACCGAATGGTGGGCGCATCGTGCTCGCGCATGGCGAGCTAACTGGCCACGCGCATGCGATTGCTCCCGACGAAGCTCGCGAGTTCTCGCTGACCGATGCCGGCAATGCCGTTCGTCGCTTCCTAAAGGTTGTCAGCGAAGCCACGGTTCGGCACGAAGAACATGCATCGATTCCATTGCCTCCCGGTTTCTACGAGATCGTGCAGCAACAGGAATACGCGCCGGAAGGCATTCGAAACGTTGCTGACTGAGGACCTGCGGCCATGACAAAAATCACCAACATAACCACGAAGCAGCGAGCGCGCTTCCCTGAGTTCGTGCGGAAATGGATCGATATCGGCCTTTGCACGAAACCGGCGGATCGCGAACGCGCCGAACGCGCCATAAAGGGCCTGTACGCGCTTGCAAAGTTACGCGAACCGCGCGTGATCTGGTTGCCATGCCCACTCAGCGCCGCGCTGAGCTCTGTGGCGTACGCAACGCTGATAGCGAAGCGTTTGGTACCGGCGAGCGAAGCGATGATGGTCGGTTCGGCGGTCCGTTCGGCGGTCGGTTCGGCGGTCTATTCGGCGGTCGGTTCGGCGGTCGGTTCGGC
>Ga0207646_10001837_pt1 | contig 25647 bp, 20 predicted proteins | sample KBSK5502metaG_FD_184343 | JGI IMG/M metagenome (GOLD analysis project Ga0207646, IMG submission 184343) | Corn, switchgrass and miscanthus rhizosphere microbial communities from Kellogg Biological Station, Michigan, USA - KBS K5-50-2 metaG... | ecosystem: Host-associated > Plants > Roots >...
CGGTAGTCGAAAAGTTGGTGCGCTTGATCCGAACGATTCGGCCCGATGTGCTATTCGCGTTTGATCCAGGCAAGCGCTACCAACGCTGGCACAAGTCGGACCACCGGACGGCCGCGTACCTGGCCGCAGATGCGGCTCGGGCTGCCATGTGGCGGCTCCTTTTCGAAGGTCAGATTATTCAGGACGGCCTCAAGGAGTACATGATTCCCGAATACATGTTTTATGACGGCGCTCATGAAGACGAGAATATGCGGATCGACATCGGTGAGTTTGTAGAAAAGAGAGTAAGTGCAGGCGCAAAATACGTTAGCCAATTTGGACCCGGCTGGAACAAGTATAAGCCGCAACTCTCGGAGGTCGAGTTGAAGAAAATGAGGGACTCGGTGCGCGCCGCGATCAGAATGAAGGACGGAAGGCCAATCGAAGGATTTCGATACTACAAAGGTCTGCCGGATTCGATAGGAAAATAGCTCGCGGCGTTCCCTGCCCTGCGGAACCGGTTTGTGCGCCCTTAGGTTGATGATAGAGTTCCCACATGACGAGGCACGGCAATTGCCCGCCAAGCTGAGATGGAGGCTTTACCGTGAAACGAATTGGCAAGTTTGTTCTAACGGTGTTGCTGGCCGGGCTCCCGGCAGTGGCTCAGGCGCCGCCGGAAAGCGGGTGGCTGGCTCTTTTCAACGGGAAGGATCTGACAGGTTGGAGGAAGAATGGGAATGAGAAGTGGATCGCCGAAAAAGGCACGATCCTATCTGAGAGCACAGCCAACAAGTACGGTTATCTAACCACGGAGAAGACCTATCGCGACTTCGATCTGCAACTTAAATTCAAAGGTGAGGCAGCCGGTAATAGTGGTTTATTTTTTCACGCGCGGATCACGGGCATCGATCCGGAACACGGCCCGGACATCGAAGGGATGCAGGTGGAAGTGGATCCCGGCGTGGGGAAACACACCGGCGGTCTGTATGAAAGTGGTGGCCGAGGTTGGGTTGTCATGCCGACGCCCGAGGGTGAGCGGGCGCTAAAGCCAGGCGAATGGAATGATCTTGCGGTGTCGGTTCGCGGCAGTCATATCGTAATTCATCTGAATGGGTTTCAGGTTACGGACTACAATGACGCCTCGCCGAAATTCACGGATGGCGTGATTGGCTTGCAGATTCACACCGGTGGCGGCGTGAAGATGAGATGGAAAGACATATACATCAAGGAGAAGTAGAGCCGTTCTTTTTCCACACGGCTAGTTAAATTTTCTTTCGCAGCTCATGCTATGAGTAAACGAGACCGTCGCACGTTTTTTCAAACTTCCGCGGGGGCTTTAGCAGCCAGCCTAGGCCCGGCGGCGCTCGCCAAGCTGAACCTTGGGGTTCTTCCCGACGACATTGCGACTGAGGCTGGCGCAGCGCAGACCGCTCAACCCGTAGCCTCCAACGAGGGCAGGAAGCCGCTGCGTCTGGGCCTGATCCTTGGAGTTGGCCTGGACCCTGATGCCTCCATGGCCAAGGTCCAGGATTTGGGCCTGCCAACCTGCCAGGCATTCGTGGACGATTTCAAGCCAGGGCTGGCAGAACGACTGCGTCAGGCCCTCGACAAGCACGGAATAGAGGTTACTTCGCTCGTCGTCGGCGGACCTGGAAAGGAGGTATGGGATTTCTACCAAGGGCCGCTGACGATAGGTCTTGTTCCACGGGAGACGCGGGCAGCTCGCATCGCGCACATCAAGAAAGCTTCGGACTTCGCCAAGCAATGTGGCATTCCGGCGGTCCAGACACACTGTGGATTTATCCCCGAAAATCCCAATGACGCGGTATACCGAGAAACGGTGACGGCGATGCGCGACGTGGCCTCTTATTGCAAGGGGAATGGCCAAAATTTCCGTTACGAGACCGGTCAGGAGACTCCCATCACCTTGGTACGAGCCATTCAGGATGTCGGAATGGACAATCAGGGCGTCAACTTCGATCTTGCCAACCTGATTCTCTACGGCAAGGCGAACCCTGTTGACGCCATTGAACTCCTCGCACCCTACCTGCAGGGGATTCACGCCAAGGACGGGCTGTGGCCGACAAACCCGAAGGAGCTCGGTGAAGAGGTTCCGATCGGCAGAGGCAAAGTGGATTTTCAACGCATTATCGCGCGTTTGAAGGAGCTGAATTATCGCGGGGCGGTCACCATCGAACGGGAGATTTCTGGGGCCCAGCAAGTGGAAGACGTGCGGGCTGCGAAGGCTTATCTGGAAAAATTGATCGGATAATTCACAGTGGGTTGGGCGAGGAAAAGAATTTTCTTGCGTAAGAAAAGTAAATCGCGCAGAAATTCATTAAGAACATCGCCAGGATGTATTTAGTACCAGGAGGAAATATGTCAAAAGATTTGAAACAGCCGCCGAACTCCTCGGACAAAATCGATCGCCGCAAATTTATCGGCGTAGCCGCGGCCACGGCTGGCGCGATGTTGATCAAGCCAGCGCTGGTACACGGCACAGCCGCGAACTCCGCAATTCGAGTGGGCCTGCTTGGTTGCGGCGGGCGAGGCACTGAGGACGCAACGAATCTGGTGGACACCGGTGGCGCTCGCGTCGTGGCGCTAGGCGACCTCTTTCGCGATCAGCTCGATGCCGCTCATGCGCACTTCGATAAGATCCAGCAAGCTAAAGGTTACGCCGCGATCGACGCGTCGCAGCTCTTCGTCGGCCCCAACGCGTATCAGCAAATCGCTGCGTCCAAGGAATTGGACGCCATCGTAATTGCCACTCCCCCTTATTACCATCCTCGGCATCTGGAAGTCGTCGTGGCCGCAGGCAAGCACGTCTATCTCGAAAAGCCCGTCGCCGTTGATGTTCCCGGCGCGCTGAAAGTGATCGAAATCGGCAAGCGCGCGGAAGGCAAACTTAGCCTAGATGTCGGATTCCAGATTCGCGATTGCCCGCCATTCGTCGAAATGGTACGGCGCATCCATGATGGGGCGCTCGGTAAGATTGTCTGCGGAGAAGCTCACTATCTTACCGGCTACATCGACCGGCCGGCATGGCCGAACGCCTCCCCTGCCGAGCATCGCTTGCGCAACTGGGTATACGACCGTGTTCTTTCTGGCGACATCATCGTGGAACAAAACATTCACGTAATCGACATTTGCAACTGGATTCTCAAAGCTCATCCGCTGAAGGCTTCTGCGACTGGCGGGCGCCAAGGCCGGCCTGCCAACGATGGCGACGCGTTTGGAAATTACAACGTGCTCTTCCACTATCCCGACGGGGTCGACGTGACCTTCAGCTCCGCACAATTTGCCAAAGGCTGGTGGGACGTCACCGAGCGATTCTTCGGCACCAAAGGCACCTCGCAGTCTCCTTACACCGGTCCGCTCGGCATCTGGGGCGATGAACCGTGGCAAGCCAGCGGTTCCCCCGCAAAAGATCGATCTGAGCCCCAGGCGTTCTCGGTCACCGGAAGCTTTACTTCCAATCTCGAGTTCGCCGATCTGGAAAAGAAGAAGGCCTTCGTCGAGAGCATCAGTAGCGGCCATTTCCATAACCAAGCGGACAAGGGCGCCGAGTCTGCTCTTTCCTGCATGATGGCGCGCAGCGCCGCATACCAGGGACGCGAGGTCACCTGGGACGAACTCATGAAGTCGACCGAGGTGTGGGATCCGAAGATCGACCTGAATAAATTCGCCTAGCGGGCTCCTTGCCAAGTTGCGAGAGCAAGCAGGCTGTGGGGGAGGTGCGCAAATGCGCCGAGCATCGCGTCGCGAATTTCTGAAATCCTCGGTCACCGCCGGCTGTGCTGCAGGTCTTGGCGGCGGCTTATCCGAATATATAGCCGTGGCGGGCGTTAACACGCCCTACGCAGCTTCGATCACAACGAAATCGCCTGCTCCGCTCCCCATCAAAAAAGGCGTTCTCCTGGAGATGCTGCCGGAAAATCTCAGCTATGCCGACCGTTTCAAACTGGCGCGTGCCGTAGGCTTTGAAGTCGTGCAAGCGCCCACCGAGCCTGACCAACGCAAGGCTGAAGAAATCAAAAGAGCCGCCGATGGCGCCAACATTCGAATCGACTCCGTCATGAACATGGACCACTGGAGGTTTCCGCTATCCTCTAGTGACTCTGCCGTGCTGGAAAAGAGCCTAGCGGGAATGCGCACATCCCTGCATAACGCCAAGCTCTGGGGTTCGGATGCGGTTTTGCTCGTTCCCGCCGTCGTGAATCCGCAAACCTCTTATCGCGACGCTTGGACGCGCTCGCAGCAGCAGATCCGCAAACTTATTCCTCTTGCCGAAGATTTGAAAATCGTGATCGCCATCGAGGAAGTCTGGAACAAGTTCCTTCTGAGCCCGATTGAAATGGCCAGCTACATCGACGAGTTCCACAGCCCGTGGATCAAAGCGTGGTTCGACGTCGGCAACGTGCTGCTCTACGGCTATCCGCAGGACTGGATTCGAACGCTAGGCAAGAGGATCGTGAAGGTCCACCTCAAAGATTTCAAGCGCCGAGAAGACGGATACGCCTGGGTTAATCTCGGCGACGGCGATGTAGACTGGACGGCAGTGCGCCAAGCCTTCACTGAAATCGGATACGCCGGCAGTGCCGTGACGGAACTGGAAAAAGGCGATGAGCCCTACCTGCGTGACGTGAGCAACCGCGTGGACCGGCTGGTCCTCGGCCGATCCTGAGAGTCGCCGCAGCGATATTTGCTTCCCAGTGGAAAAGGATAGCCAGACTCGAGCCGTCTCCGCGTAGCTAGCGGGAAAAATTCTGGACGCCATTCCGTAGGCCAGTGACAATTCGAGATATGCGCCGCTCATCTAGAATGGGTAGTCGAAGAGATTTTCTCGCCCTGGCTTGTGCTTTTTTGTTTCCGCAGCTCCGCCGAAAGAAATCCGATTTTAGTCCACTTTCTGCGCTAACCCCAATTCACTTTCGCGAGATTGCCCACAGCGCCGGGGTGGATTTCGTACTTCAGAACAATCCTACGCCGCGCAAACACATGATTGAAACCATGCCAGGCGGCGTCGCCGCTTTTGACTACAACAATGACGGACGAACGGACATTTTTTTCGCGAACGGGGCGTCGATCCCCTCACTCGAAAAGGATTCACCTAGGTTTTCGAACCGCCTCTACCGCAACGACGGCGGAATGCGCTTCACCGACGTTACGTCGGAGGCTGGAATTGCAGGCGCGGGCTATTCGATGGGCGTGGCGGCTGCGGACTACAACAACGATGGCCATACGGATCTGTTCGTCGCGGGCGTTTATCGGAACATACTCTATCGCAATCAGGGCAACGGCAAGTTTGAGGACGTAACCGAAGCGGCAGGCATAAAAAGCGACAAATGGTCTGTGGCCGCCGGCTGGTTTGACTATGACAATGATGGATGGCTGGACCTATTCGTAGTCAATTATGCGCACTGGACGCCGGACTTTGATCGCTACTGCGGCGAGCGTGACCGTAATCTGCGGGTCTACTGCCACCCAAAGTATTTCGAGGGGCTCGCCAACACGCTTTACCGGAACCGGCGCGACGGGACTTTCGAGGATGTCACCGCCAAAGCGGGCATCGCCGCACACATTGGCCGCGGCATGAGCGTTGCCTTCGCCGACTACGACAACGACGGCCTGACGGACATTTTTGTGACGAATGACAATATGCCGAACTTCCTGTTCCACAATCAAGGCGACGGAACGTTCAAAGAGGTTGCGCTCGAAGCCGGCGTGGCGCTTACCAACTACGGCCTGCCCGTGGCAAGCATGGGGGCAGACTTTCGCGACTACGACAACGACGGTTTACCCGACCTCAATATCACGGCCCTGGCGGGCGAAACGTTTCCGTTGTTTAAGAATCTGGGCAAAGGCTTATTCCAGGATGCGACGCATCAGAGCCGACTAGCCGCACTCACCACCACGCGCAGTGGCTGGAGCAACGGTTTCTTTGATTTTAACAACGACGGCTGGAAGGACTTGTTTACCGCTAATTCCGATGTAAACGACCTGATTGACTTATTTCAATCCACGCACTACAAGCAGCCCAACACGCTCCTCGCAAATCTTCAAGACGGCACGTTTCAGGACGTTTCAGCGGAAGCAGGTTTTACGCTCGCTCGGGCCCACCGCGGTAGCGCCTTTGCGGATTTCAACAACGACGGAAGAATCGACATTGTGGTGAGCGCTCTTGGTGAACCCGCCGAGCTCTGGCAAAACATCAGTCCGGAGCTCAATCACTGGTTGATGCTCAGGTTGATTGGCACCCGAAGTAACCGAGATGGGATAGGTGCGATCATTCGGTTGGGCAATCAGTCGAATCACGTCACCACGGCGGTAGGCTACGCCTCGTCGAGTCCATCGGCGGTGCATTTCGGAACTGGCAAGCTCGAGAAGATCGAGCAAATTGAGATTCGTTGGCCAAGCGGTATTGTTCAGGTCCTGCGAAACGTTGCAGCCAACCAGGTTCTCGAAGTCCACGAGCCCTCGAAATAGGCCCGGCATTATGGCTTTCTAAGGCGGTGTTATCTCCTCATCTCGTCGGGCGGTCGCTGTCGCCGTAGCGGCAGAGCGCTGGGTCGTTTGATATTCCTCAAGCATTTCCCTGGCGAGACCGGGCTGGCCCGTTTCCTGGTAAGCTCTTGCGAGTTGGTAGTGCAAGCTGCCGTCTTCGTCTGCAGCGAGTGCCGCTTTGAGATGGGGTATGGCGTCGCGGGCTCTTCCGACGGCCAGGTATGCGCGAGCCAGAGCCTTGTGAGCAGCGATCAGCTTCGCATCGCGGCTCACAGCGCGCAAAAGCAAGGGGACCGCCTCTTCCGCTCGCTGCAGGTCGAGCAGGGTTTCACCAGTTAGATAATTCAACTCCGCAGAGGCTGGCTGCTGGCGGAGCAAGCCTTGAAACAATGGCAAGGCGCCAGCATAGTCTTGGCTGAATTTCAAACTAATGGCCAATTGTTTCTGAATCTGCTTGTCAAGGGGCGAAAGTTTAAGGGCGTCCCGCCATTCCTGAGCGGCTTCGGCATATCTTTTCTGGCCATTCAAGATGTGGGCTTTTAGCTCATGTTGTTCCGTCGAAGGAGGCAATTGGCCTAAGCGCGCAAAGGCTTGAAGAGCCAGCTCGTTATAGGCTCGCGAGCGCCAGTAGTATGACTCGGGAGAACGCGTGCCTTTTGCGGAGGTGAGAAGCCCGAGAAATTGTCCTTCGCGAAACTGGCACTCGAGCGTCTGCGCGCGGCAGTCGGGTTCAGGAACCCGCTGCTCCTTTTCCTCTTCGAGGCTAGCCCAGTCTGGATGTCCGCTCCGGCGGTAAACCTCCGCCACCTGAGCGTGCAGACCCCGCATCGCTGGCATCTTCTCCAGAGCACTACGGTACAGATAGAAAGCGCTAGAAAGCTGTTGCTCGCGGAGTCGCGTCTCCGCCACCAGCGCCTGCCAGTACGCGGAGTCTGGCGCGGTTTCTTGCAAATCATCAAAGGCTCGAACGGAGAGAGATTCGTAGCAGCGTCCCAATCCGTACCAGGCCGACGAGTTTTCGGGATCAAGATCAGTTAGCTTCCTGTATTGCTCCGCTGCCTCCGCAGGGCGGTTGAGCGACAACAGAGCGCCAGCGAGCATCTCGAGCGCGTCACGGTGATCCGGTTGCAGACTCAGGACCGTCTTCAGCGCCCCGACGGCCGCGGGAATTTGGCCGAGTTGTAGGCGCGCAGCGCCAAGGAAGAGCCATGCAGGAGCAAGCATGGGGTCGAGCTTAACGGCTGTTTCCAGCGGCGGTAGCGATTGGCGTTCGTCTCCGGCCATGTGCAGCGCCATGCCGAGGTTCAGCATCAGGCCCGCGTTGTTGGGCACTGCCTGATTCAATTCGCGGTAGAGGGGAATTGCCTGCGCAAACTTGCCCTCGGCCATGAATTCCTTGGCACGCTGCGACTTGGCTGCCAAGTTCTCCGACTGCGCAAAGAGGTCCGATCGCGGGAGGAGGATCGAAACCAGGCAGAAGAAAAGCGCTTGCGCAGCTCTCGTCACTGTTCTCTTACTCCAAGAGGTTCATTATAGACAGATGCTTTCCCGGGCGTCAGCACGCAATCCGGTGCCAAGTGAGCACAAAAAAACGAAGAGCGCAGGTCCTCCGGCCTGCGCTCCAAGATGCTGCGGGGCACGCGAAAGCTTGCCCGACTAGAGTCTAATCGTCAGAACGAGAATCGGAATCCAAGGCGGAACTGTCGCTCGTCATCCTTGGCTCCCGTGATCGTCAGGAAGTTTGCGCTCGTGATGTCACCGCTCGGATTCTTGAAATGCGGTGAGTTGGATAAATTGGCGGCGTCAGCGCGGAATTGCAAATTCAAGCGCTCCGTGAGGTTAAAGGTGCGGAACAGGCTGAAATCCAAATTAACCGAGCCCGGTCCATATAAGGTGTTGCGACCTACTGTCCCATACCCGACGCGAGTCACTGGCGCAAATGCTGAAGGATCATAGAAGGGCTGGCCCGAGCCGACGCCACCCAGTTTCTTTACCGGCCCCACCTGGTCTGGCGTCTGCGTCTGATCAACCGCGTTCAAGGAAGCACCGGAGGCCGTAAGATTGAACGGCTGGCCGGAAATGGCGCTGAAAATACCACTGATCTGCCATCCACTAAGAACTTTCGTGGCTACTCCGCCACCACTGGCCCACTGCTTTCCTTTGCCAAGCGGAAGTTCGTAGACGTAAGCCAGTTGGAAGATCTGCGGCGTGTTGAAACCGGCCGGAGCGCGGTTGCGCCCCAGCACGCTGGGGTCGTTCCAATTCAAGCTAGCCCAGCCATCGTCATCGGTAAGGTCTATGGCTCTCGAGTAGGTGTAAGCTCCTTTGATCATCAGACCGTGAGAGAACTGGCGATTGATGGCAACCTGAAGGGCGTGATAGTTGGCGCTCAGCCAACCTTGGAAGAGAAGCGTCTGCGAAGTACGGCCAAAGGCCTGTACAAGGCAGGTTTGCGTCGTAAAATCCGCCGTCTTGCAGTTCAAGGGTTGCCCCAAATTACCCGTGCCAGGCAGGGAGGCATTGATGTCCAAGTCCGCGAACTGGTGAACTGTCTGCGTGCCAACGTATCCTACGGAGACGAGGAAGTTAGCCGGAAGCTTGCGCTCTACTACGAGGTTCCAGGATTCGATGTAACCCCGCTTCAGTTCGCCCGGACCTACGGTGCGTTCCAAAGCTTGGGGGGGCAGTTGAATAGTGCCGCTGCTGATGTCCGGACAGCATACGGACCCAATCCCGACTGGGATTGCTCCGCCCGGGAGCGGCGAAGCTAGCGGCGAAAGCGATGAGTAGGGAAGGAAGCTGTTTGCTCCGACAAAGTTTGAGCCCACAGTGAGAGGGTAAAAACCGCGAAGCGGCCTCGCCAGAGGCAGCGGGTCGACGGTGATACCGAAGCCGGTCCGCACCACGGTATCATTGTTGATCTGGTAGGCCAATCCGACGCGAGGAGCGAATAGCTTCTTGCTCGTAGTGACCCCAAGGCTCCCAGGATTGCCCCCGATGCCGCCCAGTAGCACATTGTTCGTAGTGAAGTCGTAGCGGTCAAACTGGAAAGAGCCGTTCCGCGTCATGAGCGGATAGTATTCGTAGCGCAGACCGAGCGTGGCCGTGAACTTGTTGGTAATGCGATAGCGATCGCCGATAAACAAGCCGTATTGCCATTCCCGGGCCGTTGCCTTGATGAATTGTTCGCTCTTACCCACGCCGATAGCGTCTCCAGCACCAGTACCCAGCTCGCCGGCAAGGCCGAGCTCGAACTGTGCAAGAGCATTGAACTGGTTAGGGGCAGCGCCTCCATTCAGGGCTGTGACGCCGCCACCAAAATCGAACTCACCTCGCGGGCCCGCGCCCAGCTCGGGCTGCCAGTGGTTAAGATGGTGATGGACAATGTCGATTCCGGCGCTGACCTGATGCTTACTGTGGGACCATCGTACGTTGTGCGAGGTCGTGAAGCTCCAATCGTTACGGAACGCGGGATTCCATCCCTCCGGATTGCCCATATTCGCATAGCCGGAAACCGCAAAGTAAGGAAAACCGCTGCTGCGCAGATCCGCGCCGTTATTGGTGCCGGGAATCCCTAGCACGTCCGATCCGATGTTCGTACCGAAGTCAGGGGTTTGGCCGTACTCGCTCATGCGCGTAAAACCTATGTTGCCGTCGACCACCAGATTGGGTGAAAGCGTCAAGGTGTGACCCACCGTGACGAGTTGCACGAAAGAATGGAACTTGCCGAGTCCACCATCGCACGCACAATCTCCGATGGCCTCGCCCAAGCTGGGCACGCCGGTAAAGACCGACTTCATGGCGCTGTACTTCGCAAAGAGGGTGTGTTTGTCAGTGCGGACCCAGTCGACTTTGCCGTCAAAATTGTGGCGGTTCAGACTCTGAGTGGCCGACTTGAAATAGTTATCAATATTGCCGGCTCCGGTTGGGGCCGGAAGCAGCGCCAGAATCTTCGCCGCGATGGGGTCGACGGGTATGGCCGCCTGGTTAGCAAACGGAGTGCGCCCGGTGCCGTCCGCGTTTCCTGTATGCGGGTCATAGATGACCGTGCCGGTACCAGTAAAGTCTCCGGCGATTAGCGCCGCAGTCGGCACAGTCACAAGACCGGTGCTGCGGTTATCACGTTCGAGTGTCCCGTTGTAGCTCCCAAAAAAGAAGAGCTTGTCCTTCTTGATTGGGCCACCGAAGGTGCCGCCAAAGTCGTTCAAACTGCTGTCGCCCTTTTCTGGGCTGTTGGCCTTAGTCTCAAAGAACTGCCGCGCTCTGAGGCCCTGATCTTGGTGGTACTCAAACAACACGCCGTGGAATTGATTCGTCCCTGATTTGGTGATCACGGTGATGGCTGCGCCGCCGGTCATGCCCTGCTCAGGGTCGAAATTGTTCGTGGAAATATTGACTTCCTGAATGGTTTCTGCCGGCGGTATATACACGGCGTGGTGAGGCAACCAGACGAACACATCCGCAGCGCCATCTACACGCGTGTTGTTGTTATTGCGGTTGGTACCATTAATGTTTGTGCTCAAACCGCGTTCCGGCGTATCCGCAATAGCGTTTTGAAACACTCCAGGTGTCGCGCCAGGCACAAGATTAATCAGCGTCTGGAAATTGCGGTACTGGTTGAGCGGCATGTCCAGGATGGCTTTTGACGTGAGTTCGGTGTGAAGGTCGGTTTTTTCGGTCTGCAGAGTCACAGCAGATGCCTCGACTGTGACCTGTTCGGTCATCGCGCCCACTTCTAACCTCGCGTCAGCGTTGGCGACCGTGTTGGCTGCAATGGTCAAACTTGTTTGCGTAAGAGGCTTGAAGCCACTAGCGGTCACTTTGAGGTCGTAGTCACCCGGCCGAAGATCGGTGACAGCGTAATGGCCATTTTCGTCAGCGTCCGCTTCGCGCTGAATACCTGTAGCACGGTTCGTGATAACCACGTGAGCCTTCGGAACCCCTGCACCGCTTTGGTCCACGATGGTGCCGCTTACCGACCCATACAACACCTGAGCACGGGCGTCGCGAACGTATCCGAGCAGAAAGAAGCTGAGAGCAAAGCAAAATAATAGTGAAATATGTGATTTCATCTTGGACATCCCCCGCCTCCATATTTTCGACTTGATTGCGGGCCATTTGGCCAAATGGGTCGACTTCAACAGTGTTTCAACTCGGCCGCCGCCAAGGGGCCGGACATTTTGAACGTCCGGGGAAGCAAGCCCGATAGCAGTGCACCGCTGCGATTTTGGCTGAGTTGGTAGCTGTCCGGTCAAAGCCCAGCTTTAGCGCAACCCTCGGCGTAAGAAAGCACCCCTGAGCCCCGACGTTGGGCGAAAATTATCAATGGTGAGAACATCTTGTCAAGGACTTTTATTACTTTTTCGAACTAACTTCATGCAAAATACTGAAGAGGCGCATGACTTATTTATGTTTTGAGATTTATCTTCGGTTGACGCCCAGCAGAGGTTTCCAATGTATCGAATGAAGCATTGCAAGACCCAGCGTGAACGCGACTTGCACGTAGTCGAGGCTCTCGTGCGAAGGTTCGGAGCTCTCTCTCAAGTCGAAATCCACGAACTTACTCATCTGCGGCGCAGCACCATCTCCGGGCTTGCGCGCGATTTGCTGAAACAGAGAAGGCTCATTGAGGCCGGTCGCTCTGACAACTCTATGGGCAGGAAGCGGATTCTGCTTCGCCTCAACGAGGAGCACGGCTTTTTCCTGGGAGTGGGATTCGACGACGAAGCCGTGCTGGCAGCAGTGATGGACCTTCGTCCAAGGATCCGCTCGATGGTGCGTGAAGCCACGCGATTGGAAGGAGGCATGAACGGCTTGGCGCACCAGCTCCTATCTTGCGCACACGAAGCCGTGAAGCAGGCCGGCCTTCATTCAGAATCGATTCTAGGGATTGGCCTCGCTGGCTCAGGCTTGGTGAATAGCCAGGAGGGCACGATGGTGATGTCTTCCACCATCGAGTCTTTCAAACAGGTGCCGCTTCGACGCATGTTCGAAAAAGAGTTTTCGGTTAGCGTACTGCTGGCGAATTTCGCTAGCGCAAAGGCAGTCGCCGAAAGGACGCTCGGCGCAGGCGCGATGGCCGACGACATGATTTATGTTGAATATGGCAAGACCGGGATCGGTGCCGGGATTATCAGCGGCGGAGAACTGATTCACGGCGCTGGGTACGCAGCAGGCGAGTTGGGCCATACGCACGTGACCGAAGAAGGTCCGCCGTGCAAGTGCGGCAGTTTCGGTTGTTTAGAAGCGCTGGCAGGAGCGGCGGCGATCGAGTCGAGAATTCGCAAGGCCATCGCCGAAGGCAGTGGCTCGGAGGTGGTGTCGTTGGCTGGAGGTGATCCCGCTGCCGTTTCGGGGTGGATGGTGCTCAAAGGTGCGCAGATGGGTGACAAGACCTGCAGCGCTATTGTGGAGCAGGCAGCGAACTACTTAGGGTTGGGACTCGCCAACCTCGTGAACCTTTTTAACCCCTCAGTTCTAGTTCTTGACCAACGGCTGAAGCTCGCTGGGCAGGGGCTACTGGAGCAAGTAATAAAGGTGGTCAAAAGGCAGGCGTTAAGCTATTCAACGAAAAATGTGAACATCCGCTTCGGAAGCTTGGGTGCCGAGGCCAGCGTTCTAGGCGCGGGCTCGATAGCGCTTGAGAAACATTTTGAGATTCCAGCTCTGAAGCCTCCGCGATTTCTGATCGAGTCTATTTCCGGCCCGCCGCATCGCGGTTTAAGGCAGGAGACACTCGCTATGGCAGTTTCCGACCCAATGCCAGGGTCTCCCGTGTCTCGTCTGGCCCCTGAGTGAATCCTAGCCTTAGCGTCTGACACTCCGGCCGGTCCCCTGACGGATCGTCATGATTTGGTCCGCTTGAATCCTGTCCCAGGCTTCGGTGCGGCCGTCCGGCCAGTAGACGATCAGTTCATCAATCCTGGCTTGCTCTCCTAATCCAAAATGAACACGGACATCATTGGCGCTCAAGTAGCTCGAATCCGTGTGGGCGCGCCGCATGAGTTTTCGTCCGTTTTGACGAACCTCGATCCTGGCACCGATTCCAAAGCGATTTCCGTTAGCCGCTTCCAGGCGAACCAGGAGCCAGTGATTGCGGTTGATAAATCTGGTCTGGTTTAGCAACAGCCGCACAGGGCCATTGTTGTTGGCAATCACAATGTCGATGGCACCGTCGTTGTCAATATCCCCGAAAGCTGCTCCGCGGCTTACCTCGGAAATCGAAAGGGCAGGCCCAGCAACTCCGGTCACCTCGCGAAACTTCTTTCCATCGCCTTCGTTGTGGAACAACTGATTGATTTGATCGAACGGATACGGGCTCCCGCGCAAGGACGCAATACGGTTCACAGCACCGTTGGCGACAAAAAGATCCAGATGACCGTCATTGTCATAGTCAAACCATTCCGTACCGAATCCGGTGTAGGGCAAGGTCGCCTGCAGGAGTCCAAGTTCCGCCGAACCATCGTAGAAGTTTCCACGGCTATCGTTGACGTAGAGATTGCAACCTTCATGAGTCAAGTTAGTTTTGAAGATGTCCTCATCTCCGTCATTGTCAAAGTCCGCGGAGGTCACACCCATACCGGCTTGAGAGGCGCCCTCGACGTTGTAGGCGGTTCCCGACAATAGGCCTTTTTCCTTGAACGTGCCGTTACGCTGATTGACCCACAGGTGAGCGGCGGCGCCGTCATTGGCGACGTATATGTCCGGCCATCCATCGCCATTGAAGTCAGCACAGACCACTCCGAGGCCGGGTCCGACGGCGGCGCCGATTCCGGCACTTTCTGTGACATCTTCGAAGGTGCCGTCGCCGCGGTTTCGGAAGAGACGCGCCGGAACCGGCTGGTACATTTTCGGCGTGCAATAATCGCGCTCTCCCGTGGACAAGTAACAGCTCTTGTTGCCTTTCTGCGTGAAGTCCAGATAGTTTGCTACAAAAAGATCGAGACGCCCATCGCGGTCATAGTCGACCCAGGCGGCACTTGCGCTCCAACGGGGGTCATCGACGCCGGCCTGCGCCGTGACGTCTGTGAATGTGCCGTCACCATTGTTGTGGTACAGAACGTTGTGTCCGAAGTTTGTCACGTACAGGTCCTGGAATCCGTCATTGTCGTAGTCCCCGACAGCGACTCCCATTCCATAACCGATATGCCCGACTCCAGCTTCTTCGGTGACATCTACAAACGCCAGTTTTCCGGTTTCACTTAGTAGATTACGGAAGAGGCGATTGCCAGGCTTAGAGCCCGGCGATGGTGGAAACTTCGCGAGCCGAAGATCCTGAGTTGGGTCGAGCATGGTGCCCTGCACGAGATAAACGTCCAGGTCACCGTCGTTGTCGTAATCGAACAGAGCCACGCCGGCTCCCATGATTTCCGGCATGTAGTACTGGCCGATAGCGCCGTTGAAATGATGAAACTTCAGGCCGACTTCTTCGGCAGCCTCAAGAAACAGCGAAACCTGCTTGGGATGAGCGACGGCCGTACTCCACGGCGTGCTCACACCTCCAGCAAGCCCCAAGGAGAGCAACTCCAAAAAATCGCGACGACTATAGATGTGCCTCTGCTTTTCTGTAAGGCGTTCGGCGGCGTGCCGCTTCCATTTTTTCACGGCGAAGTCCCAGGCGGGGTTTCCAGCATGCGGAGGTCGCGCTCGATGCTGTCAATTAGGCCGGACTGCCCGCGTGCGACAGCTCCATCCCGGGCCTGGCGTAGGTGGCGCAAAGCATTCTGCCGGTCCCCGGAACGTGCGAACGCCGCGCCCAGAGCGTAGATGTAGCGCGGCGTGTTTTCATCTTCCGGCTCAATCGTCTTTTCCAATTCTTTGATTCCTTCACTGTAGGCGTGCTGACTGACCAGCACGCGACCGAGGTTGAAGTGTGCCCGCCGATCAGTAGGCTTGTTGTCGATGGCCGTACGGTACTCGGCTGCGGCTTCCGCCAACTTGCCTTGCCGCTCCAGGAGGTACCCGATATTGTTGTGGGCGGCGGAGTGAAAAGGATCGATTTCGATGGCTTTCCGAAAAGCGTCCTCGGCCTGTTCAAATTTTTGAGCGTCAAGAAGAAGCACACCGTAGTTGTAATAACCTTCAACAGAGCCTGGTTCCAGGCGGGCTGCAGCACGATAGTGCTCCTCCGCTTTCTCGAATTGACCCAGCCGCCCGTAGAGTTCGACCAGATTGATGTGCGCCTGAACCATGTGTGAATCAATTTCGAGGGCTTTCTCGTGAGCTGTCACGGACTCTTCCAGCCTTCCCTGCCGCTCAAGCTCGATACCCATCTGCACTTGATTCGTGGCGCTCAGATTGAGCGCCCGAAGGTCATTTAGCAGCGGGTCATTCGGCGGGGGTACCCCATCCTTGTTTTTCTCGAAGAGCTGAACCTGTTCGTTAGCCTTCCCATCCTGCCCGAGCGCGCGATAGATCAACGCCAGAGCATAATGGGCAGCGCCGAAGTCCGGAAACAACGCGCACGCTTTACCGTAGGCATCGGCGGCCCCGGCGAAATCCCGGCGGGCCGCACGAACTCTTCCCAACCCATAATAGGCATCGGCATTATCGGGATGTTGCTTCACAATCGCACGGTAGAGTTCCTCGCTTTCGCTCAAGTCGGCGGAAGCGAGCAGGCAGTTAGCTAGGTGCAATTGTGCCGGGACATAGTCGGGAGCGACCCGCAGTGCTCTGCGAAGCGTGACTGCAGACCGGTCACAGTGTCCACCGACGCTCTCGACCGTGGCAAGATAATAGTCCCACCTAAAGGCTGATGGCGCGAGTTGGCTGGCGCGCCGATAGGATATTGCCGCCTCTTGGAAAAGACCGTAGGTCTGCAGGATCATCCCCAGCCGACCGATTGCGGTGTCGTCGTCCGGGTGAGTGCGGACGCTAGCATACGCCTCTTGAATCTGGCTTCGGACACCAGAAGAGAAATCGTCAAGAGCAAGGGGAGCCAGGTCGGGAATGGCTGGTGCGTTTTGAGCCCGCGCTCCGCACGCAGCGAGAATCAGCGTTTGGATCAACCATAACGCCTTCCTCATTCCCTTTTCTCCACTCGATTGGGATGCTAGCATCGCTCGAAATCCCAGGTCAATCTTGCCGGCAAGCAGCGATCCTTCTCGAGAATAACTTCGGCAACAGACCCGGAATTGACACCGCTTGTTCCTCGGCCTATAGTGCGCGCACTTTTCTGGGGAAATCTGATTGTTGCAGCGTGTGTTTCATCTTCAAGAAAACCAGACGACCGTACGCCGCGAGCTCCTTGGCGGGCTAACCACATTCATGACGATGGCATACGTGGTCGTCGTCAACCCGCGCATTCTTGCTGAAAGCGGTATGCCCCTGGAGGGCGTGCTTTTCGCCACGTGCATTTCCTCGGCGTTCGCCACTCTAGTGATGGGTTTGTGGGCCAACTATCCCATCGCCCTCGCGCCCGGAATGTCTCTAAACGCGTACTTTACGTATTCGATCGTCATCGGCCGAGGCGTGCCCTGGCAAACTGCGTTGGGTGTCGTATTTCTCTCGGGACTTGTGTTTCTGGTTCTGACTTTGACGAGCATTCGCGAGCACATTGTCAACGATATTCCTGATTGTCTAAAACATGGAACCGCCGCGGGCATTGGTCTTTTCATCGCGTTCATTGGCCTTCGCAATGCAAAAGTCATTGTCGCGAACCCGGCCACGTTCGTGGGCCTTGGCAAAGTCACAGACCGGGAATTTTTGCTGGCCGTCGCTGGACTCCTTCTCATTGCTATTCTCATGTCGCGCCGTGTTGGCGGAGCGATTTTGGTCGGCATCGTTGCGATTGCGTTCGCAGGAATTCCCCTCGGGCTCAGCCATTGGCCGGAGCATCTGTTCTCCGTCCCTCATCCGTCCGGCACTCTTTTCAAGCTCGATTTACGCGGGGCCACCAAGCTCGGTCTGGGCGAACTGGTCTTTGTGTTTTTCTTTGTGGATCTTTTTGACAATGTCGGCACACTCATCGGTGTTTGTGAGCAAGGAGGTTTTCTCCGTGATGGCAAGCTCCCGCGCGCCAGTCGTGCGTTGCTCGCAGATGCATTCGGCACCATGGCCGGCGCGCTTACGGGCACATCCACCGTAACAAGTTACATTGAAAGTGCCGCCGGGGTGGCTGCGGGTGCGCGAACGGGACTTGGCAACATTGTGATCGCCGCGCTTTTTCTGGCCGCCGTGTTCTGTGCGCCGCTTGTCGCCGCAATTCCTACCTATGCGACAGCTCCGGCGTTAATCCTGGTAGGTGCCCTCATGTGCGGCGCTGTCGCTCGGGTTCGCTGGAACGACTTCACCGAGGCGTTTCCCGCTTTCTTGACGCTCCTCGCCACTCCGCTCACGTTCAGCATCGCTACTGGCCTAAGTCTCGGCTTGCTCTCGTTCACTTTCCTTAAGCTCGGTTCCGGACGTTATCGTGAAATCACGCCCCTGATCTGGATCCTCAGCGCCCTCTTTGTACTGCGTTACGCATTTCTTGGCGCGGAATAGACCAGCTCTTCGCTACTTCGAGGGACGCATGCTGATATTCTTGCCAGAGGCTAATCTCGGAAGCCTATCCCGAGTCGCAGCGAACGGGGAAAAACGGGGGCTTTATGAAGTTGGATCGCGCGGTGCTTAGGAGTCTCCCCAAAGTTCTATTGCACGAACATTTAGACGGTGTGCTAAGACCCAAAACGATAGTTGAGTTGGCAAGAAGCGCAAGATATGGGCAACTTCCCACCGAAGATCCGGAAGAGCTCGCGCGCTGGTTCCATCAAGGAGCGAATCAGGGAAGTCTCCCAAAGTACCTCGAAGGATTCACACACACCATCGCTGTAATGCAAACGGAAGAGGCGCTGGAACGAGCGGCCTATGAACAATCGGAAGATTTAAGCCAGGACGGCGTAGTCTATTTTGAAACTCGCTTTGCTCCGATTTTTCATACTCGAATGGGACTAAGCCACCAGCAAGTGGTCTCCGCGGCCTTGAAGGGTTTGGAGCGAGGACGAAAGGACTTTGGAATTTCTTCGGGCCTGATTATCTGCGCCATGCGGAATATGGATGTATCGCTCGAAATGGCCGAACTCGCCGTCGACTTTCGCGAACGGGGCGTGGTCGGATTCGATCTGGCCGGCGAGGAGGGCGGTTATCCTCCTAAAAAACATGTGGACGCTTTCCACTATATTCAGCGGCAGAATTTCAACATTACGATTCATGCCGGTGAAGGGTTTGGGAAAGAATCGATCTGGCAGGCGATTCAATACTGCGGGGCACACCGTATCGGACACGGGACGCGATTAATCGATGACATTGCCGTCGTGAATGGCAAAGCAGTGAAGTTGGGCGACCTTGCGCAATACGTTCTCGACAAAAGAATTCCGCTGGAGATTTGCCTGCTCAGCAACGTTCATACCGGGGCCGCGCGCAGTCTGGACGAACATCCTTTCAAGATTCTCTATCAAGAAAAATTTCGCGTAACTCTCAATACCGACAATCGTTTAATGAGCGACACAACGATGACCAAAGAATTTGAAGCGGCCCGAGACACATTTTGTCTTTCGATCGAGGACTTCGAAAAGCTCACCATCAACGCGATGAAGAGCGCCTTCTTGCCTTATAATCAGCGTTACGACTTCATCTATTCAGTGATCAAACCGGGTTACGCCAAAGTCCGAAGCGGTCTGGTAACAAAGTGATCTCGACAATCTCCAGTTGCTCTTATTGCGGTCAGGCCGCCAGAGTAGCCAGAGCTTCCGCGAGGACGGTAACTCCGCGCCCAATGTCTTCTCGAGACGCGTATTCGTCGGGACGGTGGCTGTATCCGTTGCGGCACGGAATAAACAGCATCGCCACAGGTGCGGTGCGCGACATAAAGAGCGAGTCATGATAAGCGCGACTCACCATCGGAATGAAAGCCAACCGATGCTTCATGCAGCACTGAGAAAGAGTTTCAGTGATCGAAGGATCGCATTGCGCCGGCGCATCCGCATTCAACAGTTCTTCGTGGATTGAGACCTGCCGCCTGACTGCAACGGTTTGACGTGCGGCTTGAATCGCACGCATCACCGCATCACGCCGCTCGAGATTTGTGTCCCGGATGTCCACAGTCAGATGAACGCGACTGGGAATGCTGTTGACGGCACCAGGAAACACTTCACAGATGCCCACGGTGGCCACCGTATCCACTGCGCCGCTTGTCCGCGCCGCGCTTTCAATCGCGAGGATCAGTTCCGAGGCGGCGCACAGGGCGTCCCTGCGATCTGGCATCAAGACCGCCCCCGCGTGCCCTCCCACACCCGCAATGGAAAAACGCAGGCTGGCAGGCGCTGCGATCTTAGTGACAATTCCGAGAGGAATTTTCTGCTGCTCCAATAGAGGACCCTGCTCGATGTGCAATTCTACAAACGCCTTGTAGTAGCCGTCCGGAAGTTTCACTTCTTCGAGCGACCCTTGAAAGCCGGCGTTCCGGCGCACTTCCTCAATTGAAGCTCCTGCTTTGTCCAGTAACTTTCTGGCGGCATCCGCAGACATGGTTCCCGACAGCAGCCGACTGCCGAGGCATCCAATTCCAAAGCGTGTGGGTTCTTCCGAAGTAAAAAGAAGCAACTCGATCGAGCGCTTTGGGCGAAAACCGCTGTCTCGCAGCGATCGAATCGCTTCAAGACCTCCAAGTACACCAACAACTCCATCGTATTTTCCGGCGTTGGGTATTGCGTCGATGTGAGAACCGGTGCCCACCGCCGCAAGGCTTGGGTCTGAACCTGTCCAGCGCGCGAAGGTATTTCCTATGGGGTCCTGCCGCACGGCCAATCCAGCTTTCTCACAGCGGGCGATGAGCCACGCACGCGCCTTAAGGTCGGTCGGCGTAAAAACAATTCTTGTTACCGCTGGAGCTTCAGCATCAGAAATTAATGCCAGCTCCTCAATTTCATTTACCAGACGCTCTCGATCTACACCTATGGTCATCGGGCGGATTGTGCCAACGGATGGCGGTTCCAATCTTTGTAAATGAGATACTTGGCAGCAACCTTTCCGATCGCTCCGAACCACTGCGGGCACCACGGCGCCATCCAGATGAAATCGCCGGCCGCGACCGGATACCACGAATCACCAAGCCGATAAATACCGCCGCCCTCGAGCATCAGCAGTCCGTGCTCCATCACATGCATTTCAACCATGCTCAGCGACGCTCCCGGCTGATATACCATCGTATTCACTGCAAAATCGAAATTCATCGTATCCGGAAGCAGGCATCTCACCTCTAAGCTTTCATCATCGCCAAGCGAATGGGAAGGAACCACGTCTTCCCTGGAAATAAGTACGCGGGGCGACGCAACTGAATCGAGCCGCTGGTATCGTTTCTCAATGACCGCGGCTCGGCTTTGACTCGTGGCTACGATTCGATGTGGCAAGTCTTCGGGCAAGTAAGCATAGCCGTGGATTCCCACGCCGCTCTGGCGGCCGTCAACTTCCAAACGAAGCTGCCCTTCCAGCACAAAGACGAAGCGCTGCGCCGAAGTCGGTCCAAGTTCACCGCCGGATTCGAATTCGGCTGTGTACTGCACAAATCTCGCGCCCAATGCCGGGCTCGCATGCACAATAGCTGCGCACTCCTTCATGCCCGGCAATGTGGTGCGAACGAAAGTATCCGCCGTCAGAAGCAGATGGTTATGTTGCTGGGAGCTTCGCGTTTGACCGAGTCTATGCACGGCGCATCCTTTTTTGTAATTCAGAAGAACTCGCAAGCTGATCGAGCAAGTGCAATCCGCATTCGAGTGCTTTTGCCACATCTTCCATCTCTACCGATTCCGCAGGGTCGTGGCTGATCCCCCCAGGAGTTCGCAGAAAGATCATGGCCGCAGGCACTTTTTCGGCCAGGATCATGGCGTCATGCCCGGCGCCGCTGACCATGCGATGCGGCTGGCAGCCGGTTTTGCGAATTGCTTCCTCGATCTGGTCGACAAGAAACGGATTCATTGCCGCTGCTTTCTGATTCAATAACACCCTTCCCCGCAGCGACAAGCCGCGTCGCTCGACAATTTCTTCCGCTAGCTGCACAAGTATGTCTGCCACCCGGCCGCGGATATCATCCGACCTGTGACGAAGATCCAGAGTCGTCCGGACTTCGCCGGCAATCACATTCGCCGCTCCAGGATTCGCTTCGATCTGGCCCACGGTCGCTACCAGACCTGGTTGGCTGTTGGCCGTATGCTCCACTGCGACGATCCACTCCGCCGCCGCCGCAATTGCGTCGTGCCGCAGATGCATCGGTGTTGTACCGGCATGATTGGTGCGTCCCAAGAACACGAACTCCATTCGCGTTTGGCCCACGATGGCCTCCACGACGCCGAGCCCTCGTCCGAGCGACTCGAGGACTGGTCCCTGCTCGATGTGAAACTCCAAGTAGGCTAAGGTAACGTCACTCAGCGCCGCGCGTGGAATTTCTGCTGGATTCAGCCCGAAGTTTTCGATTGCCATGCGAATCGAGACTCCATTCGCGTCGCGGTGACTTAGGAGCTCGTCATCCAGTGCGCCAACCAACGCGCGGCTGCCAATGAACGGTGTGCTGAACCGGACTCCTTCTTCCTCAGAAAATCCGACGAGCTCGATTCCGAAGGGAAATCGCCGGCCTTCCAGAGCTTCGAGAATCGCAACGGCAATCACTACTCCGAGAACACCATCGTAGACTCCGGCATTCGGGACCGTATCGAGGTGCGATCCGAGAAGCAGCCTCGGTGCATTAGCCTTTGCGGCCGCATAAAAGCCGCGCAAATTTCCAGCCGCATCGACGGTCACGTCGGCTCCCACTGCGTTCAGCCAACCGGTGATCTCCCGATGACAATCACGCATCGGCATAGAGAGAAACGTCCGCCGGGTGTTACCAAAATCTTCCGAGAACGCCGCCAATTTCTTGCAGCGAGCGACAACCTTTTCGGCCTCTGCGCGAATTCTTGCGCTCTCAAGTATTGTCACGGACTCTTAGCCTTTTCGGCGGATGCGTGCCTCGATATAACCATGTGGCTCGTCGATTGGCACAAAAACTTCATTAGGGTTGTTCTGCCCAAATCCTCCGAGATCTACCGGAAGATAGTGCTTGTTCGGCAGGGTCAACTCGATTTCTTCAACTTCAGGAACATTCGCAAGAACGGCTTCACCCATTGCGTACAAAGTGTGTTGCACGGATTTGCTGGTATGTCCGGCAAACACGTTCAGCAAAACTCCGCGGATCTCGGATCGTAAAGCAACAAACGAGGCGTCTGGCGACGAGTAGTTCCAACTTGCACGGACCACACTGCCAAACAAGCGGTCGGTCATCTCCGGTAGAGTCGTCAGCGAATCCCTAATGAACCCGACGAATTCTGAGCCCGCCGTTTTCAGTATGACCAGGTTTTCAAAACCCGATCGGACCGATAGCACGCCGCTCCGCGCCGCTCTAATCTCGGCAGTCTGGCGCTCGTTGCTCGATTGTACAAAGGTAGTCGGATGCGGCTTTCCATCCGTGTGAAGATGCTCCCACGCATTTTCCGATAGCGTGACGCGCGCCGCTGAAATCTGCGGGTTGCGCTGCAGTAAGAACGAGATCACCTCTTTGCCAAAGTCTTCCATGCACTCCGCCAAAGAGTTTCGTGCAAGCCAGTACACGGTGTTCTTCATCGTGTCGGTGGGGAGGATTTTGCTGTTATCGCCATTCACGAAGCAGGACTCGAAATCTCCTTCAACAAGAATCTCTACTGTCCATTCACGAAAATCGTGCCGGTCAGGATGCCGCTTCACTTTTACAACGCGCACTCGTGACTTGCCGTACCTGTTTTCGGCCAGTGTAATCATCGGATCAGCTTCCCCGGTACGTCGTAAAGCCATACGGACTCAGAAGCAACGGAATGTGAAAATGTGATTCGCCCTCGCGCACCTGAAACGTAATTTCGACAACCGGATACAATCCTGCGACCTTCTGAGTGAGGTGATAGCTGGCCGTATCGAAGGCTAAACGGTAAAGCCCTGCGCGCAGAACTTCGTTCTCGGGCAGCACGTCATCACAGCGTCCGTCTGAGTTCGTGCGTGACGAATGTAACTCCACCCATTCACCGCCAGACTTTTGCCTCTCCAGCCGAACCGGTATGTCCTTCGCAGGTTTACCCAGAGCGACATCCAGAACATGCGTCGAGATTCGTTTCATCGGGAGAGCCATTTCTTCAGCCGAAGGTGCGTGATTAGTCGTTGCTGCTCGGCTGTTTCATGAAGTTCCGTCGTTTGCTCGTTCCGCAAGCGCCTTCGAAGAATTTCCAGGATTTCCAGTGCCGATTTGCCCGTGGCGCAAACGATAAAGATGCGGTTGAAACGCTGTTCATATTCGCGATTACCCTCCGCCAAGGCAACCTTGACATCGTCGCTCGCAGCACCAAGGCTCCGCTGTTCTTCTACCGACCAGCCCGCAGACTGCGTTGAGCCGGTGGCCGACGGCGATTCGCCAATACGCGGATGACTGTGAAACGCCTCCAGCCAGTCGGATTCCGCCAGACTCTTCCAGACTTGGTCACAGGCAGTCAACAAAGCTGTTTCATCGACGATCGGTCTTCGCGCCGCCATCCCATACGCCCAGGCCTTTGAACCGCAACAAGGCAAAATCCCCTGTGCCGCTTCATAAGGTCGCAGACCGTTCCAGCGCGTCAACGCATCACTCATGTTTCAGTTCGACAGCGCTCCAGCTGCTCCAGATATTCCGCTACCAGATTCCCGGCCACAGCCGCGCGATATCGGGCCGAGGATCGAATGTCGTCAATCGGCTGGACCTCCGCAGTTGCGGTGGTTCTCGCCAATTGGACCAGCCATGAGTCGATCCGGTTTCCCTTTACGATTCGCTCTGTGCCGGTCAAACGAAGGGGAACCGGCGCGACGCTTCCCATCGCGAGACGAATATCCTCGACAACGCCATCCGCGAGACGACCCAGCGCGGCCAGGCAAACCTTTGCGATCGCCTGAGCATTGCGTGCTCCGACCTTGCGCGCATGCGCATAATACTCTGGAAATCGCCTCTTCAGGCAGATGGCGCGAATCAGCTCGTCGGGCGCAATCTGCGTCTTCCGGTAATCGATATGAAACCCTGTGTAGGGTACACGACGTTCGCCCCGCGCCGACAGCAGGAGCAGTTCCGCTTCGTAAACCAGAAGCGCAGGGAGCGAATCTGCCGCAGGCGAAGCATTCACGATATTTCCGCCGATCGTACCTCGATTTTGGTTCGCGATTCCGCCGGTGCAGCGAGCCGCACGCGATAGCAGCGTGAACTCTCGGTTCACGACCTCATGCTCGCTCAGATCCGTGTAGGTGCAACCCGCACCAATCTGAATTTCGGCGGCGAATACTTCAATGCGACGCAACTCCGGAAGATTCCAGATACTGACCAGCTTGCGCCTAACCAATTTGCCCGCTGCGTATTGCACCATCACGTCTGTGCCGCCGGCGATCGGGAGCCATACGCCGGGCTCCTGCGCCAGAAGCGATAACACTGCGGGCAAAGTATGTGGAATGACAAGCTCATAATCGGAAGGACGCGCCCTCATGTCGCGGCTCCGCGGCGTCCCGCTTCCGCCACTGCTTCAATAATTTGCATGTACCCGGTGCAACGGCAAAGATTGCCGGATAACCCTTCGCGGATCTCTTCCAACGTGGGGCACGGTTTTTTCGTTAGGAGATGAACGGCCGCGAGGATCATTCCAGGAGTGCAGATGCCACACTGGGCGCCCCCGTATTCAAGAAAGGTCTGCTGCAACACTCCTAAATGGCCGTCGGATGCCAAGCCTTCAATTGTAACGATGTTGGCGCCGCGCGCCTGAAGCACTGGAATGAGGCAGCTATTTACCAACGATCCGTCCATCAAAACGGAGCAAGAGCCGCACTCGCCCTCTCCACAACCTTCCTTCGTTCCCGTCAATCCAAGCTCGTGTCGCAGCACATCCAGCAGGCGCTCCATCGCGTACGCCCTCACGGTTGCCAACTGTCCGTTGACCGTGAAAGCGATCTCGCATCTTAGGTCCTGCGAAGACTCGCTCATTGCTGTCCTTGGGCCGAGGAGGGCGCGATCTCCGGCACCGCGCGTTCGGCAAGCGCATCGAAAATATCCTCCGGGAGTAACGGTATCGAATTGAAAGCAATGTGCAGCGCGTCTTCGATAGCATTGACAATCGCCGG
>Ga0207646_10001838_pt1 | contig 25636 bp, 27 predicted proteins | sample KBSK5502metaG_FD_184343 | JGI IMG/M metagenome (GOLD analysis project Ga0207646, IMG submission 184343) | Corn, switchgrass and miscanthus rhizosphere microbial communities from Kellogg Biological Station, Michigan, USA - KBS K5-50-2 metaG... | ecosystem: Host-associated > Plants > Roots >...
GTCTCCTGGCCCGCTATTGCTGGGTTATGGCACCCGTCGTGGCGCAACTGCTCTCGGCATAGAGACAGGTGTGATTGCTCCAGGAATGCATGCCGATTTTGTCGCGGTGGAAATGCATCATCCATCGCTGGTAGGTTGGACTGCAGCAGATTTTCTGGATGTGTTCTTCTTTGGAACGTCTTCAGAAGTCGTGGTGGGGGCGTGGGTACAAGGGAAGAAGGCGTTTTAAGTAAGAGGGAGACTCTATCTCCCTCTTCTTGGCCTCTCCCCTGGCTTCGGTTCCAGCGCAGGAATCTCTTCTATCAAACGCACTGTTTCCGCAATGGCCCGGTCCAGTTGTGGGTCGGCCTTGTTGACATAGTCCTGCGGTGCAATGTCGACCTCGATGTCAGGATCGGTACCATGGTTCTCAACGTTCCAGCCTACATCCTTAAACCAGATCGCGGCTTCGGGTTGTGTTGTCATTGTGCCATCAACGAGCCTGTAACGGGGGTTGATACCAATCACACCTCCCCAGGTACGCTTGCCAATTAACGGTCCTAACCTCATCAGTTTGAAGGCATGGCTGAACATATCTCCATCCGATCCTGCATGTTCATCGGTCAAGGTTACCATTGGCCCACGAGGCGATTCCTCTGGATATGGCACAGGCTGACCCCAACGGGGAAAATCGTAGCCGATGCGCCGTCTTGCCAGTTTCTCCAGCAATAGACCGGAGACATGTCCCCCACTATTAAAACGTACATCAATTAACAGCCCCGGATAGTCAAGCTCGGCCAGGTAGCTGCGATGAAATTCTGCAAAACCTCTACCGCCCATGTCGGGAATATGAATGTAGCCTACACGGCCTTGGGATTTTTCGTGGACGATGCGGCGATTATGCTCAACCCATTCACGATAGCGGGCGGGCTGTTCTTCCGAGAGCGCTTTGACAGTAATCACGCGCGTCTCTTTAGTAGTAGCATCCTCGATAGTGAGTTGCACCTCGTTATCTGCCTGGTTCACCAACAGTTCTTGTGGGCTGCGAGCTGGTCCTACCCTTTGTCCATTGATGGCGAGCACGGCGTCTCCTACACTCACATTTAACCCGGGGCTGGTGAGTGGTGAGGTAGACTTGCTGTCCCCTGTATCGCCCTGTATGATGTGAGCAATACGATAGCGATCATTTTCAGCATCGTAGCTCCAATCTATCCCCAGGAACCCCTGTTGATAATGCGGTCTATAGCGATAATCGCCTCCTCCTTCGTAGGCGTGAGAGGTGCCGAGTTCTCCTTGCAGTTCCCAAAGGAGGTCGGAGAGTTCTGAACGTGAGCTGACCCGTTCGACCAGGGGAGCATACTGCGCATAGATAGCATCCCAATCGATGCCTGACATATCTTCTACCCAGAACTGCTCGCGCTGCAGGCGCCAGGCTTCAGCAAACATCTGCTTCCATTCTGCGGCGGGCTGAACCGATACTTTCACGCGCTGCAGATCGAGCCAGCCCGTTTCGCGATTTGTGCGATCGCCGTTGTCTCCCTTGGGCGGCTTGTCTCCTGCTTTCAGTACACGCAGGCGCTGGCGCGAGCGATAAATCAAGGTCTTGTTGTCGCGCGAGAGATCGAAGTTATTTACACTATCGATGAGATACTCGTACTTGTACGCTTCGAAGTCATAGCTGTCGATGTGGCCCTTCGGTTCGTGATTCTCCCCAATCGAACCCTCGATCGGAAATGATAAAAACAGCGCTTTCCCCTTAATTCCACGCACTGCCGTATACTTACCTTCTGCGACCGGGAACGGCAAGGCCCGTGTTGTAATTCCCTCCAGGTCGATGACCAGAGGTGCCGGTTTTTTCGTGACTTCCTGATTGTTCTCGTCCTCTTTCTGAGCCGCATCCTCAGTATCTTGCTCCTGCTGCTCGCCGCCGGTTTCCTCTTTCTCATTTTCTTTTCCCTTCTCTTCGGGAGCCTTAGGCTCGGGGATGAAAGGAGAGCGTAAATCACGCCTTAGCATGATGGCGTAGGGTTTTACGCCGCGCGGGAAACTCAGGTCGAATTGCAGGTTGTCGTACACGGGATTAAAAATACGAGTTCCCAGGAAGTAGAGATACTTTCCTTCTGGATCGAATGAGGGTGAGAAATCACGTAGTACAGGCTCAGTGACAAAGTGAGTTTCACCACTCTCCATGTAGCACAACTTGATCGCGGTTTTCTGTGCCGTTGAGGGGAATCCATATGCTAGCCAGTGTCCATCAGGTGACCAGGCAATTCCCTCTATCCGTTCGTAGTCACTGCGGTCAATAACACGAGAGAAACCGGCCTCAAGGTCAACTACAATCAGTTCGTTGCGATGGTTTGTAATTGCAACCACGTCATCGGTGGGCGAGACAGCCATTTCGACGGCTCTGCCGAATTCGATGTCATCAAATGTTCTGGGCGTACCGGCGTCATTAAAGACGGCCAGTCTTTCCTGCCCGGTTGCGTCATTGACCGCTACTAAACGTTTGCCGTCGTTGAGCCATTGCAGGAGGCGATAGCGCACACCGTCGGGTTCGCCGTGTTGCAGCACGGGTCCCTCCCAGTTGCCCAGCGTAAAAGCCTTGCCGCGTGTTGTGAGCGCTGCAGCATAGCCCTGGGGATGTAGAGCGTAGCTATCGAGGTAGCCCCCGGCGAAAACAAATTTACGGTTGCGCTGTGTACGGATGCTTGGCAACGTTACATCGAGGCGGCACACTTTTTCGAGAGAGGGATCGAACAGGTACAGGTCAGCGCCTGCATGATAGGTCAGGCGCTGTCCATCACTCGACAGATTGCGCGCGTAGAAGTCTTTGTGATCTGTATGGCGGCGAATATCCTCGCCAAGAGGTGTGCAGGAATAGATATTCCCCACTCCCTCGTGGTCGGAGATGAAGTAGATGCGCTCGCCCACCCAGCAGGGATTGGCAATATTTCCATCGAGTTGGAGTAAACGTTGGAATATGCCACTGCCATCAATGTCGCACCATAAATGTCCTACTGTGCCGCCCCGGTAGCGTTTCCAACGTGCTGGTTCATTAATGTTGCGGCCTATCACGACCCCGCCACGTGGCCCGTAAGAGATAGCATTTGCCATACCCACGGGAATCTGGCGGGGTTGACCTCCTTGCGGGCTGATTGCATAAATAACATAGTTGCCATAATTGGGTTGGCCTGTATTACTGGCATACAAAACGGCATCACCAGCGGGAGACCAGCAGGCTACGCGGCACGAGGCGGATTCAAAGGTCAGGCGTTGGGCGACGCCGCCGAGCGCAGGCATGATATAAATTTCGCTTGGGCCTTCTTCGCGGCCCACAAATGCTAGTAGTTCGCCATCTGGCGAAAAATGGGGGTAGAGTACTTCTCCTACACCCGCTGTCAATCGTTCTGCCCGACCACCCTCACTCGATACAAGCCAGAGATCATCTTCTGAAACGAAAATGATGCGGTCCTGATGGATGGTGGGAAAGCGCACATATCCCTGAGATGGCATAGTATCTCCTTATAATATCCCTATGAAGCATTCGTGTACACTGGGAATATAGGCCATCTAGATAGTATCAGAAATGCTGGTACTGATTTTACGATAACAAATTACATTGTATCACAAGTTTTGCCTGGTTTCTACTGGCTTTGGAGGTAGTCGGTCCCTACCCTCTTGCCAGGACGCTCAGGTAATGGTACTCTCTGTGTGCAATTCCTTATCATGAACCTACAAGGAGAGATTATCCCTATGACGCAAACGGTGAAAGGGCAAAATAAGGGAACACCGAAGAAACAATATCGACCCGGCCAACGCCAGCAAGATCGCTTGCAGCGCCAGGCACGCCGCCGGCGCAGGCAGCGTATACTGACGGCTGCAATTGCAGCATTGGCGCTTATCGTTCTATCGGTGGCCGGTATCATCGAATATCAGCGCTACACCTCTGACCGGGCAGCAGCTCAGCTTGCTAGCGCGCATGCCACTGCTACCCATGTGGCCAGGGTAGATGCGACAGCTACTGCGGCAGCACTCAATGCTTGCCTTGCCGGATTGGGAACTACCCCCACCCCGACGGCTGGCCCTGCCAAGCCACCTGCCTTGACTGGTACCCCGGTCACATTGCCCGATGGACTTCAGTACATTGATGTGCAGGTTGGCTGTGGCCCTGCAGCCAAGACGGGCAGCAATGTATCTGTACAATATACAGGCTGGCTCCAGAAGACTGGCAAGAAATTTGATAGTTCGTGGGATCGTAAGGCCCAAGCGATCACAATAACGCTTGGCAAAGGGCAGGTAATCAAAGGATTTGAGGAAGGTCTGGTTGGTTTGAAGCAGGGTGGCTCGCGGCGTATGATCATTCCAGCCGCGCTCGCCTACGGGTCAGCAGGTCAACCTCCGACTATACCACCCAACGCCGCACTGATTTTTGATGTGACGACGGTCAGTGTCCAGTAGATAGCTTTTTCACCATTGCCTGCGCGGTGACCGCGCAGGCAATGGTCCACTCGACTGAGGCCTGTATTGCTGGTGCCACTTCTGAGCGCGATATAGGGCGAAAGCCGAACCGCGGAAAGAAGGTGCCCGCGGTCTCTGTCAAAAGATAGACAGTTGCGATCCCCTGGCATTAGCTTCTTTGTGCCAGCAACTCTTGCTCAATTCTTGCTCGTAGCTCATCGCGTACACGGCGATATACTGCAAGTTGTTCGGCCTCACTTCCACTGGCCTTCGACGGGTCTTCAAATGACCAGTGGCGACGCCTGGCAGCCCCTGGGAAGACAGGACATGCTTCGGCGGCTGTATCACAGACTGTAATCGCATCGTCGAGCGCCTCACCCAGGTAGCGATCCAACGTCTTGGATTCCTGCCCGGAGATATCAATACCCAGTTCAGCCATCGCCCGAATGGCTAGTGGACGCACAAAAGTCGCTTCGGTCCCGGCGCTAAAGACCTCGAATCGTTCGCCACCCAGGTGCCGCAGCAATCCCTCAGCCATTTGCGAACGGGCCGAGTTGTGCGTGCAGATAAAAAGGACACGGCGCTTCATAAAGTACCTTTCTCGTTCGTGCTCAACATTAGATATACCACGTCTGCGTCCTTTTGGGCAAATCTCCGTCTACGAGGATGAAAATAACCACGGCTCGGAAAGGGGTAAGCATTTTATGCCTTTCCTGTGCCGTATAATGTACAATTGAAGTACAACGGTGCGGGCATAGAGCCGAAAAGAGATGATTGTTTATGGTCACGACTACTGAAAGAGTATGGGAAGAATTTCATGTTGGGCTTAAACATTTTATCCTCAAACGCATACCAGATGAACTGAGCGCAGAGGATATCCTGCAGTTTTCCCGGGTTGGCGTCATGTTATGATCTACAAAACCGCCTCTAGCCTACCATCAGTGGATGTGAGAGATTCTCTCTTGCACACTTATACTACTTATCGGTTTTCTTGACCCTGCTTTTCACCCCCAAAAGTACAGTTTACTGTCACTGCTGGACAACAACATGCATAGTCACTACTCAAGAGGGCATTTCCTGGCTGAAACAAGTAAGGTTAGTAGCGACATCTCCGGTGCGTGAAAGGCGTAGTGTATTTGCACTAGGCCCAGGTGAGGTGCAGGCAGCACACGCTTTTTTTACGAGCTGTGAAAATAGAGTATTCTCGGGATGCCTTTCCACGCTTCACACACTATACTAGTTGGAGTGATGGGAGGGCTTTTCGCGTGACGAAATACCCTCTCACGTACTTACTCAAGACCATGGCCACGCCTATGGGTCATAGGGTGTAATTGGAGGAAAAAGAAGTGGTAAGGCAATGCCTTTTTATCCTGCATCGTGAGCGTACTCGTCGCCTGTGTGAAGTCCGTTGGGATTTTGAGTCCCGCCCACCAGAGCAACGCTCCAGGGAAGAACAACGTCTCTTTTTGCAACTGGGGCCGAGCCTCGTTGCCGTCAATGTGTGGCTCACGGCGCTGGGAGCGGATAGCGGCTACGCCTTTGGCACCATCTTCGAGTACGCGAAGGTGCTTTTGTATACGCTCGACTGGCTTGCCCAAAACCCGTGCAATTATACACCGGCTATCCCATTGAACAGTCGCTCTTTTCACTCGGCCGAGCTGACATGCGCGCGCTCTTTGCCTGGCTTGACATCCCAGCTTCAGCCTCAGGCGCGCGACAGGCGCTCTGCAAGACAGGCAGACTTCCGGCAGGCTACCAGGAGCATCAGCTGTCTGCCGCGACACGGAACCTGCGCCTGGCCGCGCTTTCAACGTTTTACGATTGGCTCATTGCGGAGTATCTGCCCGATACTATCCCGGCGTACTCTCCTCCCGCTCACCCCCTGGAACGCTTTGAGCGTCCCCTGTCACCCCAACAACTGAGACAGCAACCGGATGGGTTGTTGCCCCAGCGTCTATCCGACCCGCAACGGCCATCAAAACTGTTTCGACGCCCCCAGGATACGCCTCCTCCCCGGGCGCTTAGCCCTGCAGAGCTTCAAATGGTCTTCGATGCCATTCCTCTTGTCAGCTTTGGCCACAATGCCGCCAATCGTAATGGCGCGCTTGTGAGGCTTTTGCTGTGGGGGATGCTACGGGAATCTGAGCTGATTGGTGCGACCTGGGAAGCGGTAAACGGCCAGGTACTCCAGGTGTGCGGAAAAGGACGAAAGTATCGGCTCGTCCCAATTGTTGACTCTGAAACATGGACGTACCTCAACACCTATACGAACGAAGTGAGGCTTCCCCTCCAGCAGCGTTTCCACGGAGCGCTCTTGCGTCAGCTGGACCATGAGGACGTTCCTATCACGATACACTCCATCGAGCATCTCCTGCTGGCATTGAAATCACATTTTCGCACAGCTACTCCGGCTGTCTCCCAAGAACAACAGCGTCTGAGGATCTCCCTCTGTAAGAAACTGCACAGCCACATTTTCCGGGCGACCGGCGCCACTCTCATGGCGGCCGCCGGGATGGGCGTCGTTCGGCTTTCCCTCCTGATGGGTCATGCAAGCACCGAGACGACGCAGCGCTACTATCTTGATGCCGAACAGATGGAGCTCCCTCACGAAGTGCAAAAGATTTGCCTTCGTATGCAAGAAGCGTGCGACAGCCTGCCATCCACTGTGCACTCACCATTCGGCTGGTATGAACGAAAAGGCTACCATCTGCTAGGAAAGGAAAGCCATGTCGGTCGCATTTCAACTGGGGGCTGAGGATAATCAGCCCTCCCCCACTGCATTTACTCCGTTTCCCACCACCCCGCGGGCACCGGACAACGATCTTATTGCGCTCATCACTGATTTTTTTGACTGGTTAGAAACAGATTGGCAGCTACCTGTCTTCACAAGGGAAGCACAGCGGCCCTCGTTACCTCCTCCATTTGCTCTCACAAAAGAATTGTATCCTGTAAAGGATCTCACCTATTTCTCTGGTCTTACTCAGTCTCATGTCCGTAAAATCCTCCGAGATCATGGTGTTTTCCCTTTAGGACCTGGCAAAAGGCGGAGTGAGCCAGTCTATAAGAAGCAGGACGTTGCCCCTTTGATTGAGCAATGGAGCTGGAAACGGCTCATTCAAACGCTTGATCACTGGTGGCGTCGTTTTTTCCATCCTGCGTGTGAAAACTGTTCGCACTGTCAAAGATATAGGCGTGATCCTTTCACACGACAGCTGTACTGCTCAAGTAATGATTCACTTAGCCAACTGCGTTTTGTATTTGCTTCCTTTCTAGGAGAGGTACATCGTCTGGGCAGCATCACCGCATGGTGGCGCGATTATCACGTGGGCACTTGGAATAGATATACAAGCTCTGCCTGGGGCATAGTGGTCATCTATCTGCTTGATCGTCGGCTGTTATACCTCTCGAACGATGAATTGGTTCAGCTTGAACCAATTCGCCACAAGGGAGTTCCTGGAATGACTCGCCTGTGGCGTAATCGTCGCCCTGAGGAGTACCGCCAGTTTCTACAAGCCATGAAGGCTACCAATTACAAAGAAGGCTCGAAGCAAGATGACGCATTGCGAGTTCTCAGTCTTTTCGCCCTCCTCAAGTATGGTCTCCCCGGTGTTGCTGAGTTAGGACGCCCTCTCTCTTCACAAGAAATCCTGCAGGTGTGTAGCGAACGCCGCCTGGTCACAAGGCACCTTGGAGGTGGCATCTTTTTGCCGTATCCGCTCACGGCCGATATTCGCGTTGGACATGTCATCCTCGACGATATCCGTCACTACTTCTGGCAGTACGCTGCAGGTCAAGAGCAGAAGCCGGCAAGAGAGTGTTGGTATATGGGGCCTTGCGGCTGGGCACTGCAGACAATCGGCATCGTTGAGCTCCAATGTACGAACAAGCAAAAGGAATCCTCTCGCGCAGGCCAGAAACTGAAGGGACACTCATCAATCCCTGGCGTATTGACTATAAAGGAGAGCTTGCCGACGCCGGGTATACCTTGCTTCCAGGTGTTGTGCAAGAACATCTCATGACCTATTTCATCTACTGCCATCGAGAAAAGCGTATGGAGCTAGAATCCTTGTACGTGCGTGCGAACGATCTTACACGCTTTTTTACCTGGGTGCGGACACAGGGGAAACTGGTCAACTACCCTCACTGGACTCGTGGGTACGCGCAAGAGGTCTTTCGCGCCTACGCTTCTCTTGCATGTGCAGACGTACAGGCATCCACCAGGTGCAATCGATTTAAGCACATTGCCCACTTTTTTTCGACGCTTGCGGACCTTGAATATCCTGTCCCTGTTGGCTACCCCCTCCTCTACGACCTGGAAAAGCGTGACACATGGCATCCAAGAGATGTGCCAGATGAGGAGGTTATGGATCGTGTCTTTCGAGATGGGGTGTGCAATCTCACCTATGATGTGTTTAGCCGCCTTGCCTTGACTATACAATACTACTGTGGGACACGCGTGACGGAAACCATCCAACTCCACTTGTTCTGTGTCCTCGAAGACAAGCGTGGGCACGCCTTTCTGCTTATCCCAAAGGGAAAATCAAAGCAAGAGCGACCGTTTCCGATTGTGGAACCAGGAATGGAGTTTTTGTTTCAATACATGGAAGAGATTATCAAATTGCGGTTTTCAGAAGATGGAACCACCTCGCGCACCCTGGGAAAAACGAATATCCGCTATCAGGACGACGACCCAGAGCGGGCCAATGACTGGCACTATTTGTTTGATCGTGTCTCTAGTCCTGACGGTTCGGTGAAGAGGCGTGGATGTCTTTCCCGTAACCGCGTAGAGGTAGCGCTGAAGGAGGCATTACTCATCGCCGCTAAGATCAACCCTGATGGCCTCTTCCAATAAAAGACGTACAGTCCCTCCTGTCGCCGCCAACGACGGAAAGGGCAACAGTGCAGCTACTTTGCCGCCCAGGAGGGAATCACCGTCTGCCCCTGCTGCGGTTCGCCTCTCCCTGGACGACGGGGAGCGCTGTGCCGCCACATCCTCGAGGAGGATTTCCAATGCGATGGCGTCGCGCGAAATGGCGAGGCATTTTGCCCGAAGTGCGATACGCCTCTCGCAGCGTTCTCGTCTATCACCACCCACGTTTTTCGGCACAATAGTGTGAGCCGAGCGCACCGTGCCGGGGTCTCGTTGGCTCACAATATGAAGCTGCATGGGCATGAAACCATTCCTATGCACATGCGTTATCTCCATACGTACCTGGAGGATACAACCGATGAGGTAAAAAGTGTCTTCGCTGAAAAACGGCTACGCGAGGTGCGCCAGGCGCTTGGGTCCGCTCCCGGTCAAATCGTCGAGGGAGGAATCGCTTACACCGTTTCCCTGGAACACTATCTGGGCCTCACCCTGCAGCGGACACTCAAGCGCCGGACCTATGGAATCTGGGGAGGATTCTGGGCGGGAGCGCTCGCCCAGCGAGGAGTGGCCTCGCCTCTTTCTGTGGAGGACGAGATTGTGATTCCAGAAGACACCTATGAGCACACCGTGGCCCAGTACTGGTATGAGGCGCTTGGGCTGGCCGTCTCTGAAGTGGCGTTCGAACGAGTCACGCAAGGGAAATGGCGAGCGGAAGTGCCTCCATTTCTTGATCGGCAGAAAATTGAAGGTCTCGTGCAACTCCATCTCCGTGTTGTTCAGGACTCTTTAGGAACTGCCCTGGGAATGAGGCTGATGGAGACTGATATCATTGAACAACGACGTTTTCTCGACGATCTGGCAGAAAAACTACGCCCGTGGTGGAAGCATCTGGGAACCATTGACCCGCTCGTCGAGATGTTCATGCCAATCCCAGGAGGGGGAAGTGCGTTCCATAAACAGTTACCGCCCACAGAACCAGCACCCTGACGGACTGGTACGCTACCACGAACGTCTTGCGGAGCAGCATCGCGAACAGGTGCGCGTGACGGTCCAGGCCATGCACCGGCGGAAAATGAAACCGCACGAGATAACCGTTGCGGCTGTGGTAAAAGAATCAGGGGTCTCGAGCGCCACTATCTACCGTAACGACGAGCTTTTTGCCCTCATCCAGCATGCCAATCCCAACGTCCAGCGACGGCAGGCCGGGCAGGTGTATGAGAGGACTATTCATCAGTTACAAGAAGAACTGGCGCAGGCCAAAGCTGATAGAGAGTATTATCAGAAGGAAGCTCAGCTTGCAAAATCAGGAGGGAAGGGACCTCAGCAGGAGGTGATACAGCTCAAAAAGATGATCATCGCTTTGCAACGTCAAGTCGCATGCCTGGAAGAGCTGCTTGCCCGCTGTACCTGCGGCGTGGGTTCAGACTACTCCTCCATCTCACGCTAAAGTCGAATCCCGCTCGGCTTCCACCCTGAATTGGCCAAGCAACTGCGCCACTCTTTCCAGAGGGAGAGGAAGCCATGTGATACTCACTGAGGCAAATTGACTTTGGTAGCGAAGAGAGATCCTCTGTTCCTCTCTCTGCACCAGTTGATCTTTATAGCATGACACATCCTGGCATGATGGGGCGAGCATCACTAGAAGTGAAGCATGCCGCAGAAAAACTGAGCGGCGTCAGAGGGCTTACGGGGTCAGGCAAGACTGGCGTCGAGGATATGTGCTGCGGAATACTGAGTTACTTTGAGCTACTTCTCCAGCTGGCAACAGCGGTGTTGCGACACGGCAAGGTCAAAGAGGCTCGCCTGATTGTCGCTCGCGAAGCAACGTATGAGAGGAAGAGATAGGAGGAGGACAGAGACCTCAGCATGGTCATGCCCTTCTCCTGGCGAAAAGCCTCTATACCGTCTGCGGTTTCCTTGCCCGAATGAAAGCGCTGACGAACTTTCCATCCACGTTGTGCCGTTCATTTGGAGAAAGAGCGGCAATCGAGGCGTTCGCCCCGCTCCCGACGATTTCGTCAAGGGAATACCGCCGGGTCACTTCAACTTCGATGTCGGTGAACCCAGCTTCACGAAGTAGTTCCTGGTAGGTCTCTTCTTCCAATGCTCCGGCGATACAGCCCGCCCATGATTCCAGATCTGTACGGAGGGTTTGTGGAATGCTGCCCTGGAACACGATGTCCGAGACGGCGAAGCGCCCGCCAGGAGCAAGCACGCGGTAGGCCTCGCGCAGCACCTTCCCCTTGTCCGCAGAGAGGTTGATGACGCAGTTAGAGATCACCACGTGCACGCTCTCTGAGGGAAGAGGAATGTCCTCAATAATGCCCCTCAGAAACCGCACGTTCTCCACGCCCGCCTCGGCACGGTTGCGCTCGGCCAGCTCCAGCATGGCGTCGGTCATGTCGAGGCCATAGGCAAAGCCGGTGGGGCCGACGCGGCGCGCTGATAGGAGTACGTCAATACCGCCTCCGCTGCCCAGGTCAAGCACGCGCTCCCCCGCTGAGAGTTCTGCCAGCGCAGTGGGATTACCACAGCCGAGCGACGCCAGTGCGGCCGCCACCGGGATCGTCCCGAGTTCCGCCTGGCTATAGAGGTCCGACTATCTAAAACACTTGACAAACTGCTCAATTTGGGATAGAGTAGAACACATGTACGGGAAAGGAGAGGTTCTCCCTCTTGTACATGCCAGAGCGGGGGGCGGGCCAGATGGAGTGCGACACGCCCTGTTCAGGGATATCCTGGATGGGAGAAGCCTGTGGAGGGACACCCCGATGAAGCAGGCCAGGCCCGCGTGCAGATAAGCACGCACGGAAGGTGGTGGGGCTATCGTTGGTCCTCGCGGGGGCACGTTCCAGCCCGTGTGCTCTCGCGGACATGACCTGGTGAGCTAACTTACCGGAATGCGGAAGGAACGCTGGCAAGCCGGACTGATCCAGGGCGGCGAGAACGCGGTTGTCGGGGTTTGTCAAAGAATCTGGGCAACTGTTGACACCACGTGATGACACTCGCATCTCTTGTGTCGGTGGAGCAGCAACTCGGCCCGCAACACCCCGCGGTCTGCTCTGCCTCGACGACCGGCAACGCTTTCCTGCTCTCAGCCGCGACAGTCGCGGTCGGCGTACAACAGGTGGGGGCGCAACAGGGATCGGCCGCCGCTGTTTGCTCGGTTAAGAGGACCTGTAGAGCGGTCCTGGCATAGCGGGCGCTGACCTCGGCTCGCAACTGCTCATCGTTGGTTGGGACGGTGCTCATCTTTCTTCTTCCTTTCGGTCTGTATGCTTGCGGCGAGGAACCCCAGGTCCGCTCACCGCTCTCAGTTCTGCTCATAAAGACGGAGCGTTTGCAAAAAGGACGCACCCGGTCGGCTCCTCGTTGGGATAGAGCTGTACACACCGGAGGGCGGCTGTTCGCTCCCAGTTCCCACACTCCCAAAATCGCTGACTGCGCACCCGTTTTTGGTCTCGGGGAGACCAGTGACCCTGCTTCATATTCCCTTGCTGTTCCTCCCGTGTGCAGCCCCAACCACAACCAGAGCATACAGCAACCAGAGTGTTTTGCGCGTCGCACACCCAAAGGTGATGCTTTGGGTGTGCGACACGGACGTCTGGTATAATTTTCCGGGAGGCTCTATCTCCTGATAAGCCACCGGCCAAGAGTTTTTCAGGTTTTCGTGTAACCTTTTGGCGGATGCGGCTGATTAGTTTGTGGAGGCTACTCCCAGCACTATGGGACAGAAAGGAGCGCATCATGAGACCATCAGATCAATCCGAGCCGCCCGTCTTCGCCGAGACAACCCTCTCCAGCGAAAGGTCGCGGCTCGTCCGCCTCTGTACTCAGTTGACCGGTAGCAGCGAGGCAGCTGAAGACCTTGCGCAAGAAACGCTCTATGAAGCCTGGCGCCACCGTGACCAGTTGCACGACCCACAGGGACAGGCGCACTGGCATAATGCGATTGCCCGCAATGTCTGCCTGCGCTGGAGGGAGCGAAGCTTCCGCGATTCTGCCCACCTCCTTCAGCCGTGCTCGCACGACCTGGGAGAGCCTGATTCACTTGATCAGGAACTGGTCGACCCAGCCGATCTCGAAGGAGATGTGGAGCGGTCGGAACTGGCTGACCTGCTGGAGCGGGCGCTCCATCTGCTCCCTGCGCTTACGCGCCAGGTGCTGGTCGCTCGCTATTTTCAGGAGTTGCCTTACGCGGCCATCGCCGCGCAGTTGGGCCTGCGCGAGGGCACGGTGAAAGTGCAGGTCCATCGCGCCAAGCTGGCGCAGCGCCAGGTGCTGACGACGCAGTTTCGCGAGGAAGCCGCCGCCTACGACCTGGTGGCGCCCGATGCCGCGCAGTGGCAGACCACCCATATCTGGTGTCCGCTCTGTGGACAGCGGCATCTGGAGGGGAAGCTCGACGTCGCGCGGGGAGACTTTCTCCTCCAGTGCCCGGCATGCGTGGCCGAGGCGGGCGTGTATACGTCCTATACCTCCATGCCGTCCTGGTTTGGGGGAGTGACCGGCTTCAAGCCCGCTCTCAATCGGGTGATGCGCTGGGTGAACGCGTATTATCGGCCGTCGCTGCGCCACCACTCATCACCAGACAGCTTCTGCGGCTGGAGCAGACCGCTGCGCCCCTCTCCGGCTGAGGCCCTGCCGGAACCTCAGAATCGTGCGCGGGGCATGCTGGTGTGTTGCGCGCCCTGCGACCAGGGGAGCGCAATGCGTCTCTCGAACCTGGTCCTCTATCAGCCGGAGGCGTGGCAGTTCTGGCGCGACCACCCACGCCTCCGGCTTTTGGAGGAGCATCTGGTTGAGCATCAGGGACGTGCCGCGCTGGTGACGAGCTTTCGGAGCATGATCGAGCCGGTCCAGCTTGATGTCGTCCTCGCCCAGCAGACGTATGAGGTCCTCTCTATAAAGACGAGCACGGATGTCTCCCACATCCGCGAGCCGCTTGCCGGGGGAGGAGCCAACTCGTGACCCGCGCTACTGCGCCGGCGCCATGCGTGGCGTGTTGCTGCATGCCCTCGTCATCGCACGGGCGTGGCCTGGTGCGATAAGCAACAGTTGCGGCCCTGAAACAGGGCGAGTCACCCAATCATGATGGAGCAGCAGAAGCTTCACCGCCGGCACGGCTCGCAAGTGGTATGACAAAACACAACACAATCCCTCGTTCGCTCGCACGCTGAATGTCTGGGATGGAAAGGAACATTATGGCTATTTCTATCGAGTCTTTGCTTGCTGCGCGGTTGTTTCTCAGCCCCAAGAGGCTTCGCAATCGTCTCTTCTTCCTGAGCAATCTGGGCCAGGGCGGACATCTGAGCCTGTACGCGATGGACGCCGGCGGAAGCGTCCCAGAGCCGCTGTTGCCGGCGCGCATTGCCGTGCCGAACCCGGAGCTCGCGGAAGGGGAAGTCTTTGCGCTCTTCCCCAAGCTGGGAAAGATTCTGCTGATGCTTGATCGGGATGGAGACGAGAACTATCAGCCCATGCTCATTCCACTGGAGGGCGGCATCCCTGAGCCGGCCTTTGGGCCGTCGTTCGATGGTCATCGAGTCCGCTGTCTTGAGAGCCATCCGGAGCGCAACCTGGCCTACCTCAGCGCGGAGTCGCGCACCGAGCGGATGTATGTCTCGTTCCAGGCGAACCTGGAGACCGGGGAGCTGGTGAAGCTGGGCCAGCACCTCTGGGGGAGCTATGTCGATGGGGTCAATGCCGACCATACCAACGTGATTCTGGTGGATGCCTATTCGGGGGGCGACCACACGCTCTATCAGTGGCGAGCGGGCTATACATCCCGCAAGCTGTTCTATGGTGTGCCTCTGGAGGAGCGGCGCGACCAGCAGGGGGTACAGCTGAACAGCATCAAGAATATCTTCTTCACGCCAGGCGACAGGGGGCTGCTGTTCATTACCTCGCTCTTTGTCGATACCTATGGGCTGGGCTATCTGAATCTCTCCGACCGGGCAGCGGTGCAGAAGGTTTCGATCAGCGGCGTCCAGCACGGCGGCCTGGGTGAATTGGTCAAACTCAAGCACCTGCGCGAGGCGCGCTATGCGGTGGAATACAACATCGATGGCTGCACCTGGCTGTATGAGGGGACGTTTGACGAGTCCAGCCTGATCATGAGGCTGGAGCGAGCGCTGTGCGGCGAGGGCAGGCTTGCAAACGGCGTGCTCGAAGCGGTTTCCTACGAGAAAGCCACCGACCGCTTCGCGTTTTCCTTTTCCACAGCCACCTCGCCCTCGCAGATGTACACCATCGAAGGCGAACAGCGAGAGTTCGTGCGCCAGCACACCCGCGAGCATGTGCTGGGCCTGCCGGAGGAATGGCTCTCGCCCGGTGAGGACGCCTCGTTCACCTCGTATGATGGGCTGCGTATTTCGGCGCGGCTGTATCTGCCGGCTCCGGCGCTTGGTTACAAGGGGCCGCGCCCGCTGGTCTACTATATTCACGGCGGCCCACAAAGCCAGGAGCGGCCCGACTTCACCTGGTTCTCGATGCCGCTGATTCAGTATCTGACGCTGCGGGGCTTTGCGGTCTTTGTACCCAATGTGCGCGGCAGCACCGGTTACGGACTGAGCTATACCAAATGGGTAGACAAAGACTTTGGCGGCAAGGACCGGCTGGACCACGTGCATGCCATGACGGAGGTCTTGTCCCAGGACAGGCGCCTCGATGTGAAGCGGGCCGGCGTGGTCGGGCGCTCCTATGGCGGCTACATGACGCTCACGCTGGCAGCACGCCACCCGGAACTCTGGGCGGCGGCGGTCGATATGTTTGGCCCCTACGACCTGATTACCTTCAGCCAGCGCATCCCCGAAAGCTGGAAGCCATATTTTGAGCTGGTGATCGGCCACCCGGAACGCGACCGGGACTTTCTCCTGGAGCGCTCGCCGCGCACCTACATGCAGCAGATTAGGTGCCCACTGCTGGTGATTCAGGGCAAGAACGACCCGCGCGTCATCGAGCGCGAGTCGCGGGATGTCGTTGAGCAGCTCCGGGCAGCCGGAAAGCAGGCCGACTATCTGGTCTTCGAGGATGAGGGCCACGATGTCCTCAAGTACGCCAACCGCGTCGCCTGCTACACCGCCATCACCGAGTTCTTCAAACAGTATCTCTAGATGAAGTGCGATACTGCGCCGCATGCCGGTGATAAGGCGCGCGGCGCAGGCTTTTCGGAAGGTCCCAGAGGGGTGTCCTCTCTTGAATATCGCCAGGAGGAGAACCGGTGCAGAGAAGAGCAACAAAAGGGGAGAAGGCTCCTCCTCCCCTCTTGCCAGCCTTTGGGGCGACACTTCCATTCCAGCTTCCTGGTCCTCCCGAGCCCTATGGAGAATCTGATGTCATTTGAATTGCTCCGAAGGTGGGATTACAAGGCGTGTAGTTTATCTCATCAGTTGCTTTGCAGTGGATGATGAGAGCGTAGCAGCTCTCCCCCTCGTTGGCATCAGGAGTTCGTCAGCACAGCACACTGCTGTTTCGCAACAGTAGCACCTCGGTCGATAGTCGATGATGTGGCCTCTCCTGTCCAGCTCAAAGTGGCAGCACTCGAGCAACTGCTGTTTGAGTTTCTCCCGCGCGCGCTGCACGCGCGATTTCGCGCCCGAAAAGGACAGTCCCAGGCGTTCGGCCAGTTCCTTTTGTGTGAGACCCTGATATTCGGTGAGCACCAGCGCCTGCCGATCAAGTTCTGGCAGGTTTCTCACCATCGCCCGCACACAGGGTAACAATTCGCTCACGATATCATCATCGGGAAACTCTTCGGGCAAACCAAGAACCTCTTCCGCTTCAAGTGGAGTCGTCGGCCTGCTGTTGCGGTAGGAATCGATGATAGCGTTGCGCGTGATCTGATAAATCCAACTCTCCAGCTTCTTCACGTCTCTGAGCGTGTCCATGTGCTGGTGGATCTTGAGAAACACGTCTTGCAGCACGTCCTCGGCGGTGGCCTCATCGGAGACGCGCCGCCGGATGAACTGCTGGAGAGGGGTATGAAATGCCTCCCAGACTAACTCGGTCGTCATAGACATTCGCAACATCCTTTCTCGGCTGCTTGCGTTGCTCGTCCAACGTGTTGCAGTGCGCATCCCCAGGAAAGCAGAACACACCCAACCCAGCAGAGGGCTCGCTGAAAGACTCGTCCGGAGCTTTCATATGTTCGTCTCACCGCCCTCAGGAGCTGGGCTTGCTCAGCCTGCCGCAGCATCTCCCAATGGTGTTGTTGTCGAGGAAAGAACATGATGTCGAATGGCATCATCGTGTGTGCTCCTCTCTCGGTGGTCTCGATACGTTCACTATGAGAGACGGCGTTTTCACCAAAAGGACGCACACGCTTCTCCAGGGACTTCGATGGTGCGTATCAGCGCGTGCATGGCCGCTGCTCTGATTCCAGGCTGAGGACCATCACTTGCGCCGAGGCTGGGCAGGCGCTCGTCCACTCAACGGAGCAGTGGATGGCGGGTGAGGCGTCTGCCCGTTCGATTCGGTGGAAGCCAAAACGGGAAAAGTAATCTTCGGCAGTCTCAGTAAGCAGGTATATCTCATGGATACCCAGCTGTTGTGCCATGGACAGTGCCGCCTGCACGAGCCGGTTTCCAAGGCCGTGGGAACGTCTGATCGGATCAACCGCCACGGAGCGCAGCAATGCCGTCGTTCCGTACACCTCCAGCGCCGTACACCCCACCACGCGCCCGGCTTCGCGCACAACCACCATTGTCGCAAGCACCTCTTTCAACCCTGCCTGCGGGAGACCACAGCACTCCAGTAAGGCAAGTACAGCAGCAATATCCGCAGGGGACGCGCGCTCGATGATGCTCATACGCTGGTGCTCCTTTCGAAAGTCGAGTCCTTCATCATGCCGGTGACGTCTCTGCCAGATTTGTAGGGAGGAGGCGTTCAATGCCCTGGTTGTAGATGACCGCGATGGCCGCATCCTCTGGGGTGGCTAGTCGCACGTACATCGCTCAGTTCCTTCCCCATCATGCTCCATCAGGCCAACACTCATCTCTTCTGACAACGAGGGATGTTCCACTTCTGCCTGCAGCGCCGCGAGCAACATGGTGAGAGCCCGCTGGACTCCCGCATGCTCGGGAAACGGAATGCGCTCCATCACACGTTCTGACAGGCCACCCAGCGTCCCATTGAGGTCTCGCAAGCGTTGCTCTCCCACTGCAGTCAGGGAGAGACGCACCATGCGGTGATCGGTCTGACTTGGCACTTTTTCGATCAGGCCGTCCTGGACCAGACACTCGACCGCTCGACTCGTCCAGCTCTTGTCAAAGCCAATCCGCCGACTGAGTTCTGCCAGTGGGATTGGCCCACTCCGCCCGAGTTCGGTGAGTGCGGTACATTGCGTCACCGTGGTGCCAGCACAGCAGGCTACGTTCGTTCGCTGCAAACGGGTATGCAAGCGGGCCACTTCGCGCAGAAGTGCGCCCATCGTTAGATGCTGTCCCATGCCCTGCTCCTCTCTCATCCGTTGCCGATAGCAACGATCTTCATGAGAAGAATACTTCAGACGCCATTCGTTGTCAATAGCAACGCATGGCGTATCTTCTCAACAATACACTTCCCGGTCACCGAGATACTGTCCAACAAATTGAAAGCAACGGGGTTATGGTAGAGCGGGACACTTACTTTTTCCGGTGGCGAGAGCCGGTGGTCTTCCTGACACGCCTCTTGCCTGGAATAAACTGCCCCAGTTCATCCCGACGTTCTCCTGGCGACCAGAGCGTTACCGTTCCCGTAATGGCCAGATGCATTGAGCGCGAACCGTCGGGCAGGGCAAGCGGGGAGATAACTTGCCTGACGGTGAGTGTCGCGCTTTTGACACTACGCCTCCAGTAGCCCAGTCGGAGCCACTCTGGCAAATTAGGCGGATCTGGATACAGGAGCCCGATGTAGAGCACCATTGCCAGATCCACACAGCTGGAAGTGTAGAAACTTTCGATGGTTTCAGGCGAGAAGAGGTGCGCGACGGGGCCACCTGCCGTTTCACTGGCAAATCCTGGCCGCTCCTGTAGATATTGGGAGAGGCCATGTAAGTGGAAAAAGCGTGCCCACTGCCAATATATATCCGGGAGTTCCTGCCCCTGCGCGAGCCGAGTCACGGCTTCCCGGCGCACACGGAAAATTTCGCCCACACCCTCTGGCGTCAATGGGATGTCGTGCGGTCCGTTCGGCTTCTCCTGTCGGTCAAAGACGTGATGTAAGCTATCGCTGAGGTTTTGCGCGGTAAAGTGACCACCATAAAACCATTTCGTCACTTCGTTGATGGCCTTGCGTCTCCCACCGGCGGGCAAGTTGGCGACTTCTTGGACCACTCTCCTAGCGGCCTGCCGTGATTCCTCAAGGGGAGGTCTCTCCTGGCGTATGGCCCAGGTCTTCATGACGCGTTTGACCTGCTTAAGTGTTACACCATACTTATCTCCCCAGTAGAGCCACACCCAAACGGGGAGATTGCAGCGCAGCGCTATGGAGTGCATCCCCTGGCGCTCACGAGCATGCCAGAGGCTTCGGAGCAAATCGCGCTGCTGCTGTGTCCACACTCCTGGGTCGCTTCCATCCCGCCCCCTGAACCGTCGACGGCGAGGCAGCATTAACCCTTGTTCTTGAAACTCTTGCAGCAGGCTGTCGTTGATGTGCAACCCGGCTTCCTCGATGAAGGCGAACAAATCCTCTTTATCAAACTCGTGCTCTGGTGTCCATAGTTTGCTCATCGGTTTCCTCACTTATTTTATCCAGTGTTTCAGGTAGGCTGCGATATAGTAGCAGAGTAAGGAAGTCGCGAGCGGCACGATTATAGTCTGTACGATCCAACTTCCGGCTGCGGCTAGAGGGAGGCGATGCGCAGGTCGTTGTACACGGCTGCGCGTCCATTTCGATGGCGTGAAGCATTGCCTGGAGCATCTGCAGGCTCCCAGCGCCGCCTTGCCGCTGCTCGACCTCTCGGACAAACCGCATCTGGCACTCTTGGGGAGCCAGCCCATTGAGTTAGCACGCTACGACCAGCTGGTGGAAAGAGGGGTGCGGGCATGAAGCAGGAATTGTTGCTGGAAAGCTACCTCAAGCAGTTGCGCCTGCCCTGTTTTGCCCAGTCGTATCAGTCGCTGGCGAAGGCGGGCAGCGCGCACCAACCTCTCCTACGAGCGCTACCTGCTGGCGCTGGCCCAGGAAGAGGTGGCCAGCCGAGACACCCATCGCATTGAGCGGGCCATCCACCAGGCGCACTTCCCGGTACTCAAGGACCTGGCCGACTTCGACTGGAGCTGTGTGCCCTCGGTGCCCAAGACGCGCATCCTGGAACTGGCCCAGGGCGCTTACATCGCCAAGGCCGAACCCATCATCTTGCTTGGAAATCCTGGACTTGGGAAGTCACACGTCGCGGCAGGGTTGGCGCTGGCCGCCTGCCGACAGGGCCGACGTGTGCGCTTCTACAATGCCGCCGGGCTGGTGAACGACTTGATCAAAGCGCAGCAGGAGTATCAACTCTCGCGCCTGATGGCTCAGATCAGCAAGTACGAGCTGCTGGTGCTCGATGAATTGGGCTTTATTCCCTTTACGCCGACTGGTGCTCAGCTCTTGTTTCAGCTGTGTTCGGCGCTCTACGAGCGGGTGGCTCTGATCGTGACCACGAATCTGCGCTTCGCGGAATGGAGTAGCATCATGGGCGGCGATGAGCGCATGTCAGCCGCGCTCTTGGATCGGCTCACCCATCGCGCCACGATCCTCGAATTTGTTGGTACCTCGTATCGCTTTCGTCAGCAGCTCCACCGACAGGAGCCACCAGTGGAGCAGCAGGCCCATGAAATTACTCAGAAGGAGGAGTAGCGTCTTCTCTTTGTGCCTCGAGTGGCACAGATTTCGATTACAATCTGGTACACATTTCAGGCTCTCCGTCACTTTAAGTGAGCCTGCTTGCTTACAACCTGTTTCCCTGTGTCAACGGTCTTCTTCGAAGAGGGATGTCTGCCCAACACCTCTTAAAAGCAGGTGCAAAGAAGACCACATCAGATCAAGGCCTGTCAAGCAGTTCGTCATGAAAGCTTGTGGAGACCACTCAGGAACCCTTTCACCGAAAAATGCAACCCCTCGTCGTCTTACGAGTGAGTAACCGGATTTGGTAGCAATTCTGAAAGTCACTGAGGTCTGCCATTTCGTAACGCTTTTCGTAACGATTAGGAGATGGGCATATGGTAATATACTGTTGTGCAAAACGAAACAGCACATCTGCATAGTACATAGTTGCGTTCTTTGCATGTGAGTGCTTAACCTGTGATGAAGCAGGAACAGAAGGAGTGCCTCCATGAACCCTCCGAAAGCATCACCACTGAGCATGGAAAGTGCTGACACACAAAGCGAACACAGCACTCAATTGAGCGGTTCCTGGCTCATCCTGGCTCGTGGCATCTGCGTGGCACTCTTCGGTTTCAGCTTGATGGTCTTCTTCGCCGATCTTGCAGAGATCTTTGCGCAATTGCAAATCGTCTGTGGAGGTTCAGCCTGTCCGTTCTGGCAACTGACTCCAACAAGCGTATTGGCACTTCAGCAGGTCGGTCTTACCGTCCAGAGCTATGCTATCTTCAGCGTGGCACTCAGCGTCATCTCCGTCTTCGTCTGGTCCACTGTGGGTGCGATCATTCTCTGGCGCAAGTCCAACGACTGGATGGCGCTCCTGGTAGCGATCCTGCTTGTCTCCACAGGCGTCACAGGGCAAAGCCTCCGATATGTCATCCAACCCACGACCCCATCAGTTGCTAGCTCTTCCCCCTGGTTTGTGCTGACCGTGGTGCTGATCTTCCTGGAGTCTTTCCTTTTTCTCCTCGTCTTTCTTCTCTTCCCTGATGGGCGGTTCGTGCCTGGGTGGATGCGCTGGTTCCTTGTTCCTCCTGGGATTGTATTGGCAGGAGTGGAAGCCTTGTTCCTCCTTTTACATGTCCCTTTCTCCCAATTGCTCTACCCTCTCATTTTTGTGGTATTTATGGGTACGAATGTTCCTGGGCTGTTCGCGCAACTCTATCGCTACCGCTATGTCTCTACTCCTTTGCAACGCCAGCAGACCAAGTGGGTCGTCCTCGGGATCATAGTAGGAGCACTGGTGGCTGGTGGCCTGGGATTACTTCTTCTTTTCAATCCCTCTGGTCTCTCTGTCTTGATTCTCTTACCTGTCGCTTACCTCATTTTGCTCTTCGCTCCCCTGTCCTTTGGCATCGCGGTTTTGCGCTACCGCCTGTGGGAGATCGACATCATCATCAATCGCACGCTGGTCTATGGCACGCTCACGGTCATCCTGACTCTTGTCTACGTGGGTCTGGTGATTGGGCTGCAAGCGCTCTTGCGGGGCATCATCAGCCAGGACAGCGGCGTAGCCATCGTCCTCTCCACGTTGGCCATTGCCGCGCTCTTCCAGCCGCTCCGCCGTCGCATCCAGAAGATCATTGATCGGCGCTTCTATCGCAGCAAATATGACGCCGCTAAGACCGTGGCTGCCTTCAGTGCCACGTTGCGCCAGGAAGTCGACCTGGAGCAGTTGCGCGAGCGCTTGCTGGCTGTGGTGCAGCAGACGATGCAGCCCGCACATGTCTCGCTCTGGTTGCGCCCTCCAGAACAAGCCAGCAAAAAGCAGGCGACTTGGAGCAGCCCTCCTGCCCCTAAAGATGGGGAAGAACATTAACTGGGATGCGGCCTACCTGGTCGAAGCAAGCAGGCACACTTAATGTGGGGGAGAGCCACATTTCAGGCTCATCCCCGGATTAAGTGTGCTTACTTGCTTCAGAAAATTACCAGTTTTCTAAGCTTCGCTGTATGATATACTTGCATATCTCTCGCTATGCCTTGCGAGAAAGCAAAGAGGTCATCATCGATGAAACCAGAAAATACTTCTTCCCGTCGCTTCTCTATCTACTGTCGAATTTGTGGCAAAGAGCTATCCGTGCCCATTGTCATACTACATGGACTTGTGCCCACGATCGTCCTGCACAGCCTGGTCTTTTGCAAAGAGCATAAACGTCAATTTGCCAGGCGACGTCGCGAGGGAGTTAGCACCGTGCAATTGAATACTGCGTGGAGAGACCTGCTTGATAACTGGCGCGAACGGCCTGAAGAGCTAGACCAGGAGACAAGGAAGAGGAAGAAAGCGTCTCGCCTCTTCTTTTCGCAGAGATATGAAGATTGGTTGCTCTTCAGGCGGGACTACCCCAGGTTTCTCACTCCCAGGGAAGTTTTCCGGGGAATTGGTTCTCTACTTACTCTGGGCAAAATCAAACCGTACAAAGCGAGCGCTGTTCTCAGACCAAAGAAAGGTCGCAGACCGCGGTCCGCACCCCGCCTGGTTCGCTTAGGCGATAGTTTGGCGTTCAATATCCAAACCGGAGAGATTCGCCGCTTTATTGACGTGATGGAAGACGAGGTACTGGATGACCTGCGGGGCATTCGCCCAGCTCCCGGTCAAGCGGAAGTTGCCGCCTTCTGGGGAAATTCTGCCCCGACAGGTATGCGCGAGAGACTGCGAGAACGCTTTCAGCAACAGGTTGCGCCGGGATACCGATTGCTCATCTCTGAGTTGGTACGCTTGGCACCGTTCTGGGTGTATGGACCCATCGGCAATCCACTCGACCTCGTTCTCAAAGGCGGAGGCTGGGAGGGGGGAGGCAGCGATGAAATTGGGGGCATCAGCCTCTCGTTTAGCAGCCCACGCTTTGCCAGCACCGAGAGACATTTTGAGATTATTACCGCTAAGGCGAACCGACGCAATGTGTATTACCCACCTGAGGATGACGAGCAGCACACTCGCGATCTCGACGAGTGGCTTTTCCAATGGACTCACTTGAGCGACAAACAACGGGAACAGGTCGGACCGCCAGCTATCTGGCGCGGTGAACTGCTCATTGATGAAGAGACGTTTTCTGGCGAGATTCGCGCCTGGTCACAGCCCTATCAGCTCGCGCGCTGAGGAAAGAGCAAGGCGCATAAACAGCATAGTTTAAAAGGAGGGCGAACAAACGCTGATCTTCACTCATGTTACGCACGCAACAGAACGTGCAACCGCAACAGGTCGAAATTCGCCCGACCGAACATCAGCCTTTTTTGCAGCTTTAAGCAGTTCACCTGCGATTCAACCGGACCGTTACTCCAAGGAGAAGTGAAAGCCGCTCTCACCGCCCCGTAATCACGGCGAATCCGCCTCCGCAAAGCTTTTGAGTTCAGCAATCCCGCTCTGTTTTGCCTGGCTGAGCCATCCGTCCAGATCCTGGTGGCGATGCTCAACTAGCATTGAGACAAAGGCCTGGGAGAGTTGATAGGCGGTATCCAGATCCTGGTGAGCCGCTTGGAGTTGTTCGACGTGTTGGCGTTGCTTCTCGTCGAGCTTGTCCGGTTGGCAGACACACAACCACGAGGCTCTGGTCGGTGACAGGCGGCGGATGCCGAGAGGGCTTGGGTGGGGAGTCGGCAGGCAGAGTGACGTGAGCCCCAGAGGCATCCAGGTCCAGAGCAGCCGCGGTTCCTGCCGCCTGATGTTGCTTGCGCAGTTGGGCAATGAAGAGGCGAAACAGGGAGTCCGATCCGGTGTATCCGCGCAGCTTGACCTCATGAGAGAGCTGGGTTCCATTCCAGCACCCCGACTTCCAGCGTTCGAGCATGTAGGGTTTATACGGATCAAGGATACTTCCACGATACGGCGGTCGGCTGCGCTCCGGAAAGGTCTCTGCGACCAGAAACCGATGCACTATCTGGCGGGACATCTTCAGGCGGCGAGCAATCTCTCGCTGGGAGAACGCTTGCTGGTGGAGCGTGCGGACAGCTTCATAGCGTGCAGAGCGATTGGAGCGACTGATCTGCGAGGGAGTTTCTTCAGGCGATGAGGCAGCAGAGCCAGAGGGAAGGGCTCGCGGGCGTGCAGATATGTTCCGAAAAGACTTCGGCGCCTCCTCTGCTGAAAGTGCGGGAGGGGGAGCAAGTGCCGAGAGCGCTCCTCGCGCTTTGCCAGGAATGGCATCAGAGGGGGTTGTTTCGACGTGCGGTAACAGGTTCTGTTTGCGTGCCATCAGCCGGTTTCCGCTTCTCACGCAGGTTCAGCAGGAGATGAAATTTGTCTGCAACCTGTTGAGCTTGAGGTGCCCCTTTTCGTGCAGCGGCTGATGACTTCAATTTCTGGGTGGAGGCGCAACCAGGCTTCCAGCGTTGCTTCCTTGCGGTCTGGCAAGAGTTCGATGGGCTTGTCCAGCTCTAAGTTGACCAACAGGGTCCCGTAGAGCTGGCCCTTTTTCCAGGCCCAATCATCCACTCCAAGAATGCGTACGGTCGTTGGGGGCGGGCAGGAGACCGCGCGCAGACGGCGAA